>Ga0308011_10000082_pt1 | contig 51356 bp, 42 predicted proteins | sample Neamet177_FD_203144 | JGI IMG/M metagenome (GOLD analysis project Ga0308011, IMG submission 203144) | Marine microbial communities from water near the shore, Antarctic Ocean - #177 | ecosystem: Environmental > Aquatic > Marine > Unclassified | place: Southern Ocean | collected 2014-07-25 | reverse complement strand
TTAGCACTAAATCCAAGTGTTTGCAATTCATGTGAATAACTGAAAATAAACACCTTTCATCATCTTATATCTATCTGTGTAAACGAGAGCAAATAAGGCAACGTGCCTTGAACCTTGCATTACATAATAATTAGATATATGTATGATATTACTACCAAGAACTTAGTTCAAGAATGGGGAGTTTGGCTCAATGGTTTTGATTGGGATTACTTCTCTACTATCACTTACAAGTTTGACATATCTCCGAGAAGGAATGAGAGTTTAATGCTTGAGTTGGAGAAGCGTTTAATCAAGGAAGTACCGATCCACACGATGTCCTGGTTCTGAACCCCGTTGATTGAAATAAATTTCGTAGATTGAACAAAAACTAATCAATCATGACAATTTCTAACGTGTTAAAAGAGGGCGTTTCAATCGGCCTCAAGAATTTTTTATCTTTAGTCGGTGCCTGTATCCTCTATGTTTTAACGATATGGATTCCATACCTTAATGTAGGAACCACGATTGCTATGGCGACATTACCAGCAGCCCTGAGTCGTGGTGAAGTGATTTCACCGATGGAGATATTCGATGCAAAATATCGAAAAAACATGGGTAATTTCTTTTTGCTTAGTGTCTTAATGACACTCGGAATCTTAATCGGGTTTGTATACTTAATTATTCCGGGTATCGTTTTAACATATTCATGGTCACTCGCTATTTTACTGTTAGTTGACAAGGGACTTAATCCGATGCAGGCACTAAACGAGAGTAATTCAAGAACCTACGGTCACAAATGGACCATATTTTTAAGTTATCTAGTCTTAGGTGTTGGGTTTTTTATCGTGAATCTTGTTATTAGTGTAGTTATTGGATTGTTTTCTTTAGCGCTACCTGAATCGTTAATGATTATTGTACTGCTTTTTTCTTATGCAGTTTCTTTTATAATCATGTTGTTATACCTCCCAATCCAATTAGGTGTGATGGCTGTTATATACAGAACACTCGGAGCTGATACTCCTGCTGTTTCCAACGAATGATAACCTACCACCAAATAATAAAAAACGCAGAATATTCATCGCAGCTTTTCATCCAGCAAAGTGGGGCTTGCTTGCCGTTAAGACTTGCCAGAATAGATTCTTCTACACCGCTAAAGTCCGCCCAAACCTCATTCTCCGACGGGTCCATTCCCCAGTCTTTTTTTGTCGGTAAATGATATGATTTTTCTGAATTATCTAAACTTGAAAATGTCTCCAAGTTTAGGTAATATCCTTTAACGGCTTTTTCATAAACAGGGCTGAAATTAGCTTTGTATTCATATGGAACGAACAGTGAAACAAGTAGGCAGACGGCTTGAGTAGCCTCATCAATCACGAGATCATCTAGCCGGTCTTTAGCACAGTCATGGTATAGTAAAGGCAGTTGTTTGTTTTTTAATTTCTCTAACTTTTCGTTTAAAGAATCATTCCTATTAGGCCCGATCCAGTTTTTTAAAGGTTCCGAAGAAATCGTGGGGTCATATAAATAAAACTTATATGCGAGCTCCACATGTATTGCCTGATTTGAACTAATCTCCTCAACTATAAAATCAATTTCCCCTATCGTTGTTTTATCTTCAATAAGCTGAATATTCTCATACAGAACTCTGTAGTTGGATGATGCGGTAATTAATTCGGAAACTATCTTTTCAGCTAAATGTCCTAATCTTATGTTTGCAGGCAATTGAAATTCTATGTGCTTTGCCTCGTCGTTTTCTATTCCCGGTTCTAGATTTAAATTAGACAAATCAAAAGTCGGTAGTCCAGTAATCGATGTATCGAGAATACTCGCGTTTAAAATTGATTCTATCCTAGACTTAGTTTTCATTTCGTCGATTCAATTCTTTCGTGCCATCACCCTTATTCTCCACCAGTAATCGCGTCGAGTTGGAACTGTAGATCTAGGATTTGGTCTTGAAGAATATTAATAATAGTCATAAGATCCATCCCGTTTATCGTCACATCACCCGAAACCTCGAAATCGCCATTCACTAAAGCGGAGCCGGTAGAAACCTCGAATGTGTTCGCTCTTGCATCCACTCCAGTGCCTGTTCCCACAACGAAGAGTGTACCCGCTTGTCCTTCGACATTGTATTGCCCTACGACTGTGGAATTGGCTTGGTCCGCAACGAGGTTGTATCCTATGGCTGAGGAGGCTGTACCTGATGCGATGGTGCTTCTGCCGCTCGCGTGGCTGTACGATGCCGTAGCGTATGTTTCGTACCCCTCGGCATGAGAAGCGAAACCGCCGGCGACGGTCCCGAAGCCTTCGGAGTGGGCAGCGTCAGCAAGAGCCGAAGTTCCTTCGCCCTCGGCGTGAGCACAGGTGGAGTTGGCTATGGTATTTCTGTTCTCGGCGTGAGAATAGAGTCCACTAGCTACGGTTGCCCAGCCTTCAGCGTGGGAGGCCGTATTTGACGCTTCGGTTTGATATCCCTCGGCGTGGGTGTAGTTAGCCGACGTTGCGGTGAGATACCCTTCAGCATGGGCTGCGGTTCCGCTGGCTATGGTGAGCATGCCTTCTGAGTGTGAGGCCGTAGAAACTGCCGATGTTGATTCTCCTGTTGCGCTAGAACAAACCCCAGTCGCATTACAGTTCTGGTTAGTAGCCTGACTGTAATACCCCGAAGCGTTGCAATTCTTTCCACTAGCTTGAGAGTCCGCTCCTGTAGCAGCCGACCCTTCTCCTTGACTCATGGTTCCCGTAACGACAAGTTCTCCTGATACTAATCCAGTAGCATTAGGCTCTCCTTCAGGAGTAATATCGGAAAATACGCTTATGTTCAATGCTAGACGTACTGAGTCAAGAGTACTTACTCCTGTACCACCGTTTTCTACAGGTATCACACCCTCGGCTATGAATTCAGCGCCGTAAAGAGGAAGGAAAGCTACGAGATCGGAGGAGCCGATAGAGCCATTTCCATCGAAATCCGGGTTGAATGGGAGGGTTTCGTTAATTGACTGAGCGAATAAAGAGCTAGATAATAAAAGCGTCAGACAAGTTATTGTCAAGACGAAAATGCGGGGGAGGATTTTTTTCATGGCACGATTTACAGTAAAAGGCTAATTTACAGTAAAAGGTTAACACGCGATTTGATTATGAAAAAAGTCAACCAATGAGTTGACTAATTCTCTAATGAATTTCGCTTCGTGTGTTAGCAGTAAAATGTCAACCTACGATATTTATGATTCGTCCCTGAACGACGATGATTTTACGGATCTCACGATCGCCCATTTGGGTAGCCGTGCGTTCATCGGCACGGGCTATGGACTCGACTTCTTCAGCCGAAGTTGTAGCCGGGAGGGTGAGTTTGAACCGGACTTTACCGTTGAATGAAACAGGGTAGGTCGTTTCGTCAGCGACAAGGAATTTAGGGTCCGCTACTGGCCAGACGGCGTCTATGACGAGTCCCGAGCCTCCAACTTCGGCCCAAAGCTCTTCTGCAAGGTGGGGCGCGTAGGGACTGAGGAGGAGGAGTAGGGGACGAAGGGCAGAGTGTGACCTAGAGCCGTCGAGGGAACTGAGTTCGTTCACCGCTATCATCATCGCGCTAACGACGGTGTTAAAGGCATGGCGGTCTATGTCTCCCGTGACTTTCTCTATCGCTTTGTGAACGATGCGAAGTTCTTCATCGGCAGAATCTATGTCGGATGCAGCCCCGACAAGTCGTGTTATCTTCCTTAAAAAGTTATGTACCCCTGAAATTCCTTGTGTATCCCAAGGCTTAGATTGAGTTAGTGGGCCGAGGAACATCTCATAACATCTAAGTGTATCTGCTCCGTACTTCTCTACGAGCTCGTCCGGGGTTTGGACATTGTACTTAGACTTAGACATCTTCTCTACTTCGTGTCCACATATATAGCTTCCGTCATCGCTTAAGATGAACTCCGCGCTAGCATACTCTTCCCTCCAAGCCTTGAATCCTTCGAGGTCTAGCCTGTCGTTTTCCACGAGGTTGATATCGACGTGTAATCTCTGGGTTTTAAACTCCTTTCTCTTATCGTAGCTCACAAATTGCGAGGTGCCCTGCACTCTGTAAACGAAGCTAGATCTCCCGAGTATCATCCCCTGGTTCACCATGGTTTTGAAAGGTTCTTCAAAGGAAACCTTGTCTATATCGAATAAGAATTTGGTCCAAAACCTTGAATACAACAGATGCCCCGTAGTATGCTCAGCTCCTCCTATGTACAAATCGACCTGTCCCCAATAATCCGACTTCTCGCGTGCGCAGAAAGCACTCTCGTTATGCGGGTCCATATACCTTAGGAAGTACCAAGACGACCCAGCCCAACCCGGCATTGTGTTCGTCTCCATAGCTTCACCACGAAACACCGGCCAGTCCTCCTTCGAAGCCCTTGCAAGTGGCGGCTCCCCATCCTTCGTAGGCAAGTATGCATCTACGACTGGCAAAGTCACCACCTCATCTGTAATCCTCACAGGAAGTCCACCCTCATAACAAATAGGAAATGGCTCTCCCCAGTAACGTTGGCGTGAAAACACAGCATCGCGAAGCCTGTAATTCACCCTTCTCTCTCCGTAACCAGTCTTCACGAGCATATCCAGCGCCGCCTTCACGGCCTCCTTCTTCTTCAATCCATCCAGCTCACCCGAATTCATCAATTTCGCTTTATCGCTAGAACACACCTCATCATCGGTGTCGAACCCTTCGAAAATAGCTGGGATCTCGATAGAAAAATGCTTCGCAAATTTCCAATCTCTCTCGTCCCCAGCTGGCACAGCCATAATTGCCCCAGTCCCGTAACCAGCAAGCACGTACTCCGCGATAAACACCGGCACCTCGTCACCAGTAAGTGGATGAATCACATACCCACCTAGCGCTACCCCTGTAACTTCTTTCTCTCCTTGTCTCTCCCTTTCTGATTTACGGCTAGCAGTTAGTACGTATTCATCTACGGCTGCTTGGTTTTCGGCAGTAGTCAAACTCCCCACTAATTCATGTTCCGGGGCTAGCACCATAAAGCTCACTCCGTAAAGCGTATCCGGCCTCGTGGTAAACACCTCGATCATATCCCCAACACTAGTTTTAAACCTCACAATTGCACCCTCAGATCTGCCCACCCAATTCCGCTGTGCCTCCTTAATACTGTCCGTCCAATTTAGGTCCTCGAGTCCTTCTAGCAGTCTGTCCGAATATGCCGTTATCCTCATCATCCACTGACGCATAACCTTTTTCTCTACGGGATATCCACCCCTTTCCGAAAGTCCGTCCTTCACCTCATCGTTCGCGAGTACGGTTCCAAATTCGGGGCACCAGTTAACTTCAGAATTAGCTAGGTAGGCTATCCGGAACTGCATAAGCATTGCATCCTTCTGAATGTCGGTCATGGAATTCCAATCCGTAGCTGTAAAATCCCCCTCGAAGTGTCCCCCAAAATGTGGGAACATCTTCGGGTCCAGGTTCCTATCCCAATTTTCGTCGCACGATGGATTAACAGCATAATTTCCGTTCTTCTCGAAAGCCTTTATCAGCACATCTATAGATCGAGCCTTCCCCGCGTCCACGTCATACCAGCTCTCGAAGAGCTCCCCGAAAATCCATTGCGTCCATTTATAATACGAAGGATCAGATGTCATCACCTCTCTACTCCAGTCGAATGAAAACCCCACCTGCTTCATCTGCTCGCGGTACCTATTTGTATTCGTCTCCGTCGTTATCGCCGGGTGCTGTCCTGTCTGTATAGCGTACTGCTCGGCGGGTAACCCAAAACTATCGAATCCCATGGGATGCAGGACATTAAACCCACAATGCCTTTTATACCTAGCTACGATATCCGAAGCGATATACCCCAGTGGGTGTCCCACGTGAAGTCCCGCACCCGAAGGGTAGGGGAACATATCTAAAGCATAGAATTTAGGTTTATCGGTTTCTTCAGAAACTTTATACGACTCTTTCGAATCCCAAACCCCCTGCCAATGCTTTTCTATCCTGCGAAAATCGTATTCCATATTGATTTCTACTTGATCTTTAATCGAGACTTCAAAGTTAGCCATTGGAACTCATGAGGCAACCTCACTACATACCTATCGTCAAATAAGTGTATGCTAGCTTACAAAATAGAAAAGTCTGTTCTTTGGCGAGTACCCTCTCAAGGACATAAAAAGAAGGTGTATCTCACCTTCGATGACGGGCCGCACCCTCATCTAACTCCATGGGTTATGGAGCAGCTTAAAGAGGCGGGGGACTTGAAAGCGACCTTTTTCTGTGTCGGCGAAAATGCATTAGAACACCCTGATTTACTACAACAAATAAGAGATGCAGGTCACGAAGTCGCGAACCATAGTAACTCTCACGAGAGCGGTTGGTCAACATCTAGCAAATCTTACTTGCGCAGTTTCTTAGAATGCGAAAACGCCTTAGGCCACACAAATAAATTCCGCCCTCCATACGGTCGTATCACCCCTAATCAAGCAAGCGCATTGTCTGCTCGTACTCAAGTAATAATGTGGGATGTCCTATCGGGCGATTGCAATAGAACTAAATCGGGATCCGATTGCTTAAAATCGCTCAAGAAACTCACGCGGCCTGGTTCAATAGTAGTATTTCACGATTCAGATAAAGCTGCATCTAGACTTCTATACGCACTTCCGGCATATCTCAAGTGGCTCAAGAAAAATGGATATCAAGTAGATTTACTTCCGGATAACACCCGTTCTAAATCAGCAAAGCCGCGCCGCTAACTCGCCGACCACTCGCCGCTAACTGGCCTACTACACCTCAGCCGCCTCGCGAAGCAGCTTTAACTTAGCTTTTATCTCTTCAATTTCGAGCCTGTAACCCTTCATTGACTTCTCCGCTAGTTGATGAATCGACTCTGCACCTTTTCCGGTGAAACGAGCCATATTTTCTTCTGTTTGGGATATACGAGAGTTCAAACGCTGAATCTTATCCCTAAGAATAGATTGCTCGCGGACGAGGTCATTGCCTCCGCTCCTTGAAAGTTTATCAACCCTGTGAGAATAATTCGAGATAGCTCTTTCTGCTCTATCGACACTCAACGCGTCGTAGTGCTTATCCATAGCTTTCGAGAACCTATCGGATAGTGCTTGAACCGCTTTGCGTGGAACGAAACCTATAGCTCTCCATTCTGTAGAAAATCCTTTCAACACCTCGATATCCTTACCTCTATCTCCAGTTAAAGCGAATCCTTCAACCTTTTCTAGAAGAGTGTTCTTCAACACTTGGTTTACCTTTTCTTCTTTGTTCCTATCGGCAAATTGTGCCTTCTTTGCTTTGAAGAAAACATCCTGAGCCTTGTGAAACTTGCGCCATAATTTATGCTCATCTCCAGGAGGACATGATCCGGAATTCTTCCAATCCTTCTGCAATTGAAGCATGGCATCAGTAGTATCTCTCCAGTCCGTGTTGTCCTTAAGCGCTTCAGCTTTTTCGATAAGCGCCATTTTAGCTTGCTTAGCTCCCTTTCCCTCCTCCTTCATCACGTCGTAGTAGGCCTGCTTCTTAGAGAAGAACTGATCCGCTACGTCACGGAACTTAGTCCACATCGATTCGTTGTGTTCTTTCCCCGCAAACCCGATATCCTTCCAACGCTTCTGTATCTCTATAACTTTCGTAGTCAATGCCTGCCACGCCTTGTGCCCCTCAACATCTTCCTGAGGAATTACACTTGCAAGTTCAGTAGTCAAAGCCTCCTTTAAATCTTTGTTAGCAATAAAGCTATCCTTGATTTTTTCGTAATGCACCTTCACCTCATCAAAGACTGGCTTTGTAATTCCGAAGAATACATCAGCCATCTCCCTGTATGTTTCACGAGGCGATGGGCCTATATCCAGCCATTTTTTCTGCAAATCACGAGCAGCTTTCTCGCGTTCCTTTAGATCCTCAATCGCAGCAAGTTTACCAGCCTCTTCAGTTAGCTCCTGCTTCTTTTTAAGATTGATCTGCAAGTCGTGATCTTGCAGCTGCTTGTAAATATTTATGTTGTAGAAAAACTCGTCTCTTAAACGGTGATATTCATCGTGAATCTCCTTGTAGTTATTTCCAGGGACATCGCCTATAGCTTCCCATTTCTCACGAACTTCATTGAATGCACCGAAGGCCTTGCCGATATTCTCCTCCTCTTGAATCGTTTTTATCAATTCTTGAAGGAGTTCTTTTTTAAGGACCAAATTAGCTTTCTGATCTTCAGATATCTTCGCCTTATAAGCTTTTTCTCTCTCTTTAAAAGAAGCAGCTAGTTCTTCTAGCTTACTATCCTCCTCTGTAGGGATAAAGATGAATGACTCATCAGGTTCATGTTCCTCTTTTTCCCAGAGTTCTCTCTGCTTTCTCACCTCATCTTGTGTGAGAGCGTGGAAAGATTGGATAGAATTACGCACATCCGTTCGGATGGCTTCCAAGTCCTCGTTACCGAGTAAGTCTTGGATACGTTGCAAAAGTTCAGACCGCATTACGATTATAAATTTCGTAGTTAGACAATTGCAAATATCGGCTAACTAATGCCACCTTGCGTCTCATAATGGAATGGAAAGAAAAAATCAGACATTGGTGCGCTAAGAGCGAACGCTCGACGGGCGAGGTTTTTACCAGGCTAGCTGAGTGGGAAATCCCTGTAACCCTTGCCGAGTCGTACGTGGAGGAGCTTTTGAAAAAAGATTTTATTAACGAAAAACGCTATGTAGAGGCTTTTGTACACGACCATTTTCACCTTCATAACTGGGGTCCTATTAAGATTGCGGCTGGTTTGAGAAAGAAAAAATGTGCTAATTCAGACATACAAATCGGGCTTTCAGCTATTTCCATGAAAGAAATAGACAAGAAACTTTCGATGCTAATCCTATCTAAATCCACTTCAGATAAACCCCGACTCATCCGCCACCTTCAATCTAGAGGCTTTTCCCTAGAGCATATTCTTAATAACTCACAACTAGGAAAAAGCGCTTAAGACTTTAGGTAGTTTAACTTTGTTCTATGTTGCATTTGGACCAAATCGAAGCCCTAAAAACTCGAGCAGAAGCCCTGAGAGGCTATCTGCAAATTGAGAAGAAGCGAATGGAGGTCGATGAGGACGAGAAACAAACTCACGACCCTGAATTCTGGAACGATTCTAAGAAGGCAGAACAGATTATGCGTCAGATCAAGTCTAAAAAAGCTTGGGTTACGAAATTCGATGGTTGCATTTCTTTGGTAGAAGATTTAGTAGTCTTATACGAGTTCATGAAGGAAGGCGAAGAGGACGCTTCGGAGGTGGATAAGGCTTTCGTGGAAGCAACAGATTTTATAGAGGGATTAGAATTCCAAAACATGCTTTCCGCAGAAGAAGATAGCCTTAACGCAGTGATGCAGATCACTTCGGGCGCAGGAGGAACGGAAAGTTGTGACTGGGCGGCAATGCTCATGCGCATGTACCGTATGTACGGTGATAAAGCAGGCTATAGAGTTAGAGAACTACAACTTCAGGACGGAGATCCAGCCGGAATTAAGCAGGTAACTCTAGAATTTGAGGGTGAGTTCGCTTACGGGATGCTCAAGGGTGAGAATGGAGTGCACCGCCTTGTTAGAATCAGTCCTTTCGACTCCCAAGCTAGGCGCCACACGTCTTTTGCGTCCGTCTACGTCTACCCGCTGGTGGATGATACCATAGAGATTCATGTGAGCCCCGCAGATATTAGTTGGGATACTTTTCGCTCTGGAGGTGCTGGAGGCCAAAACGTAAACAAAGTCGAAACCGGAGTTCGCTTGCGACACGCACCTACAGGAATTGTTATCGAGAACACGGAAACCCGATCTCAGTTAGGCAACAGAGAAAAGGCTATGCAGCTTTTAAAGTCTCAGCTATTCGAACTCGAGCGCGCCCGCATGAATGAAGCTCGCGATGAGATAGAGGCAAGTAAAATGAAGATAGAGTGGGGATCTCAAATCCGTTCATACGTAATGCAGCCATATAAAATGGTGAAGGATGTAAGAACAGGACACGAGACCTCTAATGTCGACGCCGTTATGAATGGCGACATAGAAGGATTTTTAAAGGCGTACCTTATGAAGGCAGGTGCCGCAACTGAAACGGAATAATATATAGTCATGTCAGATTACAGAATTGAAAAAGATACTCTTGGAGACGTAAAGGTCCCCTCTGATGTCCTTTGGGGAGCCCAAACCGAGCGCTCTCGCAACAACTTCCGCATAGGCCCAGTGGCTTCTATGCCCATTGAAATAGTACACGCTTTCGCACACTTAAAACGTGCTGCAGCTATCACGAACTGTGAGTGTGGTGTACTTTCAGAAGAAATACGCGACCTTATTTCTAGCGCCTGTGCTGAGATACTTAACGGAGATCACGACGACCAGTTTCCACTCGTGATATGGCAAACAGGTTCAGGCACACAGTCTAATATGAACGTGAACGAAGTCGTAGCAAACCGCTGCCACGTTCTTGCCGGTGGTACCCTCGGCGAAGGCACTCGTCCAGTCCACCCTAACGACGACGTAAATAAAAGCCAGTCCTCTAACGACACCTTCCCCACCGCTATGCACATAGCGGCATACACATTGATAGTTGAGACCACTCTCCCCGGCATCTCTCAACTTCGTGACTCCCTTGCTTCTAAAGCTGCAGAGTACGATAATATCGTGAAAATCGGGCGTACCCACCTTATGGATGCCACGCCTCTAACCCTCGGCCAAGAGTTCTCCGGCTACGTAGCCCAGCTCGATTACGGTATGCGCTCCCTGAAATCCTCACTCTCCCACCTAAGTGAATTAGCCCTAGGTGGAACAGCTGTAGGCACAGGCATTAACACGCCCTCAGGCTACTCCGAAGTAGTAGCGGCACACATTGCAACTTCGACCTCACACCCATTCGTAACCGCCCCTAATAAGTTCGAGGCCCTCGCCGCCCACGATGCTATCGTGGAATCTCATGGTGCCCTCAAACAGCTCGCCGTCTCCCTCAATAAAATCGCTAACGACATCCGCATGATGGGCTCGGGCCCACGGTCCGCGATCGGCGAACTTCAGCTTCCCGCAAACGAACCCGGCTCCTCCATAATGCCCGGCAAAGTCAACCCCACTCAATGCGAAGCCATAACTATGGTTTGCGCTCAGGTAGTAGGTAATGACGTAGCCATCACATTCGGTGGCGCTCAGGGCCACTACGAACTCAACGTCTTCAAGCCCATGATGGCACGTAACATCCTTGAGTCTGCTCGTCTGCTCGGCGACGCCGCGTCCTCATTCGCCACGAACTGCGTTGACGGAATTACGGCTAACGAGTCACGCATCGCCGACCTCGTAGATAACAGCCTCATGCTAGTAACCGCCCTCAACACGAAAATCGGATACTACAAAAGCGCTGAGATAGCAGGCAAAGCACACACGGAAGGCACCACGCTAAGAGAGGCCGCCCTCGCGCTGGGTTACTTAACAGCTGAAGAATACGATGCATGGGTAGTCCCAGCTAACATGATCGGCAAGTAAACTCCGCCTATAGTCTAGTGCCCTACACTGACAAAGTCATTTAATTGTAACGATGAAGATTTGAATCACTTCTTATTTGATGATTCTAAAAGTTTCAAAGCAAACTTTCTTGCTACAACGTGTATAATTGAAGCTAAGAATTTAACAGCTGGATATTTCAGTCTATTAAATGATAAGGTATCCATGTCAGATATTGAAAGTAATAGAAAGTGGAAGCTGTCGTTCAGTGACCTTATGCCTAAAGGCAAAACATTTCGTGGCTATCCTGCAGTAAAAATCGGTCGATTAGCTGTTGACGTTCGCTTAAAAGGAAACGGTCTAGGAAGTGTAATGATTCAATATGTGAAGGAGATTTTACTCAGAAACCAAAAGTCAGGTTGTAAATTCATTACCGTAGATGCATACCGATACTCGTTAAAATTCTTTGAGAAGAACGGTTTCGAATACCTAACCCTTCATGACGAGGATGGTAACACAAGGTTGATGTACTTCGACCTCGCGACTCTTAATTAATCTCCCTACTTTTTACCCTTCAGCTCTCCCACCAGAGTCTTCACCCACTGCTCTTCGGATTTAGGGCATATAAGGAGGGCGTCTTCGGTGTCCACGACGATGAAGTCGTTCAAGCCTTTTATTGCAATGATCTTGTCAGAGTTTCCCACCACGACATTTCCTTTTGAACCGGAAGCGATGAGCTGAACGCCGGAAATGGAATTACAATCCTTGTCCGAAGGTAGATGCTGTGCAAGAGAAGTCCAGGTGCCGAGGTCTGACCAGCCAAAATCCGCAGGGATAACAGCTACATCTGAACACTTTTCGAGTATGCCGTAGTCAATGGAAAGGGACTCGCAAGACTCGTAAATTCCGTCAACTTCGCCAGCCGCACCGACTAGATGCGCCGACTCGAAAGCCTCCGACATTAGAGGTAGATGGGCTTTGAATGCCGATGTGATATTAGAAAGGGACCAAACAAAAATCCCGCTATTCCAACAATATCCGCCAGTCTCTATGAATTTTTCCGCTGTTGCGAGGTCGGGCTTTTCGGTGAACCGATCAACTGAGGCAATGCCGCTGTTCTCAGGCGTGTCCGAGAATTTTATGTAGCCGTAGCCGGTGTCGGGACGGGTAGGGGTGATGCCGATGGTGACTAGCGATGGTGAGGTGGTGGCTGTTGCGGCTGCTAAATCGAGGATTCGGCTGAATTCGGATTCGTCGAGAATGAGGTGGTCGGACGGCGCAACGATGATTGCCGTATCTGAGGGGTTAGCTCCGGATTCGGAAACGCGAGACGAGATTACTGCGTTTGCATATGCAATGCACGGGGCAGTGTTGCGCATACACGGCTCGCATAAAATGTTATCGGGAAGGATGTCCGGAAGGTGATTAGAAACTTCGGAGCGGTAGACTTCGTTAGTAACAACGAGGATATTCTCTGTAGGAATTGAAAGCGCAAGGCGAGAAAAGGTCATTTGGATTAATGACTTGCCTGTTCCGAGGATATCTAGAAATTGTTTGGGCTTAGAAACACGAGACATAGGCCAAAACCTAGTTCCCACGCCTCCTGCCATTATTACAGCATATTTATTCGTCAGATTACTCATTTATATCTAACTCAATGTGATTATATGCGTCGCATGTCCCGCAATTACGACCGTGAGAACTCGCGCAACTACTTAATAGAACGACGATTAAAAACGATAACAAAAGACCGATAATAAAAGGTTGTTTCATGGTGTGAAGTTAGGGATAGTTAACGTGTACCTTAGCACTTATGGGGGTCATCTTCCACATAGGTAGATATACGCAGTTCATAGGAGCTGTATTGCGCAAGCCAGATAATTGGTCAATGTTTCGTAAACTTCTCGTGTCTGAATTAGGCATTATAGGAGTTCAAAGCATCGGGATTGTGGTGCTTTTAGGAACTTTTATGGGCGCGGTAATGTGTCTTCAGACGGCTCACCAGATAAGTGGTTGGATTCCTGTTTACACTATAGGTTTCACTGTACGCCAAACAATGATCCTCGAGTTCTCCCCCACACTTATCCCTATCATACTTGCCGGAAAAGTCGGTTCCAATATCGCTTCTCAACTAGGTACAATGCGCGTCACAGAGCAGATTGACGCTCTTGAAATTATGGGCGTAAATAGCAGGGGTTACCTCGTGTTACCTAAAATTCTTGCAGGGTTAGTTTCCATTCCCATCCTGGTCATATTCAGCATGTTCTTAGGAATAGCTGCTGGAGCGGGTATAGCTTATGTTACTGGGGTGAGCAGCATGACGGATTACTCGTACGGTATACAGATTGATTTCAAAACCTACGACGTTGTTTACGCGTTAATTAAAACCAGTATTTTCGCTCTGATAATGACTTCGGTCTCTGCTTATCAGGGATATCACACCGATGGAGGTGCCCTCGATGTTGCTAGGTCTAGCACTAAAGCAGTCGTGTATAGTGCAGTGATTATTATGGTTTCTAACCTAGTTCTAACCCAGATCTTACTCTAATGATTGAAGTTAGAGGAATACATAAAGCTTTTGGGGACCAAAAAGTCCTCACGAACATTAATGCCACTTTCGAAAAGGGTAAAGTGAACTTTGTGATCGGTAGGTCCGGTTCTGGTAAGAGTGTAATGACGAAATGCATTGTGGGTCTTCTCGAGCCCGACGAAGGAGAAATCCTTTTCGATGGACGAGACTTTACCTCTATGAATTTTAAGGATAGGAAGGAAATCCGCAAAGAAATCGGGATGTTATTCCAAGGAAGTGCACTCTTTGATTCTATGACAGTAGCAGAAAACGTTAGATTTCCCTTGATGATGTTCAGTCAGATGACGGAAGAGGAAATGGATATTCGTGTTGAACATTGCCTTACAAGAGTCGAGTTAGATGACTATCCAGATAAATTACCATCTGAGTTGAGTGGAGGAATGAAGAAAAGAGTAGGTATAGCAAGAGCTATTTCTATGAATCCTAAATATCTTTTCTGCGATGAGCCTAACTCAGGTCTAGATCCCCAAACTGCTATCGTAATAGATAATCTCATTATGGATATCACAAAGGAGTACGGAATGACTACCGTTGTTATTTCACACGACATGAATAGCGTCATGGAGGCTTCAGACACCATACATTTCCTTCACGATGGCGAAGTGGCTTGGAAGGGAGATAATTCTGTAATGATGTCTTCGGATAACAAAGTCTTAAATGACTTTGTGTATGCTTCTAAGTTGATGAAAAGGTTGAGAAATAAATAGTAATAATGGGGTTTAAAGCCTATAAGACACAGAGACTGTCTGACGAGGAGATGCGTTCACGCATTAACGCACTATACGAGAAAATGGACTCTAGGCGCAGCGTTAGACATTTCTCATCTGACGAAGTTCCCCTTGATGTAGTAAGGAAATGCATACAGGTGGCAGGAACGGCTCCTTCCGGAGCGCATAAACAGCCATGGACATTTTGTTTGGTCACAGATCCAGATATAAGAAAAAAAATTAGGGTAGCGGCGGAGGAAGAAGAGTATAAGAATTATCATGGGAGGATGAGTGATGAGTGGATGGAAGATTTAAGGCAGTTTGGGACAGATCACCTGAAGCCGTTTATAGAAAATGCTCCGGGTTTGATAGTTGTTTTTAAACACGTGTATGGTAAGTCAAGCGATGGAAAGACCACTAATTACTACGTTAATGAAAGCGTGGGGATTGCTGTGGGTATGTTATTGACGGCTCTTCATGAAGTGGGGTTAGTGGCCCTTACGCATACGCCGTCGCCCATGAAGTTTTTAACTGAGATACTTGAAAGGCCTGAAAATGAGCGAGCTTACTTAAATATTCCTTTTGGATTCCCATCAAAGGATTGTGAAGTTCCAGACATTGACAGAAAGAAGCTTGAAGAAATTCTCGTCCAATTTTCAGAAAAAAAGCAGGGTAAAAACATAGTTAAATCAAGGGATTAGGGTTGTTTGCGAAAGTTTTTGGCAAAACTTTTCTGATAAAAGGGTGTAAGGCTGATAGATTGGATTAATTTTGCCCCAAATTGAATACTCAGACCATGTCTAACATTAGTGAAAAAGTAACAGCTATCATCGTAGATAAGCTAGGAGTGGAGGCAGGAGAGGTAACGCCAGAGGCTAGCTTCACTAACGATCTAGGTGCCGATTCTCTCGACACCGTTGAACTTATTATGGAGTTCGAAAAAGAATTTAACATTGCTATTCCAGACGATCAGGCCGAGAACATCGGAACTGTTGGAGACGCAATTAAGCACATCGAGGACGCGACTAAGTAATAGTCGGGGTTTTCTAACCTTTTCTTTATGGAGCTTAAGCGAGTTGTCGTAACCGGTCTAGGGGCTATCACGCCACTAGGAAATGACACCACTACATACTGGAATAATTTAATCCAGGGAGTAAGTGGTGCAGCACCGATTACACGCTTTGATGCGAGTAAATTTAAGACCCAATTTGCATGCGAAGTCAAAGGCTTCGTTGCAGAAGACTTCCTTCATCGCAGAGATGCAAGAAGGATGGACTTGTTCACTCAGTATGCTGTAGTCAGTGCGAAACAAGCTCTTGATGATGCAGGGATTGTTGCTGAAACTAGGGTAGGTGAAGAGGGTTCTGAGGAAGCTGCTGAAAATGCAGGAAAAACTGTTATTAATCCAGATAGAGCTGGAGTGATTTGGGGTTCTGGCGTCGGAGGTTTCCAAAGTTTTATGGATGAAGCAAAAAACTTCTACGGTGGTGACGGTACCCCTAGATTTTCACCATTTTTCATTCCCATGATGATACCTGATATTGCCGCCGGCCATATCAGCATTAAGAATGGGTTTAGAGGTCCTAACTACGCAACAGTCAGTGCGTGTGCTAGTTCCACTCATGCTTTAATCGACTCTTTTAATCTTATCAGATTAGGAAAGGCTGATGTAATAATCACGGGAGGGTCAGAGGCAGCAGTTACAGAAGGCGGGATAGGTGGTTTCAATGCTTTAAAGGCTTTGTCTACAAGAAATGACGATCCCAAATCAGCTTCAAGACCATTCGATAAAACTCGTGATGGATTCGTTTTAGGTGAAGGAGCTGGGGCTATCGTTCTAGAGTCACTTGAACATGCACTAGCTAGAGGCGCGAAAATTTATTGTGAAATGGCAGGTGGAGGTATGAGCGCCGATGCACATCATATTACAGCACCTCATCCAGAAGGCTTAGGCGCTACGAATGTTATGAAAGTGACATTAGAAGATGCAGAGATGTCTCCTTCGGAGATTGATTATGTTAACGTTCATGGAACGTCTACACCGCTAGGTGATGTAGCTGAAACACAAGCGATACAGAAGGTGTTCGGAGAGTCTGCTTACGACTTAAGCATTTCCTCTACGAAATCTATGACTGGTCACTTACTCGGTGCCGCTGGAGCGATTGAAGCTATGGCTTGCATCATGGCTATTCATACGGGAGTTATTCCTCCTACCATCAATTTCGAGCACGAGGATGAGAATCTCGACCCTAAGCTTGATTTTACCTTTAATAAAGCTCGTAAAAGAGAAGTTAATGCGGCCCTTTCAAACACTTTTGGGTTCGGTGGACACAACGCTTCAGTTTTATTCAAGAAGTACTCATAATTACTTATTGTTGTGATGGGAATCTTAAGTCGATTATTTAGGCGAAAAAGAAGTACCCATATTAGCTTGATCGAAGATCTCGTGCGCGAGAATTTTAATCTTCCGATAAAGAATTACGAACTTTACGAAGAAGCTTTTCGCCACTCATCTATTATCGACGGTGATACCACAGGTAAGAGGAGTAATGAAAGATTAGAATATTTAGGCGATGCTGTTCTCGATTTGAGTGTCGCAGCATATCTGTATATAACAGACGTTCAGGCACAGGAGGGATTACTCACGCAAAGAAAGTCTCGTATCGTAAATCGTAAAAACTTAAATAGAATAGGGATAGAATTAGGTATAGAGGACCTGCTCGATGTAAGGATGAGAAGAGAAGATATCAGGGATAATATGGTGGGTAATGCTTTAGAATCTTTGATAGGGGCGATATATCTCGATCACGGTTTTGTTAAAACGGATAAAGCCATAGTAACCTTGATGATAAGGTTCGGCATAGATGCAAAAATCCATGAGACTACAGATTTTAAGAGTAAACTTCATCACTGGGCTCAAAAGCAAAAGATCGATATATCGTTCGAGGTCGTGAGAGAATATTCGGAATCAGGTGAAGGCAAATACGAGGTGGAAGTACTTGCGGACGGAGAGAGAATAGGCCTGGGTTCTGGGAGGTCAAAGAAAATCGCAGAGCACGATTCAGCAAGGCGCGGATGGAGGACGGTATTCGAGAGAATGGAGAAAGAGAAATAGCATATCTTCGTGCTGATGCCTAAGTTTCAATTAGATTGGGAAGTAGAGTGTGATTTCGAACTTTTTGGAGTGGGGTCACACGTCGGGAGCCACCGACTAGCCTGGGAATTAAATAGAATTTTCGGGTGGCAGCTTGCTTATGAAAGGCAACTAACTCTAACCACTAAAAAATCATCTTCAGTACATATCGTCCATAGATATAAAGATGAAGAGGATGGGCTCGATGTTGCTTTGATATTAAACAGAGTTCCAGAGGGTGTATTAGCAGATGGGATGGCACAGTTGGATTACCTTTTAAGAGTTCGATTTGGGTTTATGGGTGAGAAAGACATTATTCATAAAATAAGAGAATCGAACATGGTAACTTTAGTAACTTCTACCGATCCCGAGAAATCTGGTGCTTTAGAGGCGATGTTTGAGTTAGATATAGAGCTAGATAAAAAGAAATCATGAATATGAATACACCATCGCTGTTTCCAGATAAACAGACGAAGATTATAGCTACCATAGGTCCTGCTACATCTTCATTGGAGATGCTTGAACAATTGCTACTTGCAGGGATGAATGTAGTTAGGATTAATTCTTCTCACGGAGGCCACTCTGAGCATCTCGAGATTATCCAGAACATACGTAAACTAGATGAAGAATTAGGTTCTCACACTTCAATTCTAGTGGACCTACAAGGCCCTAAATTAAGAGTTGGAGAAATCACAGAGGGAGGGATTATCCTTAAGGAGGGAGGAGAACTGAAGATCAGTGTGGGTACTGAGATGGGCGTGAACGGTCAAGTATATACTGACTATAAGAAGTTTGCTGCGGATGTGAAGCCCGGGGAACCCGTCCTTCTAGATGACGGAAAGCTGAGACTTAAGGTGCTGTCTACGGATGGGGTGTCGGAAGTTATATGTAAGGTAATTTATGGTGGACTACTCACTTCGAGAAAAGGTTTAAACTTGCCGGAAACAAAGATTTCTCTACCGTGTATTACTGAGAAGGACGAAATAGATTTGGCCTTCGCCTTAGAACAAGAAGTAGACTGGATAGGTCTATCCTTTGTTAGGAATCCTCAGGATATCCTTAAACTGAAGGAGCTTATTAAGCAAGAAAATCGCCATGCTAAAATTGTCGCTAAGATTGAAAAACCCGAGGCTATTACTCATCTCGATGAGATTATTGCAGTTTCAGATGCTGTGATGATAGCTCGAGGAGATTTGGGTGTCGAAGTTCCAATGCAAGATGTGCCCCTGCTCCAAAAATCCATTGTCGAGAAATGTCTAACTGCTGGAAAACCTGTAATTGTAGCGACTCAGATGATGGAGTCCATGATTCAAAGTGCAACGCCCACTAGAGCTGAGGTTAATGATGTTGCAAATGCAGTACTAGATGGAACTGACGCGGTCATGCTTTCTGCGGAGACAAGCGTAGGTAAATATCCTATTCATTCTGTCCAAGCTATGTGTCGGATAATCCAAAAGATGGAGGAGAATACAGATAAGGCCTTCAATGAACGACCTCCGTATAATCCAGATGATGAAAGATTCATCACGGATTCGATTTGCTACAATGCATGTCGCCTTGCCCGTCGAGCTAAAGCCAGTGCGATTGTAACCATGACTTATTCTGGATATACTGCGCAAAGGGTGAGCTCTCAAAGACCTAAGGCTCACATTTTTATGTTTACTTCTAACCGCTATGTGTTGAGCCAAATGAACTTGGTTTGGGGCGTCGAAGCGGTACACTACTCTAAGACAGTCAGCACAGACCACACTATTGCAGACATTAAGTACATCCTATTCAAGGACGGCAAGGTGAAAGACGGAGATTTCGTGGTTCACATGGCTTCAATGCCTATTAAAGAGGCTGGGATGACAAATATGCTCAAACTCACTAGGGTATAATTATCTTCGCGCCATGGCAAAAGGATTTCCAGAAAGAGGCTCGCTAGATTTAGCGGGTTTAGCGAGTAAGATGTTGGATGTTTGGGAGAAGGAAGACACTTTTCAAGCGAGCATTGACTCACGCCCAGAAAGCGATACTTATGTGTTTTTTGAAGGCCCCCCTTCCGCAAATGGAATGCCGGGTATTCATCACGTTATGGGCCGTGCCATCAAGGATATTTTTTGCCGTTTTGCCACTCTTAATGGTAAGCGAGTAGAGCGTAAAGCGGGATGGGATACTCATGGATTGCCAGTAGAGCTAGGTGTTGAAAAAGAATTAGGCATAACGAAGGAGGATATAGGAAAGAAAATATCGGTAGAAGAATACAACAATGCATGCCGTACAGCTGTAATGAAGTATACGGGGGTTTGGAACGATCTTACTCGTCAGATGGGCTACTGGGTTGATATGGAATCTCCATATGTCACATACGAGAATAAATACATTGAGTCGGTTTGGTGGTTGCTTTCGCAGCTGTATAAGAAGGATCTAATTTATAAAGGCTATACTATTCAGCCCTATAGTCCTATGGCCGGTACAGGATTAAGCTCACACGAGCTAAATCAGCCTGGAACCTACCGCGATGTTATGGACACTACTATCGTAGCTCAGTTCAAAGCTCTCTCATCAGGAGTAGATATCCTGAAAACTCATTTCGATACGATTTCGGATGAAAACGCAAATCTTCCTTTCTATCTATTAGCTTGGACTACGACTCCCTGGACCCTGCCTTCGAATACAGCATTAACAGTAGGCCAGAAGATTGATTACGCCATTGTAAAAACCACGAACAGATACACAGACGAGGAGGGAATTCTGGTTCTTGCGGAATCACTACTAGCTAAACAATTTGATAAGAACTCACCTGCATATGAAGTGCTAGGAAGATGTAAGGGTGCTGATTTAATAGGCATTAAGTACGAGCAGTTAATCGACTGGGCTCAGCCCATGGAAAGTCCAGAGGAAGCCTTTAGGGTGATCGGGGGAGACTTCGTAACAACTGAAGACGGAACAGGAATCGTTCACACAGCACCGACATTTGGAGCCGATGATGCCATAGTAGCTCGTGCAGCAGGGGTGCCGCCCATGCTTGTAGATGACGGGACTGGGCATGGAGTGCCTTTAGTAGATATGCAGGGAAGGTTGAGGGAAGGGTTTGGGCCTATGGCCGGAAGATTTGTAAAAAACGAATACTATCCAGAGGGAGAAGCACCGGAGAAATCAGTGGATGTGGATATTGCCATAGATCTGAAAATTCGCGGACTCGCATTTAAAGTGGAGAAGTACTCACACAGCTACCCACATTGCTGGAGGACGGATAAGCCCATACTTTATTTCCCTCTAGACTCGTGGTTCGTGAAAGCTACAGCTGCGAAGGATAGAATGACGGAATTGAATAAAACCATCAATTGGAAGCCAGAGAGTACCGGTACTGGAAGATTCGGGAAATGGTTGGAAAATCTGAATGATTGGAATTTAAGCAGATCTAGGTTTTGGGGTATTCCCATTCCTATTTGGAGGACGGAAGACGGGTCGGAGGAGATTTGTATAGGTTCAGTGGAAGAACTAGCTATAGCTTGTAAAGAGTCTGTTGAGGCGGGGTTGATGACCTCAAATCCACTCACGGATTTCGCAGCTGGCGACATGTCTAAAGCTAACTATGATTCGTTCGATTTACATAAGCATGTAGTGGATGAAATAGTCCTTAAGTCTAGCGCTGGAGAGCCTATGAAGCGTGAGTCTGACTTGATAGATGTTTGGTTTGACTCTGGCGCTATGCCCTACGCTCAGTGGCATTATCCTTTTGAAAACAAGGAGAAAGTAGATGGTGAGTTAGCTTATCCTGCTGACTTTATCGCTGAGGGTGTAGACCAAACCCGAGGCTGGTTCTATACACTTCACGCCATTTCTACCATGGTGTTCGATAAGATCGCCTACAAGAACGTGGTCTCTAATGGCCTCGTCCTAGATAAGAAAGGTGTTAAGATGTCTAAGCGACTAGGTAACGCTATTGATCCATTTACAACATTAGATAAGTACGGTCCTGATGCGACTCGCTGGTATATGATCAGCAATGCACAGCCATGGGATAATTTAAAATTCGATCTCGAGGGCATAGGAGAGGTGACACGTAAGTTCTTCGGAACCCTTCATAACACTTATAATTTCTTTGCGCTCTACGCTAACATCGATGGCTTAACGGGATTAGAGGCTGAAGTGCCTCATTCTAAAAGGCCGGAGATTGATAGATGGATTCTTTCCAGAATGCATACAGTAGCTGGACAAATGCACGCCGCATATACAGATTTAGAGCCCACTAAAGCGACGAGACTTCTTCAGTGCTTCGTTACTGACGAGTTAAGTAATTGGTACGTAAGGCTTAACCGCCAACGTTTCTGGAAGGGCGATATGAACGAGGATAAACTCTCAGCATACCAAACCCTAATCACCTGCCTCCGCACAACTGCTATTCTAGGTTCACCAGTTGCTCCGTTTTTTATGGATAGCTTATTCCGCGATATTAATACTGCTACATCTTCAACTGATGCCGGTGCGCACAACTCTGTTCACTTAGCTGATTTCCCGATTGCAGATGCGAGCATCATCGACAAAGAGCTAGAACTAAGGATGGACTTAGCGCGTAAGCTTTCATCTCAGGTCTTAAGCCTAAGGAAACGTGAGAAGATTAGAGTACGTCAGCCCCTGAGAAGAATTATGGTTCCTGTACTTGATGATTTAAGTGCCCAAAGACTGGCCGCAATTGAAGACCTGATCCGCAGCGAAGTAAACGTTAAAGAGCTTGAAGTGATGAGAGACGGTGGAGGTATAGTTAAGTCTATAAAGCCAGACTTTAAGGCCCTCGGCCCTAAACACGGAAAGAGAATGAAGGCTATAGCCGCAGCTATTAATGCTTTGCCTACTGAAGCCACTGATAAGCTTGAATCAGAAGGCTCTCTTCAGATCACCCCAGAAGATGGGCAAGGCTCTGTAGAAATAGTTGTGTCAGACGTCGTGATATCGACTGAAGATATCCCTGGATGGCTTGTTTCTAGCGAGAATGGATTGACCGTTGCTCTAGATATAACGATTGACGCTGAGTTAAGAGCTGAAGGCCTGTCTAGAGAGCTTGTAAATAGAGTCCAAAACGTCAGAAAAGACAATGGATTAGAGGTGGTTGATAGAATTGTATTGACTGTTAGTGCAAATGACGAAATTAAGAGCCAACTACAGAGGAATTTGGACTATATTCGAACTCAAACTTTAGCAGTTGAGGTTGTTTGGAAGGATGTCTCAGAAGCAGTTGAAATTGAATTGGACGAGAACAATATTGTTCGTGTTCTGGTTGTTAAACAATAATTTACGCCTATAACCATGGCTGAAACGAAATACTCTGCAGCGGACCTTAATGAATTTAAGGCGCTGATTGAAGGAAAATTAGAACTTGCTCAAGAGGACTTACGTCAGCTTAGAGCTTCTATGTCCCATAAAGACGATAATACTACTGAAGACACAGCACCTACATTCAAGATGATGGAGGATGGTTCTGAGACTATGAGTAGAGAAGAAACAGCTGCACTCGCCGCTCGTCAAGAGAAATTCATTGTTAATCTTGAGAACGCTCTTATGCGTATTAAGAACCAAACATATGGAGTTTGTCGAGTTACGGGCAAGTTGATACCTAAAGAACGCCTTAAACTAGTGCCTCATGCTACGCTTTCAATGGAAGCTAAGCAAAGACAGTAGAACAACTTTACGCAGATGCGTCAATTAATTTTTGGCTGGGTTCTCCCACTGCTAATAGCAGACCAACTTCTTAAGTTTTACATTAAACTTAATTTCACAATTGGGCAATCCATGGATTTAGTTCCAGGTGTCTTAGAGTTAGCATTTATTGAAAATGAAGGAATGGCTTTCGGATGGGCTTTACCCGGCACAGCTGGGAAGTTGCTGTTAACCACTTTTAGAATCTTAGCATCTGTAGGCATCGGTGTTTATTTATTCAGACTAGTAAAAGACAAGGTCCATATCGGGATGCTGCGATGCGTGGCGTTGATTTGGGCCGGAGCTATAGGAAATATTATTGACGGAGCAGTATATGGACAGCTCTTCAGTTATTCAAGTTGGTCTGTTCTTGCAACTTTTACTTCAGATGGATATGCTCCATTTTTTATGGGCAACGTAGTGGATATGCTCCACTTCACACTTCACTGGCCATCATGGATGCCTTTTAATCTTGCAAATTCTGAAGTTTTCCCACCCATTTTCAATATCGCAGACGCGGCTATTTCAATAGGCGTTATTTGGATCTTAATTCGTCAGAAAACCTTCTTTAATTCACTTCCTTCTAAGTCAAATGGGTAGTCCGCGTAGAAATACAAGGCAGGTGTTAATTGGGAATGTGAGTGTAGGTGGTGATGCGCCTATCAGGATTCAATCGATGACTACAACTAACACTTTAGACATTGATGCTAGTATAGCCCAAACCCTCTCTTTAATAGCCTCTGGCTCTGAGTTAGTACGCCTTACCGCGCCTAGCATTAAAGATGCCGATGCCCTCGAATTAATAGCTAAGGGAGTTCGAGATGCCGGCCACTCCACTCCACTGGTAGCAGACATACACTTCACTCCCAATGCTGCGAGTAGAGCCGCCGACTTCGTTGAAAAAATCAGGGTAAATCCAGGCAATTTCGCGGATAAGAAAAAGTTCGACCATCACGAATACACCGACGAATCCTATTCGCTGGAACTGGTACGGATTAAAGAAAAATTTACACCTCTAGTTTTAAAGTGTAAGTCTTTAAGCAGAGCTATGCGCATTGGAACTAATCACGGTTCCCTTTCCGACAGAATCACGAGTAGGTTCGGAGATACTGCCCTCGGTATGGTGGAGAGCGCCTTAGAATTCATAAGGATTTGTATAGAACACGATTATCACGATCTCGTGATTTCGATGAAGTCTTCGAATACAAGAGTCATGGTCCACGCATATAGAATGCTTTTATCGAGGATGGAATTAGAGGGAATGAATTACCCATTACATCTGGGAGTTACTGAAGCGGGAGATGGTGAAGATGGGAGGATTAAATCTGCAGTAGGAATCGGCGCTTTACTTGAAGACGGAATCGGAGACACTATTAGAGTAAGTCTAACGGAGTCTCCTGAGGCAGAACTACCAGTTGCTAGAGATCTGGTAGATCATTTTGAGTCTAATTACTCACACCTATCGCCACAAAGAACACTTACATCCGAAGACTTCAAATACTCTAAAAGAGTAACCGACGAAATAGGCATAATAGGCGGCTCGCATGTCCCTGTGGTTATTCACTCATTAAGAGAGGGCGCAGATATTTCTGTAGCCAATCTGGTTGCAGCGGGATATAGATATTCTGTTCCAGATGATAAGTGGAATATTTCTGACCAGGCGTGTGACTTTATTTTCACCGGCTCACGGGAGGTTAAATTCCCTTTACCAGGCACTTTACGGGTGTTGATTAATGGTTCCTTATGGGACGAATCCCAAATAAGACACTTCCCTCTTTGGTCTATAGAAAAGTGGTCAGAAGTAGTACGACTTCAAACCCATTCTGCTTCGACCCATTTCGTTAATGTAGAGTGCAGCCAAGTAAATAAATTCCTGGAACTTCCTACAATGCTAGGAGATAAAGTCGTGGTAATCTTAAGCAGTGATAAGAGCACGAAAACATCTGATTATAGTCAAGCTGTTAATTTATTAGACTCAAGTGGTTATAGTTATCCAGTGATCTTCAGGAACCGTCTAGATGGTATAGATTCGGATAAATTCACACTGTATCAATCAACTGATCTAGGCGGACTGTTTTTAGATGGACTGGGTGACGGGATATGGGTGGAGAGTGATGAGGTAAGTCTGGCGAAACGGAATAGTGTTGGGTTTGGGATACTACAAGCAACAAGAACTAGAATATCTAAAACTGAATATATTTCTTGCCCTAGTTGTGGAAGGACATTGTTCGATTTAGAAGAAACGACTGCTAAAATCAGATCGGCTACAAGTCATTTAAAAGGATTGAAAATAGGGGTGATGGGATGTATCGTTAATGGTCCGGGAGAGATGGCAGATGCTGACTTCGGGTATGTGGGAACGGGGCCAGGTAAAATCACCCTATACAGGGAAAGAAACGTTGTTAGAAAAAACGTCCCTGAAGCTGAAGCCATTGAAGCTTTGGTAGATTTAATTAAGAGCGAGGGGTATTGGGTAGAGCCTAGCATAGATTAAATGGGAAGCACGACGATAAGTGCGATAGTGATAGGCTCAGTGCCCTATTCTGACTCGAGCATAATAGTTAGAGTTTACACAAAAGACAGCGGTATGCTTCCTTTATTTGTTAGGAGAACTAAGTCCAAATCAAAACGCAACACCTCAGCCTTATGGCACCCTTTAGCTGCGATTAATATAACCGACCTTAAAAGAAAAGCCCCTACGGCATTAGGAACTTTTACTGAAGTTGAGAGAGCTGTGCCAGCTATCAACTTATTAAGTGACCCGAGACGCTCAGCTGTGGCTTTTTTCATTGCAGAGTTTATGGATAAATCTATAGGTGTTGAAACCCCTATGGAGGATTTGTTTGGGTTGCTTTGGGATACAATCGAGCGGTTAGAGTTTTCTGAAGAGATAAGCAACCTTCACTTTTATTTTCTTGCCCACGTAGTTGATATTCTAGGATTAATGCCGAGTGAAATAGATGTCGAGAATGAAGATTCTACTATCAGTCTGAATCTAACCTCAGGTGAGTGGTCTTCATCCCCACCTTCATTAACCCTGAGATCACATTTCTTGTCGGTTAAACTTGCTCAAAGGATGAGAGGTATTCTAGGCATGGAATTTGATAATATGCGCTCGTTAAACCTTAAAAAGCATGAACGGAAAGATCTATTACTAGGAATGGTTATGTTTATTCAATTACATCACGCGGGATTAAAAGAGATTAAAAGTTATGAGGTTCTTGAGACTATATTTTCAAATGAATAATCCTCTAATTAGGGCACTTCTTGTTTTGCTTGCTGTCCTCGTTCAAGATTTTGTCCTAGCTCAAGATGTAATAATTCCAGCGCAAACAGTGAGGGTTGTCAATGGAACGATTCCCATTCCATTCGTTGCAGTTATAAATATAACGGCATCAACAGGTGCAATTTCAGATGCTGAGGGTCTCGTTTTAATACCCGAAAGACTAGCTTCTGATACATTAGTTTTTAGGTTTATAGGCTTCGAAAGCAAGACGGTATTGCCGGGTGTTATTATAGGGAAAACTATCTCTATGGATGAAAACCCATACGGCATAGATGAAGTTTTAATTACCTCTCGAATAACTCCCGATGAGGCAAAAGCTCATGGTATCAAAGTTGTGGGTTCCCTACAGATAACATCTATAATTTCCGGTGTTCCCTCCGGGACTTCTGCTGATTTATTGCAGAACACAGGAGGGGTGAACATACAGCAAAGTCAACAGGGCGGAGGTTCACCCGTGATTAGAGGTTTCGAGGCGAATAGGGTTCTTCTCGTCGTAGACGGAGTTAGAATGAACAATGCGATTTATCGTTCAGGACATTTACACAATGCCATTAGTGTCGACGCGAACATCATAGAGAGTTTACAAGTAACCCTAGGTCCAAGTAGTGTGAGATATGGTAGCGATGCACTTGGTGGTGTGATTCATTTTCAAACCCATAGGCCTAGGTTTATCAGCGACCCTAATAAACCACATACGTCAGGATTAATTTCCACGCAGTATAAATCAGTCAATTCATCGAACACCCTGCACGCTAGAGTCGAGTCTGGTGGAGAAAAATGGGGCTCAGTTATGTCTTTTAGCTCAAGTGAATATGGCGACCTTAGAATGGGGTCAAACAGAATGCACGGCGATAGTGCGTGGGGATTAGTGTCTTTTTATGTTGAATCGGTAGAGGGTAATGATAGCCTGATTACGAATCCGAATCCACTCATTCAAAAGCACACCGGATATTCCCAAAAAGATTTTATGCATAAACTCCGTGTTGCAATACCTGGAGGTGCACTACAAACAAATATCCAATACAGCTTGAGTTCTAATATCCCCAGATTTGATAAGCTTAACGATTTGACTGCAGATTCTTTAGGCTTGAAATGGGCTGAATGGAGTTACGGACCTCAAAGCCGACTTTTAACTTCGATTAATTGGGAACAATACCTCGGTATTCCAGGATCTGTTCACACCACTTTAGCGTATCAACAAATAGGAGAATCTCGAATTAAACGCAGAATGGGCAATCTGACTAGAGATATCCTCACAGAAAAAGTAGATGTACTTTCCTTTTCTTCTTATTGGGTTTCTTCTCCATTCAGGGGTGATGGTTGGGAATTCGAGTTAGGAGTAGACGGTCAGTGGAATGGAGTTACGTCTACTTCGAATTCGCCTACAACTCTTATGACCAGATATCCTAATGGTGGGAGTACGATGCTTTCTATGGGTGCATACACAGCCGCGACACGAACTAAAGCTAACAAGGTGTTCAATGCAGGCTTAAGATATAGTTATTCATCCATTTACGCAGAGTTTGATTTTACAGAAACCCCTAACTTCTTACCTTTTACGGAGATTAATTCTGGCCATGGTGCAGTTACTGGTAATATCTCAGCGGATATTATATTAGGGAATAAATTCTCATCCATATCCTCTTTATCTTCAGGCTTCCGCCATCCTAACATTGATGACGTAGGTAAAATCCGTGAAAAGGGAGGTTATCTTCTCGTCCCTAGTGACTCTCTTAAGGCCGAGTATTTATACAGTTTTGATGAGAGTATTACCTTCAAGCCACTAGCTGATTCAGAAAAGCTGATTATATCGGTTGCTGGATTTGCGAGTTATTGGAAGGACGCGATTTCGCCTACGAATTCTACTTTTATGGGAGACTCCGTGATTCTTTACGATGGTGATATGGTGAGGGTCCAAAGAAATGAAAATATAGGGAATGCATTTGTGAGAGGAGCTAGAATTGAAGTTAAGTCTCAAATCTCGCCATCAACGGTTTTCTTCGGTACAGTAAATTTCACTCGTGGTTCTATCCTCGAAACGGGAGCACCCATCTCTCATATTTCACCCACCTTCGGACGTCTCTCATTAAACAAACAACTTAAATCCGATAAGGAGTCTTGGGCAATAGAAGCATTCGCCTTATTCAACTCCGCTAAGGATTTAGATCAATACGGGCCAGGTAGTACAGATAATCCTCAAGAAGCCTTGTCGACAGGTACGCCCGCATGGTGGACATTAAATTTAGAATCGCATTTCGAAATATCCGATAACATGCACGCCCAAATAGGCTTATCTAACCTTCTAGACGTTCACTACAAGTCCTTTTCTTCAGGCATTTCTGCACCGGGTAGAGGTGTTTATTTTGCTGTTCACGCGAACTTCTAAATCCCTTCATCTTTGTTAACTTAGCACATGCAGTTTTCTGATGTTGTATCCCAAACCGTTATTGCCTCACGACTACGTGATGGCGCGAGATCAGGCAAGGTGGCTCATGCCCAACTCTTCGAAGGTCCGGAGGGGTCGGGAGCTTTAGCGCTAGCACGAGCGTACGCAAGATTCTTGCACTGTCTCTCTCCTGAAGAAGAAGATTCTTGTGGTATTTGTTCGTCGTGTGTCGCACACGCTAAACTTCAACACCCTGATTTACATTGGGCTTTTCCATTCTTTAAAAAAGATGGAGGCGGTAAATCGGTCTCTGACCCGTTTCAGATTCAGTGGAGAGAGTCAATGATAGACACGGCTTATTTTGGGCTAGAAGATTGGTTGGGGAAAATAGGAGCCGATAAAAAACAGCTATTTATTTCTGTAGATGAAGCAATGGAAATAAATAGAAAGTTGAGCTTAAAGGCTTTTCATGGAGGTTATAAAATTCTCATTCTTTGGTTGCCGGAAACCATGCGAGTCGACACTGCGAATAAGCTTTTGAAGCTCATAGAGGAACCAACGGAGAAAACGATATTATTATTCGTATCTCAGAATGCGGATAGATTGTTACCGACCATTTTATCTAGATTACAAAGAGTACATATTCCTAGATTATCTGATGAATCAGCCGCTGCAGGTTTATCGATACTTTCTGGCATCTCTGTTGAAAAGGCTCTAGGTTGGGTGCATGTAACGGAGGGTAATATTACTGCCGCTATGCGCCTTTCTAAGTCGGGGGATGAATCTCCAGATCTAGAGTTATTTTCATCGTGGATGAGAGCGTGTTGGGCTAGAGATGCAGAAACTATTATGCAAGGTTCTAGCGAGTTTGCCTCTCCAGGGCGGGAGTCTCAGAAAAGATTTGTCAAGTATGCCTTACACATGGTAAGACAATGTATAGTGGGTAATTATGGCACAAAAGAACTTGTTAGATTAACTCCTGGCGAAGCAGCTTTCCTCGAGAAATTCAGAACGTTTATTCATCACGACAACGTAGTTGACCTTTCTGAATTGTTAGAGAATGCTCACAAAGACATAGCAGGCAATGTAAACGCTAAGGTTGTTTTTATGGATTTAAGTATTCAAGTACATATACTTTTAAGAAGAGATGCGGCATGATGTTTAACAACGTATCTTCGTAACACGATGGGATGTAATAGCTGTAGTAAAGGATCTGATGGACAACCGAGAGGCTGTAAAAACAATGGCCGATGTGGCACTTGTGGCACGGGGTCTAAGTCTGTTTTTGATTGGTTGGAAGGTATAGCTCTTCCAGACGGTGTTAAGGCTTTCGACATCGTAGAGGTGAGATTTAAGAATAATAGAAAGGGTTTTTTCAGACGTAAGTCAACTGACACCTATCATGTAGGTGACGTCATTTCACTCGATTTAAACCCTGGAATAGATTTAGGAGTGGTGTCGCTAACGGGTGAGTTAGTTCGTTCTCAGATGACATCACGCAAGGTCAGAGACGACCATGAGATTAAAAGAATTTTACATAAAAGTTCTGAAGCGGAGATTGAGGTTTGGCATCAAGGAAGACAGAGGGAAGATAAAACTAGAGTTGACGCTAGGGCTATAATCAAGCGATTGAATATCCCTATGAAACTTTCTGATGTGGAGTTTCAAGGCGACATGAAGAAAGCGACATTTTACTATATCGCAGACGAGAGAGTCGACTTCAGAGAACTTGTAAGAGAGCTTTCTACCACCTTCGGTGTTCGTATAGATATGAGGCAGATTGGTGCGCGTCAAGAAGCCGCAAGAGTGGGAGGGATAGGATCTTGTGGAAGAGAATTATGTTGTTCTACTTGGCTAACTGATTTCAGATCGGTCTCTACAGGAGCAGCTAGATATCAGCAACTTGCCCTTGATCCTAGTAAGCTTGCCGGTCAGTGCGGTAAGCTTAAGTGTTGTTTGAATTTTGAGCTAGATCAGTACGTTGAGGCTGTTAAAGAATTTCCATCACCACACGCAAAAATCCAAACCTCTAAAGGCAAGGCGGTTGTGTTTAAGATGGATATTTTTAAGCGCATTGTTTATTTCCTACAGCTCGGTGAATCTGGCGGAGGACCTCAGCCAGTCCCTGTTGAAAAAGCCATGGAGCTTATAAATGCTTCCAATAAAGGGGAGAAGATTCATTCGTTATCCGATTACGTTATTCAAGATGCTCCAGAAGCTATTGAAGAAACCTATAGCAATGTCGTAGGTCAGGACGACCTCAATAGGTTTGACAATAAGAAAGGAAATAAACGTAGACCCAACAGACGCTTTCCTAAAGGTAAGAAGCGTTCATGAATAGGCTTTTTTCTCTATTAATTTCCTCCTTTATAATTGTTTCTTGTGGAGAGCTACCTGAGTTTTCTGACTCTGTGGTGATATCCGCTAACGGATGGGACATACAAGATTCTCATGAGTTTTCATGGGAAGTTATTGACGCTAGTGTGAAGTACGAAGCATATGTTGACGTTAGACATACTGGAGATTATCAGTTTTCAAACCTATTTCTTTTTATGGACCTAACCTATCCTAACGGTAAAACTAGACTTGACACTCTTGAATGTGTATTAGCAGATCGAAGAGGTAAGTGGCACGGAACTGGTTTAGGTGATGTCCTTGATAACCGCGTGAGTTATAAATCTGAATTTCAGTTTCCTTCTGCGGGTGAGTATACATTATCTATAACCCAAGGCATGAGAGTTAACCCTCTTTTAGGAGTTGTGGAAGTAGGGTTTTGTCTAGAAAAGACTAAGAAATAAATACTTCCACCTTACCTATCTTTGCAGTCCTCAACAAAAGACACCCATATGTTAACATCACTCAATAGAGCTACTCTTCTAGTTGTCATGCTGTTACTCGGTATCACAAGTTCTTTCACCGCTCAAGAAGTGGAACAGTGCGGTATTTATAGTGCTACTGTTAGAACTTTCGGCTTAACACCTGATCAATTAGAATCGATTTCTCCAGCATCACATCAGCTAGAGAACGAGACGAGGTCAGCATTAGCTTCGGGCGGTAGTCGACTTGAGACTATAGTTATTCCTGTTGTATTTCACATCATTCACATGAATGGTCCAGAGAATATTGCGGATGAACAACTGCATAATGCAATCGAGGTTCTGAATAAAGATTTCAGTGCAAATAATACAGATCTTTATCAAGTAATCGATGAATTCGCGGGGATTGTTGCCAATGTGGATATTCAATTTCGATTAGCTAGAAAAGATCCTTCTGGTAACTGTCATTCGGGGATTACAAGGACTGTTAGTGCACTGACTTATGAGGGTGAGGATGAAGTGAAGAATTTAGTAAGCTGGCCTAGAAATATGTATTTGAATGTTTGGGTTTGTGAGTCGGCTGGAGGTGCAGCAGGATACGCTTACCTACCAGGATCAGTTAACTCGATTCTAGACGCTTGGCTCGACGGCATAGTGATTCAGAATTCTTACACCGGCGCAATAGGTACTTCAAACACTTTCCGCTCAAGGACCCTAACTCATGAAGTAGGTCATTGGCTCAACTTGCGTCACCTTTGGGGTGGATCGAATACTCCAGGTGAAGCAGAAAACTGCGATTTGGACGATAACGTTTCAGATACACCTAATACTAAGGGTTGGACGTCTTGCACACTAGCAGGGGAGTCGTGTGGGTCTTTAGATAATATCCAAAACTTCTTAGAGTACTCTTACTGTGGCAGGATGTTTTCCGAAGGCCAAAAAACACGTATGCGTGCCGCCGCTCAATCCTCGATCTCTAGCAGAAATCAACTCTCCGCGGATGCTAACTTAGTCGCTACTGGCGTAGAAGGTCCACTGCTTTTATGTGAAGCTACTTTCGCAGTCTCGGAGACTGTAGTATGTGCTGGCGACAGTATACTATTCACAGATTTGAGTTACCATGACGTCAGTGCTTGGTCTTGGAATTTCGATGACGGGATAACTTTGAGCGGTTCTGAACTAGGTGTACACGACAATCCATATCACACTTTCAATGATGAAGGTGTTTACTATGTGACATTGACAGCAAGTAACTCTTCGGATAACCTTGCTTCTTCACCCATCACTATAACGGTGTTGCCTGTGGGTGACATGGAATCTCCTGCAGTTCAGGGTTTCGAGATTACGGAATTCCCTAGTGAGGAATGGTTCCGAGAGGATCCTTTAAATGATGGGGGATGGGAAATCGAAGATGATGTTGCCTATTCAGGCTCCAGATGTCTCCATATTGAAAACTGGGGTAATACTGTAGATTTTAATAGGGATTTTCTAATCTCAAGTACCATGGACCTGTCAAACGATATCGTTGAGGTTAGAATAAGCTATAAATGGGCCTATTGCTTTAAGGGGACTTCAGATGATGATGAGACAGATGATAGACTTAAAATAAGTGTTACTGGTGATTGTGGAAATGATTGGGATGTAAGAAAAATGCATAGAGGATATACAGATCTCCCTTCTGCTGAACCACATTACTATCCATTCATGCCAGAAAATGGGACGGAATGGAATTCGTATACACTCGTACTCGATTATTCTATTTATCTCACTCCGCACTTCAGGGTGATGTTTGAGTTCGAGTCAAGACTGGGTAATGATATCTATATCGACGATATTAACATCACAGCTTACGACCAGAGCATGCTTGCCGTTGAGGAATGGAACCTGGGGCCAGATTGGAACCTTCACCCTAACCCATCTGAAGGTATAGCACATCTAAGTTGTTCAACCATTTCTGCTCATGATGCCGATATTACTATCGTAGATGCATCTGGTAGGATTATAGATGTTCTTTTCTCGGGTACTTTAGAAGCAGGTGATCACAGCTTCGAATTAAGTCCAGCACAAAAGGCAAGAGGTGCTTACTTCGTGCATATCACTATTGATGGGAAAGCTAAGGCGTTGCCTTGGATAGTCCGATAGCGGGTTGTTAGGTATAGCTCGTTAGGTAGATTTAGTGCGCCTCCAACCAATCTAGTCCGGAAGACATATCCACTTCTAGAGGAACACTAAGCTTCACGGCTTCTTCCATGCATTTTTTTACGAGTGGCTTGAGAGTTTCGAGTTCATCAATAGGCACGTCTAGAACTAATTCATCATGCACTTGCATGATCATACGACTCTTCCACCCGCCACTCTCTAATTCCCTTGCGAGGTTTACCATAGCCACCTTTATTATATCGGCAGCCGAACCTTGAATTGGTGCATTAACCGCATTACGTTCTGCAAACGCTTTAACCATGCCGTTTGTGGAGTTGATGTCTGGGAGCTTTCGACGTCTTCCCAGAATAGTCACTGAGTACTCTACCTCCCTTGCTTTCTCGACACATTTTTTCGTGAAATCGCCCAAGGTGTTGAACTGCTCATTATAGCGAGCTATTATCTCCTTCGCTTCTGCACGTTTAATGCCTAGCTCCTCTGCTAATCCGAATGCACCTTGACCGTATAGTATACCGAAGTTTACTGCTTTAGCCTGACTTCTTTGGGTTCTGTCCACATCTTCAAGTTTAACCCCGAAAACTCGTGATGCTGTCGCTGTATGGATGTCCTGACCATTTCGGAAGGCTTCGCAAAGCCCTGGGTCGTTACTCATCGCAGCTGCTACTCGTAATTCGACTTGGCTGTAATCTGCGGCTAATAGAACATGGCCTTCATCTGCTGGGATGAAAGCTTTTCGAATCTCTCTGCCGGCATCGGTTCTTATAGGAATATTCTGAAGATTAGGGTCCTTCGAGCTTAATCGTCCTGTTGATGCAACTGTTTGCATGTAAGACGTGTGCAGTCTACCAGTCTTTGCATGCACTAGTTTAGGTAGTGGGTCCACGTATGTACTGAGTAATTTCTTCAGTTTTCTATATTCCAGGACGATAGAGATGATAGGGTGTAAATCCACTAACTTTTTGAGTACGTCTTCTCCTGTTTGGTATTGACCAGTCTTTGTCTTCTTTGCTTTTTCAGTAATTACGAGAGTTTCAAATAGTAATTCTCCTAGCTGTTTAGGGGAGTCTACATTGAACTCTACACCCGCCTCCTTAATAATGTTGGTTTTTAATGTGGTTATTTGGTCTGTAAGCGCAACACTATAATTTTCAAGCATAGAAGTGTCAATCCTTACACCCGCTAATTCAATATCCGTCAGTACTCCTATGAGTGGAAATTCAACATCGTACATGAGCGAGTTCATCCCTAGACCTTCTATTTCCTTTCTAAAAACGGCGGCAAGTTGCAAGACTAAATCAGCAGCTTCGCATGCGTAATCACTCACAATCTGAGCATCAATATCTTCAAAACTCTTCCTCGACTTCCCCTTCCCCAAGAGACCCTCTAGCGACATAGCAGAATAGCCCAAATATGTTTCAGACATTCTTTCAAGCCTGTGATTCGTGTCGGGGTCTATGAGGTAATGTGCCACCATACAATCAAACACATTGTATGAAAGCTTTACCCCATGCATGCTCAATACTTTAGCTGCGAACTTGAAGTTTACAGCTACGATCTCTGTCTCTTTATTTTCGAGGACGGATTTAAATTTATTCAGCGTGTCGTCATTTAACGGCACGTAAACCGCTTCTCCAGTTTTTAATGAAAAGGCAAATCCGAGCAGCTTATCTCTCATTGCATCGAACCCAGAAGTGATGGTGTGAAACCCAAAGCTCTCAACGGACTTTAACCTTCCGATTAACTCATCCACGTCCTCTTTACTATCGGCGACACGGTACTTCCCGGAAAGTTTTGGTTGTGGAGTGGAGGGGGCTTTAGTTAATGCTTTTTCTGGTGGAGCAGAAGCAGTGCTTTCATTTGCTGGAGCGCCGAACATGCTCAGTTGACCTTCCTCTAAGTCAGCTGGGATTTCTGCTTTCGGAAGGCTGACTGTGGGTTGAACATCTGTGTTATTTTTCTCAGGAAGGAGTTTGTTTAAGAGTGAACGGAACTCTAATTCTTCTAGAATTGCTCTTAATGATTCTTCGTCCGGGCTCTGCTTTATCATGCCCTCGATATTTATCTCAGCAGGAATATCTAGAACTATAGTAGCTAGTTCTTTAGATAGGATAGCCTTGTCGTAATTAGCTTCTACCTTCTCTCTTAACTTCCCTTTAAGTTTGTCAGTGTTTTTATATAATCCTTCGATACTTCCGAACTCACATAAAAGTTTAGATGCTGTTTTCGCTCCCACACCCGGTACTCCAGGAATGTTATCGGAAGCATCTCCCATGAGTCCCAGGTAATCTATCACCTGCTCCGTGTTATTCAACCCGAATCTCTCACAGACCTCCTCCGGCCCCCATATAGTAGGTGGGTTTCCTCCTCGTCCAGGTCTGTACATTCGACACCTATCTGATACTAATTGCCCGAAATCTTTATCGGGTGTCATCATATATACATCGTAACCGTCTGCCTCTGCTTTCTTCGCGAGAAATCCGATTAAATCGTCGGCCTCATATCCCATTTCCATACGAGTTGGTATTTGTAACCCCTCCAGAACTTTATGAATTAATGGTATGCTTAGGATGATATCCTCGGGTGTGGCATCTCGATTTGCTTTGTATTCGGGGTACACTTTATTTCTAAAAGATCCCCCAGGTGGATCGAAAACAACCGCCAAGTGTGTGGGCTTTTCAATCCGAATAATTTCTAAGACAGCATTTACAAATCCGAACACAGCCGACGTGTTAATTCCTTTTGAGTTTATACGTGGGTTTTTAATAAAGGCGTAGTAAGCTCGAAATATCAAGGCGTACGCATCTACCAGAAATAGTTTCTTATCGGAATCTTTTGATAGCATCTACTTAGTAGTCTTTTGTTTAAATACAGGCACTGTACTACATGCCTCACCGAACATCAAACTTTTTACAGCGGGTTGGAGTTTCATTTGTAGTCTCATCAATTCCTCGGGTCCTCCGACACCTCCACAACCCCTTACTACAATTCTTTTACCCCTAAACTCATCGAGATTGATGTCTTCAATAGCCAATCGCAAAGACTCTCTTTCCGCACCGGCAAATCCACCCATTACTACAAATTCTGCTTCTGGGAGTTTAGCTGTTATTAGCATCCATGCCCAATCGGGAATAATGGAGTCTTCGGCAACAGTGAGACCTACACCTAGCTCATTATACTCTTCTGAATTTAAATTCTTTACGTGCTCCCTGAACTCTTTTTCTCTAACGACGGCTCCCTGCCAAAGCCATTTAGTAATATCAAGTTCTACAGTCTTAATACGCTTGAGCTTATCCATCTCAAACTGTATCAAACCACTCTCCGATACTCGGTTTATTATCTCGTTGTCAGGGTTCTCCATAGACAACTAAATTAAGGGAAACAGATCAGATATCAGGCAGATTGCATGCCAGACTTATCATCATTTTCACTACAAACAATTACATCCCTAAGACGTAAACTTTCATCAACGATTGAATTGCTGTCGTAGCCACAATCAGCATATAGTTCAGCTTGAGTTCCATGCTCTATCCATCTATCCGGAACGCCTAATCTTACAACTTTAGAGCTATACCCATGGTCAGCCATCCACTCTAAAACAGCAGATCCCATCCCTCCTTGTATAGTTCCATCTTCAACCGTGACGACTCCTTTGAACTTTCCGAAAACCTCATGCAGCAGGACATCGTCTAGTGGCTTCACGAAACGCATGTCATAGTGTGCTGTGCTCACGCCCCTCTTTTCTAGTTTTTCCGTTGCTTCTGTAACCTCAGTGCCGATCGCTCCTATACTTAAAATAGCAAGGTCTGTTCCGTCTTTTAATTTTCTTCCCTTTCCTATAGGCACTTCGATAAAATCGTTCCTCCAATTCGCGGATGATCCTGCTCCACGTGGGTATCTAATCGAGATAGGCCCTTTGTGTTTCATTGATGCGGTATACATCATGTTCCTGAGATCACATTCATCCATAGGAGCGCATACAACAATATTAGGGATGCTTCTCATGAAGGCCAAATCGAATACCCCGTGATGAGTAGGGCCATCTGCACCTACAACGCCTCCTCTGTCAAGACAGAATACTACATGTAAATTCTGAATTGCTACATCGTGAATAACCTGGTCAAAGGCTCTTTGAATAAACGTAGAATAAATATTGCAGAATGGTATCATGCCTTGAGTGGCAAGGCCTGCACTGAATGTAACAGCATGTTGTTCTGCTATCCCCACATCGAATGTCCTTTCTGGGATTTCTTCCATCATCATCTTTAATGAGGATCCAGATAACATTGCTGGTGTAACTCCCACGATACGACTATCTCCCTTTGCAAGATCTATGATGGTACGCCCGAAAACGTCCTGAAATTTAGCAGGCTTGGGTTCTGAATTTTCTGTTGACTTTACGGTAATAGGCTCGCCCGTTTCTTTGTCAAACAACCCCGGTGCATGCCATTTCGTAGGGCTCCCTAGCTCTGCAGGCTCATAACCGGCACCTTTTCTAGTCACTACATGAAGCAGTTTGGGTCCCGGGATGTCCTTAAGATCATTCAACACTTTCGTGAGATATTCTACATCATGCCCGTCTACAGGCCCAAAATATCTAAAGTTCAATGCCTCGAATAAGTTGCTTCGTTTTAGTACCGCAGATTTGATAGCGTTTTCTACCTTTTGGGCTATGGCCTGTGCGTTAGGTCCGAATTTTGAGATTTGGCCTAAAAGATTCCATACCTCATCCTTAACTTTATTGTAGGTGTGGGAAGTGGTTATATCCGTTAAATATTCTTTTAATGCCCCTACGCCGGGGTCTATGGACATGCAGTTGTCGTTGAGAATTACCAGCATATTACTGTCCTCTATCCCGCCGTGATTCAACCCCTCGAAGGCAAGTCCGGCAGTCATAGCTCCATCGCCGATTATAGCAACGTGATGCCTGTCGTTATCAGCCTTCAAGCGGCTAGCTACTGCCATGCCCAGAGCTGCGGAAATACTAGTGCTGCTATGCCCTACACCGAATGTGTCGTATACACTTTCAGATCTTTTCGGGAAACCACTCAGGCCCTTATAAATTCTGTTTGTATGAAAATCATCTCTACGGCCAGTTAGAATTTTATGGCCATATGCCTGGTGTCCGACATCCCAAACTAACAAATCGTCAGGGGTATTAAAAACGTAATGAAGAGCTACTGTTAACTCTACGACACCTAGACTAGCTCCGAAATGACCCCCTTTTTCAGAAACGACATCAATAATAAACTGCCTTAATTCAGAACAAACCTGTTCTAATTCTTCCGGCTTAAATTTTTCGCGCAAATCTGCGGGAAATTTAATTTTCTCTAGGAAGGGGCCGGCTACATAAGGGTTCATAATTTACAAGATTGTTACTCTGCAGCGACTAATTCCATGAGTCCTTTAAGGATGTTAACTCCATCAGTATTGCCTAAATCAGCAGAGCAAGCTCTTTCAGGGTGAGGCATCATGCCGAATACATTTTTACCAACGTTACACACTCCAGCTATATTGTTGATTGCACCGTTAGGGTTTGCATTGGAGTTTACAGCTCCCGCTTCATCGCAGTAGCGGAATAAGACTTGGTCATTCGCCTCTAATTCTTCTAATTCAGCTTCAGGCAAGAAATAATTTCCTTCACCATGAGCGATAGGTATCATTAGTGGAGTTTTTATGTCCAAACTAGCGGTTAATGGTGCAGTTCTAGACACAGGTATTAGATGTACGTTTTTGCATATGAATTTACGAGATTCATTGTGCATTAAAGTGCCTGGAAGTAACCCCGCTTCACATAGTATCTGAAAGCCATTGCAGATTCCAAGAACCTTTCCTCCCTTATCTGCAAACTTTATAACCTCTTCCATAATCTTAGAAAAACGTGCAATTGCACCACTCCTTAGATAGTCACCATAGCTGAACCCTCCAGGAAGGATAACCGCGTCAACATTTTGTAAATCTGAATCTTTATGCCACAACTCCACTACCTCATAGCCGAGGTCATTTGTGAGTGCATGGACCATGTCCATATTGCAATTAGATCCGGGGAAAGTAACGACACCTATTTTCATACCTCAAAGTTCGACAAAAGAGGGGTATAATACCTTAATAATAGTGACCCATTTACATATCTTTGTAAAAAATAATTCAGACTAAGCTCTTATGAATACTCAAGATATTATATACCCTATTGGAGAAGCGACAGAATGGACATTCGAGAACATCCTAGTTCCGATGGCTGACCCAATGAATTTAGGTGTTGTATTGTTAGGTTTTTTCGGTTTATTTTTCTGGTTACGTCTACAAAAGAAATATGACGACAAAGCCAAATCTGACGGAACTATCGCTTAAAAGTATTAGCTACGGGTGTTGGCTATTACTAGTCTTTAGTTCTTATGTACGATCACATCCTGACCGATATCCTTTCTGTATTGCTTTCCACTGAAGTCAATGGCTTCAGCAAGTTTATAGCTTCTAGCTAATGCTTTTTCAAGGCCTACACCCAGTCCAGTACATGCAATAACTCTTCCTCCGTTACTGACGGTTTTCCCTCTTTTTACTGTGGTTCCAGCATGAAATATCAGTCCTTCATTTTCAGGAGGGACGTTTTCTAATCCAGTGATTACCTTCCCTTTTTCATAACTACCAGGGTATCCTCCAGAAGTTAGAATTACTGTAGTCGCAGCTCTTTCGTCAATTTGCAGGTCGTATTCGCTAAGTAAACCAGAGCCCATGCTATCGAACATATGAAGTAGATCGCTTTTTACTCTAGGAATAACCACTTCTGATTCCGGATCTCCTAATCTGCAGTTATACTCAACTACATAAGGATCGCTACCGACTTTCATAAGTCCTATAAAGATGAATCCATTAAATGGTATCTCATCCTTCTTTAAGCCTTTAATGGTAGGGATGATTATTTGGTTTAAAGTCTTCTCGTGAAACTCCGCATCTACAAACGGAACCGGACTCACAGCTCCCATACCGCCAGTGTTTGGGCCTGTATCACCTTCTCCTACTCTCTTGTAATCTTTAGCTGAGGGAAGTATTCTATATGCATCACCATCAGTGACCACGAAAGAACTCACCTCGATTCCCTCCATGAATTGTTCTATGACCACACTCGCTCCAGCTTCGCCGAAGGAGTTATTAATTAGCATGTCTTCTAATGTTGCTTCAGCCTCTTCTCTGTCACTAGTGATGATAACACCCTTGCCTGCTGCTAGCCCATCTGCCTTTAAAACATATGGAGGAGTCCTAGTGTCCAAGTATGCTTTAGCGGCTTTAAGCTGTTTGCTGTTAAAAGTCTTGTAAGCAGCTGTGGGAATATTATGTCTAGCCATAAATTCTTTGGCAAAGTCCTTACTGCCCTCTAGCATTGCCCCCGCTTTAGGCGGGCCAATTGTTATCAGATCATCGTATTTATCCGAATCTTGGAAGTAATCTACTATCCCAGCACACAGCGGTGCTTCAGGTCCCACTACGAGCATTGTTATCTCGTTTTTGCGAATGAAGCGTCCGATTGCTGGAAAATCCATAGGATCAAGCTGAACATTTGTTGCTATTTCTTCTGTGCCCGCATTTCCGGGAGCGACATAAAGCTTTGATAATAAAGAGCTTTGGATGATTTTCCATGCCATAGCATGTTCGCGACCACCTGAACCGAGTAATAGAACCTTCATAGTGGACAAAGCTAACTGCTTGAGAGAAGAAGACCAACCTTCTTTATCCACACAATACTCACTACTATTAACTATTTCTCTCTTCTCTTAACTTTTTTAGATAGTGATAACGCATTTTCACGGCATTAGCCTGTAGCGATGAGATCACGTATCCCACTTTTCCATCGAGTATCCCCAGCTGAATTAAATAGTGTTTAATAAACCTAACAAAGGGTTTAAAGACGGTGTGGTAAGGTGTTATTACTCCAGTCCTCCCGTCATAGTCCTTCGCCTGCCATTGTGCGTATCGATCTAATTTATTTTGCATAGCCTCCAGGCTTACAAAAGTATTATGTGAGATCACATTCTTAAGTTTACCTACTTCGCCCTTAGTGATAATCTCTGCGTGAACATGCTTCTCTTCATATCGGCATTCATCTCTTTTGAAGAGTCTTATGACCTTATCACCCTGCCAGCCGCTAAAACGGATTCTTTTTCCCATAAAGTGATTTATTCTGTGTATCCAAAACCCGCTTATATCAGTGTTTGACTTTAGAATTTCAATTACCTCTTCTTTTAATTCAGGTGTGATCCTTTCATCTGCGTCGAGTAATAATATCCACTCGTGCTTTGCTTGTGGGATGGCCCAGTTTTTTTGGGATGCGGAATTCTCGTATTCCCTTTGTAAAATGGTTGTAGATAGGGGCTTTGCTAATTCAACAGTATTATCGGTGCTTAAGGAATCAACTATCATAATTTCATCGGCAAAGTCTAAAGACTTAATTGCTGCGACAATATGATGTGCTTCATTATATGTGGGGATTATGGCAGTGAGTTTCTCCATTTATTTTCTTTGATTAGGTATAAAAACAGCCAATATTAACACAGCAAATGTCACGCCTGCCTGCGTTTCTAAAGTGTCTTCTGATAGGCATGAAATCGCGAGGATTAACCACGATAATCTAGAGATATTTGTAGAAAGCAAGAGGCTTGAGTACAGCGAAAGTAACCAAAACACGAGCCCTACGAGCCCTAAGCCTACACACCAAGCTAGGTATTGATTATGGGTTCTCTTCCGGTACGCTCTATCTAATCTAGAATTTGATTCGAGATATGCCACCTCATATGAGTCAGGGAGATCGCCCGTGCCCACTCCGAACAACATTGTACTAATCCCTTTTGACTTAACGATATAGATGCCTGTCTTCATAAACTCGAATCGCTGAGTCACAGAGCTCCCACTGGGATTGCCTCCGTCGAGATAATTACCTATTTCGAATCTTATATCGTCGAGGCGCAGGCTAAGTCCGCCATGTGATTCCATTCTGATTGAAGTGTGGCCAGCTTCAATGTTACGTATTGCCTTTTCACTCAGATTTTTAATATTAAAGCCATTTTTAGGCAAATTTTTAGAAGTGAGATATCTGATAGCCGTCGTGGCGATAGCGTGGCCATTAGCGTCAAGAGAATCAAAGGGAACTTCGCTTCTGAGATTCCATTCAGGACGCATTTCATCTATTGCAAGAAAATTCCAAACCTTATATCCATTTTCTTCAAGGTGTTTCTCCAGATTGTGTTCGTAGACATTTCCCCACGGTGTATGAGTGTGCAGAGTTGTCAAAGAGTATGGAGTTATAGGAGTTAGATAAAATGCGATAGCAAAGAGCCCCACTAATGAGGTGATGCATGCAAGTAAAACCGAGCGTCGTCTATACTCTGTTTTCACAATCGAGATTAAGAAGTAAACAGCTGTGATGGCAAACATTAAAATGCCTGTCACTGATGCTGTATGCCAAATTGATAATAATGCCGCAGCACCATAAATTATAGAATATCTATATTCCTTATTCATAAGTAACAGTCCCCATCCCACAGATAAAATCATCCCCATCCTAATATGTGAGATGAAAGGAGACCAAATTCTCGGATGCAATTCGTCGCCATTAAAAGCGTGATAATTACCCCATATTATCCCAGCTAAAGCGGCCATGAAACTTGAAACAATAAAAAACTTCAAAATCACTTTCCCCCACTTTCCCGAATCCCATTCCACGGTAAATAAAGCTAATGGAAAAATAAGTAGTGGAAGTTTTATTTGTAATGTGGCTAGCCCTTCAGGGATGTTTTGGGTCCAAATCAATCCCGCTACCCCCCAGATAAATCCACCAACCAACCCCCAGAAAAGTAATTTATTTGAAGGCTTATGTAACTCCCCTCGTACAGCAGAGATTAGGAATGCTAAGAGTAATAGTCCCGCTCCAACACTAGTCCCGAATGCAGACCAACAAAGCGCCGAAACAGATATGACTAATCCTGAGACTAAAGTTATTTCAGCTAATTTCATCCTACTTTCAGGTTACTTTTCAGGTCCAGATAGTATTTCCAAATACTCATCCCCATCAAATATTGATAGAGCTGTTATTATGTTAGGATCAGATGGCAGGGAGTACTCATAGACTCCAGTTTTATTCATCCGGTGAAAAATTAATTCTTCCTCAATTGCTACCTTGAGCAATCCCTCATTGCTATATATGTCTCGCTCTAATTCCGGTTGAGTGGATAGCACGAAAGATTCGATTATACTTTTATTTACATCACTCACGCCGTCTCTCTCCATGGCTTCTTCCAGATAGCTTATAGCCCTCGTAGTACTTGCTTCATATGGGAATGGTCGGGCATTATTTTCAAATGCAAGTGTGACAAAACTCACAAATCCCCCCCACTTTTCGTCTGTTAGATTAAATCCTTTTGCCTCGTCAATTATTGTATTTACTTCAGAAAGAACATAGTCGAATATCACGCCACTTTCATGTAGCCCGCTCACCACGTAGTTAGAATAAACAGGCTCCACCTCAATATCTGGAAATACGCCTCTACCTTCCACGACAGGGCGGCCATTACTAGTGTAAAATACTTTTAGAGTAGAGTCAGCAGCAGTTCTCGCATTACCACTTTCATCCCTATCTCCATAATGAAGCCTCTGAACACAGCGGCCACTAGGAGTATAGTATTTAGCTACCGTAATTTTCATGCGTGCTCCATACTCTAGGTTTTTCGTTTGTTGGACCAAACCCTTTCCGAAACTTTCCATCCCTACTATCACCGCCCTATCTAGCTCTTGAAGAGCCCCCGCAACGATTTCAGAAGCAGAAGCACTCTTCTCGTCAATTATAATTATCAATGGAATTTCTGGAAGTAACGCCCTCCTTAGCGTACTGTAATTCTGGTTCCATTCAGGAGTTTTACCTTTCATTGCCACTACTTCAGTCCCCTTGGGTACGAATAGATTCACAATATTAACGGCCTCTCTAAGTAATCCCCCTCCATTTCCTCTAAGATCGAATACGATACGAGTGGCGCCCATAGAATCGGTTAAATGAATAAGAGCTTTCCTCACTTCAGAAGATGCTGTTTTCGTGAATTTACTCAATGTTAAATAACCAGTTTCATCATCTAACATCCCGAAATATGGCACATCAGCTCTCTTAATCTTCTGGCGTACTATTTCGAAGCTCTTTGATTCACCTGTAGATTCACCTGTGTTATGACGCATTATTTCTAATTCCACTTCTGTCCCCGACGCACCTTTAATTTTATCTCCTATCTGTTTTAATTCAAGTTCTTCGATATCCATACCATCTACCGAAACTAATTCATCCCCTAGCATTAGCCCTCCCATTGCTGCTGGTGAGTTAGGGTGTAAACTCGCTATTAAAAATCTACCGTCCCAATTTCTTCTCAACGATAATCCGACTCCTCCATATTCCCCAGTCGACATAAATCTAGCCTCTTCAATTCTAGTTTCCGGATAGTACTTAGTATACGGGTCAAGTGACTCTAACATAGCGTCAATTCCTGTTTCCATTAAGTCTCCAGGTGATAGTTCATCTACGTAAAAGATATTCAATTCTCGAAATGCGGAATTCAAAATCTCTAGCTGCTTTGACATCTCGAAATAATCTTCTTTGATAGGATTTTTTAGAGAGATTGCTGAAACACTAAGTATTACTACAATGAGCAGTAAATATTTACTCCCTAAATTTTTATTTGCTTTCATGCTTTAAAATTTCATGCTCGAGTAAAACGTCAATTATCTGTCTAATGTTATCTGCGCATTCATCGAATGTAGGAATCGCTCTCCCCACATAAATAAACACCAAACCCCATTTTTTATCTCCTGGAGTCCATTTTTCTACAAGTCGATATTTTTCCAGTCTCCAAGCTTCCCTCATCAATCTTTTAATCCGATTTCTAGAAACAGCTTTTCTGAACTTACGTTTACTTACTGTAGTTGCTACCTGAAATGGACACTCAGCTTCGAATGAGCTGTGAGTATATCTTGCAATAATAGGGTGGCCTTTTATCCTAATCCCTTCCGCAAAGGCACGATCCATAACGATGGTGCTTTTCAATCTTTGATCTCTTCCGAAAGTATTTGTTTGCTGCACCATTAGGGCACAAGATAAACCTCAGGACTTGGCTTTCATGTGTTGTTCGATAGCCATTGTCATCGAAGGCGCTTTTGCCGTAGGAGCATTTATGTCAATCCTAAGCCCAGCTGCCTCAGCCGCTTTACTTGTTGTGGGACCAAATGTGGCAATTTTTGTATCTCCTTGTACAAATTCAGGGAAGTTCTTTAACAGCGACTCTATCCCGCTTGGGCTGAAGAACACTAGTAAATCATACTTTACGTCTGTTAAGTCGCTCAAATCAGAACAAACGGTTCTGTACATGCAAGCTTTAGAGTATTCTACTCCTAACTCATTAAGTGCCTCAGGAATTGACGGCTTTAACAAGTCAGAACACGGAAGAATAAATTTCTCCTTCTTATGCTTCTTGATGATGGTCATAAGCTCCGAAATGCGTACCTGACCGTGAAAGATTTTACGCTTTCTGTAAACCACGTATTTCTGTAGATAGAATGCTGTGCTCTCACTTATGCAGAAGTACTTCATATCAGTAGGCACTTCAAATCTCACCTCTTTTGCCATGCGAAAGTAGTGATCTACAGCCATGCGAGAGGTCAGGATTACACCTGTATATTCAGAAACATCTACCTTTTGCTTGCGAAATTCTTTAACGTCTATCGGCTCAACGTGAATAAATGGACGAAAGTCAATTTTCACCTTCATATTGCCTGCTAAATCGAAATAAGGACTCTTTTCAGTAGTCGGTTTCGGCTGAGAAATAAGAATGGTTTTAATCTTCTTTGACATGTAAGTTTCGTTTTCAATCACCTGCTAAAGAAGTACTTGCTAGTTGCGCAAGAACTATAGTTGGCAGGATTTCGAGGGCGCAAAGATACAAAAAACCATATAAAAAACTGTTAAGTCTCTTCCTAGATGTTTGTAGCACTCTAACTATTCTGAAAAACACCCAGAATAGCCACAGAGCTATAAAAATACCAATGTGCTGTAGTGGAGAGTTTTCGGGTTGTAGGGACACTACAAGTGTGTAAAGGGCTACAGATAATCCAAACCACATTTTCATGTGCCTATCCATTGCTAAATGTTCTCTGCTTAGTTGAGCATAACGCGGCATCCACGATAGAATAAATCCGGAGAGTTGTCTGATCATGAACAACGCTATTACAACCACAATAGCTAGTTTGATTTCTAAAACTCTAGAAGTAATTCCGAACACCCCTAACCCACCTATTACGTGTGAAATAATTATCCCTTCCGTCTGAGGTACTTCATCAGCCCGTCGTTGCCAGATTCGCTGTACGTCCTTTATTACCCACCGTGCCAATCTCCACTCCCTTAAAAACCCATGCTTTACCCATACCACTAGCGCTATGAGGACTAAAGACATAAAAAAAAGAACAACATCCGGTGAATCTATATTTTCATGTGGGATGTTTTCTAACATGCATGCAATTTCAGATAATCAGATTAGGAATCAAGGCGCAACACACATTAGTTTTCTACAAATTTCATGTGTACCATCAACTTTTAGATATTCGAGTTTAACGACATAAGTTCCAATAGTCAAGGATGTTTCATTTTCATTTATTATATCCCAAACCTCTGCCTATTGATAACTCTTACCAAACCGCACACAAAATGAACACACTCAGTTATGAATTCATTAATTTTGTCCTAAATCAACACACATGAAATCTCTCAGAGTAGCAGTAGTTGGAGCAACAGGTTTAGTGGGTAGGACTATTCTTCAAATTCTGGAGGAAAGGAATTTCCCTGTAGCCGAGTTGTTGCCTGTAGCATCTGAGAAATCTGTGGGGAGTTTTGTGAAATTTCATGGCGCGGACATAGAGGTAATGAGCTTAGATGCTGCCGTTGCTGCTAAACCTGATGTTGTGATGCTCTCAGCGGGAGGAAATATTAGTTTAGAGTGGGCTCCTAAATTTGCTGCACATGGATCAACTGTTATTGATAATAGTTCGGCTTTCAGAATGCACGAGAATCATAAACTCATCGTGCCGGAAGTGAATGGAGATAGTTTGGTCTCAGAAGACTTAATTATTGCTAACCCTAATTGTAGCACCATCCAACTCGTTATGGCGCTAAAGCCTCTACACGATAAATTCCGGATTATTCGTGGCGTCGTGAGCACATACCAAAGCGTTACCGGCACGGGTAAGGCAGCTGTCAATCAACTTGAATCGGAAAGAGCGGGCGAGGAAGCTGATATGATTTATCCATATAGAATTGATAAAAACTGCATACCTCAATGCGATGATTTTATGGATAATGGATATACGAGAGAGGAGATGAAGGTTCATTTTGAGACGAAGAAAATTTTAGGGGATGACAATGTAGAGTTAAGTTGTACTGCAGTAAGAGTGCCAGTTGAAGGTGGTCATAGCGAAGCTGTTTATGTAGAATTTGAAGAGGATTTTAAATTGAGCGAAGTGATTTCATTGCTTGAAGCTTTCCCCGGTGTTGTAGTCGAAAACGATGATGCGAATTCTCTATATCCCATGCCCCTCACCTCTGAGGGTAAGGATGATGTGTTCGTGGGAAGGATTAGAAGGGACTTATGTAATCCGAAAGGACTGCATATTTGGGTGGTGAGCGATAATCTGAGAAAGGGAGCCGCGACCAATACAATTCAAATTGCGGAGTATTTGAATACTATAGGTCGTTGGTCGTAAATTAGGCATAAACCTAATCTGAGTTCTTATGTCAAGATTTCCCGGTGCCCTGTTCCAGATGAGTATTATTTGCTCTGCGATTTTATTTTCCACATTCACTACGTCTTCTGCTTTGGCCCAAAACACAATTCGAGGTCGAGTGATAGATGCTGCAACGGGTGACGCAATTATAGGAGCATCTGTCTATTTACAAGATTTTAATGAAGGTTCATTTACGGATTTCGATGGTTTCTTTCAATTTCGCACAAGGAATCAAGGCCAAACCAACCTCATCGCAACCTCCATCGGTTACGAAAAAGTAACCAAGTACATTTCTCTAACAGGACAGGGCCTGATGGATATGGGAGACATAAGAATTAAAGCTACTACTATAGGTCTTGAACAGGCTAATGTAATTGCCTCAGTAGCTATTGATAGAGCTACCCCGATAGCTGTAAGTACTATCGATGCACAGCAAATAGAAGAAAAACTTGGTGATAGAGAGTTAGTTGAAATCCTCAATTTCACGCCAGGCGTTTACGCCACAAAGAGTGGTGGAGGTTACGGGGATAGTAGGATTAATATTCGCGGGTTCGACCAGCGTAACGTCGCCGTCCTAGTTAACGGGATCCCCGTTAACGATATGGAAAACGGATGGGTTTACTGGTCTAACTGGTCTGGTTTAGGCGACGCAGTTAGAACCATGCAAGTCCAAAGGGGGCTAGGCGCATCTAAGCTCGCAATTAATTCAGTAGGTGGAACCATCAACATTGTAACTAAAGCTACGGACACCGATAAGGGCGGTTCCTTTAAGACTTCCCTCACGAATTACGGCCGCACAAAGCACATGCTCTCATTAAGTTCGGGCGTCCTCCCCAGCGGTTGGGTAGTCAGTGCCATCGGAACAAAAACATACGGCGACGGCTATGTCGACGCGACTTGGGTTGACGCCTACAGCTACTTCCTCACAGCAGCGAAAGATTTCGGCGGACACCGCCTTGTATTTACAGCCATAGGATCTCCCCAAACCCACGGCCAACGCCGCGGCCAAATCACAGTGGACAGGTTCAACCAGATTAACGACCTTCCAGACTCCCTTGGATATGAAGGCCACAGGTGGAATGACGATTGGGGCTATCTAGATGGGGAAGCCCTCAACTCTAAAGTGAACGGCTACCATAAACCTCAAATCGCCCTCAACCATTACTTCCAACTCAGCGAACGTACCCACATCTCTAGTTCAGCGTACGTAAGTTTAGGCAGGGGATATGGTTCTACAGTTTACGGCACGGGAACCCCGAGAGAATTTATAACCCTTGATGATGGCTCTTCCGTGAAGACAACCTGGAACTGGGACTATCTATATGCGACTAACCAGAATAGCGTGTTGCCAGTTCTCTACCCAGATAATGAAGTCGAGTACATGGAATTTCTCGGAGCCGGAGTCTGGATGGACACTATTAATATGGTAAATGCACCGATCATCGTAAACGGAGACTCCTTAGTGGGTGGGAGAGCGTTAAGTGCCATCAATAATGAACATAACGAACACTTTTGGACTGGAATATTAAGCACCCTCAAATCGGAGCTCTCTCCTAACTTGAATTTAATAGCGGGAATTGATATGAGATATTACGAGGGAAAACACTTCAGGCGAGTTTCTAATCTATTAGGGGCAGATTTTTACCTCAACGACTTCTCGTCTTCTACTGGGTATGGAATTAATCCCGATTATCAATTATTAGCCATCGAAGGTGATGTAGTTGACTATGAGAGTACGGGTATTGTGAAATATGCTGGGTTTTTTACTCAGCTGGAATACCAAACAGAAAAGATCAGCGCCTTCGTCGCCGCTACAGGATCATACACGGGTTATCAGCGTTACGACCCCTACACATATTTCCGATACGACGAGACAGGCAGTCAAGTTGTGTATGAATATGATGCAAATATGGGAGTCGTCATTCCTAGCTATGAATACGTTTACGGCCCCATGAGCCAGAATGCTTCATCTCCAGGCTACAATATTAAAGCTGGAGGAAGCTACGCTCTAGGCGAAAACAGTCACATCTATATGAACGCTGGAAGGTACTCTCGAGCTCCATTTATCAGCAACGTCTTCCCTAATCACGAAAATGTTCTCAGTAACGAAAACCTCATAAATGAAAAAGTCGAGGCAGTGGAGCTAGGCTATAGATTACGTTGGTCAAAGGCATCACTAGACGTGAATGTTTACCACACAAAGTGGATGGATAAGACTATAATGTCGGGGCCCATTGAAAGATCAGACGGTACAGAATACCGGGCGTTTATTCGAGGTCTTATCGAAACTCATGATGGAATCGAATTGGAATTCCGCACTAAACCGCTTCCATCCCTTGAGATAGGTGGACTGGTGAGCATAGGAAACT
>Ga0308011_10000079_pt1 | contig 52178 bp, 54 predicted proteins | sample Neamet177_FD_203144 | JGI IMG/M metagenome (GOLD analysis project Ga0308011, IMG submission 203144) | Marine microbial communities from water near the shore, Antarctic Ocean - #177 | ecosystem: Environmental > Aquatic > Marine > Unclassified | place: Southern Ocean | collected 2014-07-25 | reverse complement strand
TGAAATATAATATTAAAGATGCTGACGGTAACATCACAAATACCATCACTGCTGACGCTGAGTTTGTTGCAGCTAACTTTGACCACTATGAGCTTTGGGTAGCACCTACACCTGTAGAGCCAACAGCGGCAGAAGCTGGGCGTATGTGGCGTGATGGCGAACTGTCATCTTCAGACACAGCAGCACAAACCCCAGACTGGCCTAACCGCGACAACATCTTGCTGTACAGGACTGCATTGCGTCAATGGCCGTCTACCTCAGACTTTCCTGACACACGCCCAACTTTAGGCAGCTAATATGATTGCAGAAATCTCAGCAGTCGTAGGTATCCTTAAGACTCTTAACGATGGCATTAAAACCGTTAAGGAATCAGGTGCTAACCTAACAGGGCTTGCTGGGGTTTTCTCTTCACTGACTGAAAGTAAAGCAGCAGTTGAGACTATTGAGCAAGCTACTAAGACAGGTGATCATGTGTTGACTCAGGAGGAAGCTCTTGAGTTAGCATGGGCTAAGGCTGATATACGTGCCAAAGAAAAAGAATTAAAGAAAGTAACACCAAGGGAAGTATGGAGAGATATGTTAGCTATACAACATAAGTCCTTAATGGAACATAAACATAGAATAGAGAAGACTAGGTTATCTAAGCTAAAGAAACAGCGTGAGTTGTCAGAGCTTATTAAAACAACCTTAGGGTCTTTATTACTACTCTCAGTCGCACTTGTTGTGTACTTGTACATATTATAAGGATATTTTTATGGAAGAATCTACAAAAGAAGTTATTGATGTAGCCGCTGCTTCAACAGCAGTCCTTACATTAGCTGCTTGGCTACCACCTATAGCTTCTCTTCTAACTATTATCTGGATGTCTTTAAGGATATTTGAATCAGACACTATCCAGAGCTTGATTAAAAAGGATAAATAACATGCCTCTTAAAGATCCAAGATTAAAAAGAGCAGGCGTTAGTGGATTTAATAAACCAAAGAGAACCCCTAGTCACCCTACTAAAAGCCACGTTGTTGTTGCTAAGTCAGGAGATACTATCAAAACAATCCGTTTTGGAGAACAGGGAGCTAGCACAGCAGGCTCCCCTAAGTCTGGTGAGTCATCTAAGATGAAAGCAAAGCGTAAAAGCTTTAAGGCTAGGCATGCAAAGAACATTGCTAAAGGCCCTTTGTCTGCAGCTTACTGGGCTAATAAGGTGAAATGGTAATGGCTAAAGGTGTAATGCATTATACAAAAGAAGGTACTCCCCATAAAGGCGGTACTCATAAAATGCCAAATGGTGAAGTTCACTCTGGTGCCGCTCATGGCCCTTTGTCTGCGAAACTTTTTCATTTTGAAGAACTATCCAATAAAGCAAAGGAGAAAGCTATGAGCTACGGTAAGGGTAAAAAGAAAAAGGCTAAATAACTATGGCTAGGTCAAACGAAAAGCTATGGAAAAGAATTGTAGCTAGGGTAAAAGCTGGAAGCAAGGGCGGTAGTCCCGGACAGTGGAGTGCCCGTAAGGCACAGATAGCTGGTAAAGAATATCGTAAAGCGGGTGGTAAGTATAACGGAGCAAAGACTAAAGCTCAGAAGTCCATGAGTAAATGGACTAAAGAAAAGTGGGGTACTAAGTCTGGTAAGAATAGTACACAGGGCTCTAAGGCTACTGGTGAAAGATACTTACCTAAGAAAGCTAGAGGTGCTTTGTCATCTAAAGAGTATGCTGCTACTAGTAAAAAGAAAAGGGACGACACTAAGAAAGGCAAACAGTTCTCTAAGCAACCTAAGAAGATTGCTAAGAAAACCGCTAAGTACCGTAAGGGCCCTTTGTCTAAGAAATAGGAGATAAGAATGTTAGCACAATTGATTGCACCTGTAACGGGTCTGCTAGATAAGTTTATTGAAGACAAAGATGTTAAGAACAAATTAGCCCATGAGATCAGCACTATGGCTGAGAGGCATGCTCAGGAGCTAGCCAAAGGTCAGTTGGAGGTTAACAAGGTTGAGGCTGCACACAAGAATATGTTTGTAGCTGGATGGAGACCTGCTGTTGGATGGTCATGTTGTTTTGCTCTTGTGTATTCTACTATCTTATCCCCTATCTTAGGTATCTGGTTTACTGTACCTCCTGTTGATAGCTCTTTACTTACAACAGTACTTATGGGTATGCTTGGTCTTGGCGCTATGCGTACTGTAGAGAAAACTAAAGGGGTTCAAAGGGAGAAATAATTATGAAAGATACTAAAAGTACTGTTTTTAAAAAGACTAAGCGTATGGCAAGAAATGCAGCAGTCTCAGGAAAACCCGGTGGTAAGAAGACTTCAAAGACTAAAATTACCGGCACTCCTTTATCTAAGAATTATAAGGATAACAAATAATGGCTAGTGGAATTGATAGTACAAAGCCAGTTGCAGGATCACCGACAACTGAGTCTGTAAGAGATAACTTTGCAGCAGCTAAAAATGAAAGTAACGCAGCCCTAAGATCTAGTTTAGACTTTGCGGCAGCAGCAGGTACAGTTGATGTACTAACTGCTGACTTTTCCTACAACGTAGTTAAAGCGGCAGGTGTACGTATAACAATTAAAGCATCTGGTGTTAACACTGGTGCTTGTACTTTAAACGTAGACAGTTCTGGAGCTAACCCTATAGTTACCGTAAGCAATGCAGCGTTAGTAGCTGGTAACATAGCTGGAGTTAACCATTACTTAGATCTAATGTGGAGTGCTACTTTGTCTTCTTGGATCTTAATGAACCCTGTTCTTATAGAGAGTGGAGTCATAGGTGCACCAAGGACTATTTCTTTGACTGGCGATGTAACTGGTTCTGTAAGCTTTAATGGTTCAGCAGATGTTACTACTGCAGCGGTTCTAGAAAGCCAAGGGTTACTTAAAGTTTATCCTGTAGGCTCTATTTACTTATCAGTGTTAGCTGCAAACCCTAGTACCCTATTTGGTGGGACATGGGTAGCTTTTGGTACTGGTAAGATGCTAGTTGGTATTGATGGTGCTGATACAGACTTTGATACTCTTGAAGAAACAGGTGGAGCTAAGTCAGCCGCAGCAAGTATAACTACCCCGAGAGATGGATGGGGTGCTGTCCAATCTAGTGGTAAACTTGCAGAGCCTACTACAAGTGGAAGGTTGATTACAGGTTCAGGTCTCGAAGAAAACAATGAGAATTTAGAATCTCTAGCACATGCGTCTGCAGATAGAACAACTAGTGTAACTTTAGCCACAGTGTCACCTTACGTTGTGATTAGCATGTGGAAACGTACAGCATAACAAGGAGACTTATATGCCAACTTCACCGAGAAGTCCGAGAGCTTTTTTCCCGGCTGATTTAACACCTCTAATTACATCGGGGTGGCAAACAAATAAATTTGATAAAAGTATTCCCTTCTGGGCAGAAGTCGATGGCATACAGTTTACAGAAACAGGAATCAGAAGAAAGCCGGGTAAGTCTTTGCTTTCAGCTTTAACATCAGAACCCATACGTGGCCTTGTAGCTACTGAAGAGTTTGATACTAAGGTTGTGTACGCTGGTTCTTTGTCTAACATCTACAGGTGGAGACAAGACTCTCCTACTGCAGCCGCAGTGGTAGTAGGCTCTGGGTTTAATCTTATTAATACATCAGGTGCAAGCTCTTGGGACTCTGGTAATTCTATTTGGGATGTTGGAGCTTCAGCGTGGGATGATGGTGTTATCGCAGCAGCCTCTTGGTCATTCACTAACTTCGGAACTTGGGTATTTGCTGCAGATGGTGTAGGCCCACTTAAGATTAAGAAAAGTAATGAAACCTTTGCAGAGTTACAGGTTAATAAAATATCTGGAGTTAACATTACTGCAGGTGGAATCAACCACGCTGTTAACGATACCTTAACTTTTTCTGGTGGCTCTGGTTCTGGGTTGACAGCAACTGTTACTGCTGTTAATGGTGGTGCTGTTGCAAGGCTCAAGGTTACAAACTTTGGATCTGGCTTTTCAGCTACTACCTCACTGACTCAAGCAAGTACATCAGGATCAGGTACTGGTCTAACAGCTACGGCTACTATGCCAGACTGCCCTTTTACTAGAGTGAGTGCAGTAGACAAGTCAGGCCCACACCTACTAGCAATAAACTATGATAAGGCAGCAACTGATCATCCTTATGATGTAGCATGGTGCTCGGAAGATGACCCCGATACTTGGGTTGCGTCTGCTACTAACTCTGCTGGTAGTCTTACCTTACGAGAAGCATCAACTCAACTTAGATGCATTGTACCCTTAGGGGAAGCTAAAGCTATCTACACTGAGAGTGAGATGTTTATCTTAAACTACATAGGTGCTCCTTTCTACTTCGGGTACGAGACTGCTATGGCTTCTGGCGTAGGTGCTGTATCTGCTAAGGCAGTTGTGTCTGTAGATAGAGTTAACTACGGTCTTTCTAAAAGAGGTTTGTTTATGACAGACGGTAACTCTGTTGAAAGACTAGGGGATCTTGAAGGTATCAACAAGTACATTGCTGAGAATATTGCAGAAGGTGAGTACGAGCAAGTCTGTGCTTATCACAACAAAGAGAACAATGAGGTTGTGTGGTCTATTCCTTTTAAGAATACAATACCAACCACTGAGATAACTTATAACTATTCTAACAATACCTTTAGCAAAAGAACTGAGAACTCCTCAGCCTTCTTAGAAGCTGGAGTGTTCCGTCATGCTATGTCAGCCAACTCTACTGGTAGTTTGTTCTACGAGAATGGAGGTTCCTCTGCACACTCTACAGTAGCTACTACTAAGGCTCATGATCTTGAAGACCCTTACGCAGTCAAGGAATTAACTAGTATAAGAGTAGGTAAGACTGGCTTAGGTAATCCTAAAGTTGAGGTAGGGTGGGCATCGGAGATTGATGATGACCCTACCTTTAACCCTAGCGATACTTTCTATACAACTGATGACTACAAGGGGCATGACTTAAGAACTTCTGGTCGTTACTTGTTCCTTAGGATATCTTCTAATGATCCAACGGATACTTGGGAGATCTCTAACATAGTAGTTAAAGGGAAAGTGAGGGGGTCTAGATAATGTTACCAGTAAAGTATGATGCTAAAGCTATTCAAAGAGAACTCAATACAGTTAACATCACGGCCTCTAGAGTTTATCCTTTAGAGTCTGGTGCTGTTACTTTAGAGCAGTCTATAGTAGATCTTACTTCTACTGTAGGAAATGTAAGCGGCTCTGTGACATCACTTGCTACTGCTACTGCTTCGGCTACTGCAGCTAATGCGTCTTTGATTACCACTGTGCAAGCAAATGTTGCAACTAACGCTGCCTCTGTTGTAACCGAAGCAACTGCTAGGGCTGACGCAATAACTGCCGAAGCAACTGCACGGCAAGCTGTACAAGCGAATGTAGATACTGTGGCTGCCTCGGTTGTGACTGAGGCTTCGGCTGCTGCAACTGCTACTGCCGCAGTGGCATCCAATGTCACAACGCTCACAGCAACTGTCGGTGACAACACATCCGCGATTTCCACTGAAGCCACGGCTAGATCAGATGCTGACACTGCGAGTGCCACTCTTATTACCTCTTTGACTGCCGCTGTCGCTACGGCAAATGGCAACATTGCCAACAACTACAGCATTTCTGTGAATGCAGACAATGCTTTGGCAACCAGTGTATCTACAGTATCAGCAGCAGTTGGTGTGGTGGCAACCTCAGTCACCACAGAGACTACTGCTAGGGTTCTGGCCGATGGAATACTCGAAGCCAAGTATGGCGTTTCTTTAGATGCCAACGGCTACATCACTGGTTTTGAACAGAACAATAACGGTTCTACCGGAACCTTTAAGATTACCGCAGATAAGTTCCTTATTGTCGAAGGGGCAGTTGCAGGAGAAACGGGCGCGACAGTGTTCGACATCACGAATGGCCTTGTGACAATGGAAGCTGCCTTCATCAAGAACCTGACCGTAGGTAACATGAACGGAACTCTTAACAGTGTTTCAGCTTTTCAGGGTAGTGGTAGTAAAACTTTTGGGCCTACCTCTTCTGGGTATGTACTTCTTATTGAAGTAGATTGCCCTGCATCCACTGATAACAAAGCTCATATACCTCATATCAACATGGCGTTTGATGCTGCGTTTGCTACAGACACTGCTTATGTTAAACTAGACTATGCTGTATTAACTAGCGGGTCTCCCGGAGCTTATAGCACAATACAAACAATGAGAAATAAAACCTCTGCTGGTGGTAACTCTTGGACAACTATTCCTGTTGTAGGAAGTGCTCCTAGTACTACTTCTGCTATTAGGTTTAAAGTATCAATCCAAATGTTTGCAGACAATGGGACTGGCTCTACTAACCAATCTAGGACTGGAACAGCACACTGGTCAGGCACAACAATAGGTATTGTATAATGCGTATAAGAGTTGAGAATGGAGTTCCTCAGGGATCTCCTCAGACAATGCCAGAGGGAACTGCAGGGTGGGTAGAGTTTATTAAGACTACCGACTCTATAGACTACATAAGGCAAACAGTAGATTACATTTACGATGAAGACTTAAATCAAGTAATAGAAACAGTAGTCTCTGTTGATGATGTAACTGAGTCTGTACTTGAATGGGTACGTAGCACAAGAGATTATTTACTTAAGGAGTCTGACTGGACTCAAGTCACTGACAGCCCCTTAACAGATACCCTTAAAACCCAATGGGCTACTTACAGGCAAGCACTCAGGGATTTACCTGACACTTGCGACACTTCTAATGTGGTATACCCCACTAAACCTTAAGACCGGAGAACCTTATGCTATGCATGTGGACACAAGAGTATTTCAACAAACTACCTAGTCTATCGGTAGAGCATATAGCTTCGGCTTTAAAGTTTGGTTACGGAGAGCGAGAGGTTACTGATGTAGCTCAAGATCTAATAGATGGTAACAAACAGATTTGGATAGGGACTTTGGATTCTAAGTTTGTAGCAACTGTTGTTACCCAGATTATTGACTACCCTAGTAAGAGGACTTGTGAAATCTGCTATCTTGGTGGTGAAGGTGACAGCGGTGTACTGGGTGCACTGGCTGAAGTTAAAGAGATTGAAGACTGGGCGGTTACTAATAACTGCAATGACATTCAAATCTACGGTAGAAGGGGCTGGGTAAAAGCTCTCAAAGAACATGGTTACACTGATAGGTATACTGTAATTGGTAAGTCTCTTGGTAAACCCTCAAATAATAAGGATTCTTAAAATGAAACTTAAAGGTAAAAGATCTTCTATTGGAGATCAGTACGACTCAGAGATAGGTTGTTTTGTAGACAACTTCATGATTCAGTGCAAAGGTGGTGGCTCTAGGTCTACAACGACTACTGCACCTAGCTACCAGCAAGAACAAATATTACGTCAGCAACTAGGTTACGCAAATTCGATGGAAGACTTAGGGCCTCAGCAGTATTTTGGTGGTGACACTGTGGCTGATATGTCTGATCAAACAGAAGCAGGCCTTACAGCACAAGAGGGTGCTGCTGGTGTAGCTGGGGACTTGAGTGCTTCTGCTGCTCAAAGGTTTCAGGATGCTATGGCTTACGATCCCTTAAAAGATCCCGGCACTGAAGACTACTTAACAGCTATAACTAACCCACTTACTCGTCAGTTCAATGAGCAGACACTTCCCGGTTTATCTTCATCAGCAGTTAAGCAAGGTGCGTTTGGTGGAGACCGAGCTGACATACTAGCTCAAGGTGCTGCTAGAGATTATATGGCAGAAATGGGTGACACTAGAACTAAAGCTCTTCAGGGTATCGTTGGTCAAAACAGAGAGAATCAACTTGGTATGTTACAGCAGTTGGGCTCCTTACAAGAAGGTGCACTTACTCCTTCTCAGATCCTTCAGGATGTTGGAGCTGGTAGAGAAGGTTATGCTCAAGCTGACATTGATGCTGCCATGGATAGGTTCGGGTTTGAGGAAGACGCTGATCGTCAAGTACTTCGAGATGCATCTGGTATGCTAGGTGGTATCAACTTCGGAGACATAACAACTACTAAGGGAGGTGGCAAATAATGCCGGGACCAATTGCAATAGCATTAGGTGCAGCAGCCTTAGGCGCTTTAGCTAATAAGAAAGATAGAAAGAAAGGTGCTCTTATGGGCTTAGGCATTGGACTTTTAGGCCCTGCGGCGGCTGGTCTAATGGCACCTGCAACAGCAGCAGTAGCTCCTGTAGCAGCAACAGCAGCACCTATAGTTACAAGTGTAGGTACAATGGGTGCAGCAGCAACTCCAGCGGTCACTGCAGGTGCAACTGGAGCCTTAAACGGGGTAACTGCTGGTTATGGTGGAGCCTTAGGGTCTGGTGCGGTTACTGCAGCCGGTACAAATACAGCAGCAACTGCCGCTGCAACTCTAGCAAAAGAAGAAGCTAGGAAAAAGTTCTTAATGTCTATGGCCCCGCAAGCCCTAGGTGCAGGAGTACAAGCATTGACACCGAAAGAAGTTCAAGCTCAACAGACAAATTATAATGCTAGCCTTGCAGGTGCACCTCAACAAGCACCTAGTATGTATCAGAGAGCTGCTATGAACATGCAAAAGAAACGTTCTCACTTACGTAGAATGTCATAGAATAAAGGATAAGTATAATGGCTAATGATTTTAATAATGCGTTTGGGGCTATAATGACCTTGATGAAAGACATGGATCAAGAGGATAAAGATAAAGCTATTTATAGCAACAGACAAATAGCTGTACCAAGTGCCCCACTTGAGGAGCTTACTGGCCCAAAGGTTACCTTTACAGGCCCAACTCCACCTCCCATGGAATACGGGTCAGATGGTAATTTAATACCTAAGGCTCAAGAGGTTTTTGAAGAGAACTTTGATCCTACTAAGGCAACCCCTGTTAGCGGAGGGGTTGCTCCGAAAGCATTTAACAGCTATGGTGATCTTAAAGAGCTACCCGCACTTTATACAATACCCCCTGTTTCTGGGGATCTTAGCGGAGAAGGTAACTCATCAGGTGTTCCTACTGAATTTTCTAATGTACCCGTACCTAAGTCTGAAAACTTTGTGCCTGAGCTATATCAGCCACTAATGAATTCTCCTGTTTCAGGGGTAGCTGGCGATCTTATCCCTCAGTTTATTAAGAACATACCTGAGATTCCTTTTATTAGGGATAATATAATTGATCCTGTTTCTAATGTTTATGAAGGCTTTGTTGCAGACGAAAGTAAAATACCTGTAGCTGAACAGGAGATTGTAAACATAACAGCTCTGAGAGATAACGGAGATATCACTCCAGAGAGAGCAGAGTCTCTTATAAGAATAGAGACCATGAAGATAGCGGGTATAAAACAAAGCGTTCTTAAACTCAAATTAGATAAAGAAGCAGAGAAAAAAGATAAGGTAGCACGTTTACGAGCTTCTGGTTTAGACGATCAAGCTGATGCTTTAGAGATAAAACTGGGGATTAAAGAAACCCCTGAAGTACCGGCTGATCCAACTGCAGCAGGGCTAGTACTTGAAGTACCGGTTGATCCTACTGAAGCTGATCCTACTAAAGCTGATCCTACTAAAGCTGATCCTAATTTAGCTGATCCTAATTTAGCTGATCCTACTAAAGCTGATCCTACAGTGCCAACTGCTGTAGCTACCAAAGTAGATAAAAACCTTAAAGATTCTGATATAGGTGGTGCAGGTAACGAAACACCTAAGGCTTCATTAGATGAAGCAAAGGAAGATCCAACTTTCTTTGGTAAACTTTGGGACAGCGTTAAGGATATTGCTAAGCAAGGTTTTGAAGATCCTGCTTTGCGTAAAGCTTTGTTTGCTTACACAGCCTCTAAGGTACTAGGTGGGGACGGTGTATCCTTTGGTGCTGCAGTCCTTGAGAACGAGTGGAAAGTACAAGCTGCTAAAGCTAAAGCTGACTCTGATCAAGCAATTGCTTCAGGTAAAGTAAAAGCTACAGCTTCTGCTAAGCAAGCTGCTGATCTCTCTCCAAATTTTGATAATGGCGTTACCCTGTTTGACAACAGTACAAGGCAAGAAGTGGATGGTGTTAAGTCTCAAGATAATAGTCGTTTCTTCCCTTCAAATATTAAGCCGTTTCTAAGCTCATTTCCTGATCTTAAAGCTGGCGGCAGTGTTCCAATGTCTGCTCTTATTGGCAGTAATGCTTTTTCTTTTAATGGTGAGACTCAAGATGGTGCTATCCAAAGACTAGTTAAAGAAGCTCAAACAACTTCTGAGAATGCTGTTAAAAGGATAACAGGTGTCTTGGAAGCTGACCCTGATATGAAAGTAGAGAAAAGAAGATTCTTAATAGAGCAGTTAAATAGCTCCACTGCACGTAGTAGTCTTGTTCAAGCTGTTTCTTCTTTTGTAAACGGTTTTCCAGCTAACACTGACTTCGCAACAGATGAATCAGTTGTTCAGTCTATGATTACTAAGGGTATGGAAGATTGGATTGATACTGTAGCTAGAGGTGGAGCTAAGAACAATAAAGATATTGCATCTTTCTTTGACTTCCAAAAGCTTAAGTATGATATCACTGATAAGGGTATACCTTCTTCGTTCTTTGAAGTCATAGGTAAACCTAAAGGTGAGATTGGTCAGAACGCTTGGGCTAAGGTTAGGACTAATGCTAAGACTTTTAACTCTGTACTTAACTCTAAACTAAAAGATAGTAAATTACCTCAGTCTGATTTTACCAATGGTAATGTATACAAACATTTACATAGGGCTTATAGTAACGCAATGTTAACAGGGCCTAAGGGTATTAAGGAGCATTGGGAATCTAGATCTGAGGCTTCATCAGATAACAAAGCAGAGCAATTATCACCTGCTCTTCTTTGGGTAAACAGTATGTTTACTAAGAGTAAATCTGAACCACAATACTTAGCTGGTTCCCCTTCAGACGTAGCTAATAGTGTAGTCCAAAGCATACAAAATGCAAAGGCACTACTTACTAAAAAATAGGAGAAAGGTCGGATATGAGCGACAATAAAATTGAATATACAGAAGAAGAGTTGAGTGCTCTGGGTCTCTTAAATGAACCTGATACCGACCCTACTCTCCCACAAAGTAACACGGTGGACAAGGATGTCTACCACGGAGCAGATGCAATAACTAAAGTCTCCGAGAACCTTGGAAGACCTTTAACTTACGCTGAGCAAAGAGTAGTTGCAGAGGAAGGGTACCGAGCTGCCCCCTACCTTGATACTAAGGGTGTGACAACTCAAGGCGTAGGTCAAACAGGTGAGTGGATAGATAAAGGTTTTGATGCTGCATTCCAACATCACGTTGAGAGGGCACGTAATCGTATACCAACACTAGATAATTTACCAGAAGACCTTAAGGCTGAGATCATTCAAGCTGAGTACAGAGGTGACCTTGGTACTTCCCCTAAGTTTGTAGGCTTTATGAACGAAGGTAATTACGAGGAAGCTTCTCAAGAGTTTCTGCGTAATGATGACTACGAAAAGTCTATAAAAGAAGGAACAGGTGTACACAAAAGAATGAAGAGAGTAGCTAACGCTGTTGGCTCTTACGCCGGTCAAAGTTTCTTGACTGACCCATCAAAGACGGAAGTAGTACCTGAGGCTACAACCGAAACATTCGATTATAGTATCGGAAACTCAGGATGGTCTTTCATTGATGGAGATACCATTAAGGACTCTGCAACTGGAGATCGTGTAAGACTACGGGACATTGACTTAGCTGAAACCTCTAAGGTTCTTAAAGAGAAAGGTTACGTAGTCGGTGAGGGTGCTGGGCAAGTAAGCAAAGACATGGTGTCTGCTCTTGCTAACAAGTATGGATACACTACTGTAAAAGCATCTAAGGAAAAAGATAGATACGGTCGAGCTATTGGTGATCTAGTAGACGAGGACGGTAGGTCTTTCACAGACTTCCTAATCTCTGGTGGTATCGCTAGGCCTACCTTCATAGGTAACTCACGGGAAACCCTTAGTGACGATAGCTACTCAAGGTCGTTGTACGGTGATGGCCTAAGGGCCCTAAGGAAAGACACTGTACCTAAGACAGACTACGAGTTTGCTGCTGAACTAATTAAAGTAGCAGGCTTGTCCCCTACTAATGGTGTACCTATTGCAAAACTACAGGCTCTTAACGAGCAAGAGTACTCAGCATTTCCTGAGATATTCTCTGATGTTTTAATTAGAAACACCAACGCAACACTAGACAACCGATCTAAAACACCACTGTCTGACACTTGGGATTCATCCCTGACTATGGTAGGTAACTCTTTTAAGATGGTTGGTGCTGCAATGGCAGATGTAGTTGGAGCTACAGACACTAGAGCGTGGCTTACTGGTCAAGTAGAGCAGAGTAAAACTGAGATGGAAGGTCAGGCTAAGGTACGCTTAGACTATAAGGATGTAAACTGGGGCTCTATTGGTGAAGTAGGCGAGTTCATAGGGTCTAACCTTGTGATGTCTATACCCTTTATGGGAGTCACTATGGCTTCTATGGTTACTGCACCTTTAACTTTCGGGGCTAGCCTTACTATTCCTGTTGCTATGTACTCTGGTCTTATACTTGATGAGATGCCCGGTAACATACAGGATAAGAGCTATGGCGTAGCTGTAGTTGGTGGTGCTATCGCAGCCTCTCTGGATCGTTTAGGCCTTAGAGGAGCTTTAGGGGGCTTTAACAGCCAGCATTTCTTAACTGGTGAGTCTAAGAAGGTAGCTATTGATGCCCTTATGAACGCTACTGGTGCTCCACTAGCACGAGCTGCTGCTACTTTAGGCAAAGAGGCAGGTAATGCGGCTACTGTAGGCTTAAGTAAGGATCAAGCTGAAGAAGTATTGACACGTTTAACTAAACGAGAGCTAGCTAGTTATGCTAAAGATGCTGGAGAGTTTGCATCTAAGCAATATGCTAAGGGTCACATACTAAAAGAGCTTACAAAGAGACTTACCGCTGGTGCAGCCTTTGAAGGAAGCACTGAGATGCTGCAGGAACTTACTCAGTACACTGCTTCTGTCATTGGTTCTGAGAAAACTTGGGATTACGAAGAGTTAGAGAGCCGATTAGCCAGTGCTTTAGTTGCTGGTGGTACCTTAGGTGGCGCTTTCTCTGTACCTACTACTGTTTTTAAAGCAGGTCAATGGTATGACGCTGGTATCTCTAAGTCTGACTACGATGGTAGGTTTGATGACGCTACTGTAGGTTACAAAGCTGAAGCTAGAGCAGAGAACAAGAGTAAGAATAACGTAGACGAAGTTCCTGACTTAGATGAGGTCATGCAGAATGCTTGGGACTCTGCTAATGGTAATGTAGACGAGGGTGCAAGTGCACCTAATAAAGCTAGAGCAAAGGCTAGAGCTCAAAAACTAAGAGATGACCCTGATGCTGGTCAACGTAGGACAGAGTCTGCTCAAGGACGTAAAGATGCTAAGACTATCCGTGAATCCCTAAAGGATGCACTGACTAGCCCTATGGTTCTGTTACGTACAGCACTAGATACTAGAATGAGCACTGAATTACTTAACCAAAGCAAGACTGCTCGTGTTATATACGATATGTTTGGTGGTAGAAAGAACAAGACACATGGTGGTGTTGACTTTCATAATGATAAAGTAATTAACTACATTAACTTTGAGAATAAGCTAAGGCCTATGCAAGAAGTCCTTGCATCCTTTAAGGTTAAGGCTAGCAGATATGGTGCACGGAAGACAGCAGTATCAGCTTTAGTTAACTCTTTTTACTTAGAACACATTGCCCCGATAACTAGGGTTAACAAGGACGGATCTAAACGTACTAACGAAGAGTGGATGACTGGCGATCAAGTTATTGCTGCTATTGATTGGGATAATTTATCTAACCCTAACTTCACTGAAAACGCTGACTCTCTTAAGATGTTAATCAGTGAGTTGTACACTGTGGATAACACTATGTACACTGATATAGTTGGTAGACAAAAGCAAGCAGGCAACCCTAACATACTTGGTGCTCTTCAGGATCACATCTTCAGAAGCAAAGGGTTCCTAAAGGAAGTCATAGCTAAGAACAAGGATGAGTTTGTTAACTTGCTTGTAAGACATAAGGGCATGGACAGGGATGATGCTGTTTCTATAACTGATGCTATCATTGATAATCCAGAGATAAATACTTTAGATGAGGCATTCGATTTAACTCGTGGTGGTTTGTACCCTAAGGGCCATAAGAGAAGATCGTTAGACATTTCAGATACCCCTGCCTTTGACAAGTTCTTAGAGCAAGATATCTTTAATAATCTTGAGTACTCTATGAAGTCCTCTGCTAGGTATATGACTACTACTAAGTTTCTTGGTAAGAACAATATGCTAGTTACATCTATGCTTAATGATGTATACAATGAGATCCGAGGGGACGCTGAGGTTGGCACACCTGCTGAGCTTAACGCTCGTGAAACAGTAGAAGACCTTACCCTTGCACTGGGTGATCTTATCAATGCTGACTCTGGTAACTACAAGCGTATCCAAAGCGATGCTGTTCGTGGTGCCCAGAAGTTCTTAACACTGACTGGTGTACTAACTATGTTACCGTTAGCTGCTATCTCTTCTACCGTAGAGTTGGCACTTACAGTAAAAGGAAGTTCACTACAGAACCTACATAAGAACGTAGGGTCTTTTGGTCTACTGTTAGGTAGAGAAATGTTTGAGTACTTTGCAGAAGTAGGTAGGATTACAGGAGTAGCCCCTACACGTAGTAACTTTGATACTCAGATTAAGTCTCGCAGCGATAGACAAGCTTCTGACCCACGATTCGTAGGCTTAGATGATCCTAGAGGTAACTTAAGTCGTGGTGGATTCTTATCTCAGAAGACTGGTGCTGCTGTTCTAGTTGGTGTATCTGAAACTAATCAGATGACTCAGGCTATAATGGACTCCTTCTTTAAGATCATTGGTCTCCAAGGTATAACTAACTTAACAAGAAGTATACGTGCGTCTATGTACAACGACTTTTTAATTGAGAACTTAGATATACTTCACAATAGCCAAGGTACAATTACTAACGAAGCAGCGGAAGCTCGTAAGATGTTAGAGTACATGGGTATCCCTGTGGATAAGATGCTTAATCTTTCTAGTAGACTGTTAGAAAATAAACAGGTTGACATAGAATCTTTAGGGCCAAGGGAGCTAGCCTTCTTTAAACAACAACAAGCTGAGCTACAGGTTGAGTATGAGAGACAGTTTGACAATGGTTTTATAAGCTATGTCAACGCCTCAGTGCCTATGCCTACAGCTATGGGAAGACCTTTGTTCTACAGTAATCCACATCTAGCTTTGTTTACTCAGTTTCAGGGTTTCATATCCCAGTTTACTGCTAACCATATACCAGCTTTGTGGGATACAGTTAAGAACGCTACCCCCGGAATGAAGTACTCTGCCTTTGCATCGATCATGACTATGCTTATGTTAGGCTATGCTTCACAACATTTGAAAGACCTTATTAAGTTTGGAGAAGGATCACCTTACTTAAGTGATGAAGAGAAATACCTAAGAGCCCTGTATTCTACAGGTCTGTTGGGCACCACTGAAAGAATCATTAGCAGTGATCTAATGTTCCCTCTCTATGAAAACAGAAGTGATAGTGCACTTGGTTCTATGTGGAACCTTATGTCAGGAGAAGCCCCTGCATCTAATATAGTTAAAAACGTACACGGCTTTGGACAGGGTATCTTAGAAGATGACGCAAGAAAGGCACTTAAATCTGGTGCTGGGTTAACACCCTTCTCTTTCTTAAAGCATCGGATGTATGATACCGCTGTAGATAATGGTTGGATAACAGGAGAATAAACAATGGCGATTACGTCAGCTAACGCAGTGATAGGTGCTCAACCTACGGCTGCTGAAACAGAAGCAAGTAAACAAGAGTCGCTTCTCAGGTTACAGGAAGAGCTTTCTCAACAAGCTCAAGGTGGTAACGAGGCTCTTCAAGGAATAGAGGAACAGTTCGGCCCATTGGAAGGGCCTCAAGGAGTACAAGGCGAAGGTGAGTATACCCGAGAAGACTTGATACAACTTGGTATCATAGATGAAACTGATATGGTTGCTGAGGGGTCTCAACTAGAGACTCCTGTTTCAGACTTAGGTCTGGCAGAAGCCACTGTACTACCTGCGCAAGCTGACGTAGGCTCTCAGGGTGTTGGCTCTGTGGTTGAGGAAGGCAGCAATGTCTTTGTTGATCAAGCTGAGACACCCCTTGAGGTTCAACAACGGGAACAGGAAAGAGTCCCCGGCCCATTAGAAAGAATGGGTATCGCCACTAGCTTCTCTAATGCAGCAAATGTCTTAGGGCATGAGCTTACAGAAAGAGTTAGGTTTAAAACAAGGGACTCTCAGGACAGGGATGTTATTGGTCTAAGCATTAAGGATACCCTTAAGCTTAACCCTGATGAGGAAGTTACTGCTGAGGCTATCGAACAGATGCAGACTCAGGATGATGTAGCCCCTAATGTTTTCAAGGACAATCCTGATTTAAAGTTAAGCATGTCTAACTTAGTGATGCACCCTAAGATCCTTGGGGTTGGTAAGCTAGATGCTAAGTTCGAACGTGACACAGCTCAGGCTTATGCAGACGGAGAGGCAGACTTTGAGGAAATATCTTACGCAAGGACAGCTAAAGTAGACCCACGGTTTGACCTAATACAAATGGCAGTGATAGAGCCTTGGCTTCTAAGCATGTCTCAAGCTAACAATGACGATGGTTCACCTCTAAGTTCTGCTGCTCAAGCAGACATAGATGAGTTGCAAGGTTATCAAGCCGGAGACTCTAAGTTTGACACATCGGTTAGAGGTGTGGGTGAGGCTATCTTTAAGGATTTTCGTAGAGCTAAGTCTGAGATGGAAGGTTTGGAAACAGATTCTTACGTAGCTGATTACCAGAACTTAACACCTGAGGCTTTTGAAATGATTGGTAAGATTTTTCTTGCTGATTATCAAATGAGTTTCCCGGATATAGTTACTCATTCTCCGGGCGGTATTGATGAAGCTGGTAATATTTTACCACCTACTTTGTCTTTGACTAAGCTAGGATTTCAGGTACTCTCAAGAGATGTTAGGAAGTATAAACCTTTTAATCCAAGGATGAAGCCACTTCTATCTCCCCCTGCTACAGGTCAACCTATGTATGAGGGATCTGCTTATACTAAGTCTAGCACAGGATCTGTACCTAACCCTAAGTCTATTAGCGCCGATGATGCTATGTTTAGTTACAGTCAAGTGCCTAATTACTTTGAACCTAGACGATCTAAGATTGCAATCTTGTTAGGCTCTGCTGCTATGGGTCAGGCTGCTATGGGTGCTAATGGTAACCCTTTGCTTGATATGTTTGACATAGGTGATGAAAGGAAAGCTTCTATTGCAAAGATAGCAGAAAATGAAAATGCTAGGGGTCTTGTACTTCAGGCTAAGCTAGATAAAGCTCTGCTTGTTGAACCTTCTAGTCCTGCTTATTATCGTACTGTGTTTTTAATAGAGAAACTACAGCAAGATATAGAGATATCTAAGTTGCAAGAAGCTAAGTTTAGAACTCCAGAGTTCCAACAGCAACAGTATTACATGCATGCTAACAAAGCCCTTGAGGTTCTTACGAGCTTATCTGTGTATGACAATAAACCTTTTTACTTTACATACTTTAAACAAAGAGTTACTCAAAGGTTAACACCACACTCTTCGCTATCACCAGTTAACAACCATCTTGTTCGTAATATTATTGGCAGTGGTAAGATGATCGAGGTCATTCCTAACAGCCGTAGCAGAGAAGAGAGTAACTGGTTGGCTACTATGTCTGCTTTGTTCTATGACGGAGGTGGTCTTGTAAGGGCTGATGCTATAGAGCAAGCTGCGGGTAACATACGTACACAATCTGAGGCCCATAAGAGACTAGTTAGGATTGGCAAAAAGATCAACGAGGCCCTTCAGGCTTACGATGACAAGCCAGCACGATTAGCTTTGTCTCAGATTATGGTAAACAGTAATGGTGTTTCAGGTGTAGACAAGCTACCTACTAGAGTACCAGCAGCTTTATCTTCTGACCCTGAGGTTGCAGACTTCATACAAGGTTTGGCTAATAACAAGAAAGCACACAAGCATGCTATACAAATGATAGATGCTGTTATTGATATAGCTAACTATGATGCAGCTATGAAAGCAGGTAAGTCTTTTAGATCTGCTGTTAACTATATGGAAATCGATGGCATCTCTAATGGATTAGCTACTATGTTCAGCATACTAGGTCTTAAAGAGAAGTTGTATCGGGTTGGTTTGTTCCGTGCTGAGAATGCTAGTAAGATACTTGGAGCTTATTCTGACATAGAAGGCTTTGAAGCTTACGAAGGTGATATAAGAAAGACCCTCAGTAATAACTTAGAGACTTTACTTGACAGTGAGTTCAGCGGTTACATGCTTACTGACAAAGCGTTCATGGATAAGTACAGCTATGACGAAACTATGTTAGATAATGTAAGAGAACTCTTTCAGTTGTCTTTAAAGAACAAGGCAGACTTCCTTAAGAAACCTTTAATGACCTTTGCTTATGGTCAAGAGATGGATAACTTAATAGGTTCTGTCTGGGATACTTTACTTAGTGATCCTACTCTTAAGCAAGCGGCTGAGTCATTCCCCGGTGGACTTAACAACGCTGCTATGTTACTAAACGATATAAGAGGTGTTGCAGTTGAAGCTACCTTAGGGCCTGAGCTTGTAGAGTTTGCTGCTTTGCTTAAGGATTCTGTTGATGCGTCTACTATGTTTAACAGAATGGTTACTTTCCCAAGCCCAAGTGGCGGTAAGACTACGTTAGGTGGTATGGAGAAAGTATACGACACTGAGAGTTTCAAGAGGGGTATGATAACTCCATTTGAAAATGGTAAGAGGCTTGACAGTAAAACTATAGCAGGTAACCGTAAGGTAAACAAAGGAATACAAGATAGTATTTCAAGAGCTGAAGCTGAAGGTAACTTAGTCAGAGCTGATGCACTAAGGAAACAGCTTAAGTCAGTTGATCAAAGGATTCAAACTACTTCTGCTAACCCACAGCTAACCCCTTATGCTGCACAGGGTGGTATCTTAGGCGGTAAAGCAAGGGGATCTTCCTTAGCTACACTTGCTCAGTCTTTTGATGCAATGAACATGATTATGTTGGCATCTGGTAAGAACTGGACTAAGCTTACGCAAGGTGATAATATGCCTTGGCTATCTCCTATTTATGACGCTGTTGTTACAGACTTAAGTCAAGGTGATATTGTAGAACAGATGTTAAATGATGATTGGTTTGATCAAACTAATAACTCTGCTGTTCTTAAGGATATCAAGGATGTAGTTACAGGTAACATCCACCATGGCTTTAAGGAGTTTAAAAGACGAGGGGAACAGGCAGGTAAAGAGTTGATAATGGAAGATGAACACAACAATACTGTTGAGTTTGTTAGGAATCAACTTAATTACTTAGATGTTGACGGGCCACTTAAGGAAGAAGCTGAACGTTTAGCTGCTAGGTTAAAGCCACATCAGTACAAAGGTCTTGAGATAGAGACACCTAACCCTTACAGAAACTATGCTACCTTATCAGAGTCTATGTCTTTCTTAATGAAGTGGAAGTTTGGTTCAGTTGTAAAGGATCTTGCAAGGCTTGATAGAGATTCTGCTGAAAGGAGAAGAGGAGTAGCTAAGCATATGAAAGATGCACACTACCAGTACGTTTCCGCAGCTAGCGGAGAAGGTAAGGCAAGAGGTATCTATCAGTTTGCTATGGATGATCCTAAGTTTAAAACAACATTACAATAAAAAAGGGAGCCCGTTAGGGCCCCCATATAGTAGTACTTTGGGCCCCTTAATTGGGGCCCTTTTTTAATAACCTTTATCCTTTAGGATAGGGTTAGCATGGCTGACTGTAGCCCTTGCTTTCTTAGCTAGAGCATTAGCCATTTCATTTGCTTTATCATGGTCAACCCCCTTGGCTATATAGCCTGCGTAGTTCTCAGCAGAGACATGCTCAATGATAGCTTCGTTGATAGCTGGTGTGTACGCAAGGGCAGGGTTAAGACCTAGCTCCTCTACATACTCCATATCATCTATCCCTTCGTGCCGCATAATGTTGTACGATTCTTTCTTCATGTTAGTCATTGTTATTCATCCTTAACGAATATGCCGTCAACCATTCGTCCAGTTCGTTTACTGATAACCTCGAAAGCTTCATCGAGGCACTCGTATAAATTAGTATTCCACAGACGTGTCTGCATGATAAGAGTAACAAGTATGTCACCAATGGCATCTATTGCCTCCGTTCTATCGTCACCATGTATAGCATCAGCTAACTCGATGACCTCTTCTTCCGTTTTAATAAGTTGTTTAATCCTACGGAAAGTATCTGGTGCTGCACTGGTAAGTATACCTTTGCTGTAACCCCAGTCCACTACCTTGTTCTCCAAGTCTTCTACAATTTGAAACTCATTTACTTTATCCATTAATCATTTGCCTCTAAAGAACCTAATGATACCATATTTGCATACAGTGTCAAGGCACCAACCATAGCTAGGTTAGATACCTTACCGTTGTAACTTTCTAACAACTCACCTAGGTCTTCTATAAGTTTCTCTTCTGTTTCGAAGTGAGCTTCTGTTAGTAAGGGCGTACTAGTGTCCGTGACACCGGGCATTTTAATTATCATTATTAATCCTTATTTAATTAAGAAAAGAAATAGTCAGAGCTTATGACTTCTTCTATTTTTAGATCACCTATATCTGGTTGTTTAACACAGTAACCTGTACGATCCTCAAGGATCATAGACTCTATGCGATTAAAGAAGTTACTTACATTATACATCATAGCAAACTGCCACTTAGTATGCTCAAGTAACCTCTCAACGTCACACGCATGGGTAGAGAAGGAATCATGTACTGCCCCAAAGCTTCCGGGGAATGACTCGATTACCTTAGCCATGTGTGCTGCATCCATTGAGTGTACAAAGTTAGGTGAACATCCAGATGCAAAAGACCTACGGCATGGTATAGGCTTACTTTCTCTGGTAAGCACAGGCACCTTGATGCTATGACCTATCTGCCCTAAGCCCCTGATAGTACCCCTTAGTGTCAGGTTCTTTTGCTTCCATACTTCATACAACACAGGGAATCCTGATGGTGTAGTCCACGATAGACAAGTCTGTCCACTCTCTAGTGAGTAGTCAGTTATCTTTTGTAAGAACTTCATGGTCTTTAAGGGCCCAACACAAGTATCATTGATAGCAAGAATTAGATTCTTAGACAGCTTGTCGCAGTCATCTTTGCTTATCTTGTACTTCTTATTGTATCCCTCAGTCTTACAATCATAGAACATATTCTCTGCTATCTTACGTTGACCTGCAGAGTAAGCTCTAGTCATAGACCCACGCTTGGCTATCCCTTTACGTATTGCTTTCATTGGCATAGACCTACCCTCAAACCACTCAGGCATTCTAACTATCAATCGCTTAGCTACTTCTACATAGAAATCTTTTTGTATTAGCTGAGGTACTATGGAGACTAACGCCCCTGCTTGACTGTCTTTAGACATAGCAGCTAGGTGTTGCCATCCATTGTTACTTCCGTCTACAGGTATAGGCAGACAAGACTCGTATACCCCTTCAGATTCTACATAACCTTTAAGATCAAGACAGCAAGCTAGGAGTGATACTGGTTTCTCCGCTTCCATCCTGAAGTTCATCAAGGTTGCATCGTTTATCAGTTCCTTCTGGTGGTGTACTGTCCAATGTGCTCTGTCCCTTAACGTCATTTTGTCTACTGAAATAGTATCCAACCCTTCTTCTGCTAAGTGATGCCTGTAGTCTTCTGTTAACCATGATTGTTTATCTAAGTCCTCTATCGTATACGACTGGTTGTAAGAACATGCAGTGTGTACACATAACCAAAAGAATCCTTTGTCATCCATAGGTTTACTTACGCCAAACTGAAAGAGACCTTTGGCTAAGTCAGAACCTTGGTAGTTTAAGAACGGTTCAGTGTAGTACACTCGCCCCCTGTAGTCACACTCTACCGCTTGGTAGAAAGTTTCGTCTCCTATAGCCCTTGCTTTGTTTAAGATAAACTTCATCTCTATTCTTTTAGACCTACCTTTGTCTGTCTTATCTTTCATATCTAAGAACTTAGTGACGTTATCTCTGAGAGCTTTAACAAGGTCTACGTTAAGGTGCCAAGCAGACGATTGCAGCTTGTCTAGAGCTTTCACAAAGGGTTGGTCAAGGCACTGGTTAAAGTCCCTCTCCGAGGTCATACGTTTGATATACGGCCTCTTGGTTATCGGGTTTCTTAACCCAATTATCTTAGGGAATTTCTTAAAGCTAGTACCACTCAGTGTAGCCTTATCAAACTCTGGAGGTATCTCACCTAAGTCTTCCCACTTTTCTGTTAAGAATATTACATACGGTGCTCGGTAACCTTCGTACTCTCTTTCTATCTCAAGGTACTTAAGTTGTAGTAAGGCTTCGACAAACAGATCACCAACTGAGAATAACTCTGTATAGGTACTGTTCCTGATCCCTATCCTAGAGACCACAGATAAACCTATTGATGTTGATGTTGCTGTTAACTTGAAGCTTCTACTACTAGCGTTACGGGATCTAAGGAATAAGCTTTGAGCTGCCTGTACTGCACATATAACAAGCTCTTCGTATTCTATACCGTAATCCATATGCCTGTTTAAGAGTTCGATACCCGAGTGATTCCTACCTCGGGCACCTTCTCTATTGCTCCTTATGTACTGAGCTACAGCATGTATAGCGTTAGCCATTTACACTCCTGCTTTGTAGTCTAAGAAATCCATCTGACCCTTCAGACGTTTAGTCTTCTGGTCGTAGTATGCTGAACCACAATCACCTGTAAGCCCTGTGAATCTAGACTTCAGTACTCTAAGGTGTATGGTATTTCTTTCATCTTCGTTCTCTGCTATTAGGTTGCGAGCAAACGTTACAATATCAAAGCTGATTTGTTTGATTGAACCTGAACCTTTGATGTCATCGATAGAAGCAAGGTGTCCCTCTTCAAAGGACTTACCTTGAGACTTACGTAGGTGGGAGATGATACCCAACCAGACATTATGTTTCTTAACAATCTTTAACAAGTCAGACATGATAGTATCGATAGCTTCGTTACCTGTCTTACCGTTAGTGCCTTCTGACACTGCAATAGTAATGTGATCAAGCACCAAGTGCTTACACCCTAACAGACACAAGTTCTCTATTTGATCTATAAGAGAAGAATCAGATACAGCGCCGTTATGATCAAGGAGAATGATACGGTTATCTCCAAATACATCATCAAATGCTTTTCGCTCCTGCTCTTCGGTTGGTTCTTCCGGTACAAACATTTGAATAAACTTCTGGGCTGAGTCACCAATAGATTCTTCTAGTGATATAACCCCTATGTTATCTTCTGTCTCTTCCTTCAGTTGTAAAATAATTTCTTTAATCATAGTGGACTTGCCTGACCCAGTACCTGAGGTGAACAATGTTATCTCACCATGTCTCATACCACCTAGCTTGTCATTCAAACCACTAAGACAACTAGGGTATGGTACTGATTCAACTGTCTTGCGCTTAACATACTCTTCCCATATGGCTTCGCCTCGTACTACTGCAGCCGGTGTGTATGGCTGAGCAGACCAGAACGCACTTACTAATGCCTTAGGCCCATGTTTAATTAAAGTTTCGCATGGATCATTTTCAGGTAGACTAGCTACCTTTACCTTATCCCAGCCAATGATCTTAGCTGCATTCTCTACTGCCTTCTCCCCTGCATCATCTTGATCAAACATCAATACAACTGTATCGAATGTTCTTATCCACTCACGATTCTTTATAAGAGGATTGAGGTTGCTTGAAGAAGGTAGGGATACTACGGGATATATCGTACTCCCGTTTGATAGATTTGATTGAGCCACTGCCATAGCATCTAGCTCACCCTCTGTAATAGTCAGTGATCTACCACCTTGGGTGAAAGTTGATTGACCAAACAGATCAATGTCAGAGAAGTCTCCCTTAACTCTGAAGTCCTTAGGTAAGTTACGAATCTTGTACGCAACTATCTTATTCTTCTTAGTGTATGGGTAGTAGTGGGACTCGATAGTCCCGTCAGCATTATATGAAACCCTCATACCAAAGTGGGCTGCAACCTGCTTAGTTATACCTCTTTCCTGTACACCTCTTGTGTCGTAGGAAGTAATAGTTGATAAGTCTTCAACTTGTTTTGGTGCATATGATTCTTGCATGGTATCTTCTCTTTCATTTTCGAATGTAGTTTTCTTACAGTGGAAGCATGTACCAATCCCATTGGAGTACATACCTACTGCATCAGAAGAACCACAGTGTTTGCATGGCATATGCTTTACAAATCTATCTTTGGTTTTCATTAAGACCACCGTTTTTCTTTAAGGTTCTTTATTAATCTTCTCTTTGTTTGTGATAGCTTCTTCCTCTGAATCCTTGAGGCTTTCTTGACTTTCCCGTTCTTCTCTGATTCCGAAGGCGATACCTTGGAGTCGCTCTCTTGTTCTGTCATTAACTTCTTCCTTAGGAATAAACTTAATTGCCCCTATCTGTCTGTTTAAAAAGACAGGAGTACCATCGGTATACTTCTGAGTAAGCACATCAAGTTCCCATTGAACCTTGACTTCACCTGCTGACAAGCCACCTTTAGTTTCAAACAATTGTAGTATCTCAAACTTAAAGTTATCGCTACCGTAGTCTAGTATCATCTTGTTAATATGTTTAGATGAACTGCTATAAGTTTTCCAGTTAGACACAGCCCTGTCTTTACCCTTGCGGTACATATGGAATTGCTTACGACCTATGTACCTCTTAGGTTCTTCAGGGTGTGTGCATGTAATCAGGTATATAAACCCGAAGTAACTATCAGGATCAAAGGGAGAACCTCCGTACTCCCAATGCCCTAAGTTTTGTTTAGTCATCTAAGTCTACCCTCTCCATACACTTCTTCAATAGTTAGTGCCTCGAAACCGTCAAAGGATCTACGCATATAGATTAGGTTGAAGCAGAGTTGAAGCTTCTCCTTCCAGTCTCTTGGGTGTTTCTCCCTCCAAGACTTCCTAACTACATCCAGCATATCACCCTTGCTTACGTTAGCTAACAGTTTCTCTGCAGTCTTAGGGCCTACACCTCTAAGACCCTGTATGTTATCAGAAGAATCACCAGTTAGCAACTGCTTACAAAGTAGGTAGTGGCCTTTTTCTTCGTCAACATGATACATACTTTTCTTGTTGAAGTTGTAGTGCCAACCCGGAACCATATCAATATCTTTATCAACATGGGCTATGACAAAGGAGTCGCCTGCTTCTTCTGCTTCAGTAGCCCAGATAGAAACCAAGTCATCTGCCTCACACCCATGCGCTTGGACACATCCAGTATCCCAGCAGTATTGATACAAGCTATTAAGGTTTTGTTTAATCCGAGGATCCATTTCAGTTTTACTACGGTTAGCTTTGTAATCATCAGCCATGTCATGACGGAAGTTACCCTTACCTTTCACAGCTACATAACCCTTAGCTGAGTTAGTATCTCTCATTACAGCTAGTAGTGCTAGGTCTAAGGTGCTTTGTGCTTGAGCATCTGAGTCGGTGGTGTACGCTATTCTGTACAGCATCGAGTCCCCGTCTATAAAACACTTGTCAAACTCAAACTTCTCTTCGTGATCATCAGTGAACGTCAGCATAGCTGTCTCCTATTTGCCCATCACCATCCATACACATAACACCTACACTCTTAGGTGCTTCTCTGAAAGCTTCAACACAGATTTCTTTAACTGCTTCTGCATCGCTCTCTTTAGCTACGAATGCAACCTCGTCATGATAGAACAAGACTGGGTAAGCATCGAGGTTAAGTTCTTTAATCTTCTTGTACGCATACACAAGTGCAGCCTTACAAGTAATACCTTCTAGAGTTTGCAGTAAGTAGTTAAGTGTCTGGTGCTCGGAAGCTACCATAACCCTACGACCATCAGCCCCCATGATAAAGCCCTGACCTGTCTTCATCATAGACATTCTGAACTCATCTTCCAAAGTATCCTTAAGAACCTTAAGCCCCGGCAAGGTAGCCTTAAAGGTAGCATCAGCTTCTTTACCAATCTTAGCAGACTTCTTCCCAGAGATAGCTTCCCCTAGCTTAGCAGGGCCAGCCCCGAATAGGTAGGCATAGATGAATGTCTTAGCCTGTGGTCTGCTGATACCTAAGATGTCAGCATTGCGCTGATGAACATCACCGTTAATAACTTCATTGGTAAACTTATCGTCACCGATGTAGTGACATAGACCTCTGAACTGATTACCTGCAGAGTCAGCACCAACAACCTTACTTCCTTTCTCACATGTCAGTAGGCTACGCATCTCTTTACCATAGGGTGCATAGACCCCCGGTATGTTTACGATAGTCCTATGTCTACATCTGAAAGAGGGAGTGCCAATGGTAAACATACTGCCATGCAACCTACCATCATTGAACTTCTCTTCGTCATTGACTGAAGCTATCCACCCTTCAACAGTAGCTAACCTATTGCGTAGCATGTAGTAGTCACTGATGTGTGTACCTATCTCACCCAAGGGTTTCAAGGAACTATCAGTAAGCTTAGGGCTTTGCTTTATCCATGTACCGTTGATCTTCTTAACAGTCCAGTCATCAGGCTTCCATCCTTTATCTAGTAAGAACTTCTTAACCTCATCCATCTGACCAAGCTTAACTTCCTTAAACTCTACACGAGTATAGGGGCCTGCAATGTTACCATCAGATGCCTTGATGTCCTCAGCTAATTCGAACCAATCAACTACACGTTTGTAGTAAGACCCATCCTTCTTAATTATCTGATCGACCTCACGGTTACCACGCATGACAGCTACAGTACCAAGCTGAGGGTTGAGCACATCTTCAATGTGTTCCATACGATCTAGTATCTCTTCGTATAAACTCTCAGCCTTACGCATGTTAAACTTCCATCCGTTCTCAGTGATCTCTGCATTCACTAATGCAAAATCATGCTCTAGTTCAAGAGCCTGTAGGAACATAGGGTTCTGCTTCATTAAGATAGAAGCTTCCTTAGATACACGTTGGTATACCTTAAGGTTAAGCTCAACATCCCGTATGCAGTACGTTAGCATCTCATCACTGTAACAAGACCAGTCCTCATGATCACCCTTAGGGTACTCAAAGAAACCACCCCATCCCTTAAGACCATGCAGGTGACCACGTTGGTACTTGCATAGTTGAGACATAAGGAATGTATCCCAGATCTTAGTGCTATCAGAGGGTACCCACCCTAGTAGTCTCTTCATTACAGGTAAGTCAAACCCAATAACGTTGTGACCTGATATGATCTTAGCATTACTAAGCCTATCAAGACCTTCAGTTAGCGAGGGTAGCTTATCATTGTAGTCAGAGTAGGAGTAGACTTCCTCTGTTGTTATGTCTTGCATGACTAGCATCCAGATCTTATCAGGGAATAGGCCATTGGTTTCTATGTCAAATATATACTTACTCATCTTGTATCCTCTGCGAGAAGTTTAATGACTATACTCAGGTCGTTATGTTAGATTAGAAAGTTACTTCACAAGCTCCACCTGCACAAGCAGCTTCACCACTGAGGTCTGTCTTGTCTTCTACTTCTTTCACTTGAGTTAGATCGATACCTGTAAGTGCAGACTCCATGATACGGTAACGCTCTTCGGAGATGTCTTCGAAGGGTGCTTGCACATAGGTGCCACCGTTGTATGGTAGTACTGCGATACCATTAAAGGTGTATCGGTTCTTCCACATCCACTCACCAGCCAGCTCCCACTCATCATCCTTAACAGAGATAGTACATGATACATTGTGAGAGTTCTGACCTTCGATGTGACCCGGAGCTACCCATTCTACATTGTACTTACGTACTCTGTCAAGCAATTCAACTGGACTCTCTGTCCTTAGGATAGAGTTAGGGGGTGCTGCCTGTGGTATCTCAATCACTGCTTGTTCTTGTGGATTAAAGTATTCGTCTTCCACCAACGCAGGGTGGTTCTCAGCAAAGTACTGATAGAGTGCTTCGTTCTTACCAACCCGTTGCCTACGGATATAGTAATCGTTATGCCAAGCATGAATACCACTACTGCTACCGAGCACACAAGAACTAGTGCCACTAGGCTTAACCGTGGTACATCTCGCAGCTGAATTAATTCCCAACAGCTTAGCCACTCTTTTGTTTTCGTTAACAACTTCAAGTGCCGCTTCCTCTAAGTTAAACTTAAGTACAGCACCAGACCCAATGCCTGTTTGGCCTACACCAATGAGTGCATCTCGTTGACAAGTCTCTTGCCATTCAGGTCGTAGGTAATGGAAGTCTGTGTACCCTGCTTGCAACGTACCAATTAGAGAAGCTGCTCGTGCTCTACTGTTCAAGTCTTCTTGTGATGTAACATTAGAAGCATTGAGTTCAGTGAGGTTACACATTTGGTATGGACGTAAGCCAATCTCACAGCAAGGGTTAGTGCCCCAGTCTTTATCATTAGTAAAGTAAATCCCTGGCTCACCTGAACCTGATAGCTCTACACGTTTCCATAGCTTCTCGAAAGCTTCCTTAGTAATCTTATGTCTAAGCATTACTGCTGAGTTGTTAGACCTAGCACGTTGAGGGTTCTCTTCCCACCAGTTACCAGCTTTACAAGCAAGCATGTCTGCGTCATCCATAGAGAACAAGGAGATCATAGCTGCCCTACGTATACCACCTGTAAGCACAGCATCAGCGATGAAGCACATCATGTCATGGACTTCTAGTGTAGTAAGATTACGACCAATAGCCTCATCAAGTGTAGACCTTAGCTTGTGTATGCAATCCTTAAGAGGCTGAGGCCCCGGTGCTTTACCACCAGTAGTGATAAGCATAGCACCCTTAGGTCGGATGTCACGGTAGTCAAACTCTACATCCATAGTGCCGTTGAAGTAAGACTCACATAGAACCTTGACTGCATCAGCCCACCCTTCAATGTTATCTGACACAAGGAACCTACGCTTGCGTACCTTAGGCCCTGATACTTCAGGTAGTTTACGGGTGTGATGACGTTGCACTGAGTAACCCACACCAGTACCACCAAGTAGTAGGAACATAGTCTCTGCGAAAGCTTCTGTACTTTCTACTGGTAGGTAGGCACAGTTATAGATTCGGTTAGGTGCCAGCTCGATAGGTGCGCCACCAAATTGCAAGGCTCTCATAGAAGGTAGTACTTTCTTATCATAGACAAACTTATATGCAGACTCAATTTCGTCTACCATAGTAGGGTACTTACGCATATGCATTTCTTTGTTACGTGTTACTAGCTCATCCCAAGTTTCCCTACGCTCCAACTCAGGTACGTACTTTGCATACTTGCTGAAGACAGTTATGTCTGATAGGATTTTGTTAGATGTGTTCATTCTCTTCCCTTCTTTAGATATGTTCTTATACGATTAAGAGCACCGAAGTCATCCTTCAGTCCACCTAATGTTCTATTGCATGAGTGGCATAGCCACCCTCTAAACTTACTGGTCAAGTGATCATGATCCAAAGCCCAAGGGGATTTGTTTACACCACCACAACCTGCAGCTTCCTCTTCGTTTCTTAAACAGATAGGACACTCGTAGTCATCAGGAGGCGTACCCATTTCTTTATGAAGTGCATCTCTTACCTTAGACACAGACCTTACGCACAGCCTACAAGATGTCTTACGATATCCTCTACCGCTTTCCATAGAGAACTCAGTCTCATCTTTCTTAACTCTGCACTTAGTACATGTCTTATATTCTACGTCTACTAGAACAGCATCATCCTTAGCTACAAAGTTTATGTAGCCTGCAGGTTCCTTAGACATATATTCATTAGACTCTACAGATACTAAGGGTACTGTCTGTCCAACAAGAGAACTGTACCACTTGTGACCATCATTACATTTAATTATCTTTATCTTCTGCATCTTTATCCTCACCTTTTAGGAGCCCGAAGGGCTCTACTGCTTCCTCAGGTTTGTCTTTCTTACCGAAGATAGCATCCCATGATTTAGAGTACGCTTCTTTTTCTTTCATAGGCCGTGGCCTTGAACCCTTGCCGGACATGGCTACTCCTTTTTATCTAACATGTTTTCTATTAGTGTTGCGTAACCGGAGATGTCATGCCAACTATCAGCGTAGTTAGGATCACCATTAATAATACGGGCAACCTTGTGCTGTATCATTTCAATTGATTCTTGCTGAGCTTCATTGAGATTGCACCAACCAGAGTGCCCTCTCATTGCATGCTTTAATCTTTGACACAGTTCACTCTGGGTTTCAAAGGATCCGTACCTGTTACCACGTTGTATCAGTGTGCTTTGTGTATCAGTGGGTTGCATTCTTAGCCTTCTCCTCTAATGATTGGATACAATCTAACGCATAAGCAGATAGTTGAAACGCTTTACTATCCTCCTCTGCAAGATGAAGACCATCAGACTCTATACTAACAGAGACTGACTCTTTATCTTCTGAATCATTTAACCTTATAATATAGTTAGCCATTACTTTTCTTCTCCGAGATACTCTTCTGTGTATACGTTACCCCAAGTGATCACCATACAAGGTAACATTATAACTATCCCTTCGAAAGGCATAGCGGTTACCTCTTGTTTCTCCTCGTTGAATACCCACACAGGTCTGCTGTCACAGAATTCAATGTCAATACCAGTGCCTGATCTAAACTCACAGGTAATTAATTTATTAAATAGTTTAATGCTCATACGTTTGTGTCCTCACAAAGGTTTGTCTAAAAATGCATGTAAGCAGGTGTCGGTTGCCGAAAAATGCATGTAGTCAGGTGTCGGTGTTGCAATAAAAAGAGGGGCTCTAGGCCCCTGCTTCGTTACTGCTACCACTTATCCTATCCATCTCTGCCTTCAGTTCTTCATCTGTTAAGTCAGTGTAATCAAAGTTAGTGTTGATTGTTTCTGATCGTTGAAGTTTAGGTTGCTCATACTCAGCTACTATAGATGCTAACCTTGAAGCCTCAACCATATCATCAGCACCAATTGCTTTGATCATAGCTAGTTTCATAACAGTTAAACCTTTAGGGATTGAATCCATTAGGCTATCAGATAGGTTGTTAACTAATTTAAGAACATCTTTCATTTGTTCTTTCATTAGATCATTCTTTAACCTAGCTTCATCAGCTTTCTTACACATCATTTCCATGTGTTGCTTATCATGTCTTGGTTTAAGATTAGCTAATGAGTTAGGGTGTATCTTCTTCTTGCCATCGTTTACATCTTCTTGAGTAAAGACTTTCTCTTCAGTAGACATTGTATCCTCCTTCTAGGGTGCCCTCTATAAGGTACTTAATTGCCTAGAATCCTACACAACACCTCTCAGTTACGTTGTAAGACAGATAAAAGAAACCCCTCCCAACCTATTACTAAGTTGAGAAGGGCTCTTAGGCTCTAATCTATGGCGTTCTACCTACGTTTATCACGTAGATCTAGTAGCATTAACACACCAAAGAATAGTGTTATAAGAATTATCATATAGTCCTTGATAATCTTATCCCAGTTTGGGTACTTAGTTTAAGACATGAGGCATAAACTATTAGTACTTAGAACTGAGTGTCATCTGCTTCTGAATCATCAATATCAAAGTCAACTGAACCAGTGTACTCGATTAGGTCAGTGATCTGGATTGCAGTTAGGATAGTAGATATACCCTGACGACCAGCTACATCGTATTCTCTACGATATACTTTAACATTACCTTTAGATCCATTGCCAATCTTAATCTTAGCGTCAATCTTTTGCTTCTTACCATCGACTAGCTGGACAGGGTCGTTAGCTTCCCCATCTTTACGTACAGCTTTACGTTTCAGGTTGATAGCAACTCGACTTGGATCATCTTTGACTGGCTTAACGTTACCAAATCCACTAAGTTCTTCGCTTCTATCTGCGGATACTACTAGTTGACACTCCCATTGTAAGGTTCCAAACGGATCAGTGGGGCTATCAGGATCTACTTTGACATAGTTAAGAGTTACATCACGGATGATTGAAGTTCCAAGAATTGCGGTCATATTTTATTACCTTATGTAGAATTAAATAGTTTGAATTCTCTTGACTTAGGTTGCTATTGCTTTAGATTAAATCTTTAAGTCTTACTTCTTTATGTTCATTCCAGTTGCCAGACTCAATGGTCGGGCACTTATCGTACCTATCATCGTCTAGTGTGTAGATGTATGTGGTACCTAAGGCTGTCTCAATGAGTTCTCTTTCGTAGAAGTTACTCTCACCCTCACCACGGTACCCCTCTAATCTATCCAAGCGAGAGAGGGTTGCATCGTCTATCTCGTACACCTCTACGAGAACTCTTTTATTACCTGATCGGATACCGGGGAACCCACCTAAGGAAAACATTTGATAGTTAGGCGCAGTGAATACAGTACCTACCATTTTAGAGTTAGATAACAGTACGTTGTTACCATTACCCTTACGTAGTGTACCGTATACTGCTACCTTATACAAATCATTTAACATATTAACCCTCCACTAAATGTATTTGACTACTAGGTAGGTCTAGTTCTATGTGGCATCGTAAGGTATCATCTGACCTAGGGGAGAATAGCACACGACATGTGTCCTCTTGTACTTTCCAATCGTACAGTATAAAGTCACACATAAGGCCTGATAGCTCTGATATTGTATGGTAATTGTTAGCTCCATTCTCAGTACCACCTTCTAAAACATAATCAACTATATAACTTTTAATGACATCAGATAATATTACTGAGTCTCCAATAGAGTTATAGGTTATCCTTTCATTAGGGGCTGAGCTTGTTAGTAACTGTGAAGTTCTACGAAGGAAAGTTTTCTTAGCTTCTACCTCATTAAACATGGTGTTAAGGTCTTCAAGCGTCTCTTCAAAGTTATCGATAGGTAAACTTTGACTCCATTTTATTTGAGCTTTATTGGTTAACATAGACTCTAAGGCTCTCTTGTACCGCTCGATACCCTTAATGCTTGTTAACCCACACGCAGTGTTGACTTCTATTACAGTAGCTTTACCACGTCTTTCATTCCATATAACATCTACAGCTCCGAAGTCTAAGCCCAATGCAACAACAGCTTTAACAGCCTCAGATTCTACAAGAGGATTAGGGTTTAAGCCTTCAGTTACAAAGATGAATCCATTAGCAGTGTTACGTATTTGGTAGTCAACGATACGACTATCACTATATCTTGGGGCTTTACGTTGTAAGAAGATAGCCTCTTGGCCTACAACATGGACACGGTACTCGTCTCTCTTCTTCATATACTTAGTGTATAGAGGTGCTTTAGGTACAGCATCCTTAGCAAGTATACTTTCGTCATAGCTTATTAATTCAAGGCCATCACCAGAGTGACCTTGCATTACGTTACGTACAACTACATCGTTACCTTCAGTGTACCATCGTCTTGCAACACTGACCTTAGATGTCCAGTCTGGTATAGACACAGGGCTATCTTGATTAGCATCGTTGTACTGTTCGATAGCCTTAAAGAAATCTAACTTATGAGATGCTAATCTTACGTTCTCTGATACGTTGTACACTTTAACAGAGGGTAAGTGTGACAGGTTAGTTGTTGAGTTACCCCAGTTAATGATGCTAGTGTTAGGGTTATCAACTACCCTTGAGTTAGTTAGGTTCATTCTTTTACAACCCAGTTCATTAGCTATTACAACAGCAGATTTACTGGATGATTTGTATGGAAGTACTAATAGTTTACTCATCTAAATGCCCTTTGGTTTATGGTTGACGCTAGCGCAGCGTCTTTTGATAGTATTTTATCTACGATTTCAGGCCTACCTACGTTGTTAACATCACCCTCTATGATCTCTGCTAGCCAAGGTTCTCTTATGATAAGGATATCTTTTCCTTTATCATTAATAACAGATTGTACTATGCCTGTGTAGTACCCAGCAATAGAGTCATTGGGCTGTGCATAGCACTTGATAGTCATAGGTACTTTGCAAGTACTTACACCTAGTAGGGTACCCAAAGTTTTAGATGATACAACATCAGGTAACCCGTGTGTGTAGAACTCAACCTCGTCCCCTATCTTAAGGTTGTAAGACGATAGAGGGTTTGCTGTTTTATAACTTTTAATGTTCCATGATTGATACGAAGGGCTAGTTATTACTTTCTTAGGTGCTAACTTAACAGTTCTAATAGTGAGTTCTATATTAGTCTTAGACATATCGAAGGTAAGCAGTTCACCAGCCTTAACTTCTTTGATGTCATACTTGATACTGTTTCTAGTTAGAGCTGCCTCAAGCATGAATCTTTCAGAAGCATAATAGTAATTACTTTTCTCTTTATCTATAGCATACCACATAGGTCGCTCACTGTTGCGTACTATATAGAACTTAAGTTCATGGTCATTGTACCAAGTCAAAGCAAAGGCACCGTGAAGTTTACTTATAACCTCTTCAGGTTCTTTTGCTAACCCCATAGCCCATGCGATATTCTCACTGTCCACTTCAAAGTCTTTATGATCTGGTAGTGTAGTTTGATCAGTCAAGGTACCGTTGTGGCATAGGGTCACGTTACCATAGGTGAATGGGTGTGCGTTGTCATCATTGATACTACCTTGGGTTGCGTACCTGTTGTGACCCATCAAGAAGCTACCCGATATACTATTGATCAAGGTGTTTGCTGCATCTAACTGTAAGAAATCACTTGACATTAGTGCACGTTTGTACACACTTACTTCGTTATCTTTGTTGTCAGTAGCAACACCAGTACTATGAGGGCCTCTAAGGGCATCCATATATAACAGTTGCTTGAACACTTTGTTCGTTTGAAAAGTAAGACTGTTTGATACTACCCCTACTAGACCGCACATAATTTATCCTTTATCTTATCCAATTGGTTGCCACCTTGTAATGATTCTATTAGATTACGGTGGGTTGTGTTCATTTTAGTGTGGTGTATTATATCTTCAGCTACCCACACACCTTCATATATCTTATTACGTACACGATTAGCAGCTTTTATGTTAGGCACTAATAGTTTATCACCAAAGACTTCTCTAAGCATTGCGATGTGACCGCTAGTACTCAGTAGTTTAGGTAAGTCTGACAGGTTGTTGTCATACATTTGAACCCACATCTTTAGAGACAAGAGGTGGTTGATCCAATTGATAAGGGTACCGCTGTCACATGTACCACGGTGACCACGGAACTCTAAAGAACCAAAGTTAATGACAGACAACAGGTTTACACTAGAGTACTTAGTCCAGTTACGTGACGTTAAGAACTCAGGCCCGTTTTCTATTAGGTTTATTAGCTTAGACACTTGGTCTTGACCACGATACAGAGACAAGGAATAGATACTCTCATCCCTCTCTTGACCACAGACACTGAACAGGTAAGGTTCTACCATAGCATACAGTATCACTAGGTTTAGAAGTTCGTTCCAAGTCATATCTCTAACGTCTACGTGAACATGCACAGAGGTACGTGCTGAGAAGTTCTTTTGAGGTATAGATGTCAACACTTTGTCTAGTGCTACCAGTCTACGACATGCACCAGCACCGCCAATAGGCCCTTTGAATACAAACTCAACGCCATTCTCACGGAGAGATCCGTCAGTAGTGCAACGCCATCCGGGTACGCTTATCATTCTTTGCATCTGTTCTACTTCAACTTCGACACCTATCCTAGTGTTAGATAGTAGTGCACCTGTCTTAGTCTTATCATTTTTATAAGGTACTGCTTCGCTGTGCTGCCACAGTGATTGAATTGTGGAATCCATTTGGGACAACCCTCTTTAGTATAGGAATGATGTGGCTTACCTCTGGTACTATAGATATACTGTTGTCTTTTACGATACCAACAGCATGCTTCTTATAGTATAACAGTGGTGTCATTACACCAAATCGATTAGAGATACAAAAGTTAGATGAGATTGCTCTAGCTACACTACTGCCAGAGCTAACAGATTCTATGGCTTGCATGTAGGGTGTGTACTCAGGTCTATACAGTAGTTGTATGTCTTCTGAACTAAAGCTACTTGCTCTGTATCTTTCAGAAGTAAAGGATAACTCTTCAAGTATAGTAGAGTCAAAGACAGTGGTAGCTAGGTTAGATAGTCTTAACCCTTTCTTCCATTGACGTTGTGCTATCCTCTTGACAAAACACACATGATCTCTCACGTTAACCATACCTAACTCAGGCCATTGTAACTTGTACTTAACTTTAGGATCATCCTTACCTACAACAAAGACATCTTCATTGAATCTTTTAAAGCTTAGTATACATCCATTCATCTCTTGGTTGACGTTTATCAACTGAGCAGGGTAGTAGTCATCATCGTCTCTTGTTTTAATTTGAATGTAAGTGTCTAAGTAGGTACCGCTTACATCTCTAGCGTTAATATCTTTGAATGGATTGTTCATTAAGCAATCCTCTGTATACCTAGCTCATCTATTATTGCACGAGCAGATTGTTTGTCACTCTTATTAATAACTTTGTTAAGAGTTTTATTATCCACTAACTCTAGGAATTCAGGTAACATACCTAGATTACTAGTGGCCCATAGGGTAGTGTCGTACACCCAAGACATGAGATCATCAGAGCTTAACCAGAAATTACTGAGAGATCTATACTCGACACCGTAAGGTTTGTATCTCATTGACCCTGCTTTACCATACAACTTACGTCTCTGATTGTCAGGGTCTACCTCGATAGATGGTAAGCCTAGTACAAAGTCTAGCATCTTAACGAGAGCGATACTGTCTGCTTTGTTGGGGTCATCATAGCCTACATGTACGTGACCACCTGCAGTTCTTAAGTTAACCTTAGAGCCTTGAGGTCTTGGCATTTCACGTCCACTCCAAGCATTCCACTCAGCACTACAACCAAATTCCATAGCCATAGGGCCATAGCTTTCGAGCTCACCTTTGTCGAACATGTGACTAGCAATGATGACTGGTTGTAAGTCTTTGTTTTCTAAGATGTTTTTAAGAGATGACATAACAGAGTTCATATTGTAAAGGAACTCTATCTTATTACTGGCAGGGTTGATGTTAAATTCTGCTAGGACATTGTCTTCTTGAACACCACCGTCTGTTACTGGACGAGGGAAGTCTTTACTACCACCTACGTTACCTATAGCAGATGTTATGGTACCGGTATGATTCGCTACGAATACCTCAGGGTCTGCACCCACTGTTACGTTTTCCAATTTAGATTTATGTAGCATGTTAACTCCCTTAGGATTCAATTAACTTTATGAGTTGGGCTATTTGTTCCTTGTCCATTGCCAGATCATGTCGTCTTCTATAGTCTAGGTTACTATGCTTGCTTACATCTTCTAGCCCTAGTATATCCTTAGCTACACGGGCTTGAAGGTTACCTGTCCGGTATGATGAAGCGGGTTTCTTACAGAAGAACCTACCTAAAGCTTTGGGATCTGTAGTAGCGTACCGATTGTAGTGACTCTTATCTCTGAAGTAATCTTGTGTACCACCGAAGAGTTCTTTATCGTAGTCATCGCACAGTAATCTATTAAGCATTATCTTAGCACCGATTATGCTAAAGTACTGAGGGTATACGATAGTGTTCTCACAAGAATACAAAGGGGATATTGAATCTAAAGGTGAGCATTCAGGGTTAAAGCTTTCGGTGTCTATTATATCACTAGCTTGTTGGCTATTGATAGCGAAGGATGTTACTAGTGCTGTGTCAGGGTTAGTGTCATGTTGTTTCATCACCCTATCCCACACCCTTACGATGTTAGGCTGGTACTGCGGGGCTCTAAGGAGGAACAACGTGAGCATCATCCTGTCGGCTGGCATCTCGGTTGTAACCTTTAGACCAGACTTGTACCCCTCTGTTGTGCTGGGTATGTCATCCTTTATACTCTCGGTTATAAAAGGTAGGGTCATTAGATAATCCCACCACTTAGTAGCTAACTCCCATGACATTTCTTTTGTCATCTTGTAGCCTTCAAGGTTCATACAGTCTTCGTTAGAGTAGTACCTTTGAAAGAAAGGTAGGTACTTGATAGCGTTAACTCTATTGTGCCTACTCATCTGATCATTAGATAATACATGGTTGACTGGAGCGAAGCATGCTCTTGACACATACTTAAGTACAGTCATATTACTTAACGTTACTTCGAATGAAACTGCCATTACAATTCCTCTTGGTTTTATATGATAGGTTTGCACAGGTAAGAAGCAGAGAACACTTCGTCTTTATGGAGAGCAGGCCAAGGGCGTGTGTACTTACGTACCTTAGCTGATAGGTCTGAGTCCTCTATGGTACTTTTCTTCCTACATCTGCTGAACACCTGAGGTTTTGTTAGCCCTGTTATCATTGATAGTTGATTGACGGTGTACTCAGCGTCTGGTACTAATCTACTATGGGTTGTCTTGTTCACTATGAATATTGGTTTGCCTCTGACATAATCTTTTGGCATGTGATACCTCATTGCTTTTGCATGTAGTGTGTCGGTTGTAAGAAAAAAGGAAGCGAGGCTGCTTAGCGTCAGCCCCGCGTCCCCAAGGAAACTGTGGGAATTTGCATGTAGTGTTGTCGGTTACAACAAAAAAGCAGGTGCACCGAACTCAGTTAAGAGAACGATACACCTACAGGGGGAAAGCTAGAAGACTGCACCATTTGGTGCTACTGACTCCATCTCTATGTCCATCTCTAATAGAGCAGCAGTTAGTGCGTCTTGTTTAGACTTCTTAACATCGAAGCTCAGAGCACGAACAGCGGAGATACGAGCATTGGTACCAGCAACAAACTTGGTACCATCTTTACGGACACCTGCTGGGTAGTCACGCAGCTCGAAGAGAAGGTGAGCTTTAGCTCCATTCTCCAGATCATCTTCGATGTCGTTACCAGCAGCATCTTGAATAGATACAGGTGGCACATCGACATCCATATTGCCATACTTGGCATTGGTAGAGTACCAGTACCCGCCATCGTTAGCTTGCTTTAGTCCTATCTCAGCTAGACCGTCACCAGTTAGGTGGGCTCCGTACTGTAGACCAAACTTACCATTGTACGATCTGCGCAACTTACACGCAGAAATCGTGATGTTAGGTACAACTACACTTCGAATTTTAATCGAATCTTTCATACTATATTACTCCACTTGGTTATAATTACACTAGGTATATGCCCTTTAGGACACTTCAAGGAGCCCGAAGGGCTCTTAGATTTATAGAGTACCACTTACTATAGACATAGCTAATGATACAATAAACAGTACAGACATAGACATAAACACCCATGACATTATCAGGGCACGTCTATACTTAAACACTGCACGAGAATGCTCCATATCCAGAATCATTCGGATTGGTGTAGCCCCACGTTTCTTGAGACGGCACCAAACACTAACAGCCTCAAGGATACCAAAGATAGCAACGCTACCAAGGAGCCCAATGACTGACACAAACAAACCAAGACCCCAAGGGTCAGAAAGAACTTCGTACATTACACACACTCCATGCCCCCTAAGGGACTCTATTAAACAGGTGTACCTGCAGGGTATCCACAGGTACTGAAAGGGTCTTACGGGGTCTATAGGGTCTTAAGGGCTATGTTACCCTAGGGACTCCCCATGTCCTCCGTTACTAGCAGATATCTTCGGGATCTCTAGGGATCTCTATGATATACTACAAGGAGACCGAAGGGCTCTACAGGAACAGTGCAGGAACCTATCAGGGGGGTACAAAGCTATATTAGGGTACCGTATATCACAGGGTTATTCTATACACTCCCTAAAGACCCTTTAAGTCCCATTAACCCTTAAGCTCCATTATAGTACCTTATAGAGGGAAACCATTATAGTACCTTATAGAGAGAGAGAATACGTAGGAAGATCAGAGCTTACCCGACAGTATGCTTGGAGTAGTGTCCCGAAGACACTCACAGATACACTATAGCTTAGGGTACGGAGGGGGCCCTAAGCCTATAAGGGCCCTATGGGATCTTATAGAGAATATAGATATCTAGTGTAGAGAATAGATACCCCCCTCCCCTTAAGGGGCTATAGGGCATTCTCGACACGGCTAGGAACCTTAGAGGTAAAGCTATAGGATATATTCCTATGGTTCTTCTCTCTCTGGTAAACTTTAAGGTCTGGGAGGACTACAATGAATAACATGAGAAAGCTTGCGTTAGTTAAAGAATCTAAGAGACGTATAAAGCTAACAGAATACGAGAAGGACTTTCAGCTATTCTCTAAAGAACAGATAAAGATTTTGACTAAGGATTCTTCTTTAGGGTTTGTACCCTTTGAGTTCAATGAGGCCCAAAGAATAGTAGACGATAAGATTCGTAAGCAGCTAGAGGAAACAGGCCGTGTTAGGGCTATAATCCTTAAGGGCCGACAGATGGGCTTATCTACCTATGCTACTGGCAGGGTGTTCTGGAAGTCTTACTTCAATGCTCACAATAAATCAGTTGTTATGGCACATGACTCAGCCACATCTGATGCCCTCTTCAACATGTCACGTAATACTATTGCTAACATGCCTGATGAGTTTAGACCAGTCTTTAAGAAGTCCAATGCTAAAGAGATCCTGTTTGATCATAATGAATCAGGCTACAGGCTCTATACCGCAGGATCCCCTGAAGCTGGTCGAGGTACTACTCCAACCATTGCTCACCTCTCAGAGGTAGCCTTTTGGACTCATGATGAGAAGATCCTAGCTGGTCTCTTTCAGGGTATTTCAGAAGCGAATGGAACGGAAGTAATACTTGAGTCCACCGCTAATGGTGTTGGTAACGAATTCCATAGGTTATGGAAAGGTGCAGTAGAAGGTGAGAATGATTACCTTCCTATTTTTGTGCCATGGTACTTGATGCCGGAATACAGACGAACAGTCTTAGAGCCCGAAGCTTTCAAAGAAACCCTATCAAGTGAAGAAGATAAGATACAAGAGAGGCATGGTCTTGACTTAGAACAACTTTACTGGAGAAGGTTAAAGGTAGCTGAAGGAGGCCTTAGTAAGTTCCGACAAGAATACCCATTGACAGCAGAAGAAGCATTTCAAACTTCTGGTGCTAATGTGTTTAATATTGAAAAGTTACAATCCCTAATACCCTCACAAGTTATGAAGACTCAGACATTTAATTATGTATCTTCTTCCTTTGAGGACTTTAAAGATGGGGACATTGAAATATTCCAGTATCCTAAGTTTGATGATAACTTTGTAATAGGTGCTGACTGTGCATTAGGCGTGGGCCAAGACTACTCAGCCTGTGCAGTTATGAATACAAAGAATGAAGTTGTAGCTTTATATAGAAATAATAGAGTAGATCCTACCAGATATGGTGACTTACTATTCTATCTTGGAAGATATTACAACAATGCCTTACTGGCTGTTGAATCTAATTCCTTAGGCATAGCTACACTTAATCGTCTCAAGCAGATGAACTATGTGAACCTATACCATCAAACCAAAGTAGCTAACGTGTCTAATGAGGAAGGCAGCCGACTTGGTTGGCGTACAACGCAAGCTACTAAACCCATGATCGTGGCGCATCTTAAGAACGCAATTGAGAATGATGATATCAATCTTGCGTCCCCTCGGATTATTCAAGAGTGTTTGAGTTACGTGGCTGATGCGAATGGTCGTACCAACGCTATTACAGGTGGACATGATGATACTGTAATTGCAACAGCTATAGCCTTTGAAGTCCTAAGAACCCATAGAGATCGATTGGTCTCCAACAGGGTAGGCTTTCAAAATCAACAGTATGAGGAGGATCATACTAGTTGGCTGTAGTTGTACAAGTTTCCCCATTAGTCCTCCAACTGACGTTTCGGTTTAAGGTGACATACACGTCTCGGGAAAGAGAAGCTATAGGAACCCGTTTTTAATTAATTGATTGATTGATGGATTGTGCTAATCCACTTAAGAGGATACTGTAACATGAATGAGCCTGACGGTTATATGGAACAAGTAACAGATGAAGAGTTGATTACAATCATTAACTCAGAAGTAGCAGGCTCTCAAGGTAACTTCCTTGACTCCTCTGATCTATCAGACGAAAGAGAAAAGGCTACTTACGAATATGCGATGCAGCCTATTGGGCACTTAGCCCCACAGGGTGTATCTAAGATTGTATCCTCAGATACCGTAGAGGCTATCGAAGGGTACTCAGCAGTTCTTTCTGAATTGCTATTGAATAATAAAAAACTAGCAAAGTTTATACCATACTCACAAACTGCTATGGGTGTACACCAAGCAAGAGTAGCTTCTGATGTAACTAACTATTGTATCTTTAAGAAGAACAAAGGTTGGGAGCTTATTAATACTTGGATTAAGTCTGCTCTTCTATGGAAGAACGCAGCGGTTGTCTGGGAGTTTGTAGAAGACTACGAGTTTACTTTCCAAGAGTTTGATGAGATCACTACAGAATCCTTAGACATGTTATTGTCTGATCCTGAAGTAGAAGTGGTAGGTGACCTATACGTTAATACAGGTGGTGTGTACGAAAATGTTCGTGTTAAGCGTACTGTTAATAAGAGTGGAGTTAAGATTCGTAATATAGAACCTGAGTCTTTCCTTATTAGCCAAGGCGCTTCTTCTATAGATGATGCCTCCTTTGTTGGTCTACGCACAGAGATGACTCGCTCAGAGATACGTAAGCAGTACCCTGATCACTCTGAGAATATAGATTGGGATACTACTAATAGTACCTATACCTTTGCACAGGCTATTAATAACGAGAAGGCTGCACGAAGAACCTCAGTAGGCTTAAGCAATCATAGCTTTGGGCAGAACAGTAATAGTGAAGCTAACCAAGTTGTTTCTGTGTTAGAGTGTTGGATGCGGGTAGATCGTGACGGTGATGGTATCTCCGAGTTAAAGAGATTCATTACTATTAATGATAATATCTTATTCGAAGAAGATGTTGACTCTATCCAGATATGCGAGCTTAAGGCCTTTGATATCCCACACGAGTGGGCTGGACTGTCTATGGCTGACATGACTAGACCTTCTACTCTAGCATCTACAGCTATCTTGCGTGGCTTTGTTGAGAATACTTATTTAACTAACTACTCTCCTAAGCTAGCTGATCCTAACGTGGTAGACTTTTCTGCATTACAGAATATGAAACCAAAACAAATTGTACCTACCAACGGTAACCCTGCAATGGCTGTTCACAACATGCCACCAGAGGCTTTATCTTCGGGTACGGTACCTTTACTTGAGTTCCTGCAGCAGCACAAAGAGCAAGCCAATGGTTTGTCTAAGGCAGCACAAGGGCTTAATGATACTCTCTATGTGTCCGGTAACTCCGAACAGAAAGTATCGGCTGTTCAATCAGCAGCACAAACACGCATCCAGCATATCGCCAGAAGATTCATGGAAACAGGCTTAGCCGCTCTCTGTGAAGGTGTGTATAAGACGATGACTAAAGAAATGCGTGGGCAAAAGATGGGATACTATGATCGTAATGATTTTTACGGCACAGTTAACATTAGTGAACTACCTGACAATATGATGTTGCAAGTAGAAGCTGACGTTGGTGACGCTAGTAATAGTACTATCCTAAGTAAAATGTCAATGATTGGTGAGAAAGTTTTACCTGCTCTTATGGGAGCTGGGTACAAAGGGGCCATAAATCCCACAGCACCAGCAGTCATTGCCTTTAAAACCATTGAGGCACTAGGTGAAGATCCGTTAGACTACATAGTAGACTACACTTCCGATGAGTACAAAGATTCCGCAATGAAAGATAAAGAGAAGGAACAAGAACAAGCAGAGAAGGCAAAGAGTGTTGCTGATATTACTACGCAAACTAAAATTGCTCTTGATCAAGCTAATGTAGACTACACTAATGTGCAGTCCCAGAATGCTATTCAAGACAACCTTAAGCAGCTTGTTGTTGCTCTGGATAAATCATATCAAGAATGGGCAAAGTTAAGTTTATCTGCAGCTAAAGATGGTTCGGAGCAACCTATCCAACCTGACGTACAAGAGATGTACGGATTAGCTCAGTCTCTAATTCAGCAAACAATGACCCAGCCGAAGAGTAATCAAGAACCTAAGAAACCTGAACAGCCTCCTGTGCAACAAGAGATGCAAGGTCAAGGATTGACACCAGAAGCTATTCAATCTTTCTTAGGTCAAGGCGGTGGAGGTATGATGTAGGAGGTGATTTTCATCTACTGAGGGGCCCAGACGGGCCCTTCAACTTAAGACACTAACCCGAGGAGATATAGTGGATAAGTATAAACAAGGTGCTAAACGTAAGTTTAAACCTAAGATGGATCAACAGACAGGTGAGTATAAAGCTAACCCGTTTGGAGATTCTCAACAAGCATTAACCCGAGCAATATTTGCAAGAAAAGAAAGAGATGAGTTCTTTACTGAAGCTTACTCTGACATCGTTGTAGATTTGTTTACTCAATGGTTAGTCACAGAACCCCACTGCGTAAAAGAACGTGAGTACTTGTACCACGTAGCTATGGCATTAGGTTCCGTTAAAGAACGTCTTATTAACGTTGAAACCTACGGGTTTAACCAAGAGACGATAGACTACAATAAATCTCAAGAAGGAGATATCTGATGGATAACCCATTACTGGCTAGGGCAATCCTAGCTACAGAAGGCACTATCAAAGCTATGATAAAAGAACTAGCATCAGGCCCCGGCAAAGCCCGGTTCCATGCAGAAACTTTTGTACATGCTTGTAATGCTTTAGAAGAGTTAAAGAAACTTGAGAAAGAAACCCGAGCGCCTAAGAAGAAGGACGCGGTTAAATAGGACTAATACAGGATAACAATTTATGAGCAACGAAAACAATACAGCCTCTACCCGTTCGGATGACGCTGGTTTTTATGCTGGTCAAGATGGTCAGTCTATCGATGACATTCCAGTCCCTTTAGGGCCCATGGGCGCAGCACTTGGCCTTGAGCGCGAAGAGGAGGAGGAGTCTCTACCAAATGATGATGAATCTATACTTGACCCGGAAGATTCTGTGGATGATGAAATCCCCGATGACAACACAGATGAAGACGATACCGATGGCGATGAAGCAGACGCTGAAGAAGATGAAGAGTATGAGGATGAAGATGATTCTACCCAAGATGACGATTTACCTTCTGAAGATGATATTGACTGGGGCTATAAAATCCCTGTCAAAGTAGATGGAAAAGTTAAACACTTAACTCTTTCTGAACTCCGTAAAGGTTTTGCTACAGACCAACACTTGTCTAAGAAGGGTAGAGAAGTTAGTGATCTTGAGAAACAACTTAAGGAAGAATATTCCGAAAAGACTAATCAAGCTCTCGAACTTGGGACTGTTTTAAGTACGCAACTTCAACAACAAGAAGATTTGCTAGCTAAAAACTTCCATGACTTAGAAGCTAAAATTGCAAAAGCCCGTGAAGACGGTGATACGTATGAGCTAAATGAGCTCAAGGATAAACGAGAGACAGCACAGAAAGACTACTGGTCAGCACGTAATAAGCGTGAAGGTTTAGTAGGGGCTGTGCAAACCCAGCAACAAGAAATGTTCCAAGCACAAGTAGATGAGTTAATGGGTAAGTTTGAAGAGGATATTAAAACTGTCCTACCTGACTTCGACTCTGAAGCTGTGCGGAAGTTTGCTCTGGATGAAGGTGTACCTCAAGAGTTCCTTGATATCATTATGGATGCTAACGTTGTTAAGTTTGTAGATGATTATCGCAGACTTAAGCAGAAAACCTCAAGTGGTTCTGCTAAACGAAAGGCAGCCCCTAAAGCTAAAGGTATCCCAACTAAACGTAAGTCAACTGCAAGTCAACGTAAAGTCCGTGATCAATCTGCACTTAGAGATAATGTGCTGTCTGGTCAATCTGACGAAGCGTCTCAATTAGCATTCTTAAAGTCATTAAGCAAGTTCAGCTAACAAAAATAGATTTAATATAATATATAAGGAAATTTAATAATGGCTGCAACAAATTTTGTAACTACTGGTACTCTTTCTGAGAAGGAAGACCTAGGTAACTTCATCTCGATGATTTCTCGTGATGAGACTCCATTCATGTCTTCTATTGGCAAGACTTCAGCTAAAGCTATTTATCACGAGTGGCAGACTGATGAGCTAGTAGCACCCGCTTCTGGCGCTGTTGCTGAAGGTTCTACCTTTGCTACTATCGCAGGCGCTCAAGCTGCTGGTGGTGCTCGTACTCGTCTAGGTAACTACACTCAGATTAACTCTAAGACTGTTCAAGTTTCTGGCTCTAAGCGAGCTATTGATCAGGCTGGTGTTGCTGATGAATATGCTTACCAGTTGAAGAAGCGTGGTACTGAACTACGCCGTGACCTTGAGTTGGATCTGGTACACAGCTTCCACTCTAAAGATGGTTCTAGTTCTACTCGTAAGATGGGTGGCTATCAGGCATACATCAACTACACTGCTAACGTTGTAAACGCTGGTGAAACCGCAGCTTACACTGCTGTGTCTACTGGCGCTCAGGGTACTGGTACTGCTGGTACTATTGTACGTGGATCGACAGACTCTAACCTCAATGATATTGAGTTAAGCCACGTTGATGACATGATGCAAGCTATCTACGAGCAGGGTGGTAAGGCTACTACTCTTATGACTTCTCCGTTAAACAAGCGTACTTTCTCCTCTAAGGCTCACGCTACTGGTAACAACACTGTACGTAATGTTGATGACACTGGTAAGCTGCGTCAGAGCATTGAGCTGTTTGATAGTGATTTCGGTGAGATCCGTATTGTGCCTAACTACATTATGGGCCTAGCTCATAACACTGGTAGTGACGCTACTACTAACGCTGCTAACTACTGTGCATTAGTGTATGATCCCGCTATGTTTAAGATTGCTACTCTTCGTCCTCTTCAGGAAACTGAAGTCGGTCAGCAAGGTGATAGCACTGTTGGTCAGATCGTGGAAGAATGTACCCTTGCAGTAATGAACCCTAAGGGTTGTGGTTTGATTGTAGGTCTTGGTGGAAGTTAATCTCTAAGACTATTAGGGGCTCCTTAAAGGGGGCCCCTTCTTTTTACCTATTGGAGGCAAAATGAATAACAATAATATGAAAGTCGGTACTGAGTCAAGTAAGTTTGAAGTAGTACAAGACGTAGGTGAATACTTAAAGTTTGCCAAAGAGTCCCGTGAAACCCAAGGACGAGGTGACGCTTCGCACTATAGATCTTTTGCAATCATACCAGATATTGTTGCTATTGAGATTTTAACTAAGCATGGTTTAAACTTAAATGAATCAGAGTTTATGAGCAACAAGCAAGACGTTGCTAAACTAAAAAGAATTATAAAATCAGAGTACCCCGGTCTTTTAACATCTAGTGTATCAAGGGGTCGTGGTTAACAACAGGAGACAATAAATGTCAACTCCACTATACGATGCCTTAGTTGCAAAAGTTAGAACATGGGTAAACAGAGATTCTAATATTTTAACAGATGCTTTAATAGAAGACTTCATAGACTACTCAGCAGACCTATGCTACCGTAAGCTAAGAATACCACCCTTAGAGCACACCTTCAGCTATGGAGCTGTGGGAGCTAGCACTGTGGGTGAGACAGAATTAACAGTACCTTCAGACTTGTCAGAGATTATTCAGTTTAGAAAAGTAGATGCTGAAGGTAACAGCTTTGTATTTGATGAAAGAATATCATTACTAGCTATGCAAGATAAAGATTATCAGCATCAGCAAGAGTCTTATGCACGTAAGGGTTCAAACCTAGTGTTCTACCCTGCGGCAAAGCTTGGTGATGTGTACGAGCTGTACTACTACAGAAGGCTTAAGGATGCTAACGCTGTTTATGTTGTTAACCAAACAAACATAGATGCTGGTTTAGCTGAGTCTTCTACTCAAAGTGTTACAGGATCTGTAGAGTTCCCTGCTGGTAGTGGGAGCTATTACATAAGCAAAGAAGTACCTAACTGGTTAAGAGATAGTAATGAAAGAGCTTTACTATGGGGAGCTGTGGCTCATGCTTTCGACTACGTAGGTGAAGACGAAAGGGCTGCTAAGTTTAAAGATCAGCAACTAAAAGACATACAAGAGTTAAATGCTGAGGAAGTACAAAGAAAAACTAGAGGTGGTTCTTATGTCCAGACCTATTCTAACACTGCTCAATTTTAAGGAGATGGCTAATGGCTATTGAATATACACCCCTAGAGAGTTCTAACTTAGTAAACAATCCTTCAGAGGGTGGTAACTTTAGTGTAGGAAGCCCAGCAGAAATAGCAGATGCTTTATCTTTTGCATCAGAAGCTAAGAAAGCCCAAGTTGCTGCTGAGTTAGCAGAGGCTAATGCAGAAGGTTCCGCAAGTAATGCAGCTACCTCAGCTACTAATGCTTCTTCATCAGCTACTACTGCTTCTTCTGCTGTAACTAGTACAGCTACCTCAGCTACTAATGCTTCTAACTCGGCAACAACTGCTTCTACAGCAGCTACTAATGCCTCTAACTCAGAGACTGCTGCAAGTACTAGCGAAACCAATGCTGCTACTAGTGCTACTACAGCTACTACTAAAGCAAGCGAAGCTGCTACCTCAGCTACTAATGCTTCTACTAGTGAGACTAATGCTGCTACTAGTGCAACCACTGCAACTACTAAAGCAGGAGAGGCTTCTACTTCAGCTAGCAATGCAGCTACTTCAGCAACTAGTGCAGCTACTGCTAAGACTAATGCAGAGACTGCAGAAACTAACGCAGAGACTGCTGAAACTAATGCAGCAGCCAGTGCAACCACTGCTACTAATCAAGCTACTGCTGCAAATACTAGTGCAACCAATGCTGCTACTAGTGCTACTACAGCTACTACTAAAGCAAGCGAAGCTGCTACATCAGCTACTAATGCCTCTAACTCAGAGACTGCTGCAAGTACGTCAGCTACTAATGCCTCTAACTCAGAAACTGCTTCAGGTACTTCAGCTACTAACGCTGCTACTAGTGCATCTACAGCTACTACTAAAGCTAGTGAAGCTGTCACTTCAGCCAGTAATGCAGCTACGTCTGCCACTGCTGCTGCAACTGCAAAAACTAACGCAGAGACTGCTGAGACTAACGCAGAGACCGCAGAGACTAACGCTGCTGCTTCTGCAACTACTGCTACTAATCAAGCTACTGCTGCAGGGACTTCAGCTACTAACGCTGCTGCTAGTGCTACCACGGCTACTACTAAAGCTAGTGAAGCATCAACTAGTGCAACTAATGCAGAAACTGCTGAGACTGCTGCAGTTGCCGCTAAAGATGCTGCACTTGCAGCCTTTGATTCTTTTGACGATAGGTACTTGGGACAAAAGTCCAGTGACCCGGGAACAGACAACGATGGCGATGCTCTGGCTGCTGGCATGCTCTACTTCAACACGACTTCAGATGTAATGAAAGTATACGAAGGCTCTAATTGGGTTGCAGCTTATGCATCTGCTACTGGAAGCTTACTTGCTGCTAACAACCTAAGTGACCTTGCGAATGCTGGAAGTGCTAGGAGTAATTTAGGACTTGGCTCCGCAGCCACCTCAGCATCGTCAGCATTTGCCACGGCTTCTCAAGCTGACCAGACTGTTGGGCTAACAGGTGCGGGTGCCACTAGTATTTCTGGTACTTATCCGAACTTCACGATTACCAGTACAGACACAAATACAAACACGACATACAGTATCCAAGACGGTGAGCTGTCGCAGAATAACTTTACGAACGCTGATCACACCAAGCTAAATAACATTGAAACTAGTGCCGATGTAACTGATGCTACCAATGTAGGAGCCGCTGGCGCTTTGATGGACAGCGAAGTTACTAATCTCGCAGAAGTAAAAGCATTTGATTCTTCAGATTACGCTACTGCTGCCCAAGGCACTTTAGCGGCCAACGCTTTACCAAAAGCCGGTGGCACAGTCACAGGGGCTTTGGTTTTGAATAACACTGGTTCTGTGAAAGTTGCCGCAGGTACAACTGGTCAGCGCGAAGCCTCTCCAGCAGCAGGTATGTTCCGCTACAATACCACTGAAGGTAAGTTTGAAGGCTACTCAACGGAGTGGGGTGAGATAGGTGGTGGTGCTGCCGATCTCAAACTTAACAGCTTCACAGGTAATGGCTCAACTGTCGCTTATACGCTTTCCTCAAGTCCTGCTGAAGACAATACTCTTGTATACATAGACGGTGTCTATCAGAACAAGACTGGCTATGCCATTGTTGACAATGTTTTGACATTCTCTGCTGCACCTGACAGTGGTGCTGCGATTGAGATTACAGCGGCAACAATTGCGCCAGTAGAGGCAAGCACTGAGTTTAAACTAAGTCAGTTCACTGGTAACGGTTCAGCCACAGCATTTAGTTTATCTGAAGCCACACCAGAAAATAATACCAATGTTTATTGGGATGGTGTGTACCAAAGCAAAGCCAACTACTCTGTCTCAGGCACTACGCTTACCTTCAGCACAGCACCTCCTAATGGCGTAGCTGTAGAAGTTATGGCAGCACACGCTGTTGTGGTGTCTGTAAGCACACCAGATGATAACACTGTGTCAACAGTCAAGATCGTCAACAGCGCAGTTACAACAGCAAAGATAGCTGACGCTAATGTTACTACGGCTAAGATAACTGACGGAGCAATTACTTCTGCCAAGCTAGGCGCAGGTGTAGGTGGCGCATTCAATGACTTTGCTATCAAGACATCTGCGTACACCGCAGTTACTCGCGACCAGCTCATAGTCAACTCAAGCAGCACAGTGACAATTACTCTGCCTGCAAGCCCTAGTGCTGGCAACGTAGTCTTCATTAAAAACGCTGGCACAGGCACAGTCACAGTGGGTCGTAATGGCTCTAAGATTAATAGCACAACAGACGATGGTTCATTGGCGGCAGACGCTGGTGCGACCTTGGTATTTGTTGATGCGACTATTGGATGGAAGGAGCTATAAGATGGCTATAAGTTTAGGTGGAGGCGGCAGCGCCTCAGCAGTAAATGAAAAAAAAGAGTTCAACTCAGCGGAGAACCTTATCACTCTGGCTGATGGTCGTGTGTACTTGAAGGGCGGTGTTACGTCAACAGACACGTCTACTTACCCAGATGCCACATCACAGGTCGCATACTCTGGAACAAGTTTTTCTACGGCTACTCAAGATGTTAGTCCTAAAAAAATAATATGGGACGGTTCATATTTATGGCTTCTGGGTGGTCAGAATAGAAATGTATACAAATACAACGCTGCTGGCGTTTACCAGAATGTAAGCTGGTCAACAGGTTCTCAAGACACCAGTGCCTCTGGGATAACATGGGACGGAACTCACTTCTGGGTTACTGGGGATGCGAACAATGCTGTGTTCAAATATAACGCTTCAGGTGTTTATCAGAATGTAAGCTGGTCAACAGCTGCCCTAGAGCATAACCCTAGTGACATAACATGGGACGGAACCCACTTCTGGGTTGTTGGCTACCTAGGTGACCAAGTACACAAATTTAACGCTTCTGGCGTGTACCAAAACGTATCTTGGAGTGTGGCTGCTCAAGATGGTATTCCTGAAGGACTTACATGGGACGGTACGCATTTTTGGGTTGTCGGACAACAAAATGATACTGCTTATAAATACAACGCTGCTGGCGTTTATACAGGGGAAAGTTTTTCTATAAATGCACAAGATAGTGCGCCTGATGGAATTGGGTGGGACGGTACTTCTTTTTTGGTTTGCGGTAGTTCAAACGATACAGTATTCAAATACGAATACCAAATTGGCATTGGCTCGCAAGGCGGCACTGAGTACGGCAACCAAAACTATATGAGGATAAAATAATGGCTTTAATAATACAAGCAGACCATATATCGCCAACTTCAGCAGCAATCTTCTGGCGCAATGATGAACTCGCTCGGACAGACATAGCCGCTACAGTATCTGATTATCCTAATGCAGCAGCTATTATTACTTATCGTGCGGCATTACGTGACTGGCCTTCGACTGAAGACTTCCCAGATACAAGACCAGAGGTGGGCTAATGGCTTTAACAAAAGTAAAAGCAGGTGTAATTGCTGATGACAGCATTGGCTCCGCGCAAATAGCTGATGGTGCTGTAGGCACATCTGCTCTAGCCTCTACTATAGCCGCAGGTATTACCACAGTAGCCACAGCCTCATCTTTGACAGCGACAGTGAATACTCATGTCTACGTTAGCGCAGCAGGACAGACCATAACGCTCCCTGCTT
>Ga0308011_10000076_pt1 | contig 52714 bp, 34 predicted proteins | sample Neamet177_FD_203144 | JGI IMG/M metagenome (GOLD analysis project Ga0308011, IMG submission 203144) | Marine microbial communities from water near the shore, Antarctic Ocean - #177 | ecosystem: Environmental > Aquatic > Marine > Unclassified | place: Southern Ocean | collected 2014-07-25 | reverse complement strand
TGCACCTAACTAAGGTGCTGCCACGACTGTGTCGTGGATGTTTCATTTCGTTCGTGGCCCCGGCAGGAATCGAACCTGCATCTAAACTTTAGGAAAGTCCTATTCTATCCATTGAACTACGGGGCCAGTAAAAAACGCCGCCGAGAGATGTTCTCAGCGGCGTTCCATCTTGTGCGCCTGGTAGGACTTGAACCTACGACCAATGGATTATGAGTCCACTGCTCTAACCACTGAGCTACAAGCGCAAAGAGAGCGCAAAAATACAGTTTATTTCTCTAGAATTTCAAACTCTAGCTGACGTTTTGCAATGTTTGCAGAAACTACCCTTATTGTAACCTCATCCCCGAGAGCTATAAGCTCGCCAGAGCGCAGGGCCTCGAAGCCTAGTTTTTCGTTGTCAAAAACCCAGTGACCGTGTGGGAGAGCGTCTTTTGAGACGAACCCTTCGCACTTGTTCTCCTGTATTTCAACGAATAATCCACGTGGAATGGCGCCAGAGATAATTCCCCTAAAGGTTTCTCCGATTTTATTAGTGAGGTACTCTACTTGCTTATACTTGATGCTCGCGCGTTCTGCGTCGGCTGAGCGTTTCTCCATTATGCCGGAGTGATGGCAACGTGAGTCGAGTTCACCTTGATCGGCGTCTTTAGCTCCGTCGAGATAGTGCTGCATGAGCCTGTGCACGATGACGTCGGGGTATCGGCGGATCGGGGAAGTGAAGTGGGTGTAGTATGGGAAGGAGAGGCCGTAGTGTCCGATGTTCGAAGTGCTGTATTCTGCCTTCGCCATGGTTCGTATTGCCATGGTTTTTACCGTGTTTTCTTCTGGGGTACCTTCTGTTGCGGTGAGGAGATCGCGGATAAGGGATTCGGCATTGCCCGGGGTGGGCTTCGGCATCTCATGCCCGAATCTTTTAACGAAGGTGCGAAGAGTGCTTAAGCGTTCCGGATCGGGTCTGTCGTGAATACGGTAGATACTAATACGTGTAGGAGTGTGCTTCTCTGGAGAGACTTTAGCTAGGAAACGAGCTACGCGGACGTTAGCTAGGAGCATGAAGTCCTCTATGAGTTTATTTGCCTCCCTCATGCGTTTAATTACTACGCGAAGAGGCTTACCGGTCTCGTCTAGTTCGAATCGTACTTCTTCCGTATTGAAATCTATACCTCCATTTTCAAATCTTCTACTACGAAGTTTTGTGGCAAGGGTAAAGAAGTGTTGGAGTTCTTTAGCGTAGTCACCTTCGCTGGTTTCGAGGCGGGTTTGGGCATCCTCATAAGCAAAACGCCTGTCGGAATGAATCACCGTGCGCCCGAACCACTCATTAATGATATTCGCATCAGAGTCCATCTCAAAGATCGCGCTGAAAGCGTATTTATCTTCATTAGGACGGAGAGAACACAGGTCGTTTGATAGTATCTCTGGAAGCATCGGTATGGTGCGGTCCACGAGGTATACTGAAGTTGCGCGGTTTATGGCTTCTGCATCGATAGCAGAACCAGGCTTCACATAATGACTTACATCAGCTATGTGGATTCCTATCTCCCAGTTCCCGTTTTTCAGCTCTTTCATACTCAAAGCGTCGTCGAAATCTTTCGCATCGACAGGGTCTATGGTCATAGTTAAGGTCTTACGCATATCTCTGCGCTTGGAAATTTCCTTCTCGTCTAATCCGCTGCTCTTAGAGCTGGGAGTGAAGTGTGAAGCCTCTTCTAATACTTCTGGTGGGAATTCTAGAGGTAGCCCAAACTCAGCAAGGATGGCATGCATCTCAACATCGTTATCTCCTTCCTGACCTAAGACACGTACGACCTTCCCGACCGGAGCATCGCCATCGCTATCCCAGTTTTGGAGTTCTAAAAGCGCCTTATCCCCTTCTATCGCACCCATAAGGTTGCGTGGGGGGATGAAGAAACTCGTGTGCAGGCGTTGGTCAGATGGGTGTCCGAAAGCATAGTCCTTTATCTGCTCAATCACCACCACGTAATTCGTACGCATGCGCTGTGCCACCTTGCTCACATAAGGGATAGGTCGGCCGCCATGAGTGGTCCACTCTACCTCTACCGTATCACCCCAAAAAGAATTACCCGTATATCCCTTCGAGAGCTTTATCTCATTACCGTCAGGCATCATTACGAAGCCACGACCGAATCTAGTTATCTGTATAACTCCTGTACAAGGCACAGCCTCTTGAGCGGGGAGCAAATACTTCCCTCTACCGAAATCCTCCAAGTTCTCCTTGCGAGCCATATCAGTTAATAATTCCATGATCAGTTTCCTGATATCGTGGTTGAGTATACCCATAGCTGAAGCAACCTGCTTGTGATTAAGCGGTTTTTCCGGTCTACGTTTGAATACGTCTAGAATTGCTTTGCGCAAGTCTTTTGGCGATGTTGAATGTGATAAGCTGTGATTGCCTCTTTGGCCCTTCGAACCTCTCCCGCCAGATCTTTTTTTCCTTCCCATTTATTAAGGCCAAAGTTAACGAACTTCGCAACACAATGGATTCTCATAAATCAACTCGTTTTATAGCCGACACATGGCATGATTATGAACTGCTAGATTCTGGTGATGGATCTAAATTAGAAAGGTTCGGAAAGCTTGTGTTAGATAGACCTGAAATGGCGGCTGTTTGGTCTAGAAAACTACAATATCAGCAATGGGATAATGCAAGCGCAAGCTATGAACCCACTGGGAAAGCGACGGGATACTGGAAGCCTAACGGCTCCGTTTCAGACAGCTGGCAGATTGAATACAAAAGCAAGCAGCACGCCCACTTAAAGTTGAAATTTCAACTGGAATTAACACGCTTTAAGCACGTGGGAATCTTCCCAGAACAGGCCTCCAACTGGGAGTATCTAGCTGGGAGACTTAACGAAGGCGACAAGCTTTTGAACCTTTTTGCGTACACTGGAGGTGCGAGTTTGGCGGCTAAAAGTGCAGGGGCAGACGTAACTCACGTCGATGCCATCAGACAAGTGATAGACTGGACACGTGTTAATATGGAATTAAGCGGTCTTACTGGAATACGTTGGGTTGTGGAAGATGCCTTGAAGTTTCTCAAGCGAGAAGTGAAAAGGGGAAATAAATACACAGGCGTAGTGCTCGACCCACCTACATGGGGACTGGGGCCTAAGAACGAAAAATGGAAGCTTGAACTGCACCTAATTGAAATAGTAGAGCTCGTAGCGTCTGTAGTAGAGCCTGGCGGTTTCGTGGTGATGAATACATATTCCGGTCTCCCTCCTACTACTTTGGAAACACTCTGGAGAAGAGTACTTCCTAAGGCAAAGATCACTAGTGGCGAATTATGCATCCCCGGAAAAGACGGTCATCTACTGAGCACAGGCTCGCTAATTCGCATAGAACTTTAATACTAACTCATGTCTAGATTAGAAAAGGCAAAAAGCGTTTTACTCGGTCTGAGGTTAGCAACAGATGAGCGTTGGGTTAAGCTATGCGAAAACAACATAGGTGCTATCCTCAACGACCACGCATGGTGCGAGCAGAAAGCAGCCTCTAACGCTATAAGCGTAATAACGAAGTTTCCAATGTATCCTGACCTCTTAGAGGAGCTAACAAAGATCGCCATAGAGGAGATGGAGCATTTCGGGATGGTGATAGAAAAAATGCGCGCCAGAGGAATTGAACTTCAGTACGAAAGCAAGGACAGCTATGTGGGAGAACTCGCTAAGCACATCCTCTCATCCGGCGGCTCTAAAGAAAACCAACTCGTAAACCGTTTACTGTTCTCCGCCATGATAGAGGCCCGTAGTTGCGAACGATTCCGGCTCCTAACGGAAAAACTTACCGATCCCGATCTAGTGGACTTTTACCGCGAGCTTATGATCTCAGAGGCTCATCATTACACTACTTTTCTAGGATTAGCTCGTAAATACGGGGGCGACATAGATGTCGATGCTCGATGGCAAGAATTCCTCGATGTTGAGGGGGAAATCATAAAGCGTTACGGTAACACGGTAACCATGCACGGCTAATCCCACGCCCTTGCTACTCAGCTCCTAGCGTCCACCTCAATCCTACGTAGCTCATCTTTCCGAAAATAGGCCCGTACACAATGCTCGCGTCGAATGTCTCGTTAAACTCATCCGGATAGTTCGCCCCTACAATAGGATTATCTTGCTTCACATCGAGAAGGTTTTCTATTCCGGCATAGAGTTCGAACCCTGTATGTATATTCCTGCTAAGCTGAATATTCACTTGAGTAAATGCCGGTGACTCGGCTAGGTGTAGTTCGTAGTCAGAAGACCCAGCAGATGGGCGAGGTAAAGCCTGAGGACCTACCCATTGAATGGTAGCGTCTATTCTGGTTTGTTCTCCATCAACACCTTCTTTACTAGCATAGCTCCACTGAGTGAATGCTCTGTGCTTAGATACATATGGGTCTTGTCGTAATTCAATATCAAAATCTTGATAATCAGTCTGTGCGTCAACCCATCTATATGCTGCCCTCACATTAACTCTCCTATGCAGAGACCAGTCAAATTCTAATTGAAGAGTCTTAGAACGAGATTCAGATGCGTTGTAAATCAGGATTCCGTAAGGTGAATTATACAGATCAGCTACTACCCTATTTTCGAATTCAGTCCAGTATCCGTCTAGAGAAATCGAGGCGTCTCTGGAATTCAGTCGGAACTTAGAAACGAGGTTAAATCCTATATTAGTCGCTACCTCTGGCTTCAACTCTCCTTGAATCACCCACCTTCTATTACTCGCCCAAGTCCCCAGCTGCTCCATAAACACATTAGCAGTTCTGAAGCCCCTTCCAGCTACTATCTTGATTGACGTTTCTTCAGCTAGGCTATATCTAGCGTGTAACCTTGGAGAGAAGAAAGCTCCGTACATGTTGTGATAATCACCCCTTACTCCGGCTACAACCATCAGCCTTTCGTTAGCTGTCCAAGTGTATTCGAAGAAAGATCCAGGAACGATTTCCGTACGCGATAGAGTATCTTCTTCTGCATCCCACTCATCATATGCTGCACCCCAAGTCCCTATCTCCTGAAAATCGTCATATAAGAAACTAACACCAGTAGTGAATTTATGGTCTGTATGATTTATGATGCTTGAGAACAAAATATTTCCTCTGAAGAAATTTTCTGTACCCTTATAATTCCTATTCCCAAATTGATGTGTCTGTTCGTGAGTAGATGCGAAAAATTGACTGCCGAACGATTTCCATTCTTGTCCGGGAAATACATATCCGGTTTTTGCAGAAAGCTCTAAGCGATCAATCATTGTTGCAGCCGTCCAAAGACTATCCGATTCTGTTTTAGCTAAAAGTTCAGGCATTAAATCCCAAACATCATCCGCTCCTTCATAGGCTGCCATCTGCCCTCCTAGTGTTTCGAGCTTTACACCTGTAATGCTGTACTCACCTCTTAGACCTCTATCCCCTCTTAGAGTCCACTCATTCCTGAGCACGATATCTCTCTTTAAAGGCGTGTCTAGAAATCCATCTTCGTTTCTGTCGTTAAGGTTATCTCCTATCTCTGCGTGAGATAATAGTGCAGTTGCCCAGCGTCTATCAACCTGATGTCTACTCACATGGTTCCATTCGAGCCTTCCGTCTTCACTTCTATAAATGTTAATGTGACGGGGTTCCGCATTAGCAGGGTTTCTTAGTGCTACGTTTATTTGGCCTGTGATGCTCTCGTACCCCGCTGTCACCGAGCCTGTGCCTTTAGAAATCGCAATCTGGTCTATCCAAGGTCCTGGAATAAACGAAAGTCCTTGAACTACATTCAAGCCACGTGGGCCAGGTAAATTATCTACTAGAATCTGAGTGTATTTACCATCCAAACCTAGCATTCTTATCTGTCTCGTCCCTGTAACCGCATCGGTAAATGACGCATCTACAGAAGCGTTAGTTTCGAAGGCTTCGCTTAGATTGCAGCAAGCTGCCTTAGCTAATTCCTTTCTATTTAACTGCTGTATATTCAGTGGGTTAAGTAAGGAAATAGACGTTGTCGCCCTTTGAGTGGTTACCTCGGCATCTCCAATGGATACACCTTCTAGGAGGGGAATCTCTACGTATTTTTGGCCTGTATAAACAAGCCCTACAGTCTCAAACCCTATCATACTCACCTGCAGTGTATCGCCTAAATTCATAACTGGGAGCTTGAAGAATCCGTGGATATCGGTCATGGTGCCCAGCCTCGTTCCCTTCCAAATTACAGAAGCTCCAGGTAGAGTAATGTATTCCACCTCGCCCTGATGTCCACCCTCAACATGGTCGTGACCTATGTGAGATTCAGGTGTGAAAACCTTTCCTTTAATCATTGTCTGGGCTGACGCATCTGTAAAGAGAATCAGTATCCCTAAACTTAAAATAAGACTTATAATTTTCTTCATAATAATCTAATCTCTGTATTGACAGCATTTAGGCAATGCAAAATAAATTGAATCTGGTGCCAGAAATAAATCAGTGTCATAGCCTTCACTTGAAACTATCCTCTGAAGCTTCTCCATCGTAATTTGTTTAGAAAGATACTTAACCGTGAGCTGCTCATTGAACTGCTCCCAATTAGCGTTTTTTACTGCATCCATGTCAACTATAGATAAAATTGCTGACTCACAAATAGGACAGCAGCCCTTAGCGGTAAAGGTTGTCGTCTCTAATGACATACAACCCGTCGCATAGATTCCTGCTAGAACCAGTAATATTCTATTCGTGATCGTGATCGTGATCATCGTGGTCGCCAGAACATTGAGTCGTTTCCTTCCTGTACTTGCAACATTGGTGTAGGTTAGAATACACTTCATCTGTTGCTTTGATCAAATCTGTATCGTGACCTACGTTAGCTGCAAGGCGATGCACGTCTATAGTGTCTGGAAACTGCTTGGTTTTATAAACCACATGTAACATGTGAGTATCTAAATCGAAATCTGCCGAAATAATCCCTTTAACATCATAAGCCGCTTCGATTCTGCTTTCACACATCCCACACGCCGCTCCGACTTCGAAAACTAGGTCGACTTTGTTTTGGGCCATTGCGCTTGAAGACATCAGCAGAACCACAACTGTAAATAGAAGGTTTTTCATAGTGCAAGTTTAGAGCACTTTGCGCACATGACCATCATCAGTAACAATTCTTGTGAAAATGAAACTGTTAGAGGGCTTATTTGCTAGTGAGGTTAGAACTTAAAAATTCTCTGTTCATTCTAGCGATATTTGTGAGGCTAATCCCTTTAGGACACTCTACTTCACATGCTCCTGTATTCGTACAGCTTCCGAACCCCTCGAGGTCCATTTGGTTTACCATGCTTAGCACTCTTTCCTTGCTCTCGGTTTGGCCTTGGGGAAGAAGCGAAAGCTGGCTAACTTTAGCTGAAACGAACAGCATAGCCGAAGAGTTTTTACAAGTAGCGACACAGGCACCACAACCTATACACGTAGCAGAGTCGAATGCCTCGTCAGCATCAACTTTAGCTATGGGAATTGCATTTGCATCTTGAGTCGCTCCAGAAGTATTCACGCTAACATACCCGCCGGCTTGAATAATTCTATCGAATGCACTTCTGTCAACCGTGAGGTCCTTAATTACAGGGAAGGCAGCCGCACGCCATGGCTCCACGTGAATAGTTTCACCGTCCTTAAAAGAACGCATATGCAGTTGACAGGTAGTAACATTTTTACCCGGTCCGTGTGCTTCACCATTGATAAACATAGAGCACGTTCCGCATATCCCCTCGCGACAATCGTGGTCGAATGCAAAAGGATCCCCTCCGTCTCTCACTAAACTATCATTGAGCACATCCATCATTTCCAGGAATGACATATCACCTGAGATGTCAGACATCTGGTGAGTTTCCATTGCTCCTACAGAATCAGGGCCTTTTTGGCGCCAAACTTTAAGCGTAATATTCATGATGATTATTTATAGCTGCGCTGCTTGAGCTCAATGTTATCGTAAACCAGTTCCTCTTTATGAAGCTTCGCCTCTGAAGGAGTTCCCGTGTATTCCCATGCAGACACGAAAGTGAAATTCTCGTCGTCTCTTAGTGCTTCTCCGTCTGGGGTTTGGGATTCTTCTCTGAAGTGTCCCCCACAAGATTCTGATCGAGTCAGGGCATCTAAACACATCGCTTCTCCTAACTCTAGGAAGTCAGCTAAACGTGTAGCTTTTTCAAGTTCTGGATTAAAGTCATTAGCCGAACCAGGAACTCTCACGTTAGCATGAAATTCCTTTCTCAACTCTTGAATCTCCGATATAGCTGACTTGAGATCCTTCTCATTGCGAGCCATACCACACTTATCCCACATGATTAAGCCTAACCTTCTATGGAAATCATCAACCGGAATATCACCTCCGTTATTCATGAGTGCAGAAATCTCATCTGAAATCTGTTTCTCCGCCTTTTCAAATTCCGGGCTGTCCGTAGGGATTTTACCCGTTCTAATATCGTCTGCTAAGTAATCTCCTATGGTGTAAGGCAATACGAAGTATCCATCAGCTAGACCTTGCATAAGAGCAGATGCTCCTAAACGGTTAGCTCCGTGATCTGAGAAGTTAGCTTCACCCGCTGCAAATAATCCAGGAACTGTAGTCATAAGGTTATAATCAACCCAAAGCCCACCCATGGTGTAGTGCACCGCTGGATAAATCTTCATCGGTGTCTCATACGGATTGTCATCCGTGATCTGCTTATACATATCAAAGAGGTTACCGTACTTCGCTTTCACAACTTCGCGGCCAAGCTCTAAGATTTTCTCGTCACTAGGGTTTTCAATATGTTGAGTTCTAGCAGCGGTTTTACCGTAGCGCTCAAACGCACTAGCAAAGTCTAGAAATACAGCTTGACCCGTTTCATTAACTCCGAATCCAGCATCACAACGCTCCTTAGCAGCTCTTGAAGCCACATCTCTAGGAACTAGATTCCCGAATGCAGGATAACGACGCTCTAAGTAGTAGTCGCGCTCGTCTTCCTTTAAATCAGCAGGACGCTTCGTCCCTTTTCTTATCGCCTCCACATTCTCCACAGATTTAGGAACCCAAATCCTACCATCATTTCTTAGTGACTCAGACATAAGAGTCAGCTTCGATTGATAGTGTCCACTTACTGGGATACAAGTCGGGTGAATCTGAGTGAAGCATGGGTTAGCGAAATACGCTCCTTTCTTATGTGCTCTCCAAGCTGCAGAAGCATTAGAACCCATAGCATTAGTGCTTAAGAAGAACGTGTTGCCGTAACCGCCTGTACAAAGAACCACAGCATGAGCGCTGTGTCTTTCTAGTTCACCCGTAATCAAATTACGAGCGATAATACCTCTTGCCTTTCCATCTACCATCACCACCTCCATCATCTCATGACGGTTAAGCATCTCCACTGTTCCTTTAGCTATCTGGCGTGATAGAGCGGAATACGCTCCTAAAAGTAGCTGCTGACCTGTTTGGCCTTTTGCATAGAAAGTTCTTGAAACTTGAACCCCACCGAAAGATCGGTTGTCGAGAAGGCCACCATATTCTCGTGCGAACGGTACGCCTTGAGCGACACACTGGTCGATGATGCTTCCGCTCACTTCAGCTAAACGATGAACGTTAGCTTCACGAGATCTGTAATCGCCACCTTTTACTGTGTCGTAGAAAAGACGGAAAACAGAGTCCCCATCGTTTTGGTAGTTCTTTGCTGCGTTAATTCCTCCTTGAGCTGCGATAGAGTGAGCTCGACGAGGGGAATCTTGAAAACAGAATGACTTTACGTTGTAGCCCATCTCACCTAGAGATGCTGCAGCAGAAGCTCCGGCTAAGCCAGTCCCGACAATAATAATGTCGATGTGTCTTTTATTCGCAGGATTTACAAGTCTGATGTTATCCTTATGCTTACTCCACTTTTCTGCTAGCGGTCCTTCCGGAATTCGAGAATCTAACATTTTCTAATTAGGCTAATTGAGTGAAATAAAGGTAAACCGGTATGGCTGCGAAAGCCGCAGGGACGAGGATGCTGAAAGCTGCACCGAACTTCTTAATCAGTGGCGTATACTTAGGATGGTTAATCCCCATAGACTGGAAAGCGCTTTGAAATCCGTGCCATAAATGCAGACCCATAGATATCATCGCAACTACATAAAGAATCGTACACAGTAATGCATATGAGTTTTCCGGAGAGAAGAATTGCAGTACTACTGTATGAAGATCCTTCAAGCCACCTTCTACCGGAATAGGCATTTCAAAGTGCATCACATACCAGAAATTAGACATGTGTGTCACTAAAAAAACAAGTAAAATTGTGCCTAGCAAAGCCATATTCCTAGAACTCCAGCTAGAGTTAGCCGATCCCTTCTCCACTACATACTTTACTGGTCTGGCTCTGCGATTCTGGAGTGTTAATGCGAACCCGTCCACCATGTGGAAGATGATTCCGGCATATGTGAGGTAGGACATAATTTTTATGGCCGGGTTAGTGGTCATAAATTTTGCGTACTCGTTAAACGTCTCCGCGCCTCCGTTTTCAATAGAGATAAATAGCTGGAGATTTCCAACTAGATGTCCTACAAGAAAGAGACAAAGGAAAAGGCCTGTTAGGGCCATCACGTACTTCTTTGAAAGAGACGATTTAAGTAATCCGTTATTGCTCATGGTCATTATATATGCTCATCTGTAAAGGTAGCATCACACCTACCGGTTACCAATGATAATAGCCATGAAAAAGAAGGACTCCCGAAATTCGCTTTGTTTATCATGCGTAAGCTAGAACAAAACAAGCACTGAAGTCCTTCCGGTCAACTAAGCGCGAACCCTACTCCGTAGGTTTCTTATCCAACATGAGCATCTCCTTCATAACTATCTCAGTAGTATACCTAGTGACACCTTCCTTATCATCGAAACTTCGATAATTAATACGACCCTCCAAAGCGACCTCCGACCCCTTCTTAAGGTACTGACCAGAAATCTCAGCAAGACCACCCCAGACCACGACATCGTGCCATAATGTGCGTTCTGTGTTTTCCCCGTCTAACCCCTTAAATGATTCATTAGTAGCCATAGGAAAACTTACCTTAACCTTACCGTCATCAAAAACAAAAGACTCAGGGTCTTTCCCCAGTCTGCCAATTAATTGGACTTTATTGCGTAATGCATTCATGATATATAAATTTTAAATTCTTTCACAAACTTCCGGTCTTTTATACCTCCTAGTACGAGGAGTTTGTAGCCGAGGGTGCTGAGTTTATAGGCGCTTCATGTACCTTCGCATTCTGTACTTCGACTCCTACAAAGAAGCCTCATGACAAATAAATCCGTCCGCGTAAGGTTCGCGCCTAGCCCTACCGGCCCTCTACATATGGGAGGTGTTCGAACTGCGCTTTATAATTATCTATTTGCGAAGGCAAATGGCGGAACGTTCATCCTGCGTATCGAAGACACCGATAGAACTAGATTCGTCGAGGGTGCTGAGGATTACGTTAATGAAGCGTTAAAGTGGTGCGGGTTGGATATCGATGAGGGGGTGATTGAAGGAGGGGAGTCGGGTCCATATAAACAGAGCCTTAGAGCGGATTTATATAATGAAGCGGTAGAAACATTACTACAAAAAGGACATGCATATCGCGCGTTTGATACGCCGGAGGAGCTTGATGCGTTGAGGAAGTCGGCGGAGGCGAATAAGCAGGTTTTTCAGTACGATGCGAGTACTAGAGGTGGGTGTAAAAATGATATTTCTCTGGATAAAGATGAGGTCAAAACACTACTCGACTCAAGCACTCCTTATGTGATACGATTCCGAACTCCAGACACGGCTGAGGACGTAGTTTTTGAGGATGAAGTGCGCGGCAGAGTAAGTATTTCCAGTGCGGTAGTAGACGATAAGGTTCTGATGAAAACGGACGGTTTGCCGACCTATCATCTAGCTAATGTGGTTGACGATAATGCCATGCAAATCAGCCACGTTATTAGAGGTGAGGAGTGGTTGCCAAGTGCGCCGCTGCATTTATTGTTATACAGGGCGTTCGGATGGGATGTTCCGAAATTTGCTCACCTGCCACTTATTCTTAAGCCTGAAGGAAATGGAAAGTTGAGCAAGAGAGATGGAGATGCCGGAGGATTTCCCGTGTTTCCTTTGACGTGGACTGATCCTAATACTGGCGCGAAATCAGCGGGTTACCGCGAGCAGGGTTATTATCCTGAAGCGTTTTTGAATATGATACTTATGTTAGGCTGGAATCCTGGAGATGAGAGAGAGAAGATGGGGCTTGAAGAGGCGGCAGAGGCGTTTTCGCTAGACAGGATAGTGAAGTCGGGGGCTAGGTTCAGTCCGGATAAGGCGAAGTGGTTTAACGAGATTTATTTGCGCGAAACTCCCGTTGAGGAGTTAGCCGAGAAATTAGTTGAGTTGACACAGGAGAAAGGGATACTACTGGACGAATCCGACGCAAAACGTATCGTTAAAATGATGATAGAGCGAGTGAGCTTCCTTCATGAAATACTAGATTCGAAATGGTTATTCTCCGTGCCTAGTAAAGATGATTTTAATGCGAAGATGATTCGCAAAAAGTGGAAGCCAGAGACTGCTTCTTACATGGAAGAGTTAGGGGGGATGTTAGAGGGTATAGAACCTTTTGTGGCTGACGATATCGAAGGGGCCTTTAAGGAGTTTTTAGAGGAGAAGGAATTGGGGTTTGGGCAGGTGTTGCTGCCCTTCAGATTAGCTTTAACAGGCACTGGCGGAGGTCCGTCTATGTTTGAGTTTGCAGAGTATTTAGGAAAGGAGGTAACACAGTCAAGGCTTAAAGCTGGTGTGTGTGTCGCTCTTGAAATGAAAGAAGATAGCGAAGGATAGATTATGGGAAGAATTGAAGTAAACGGTCTTAGGTTCTATTCACACCATGGGTGTATGGAGCAAGAAACAAAAATCGGTGGAAACTATATGGTGGACGTCGTTTTAGAATCGGATCTGCAGAAAAGTGGTGAGTCGGATGACTTAAATGACACTATAGATTACTGTGCCGTGCATAACATTGTTGCCAGGGAGATGGCTATTCCATCAAAGCTTATCGAGCATGTAGGACGAAGAATAGTTAAGGCGATGCGAGCAGAGCTTAAAGGGGCGGCTTCAGTGGAAGTTAAGGTCACGAAATTTTCGCCGCCCATAGAAGGGGATTGTAAGTATGTGGCGATAATCATAAAGGGTTAGACAGGGTCGAAAGGTTAAAGGTCTAACCGCAGTACTATAAAACCATTTCCGGAACGTGATCGGGGACTACGAGGTCGCCAGCTGTTGCGGCAACGATGTCGTCAACGGATACGCCGGGCGCTCGCTCGACGAGGTGGAAGGATCCGTCGCGGATGTCGAGTACGGCAAGGTTCGTTACTACTCGCTTAACGCAGGCAACGCCTGTGAGCGGCAGTGAACACGTGGGGAGGAGCTTGGAGGCGCCGGCACGGTTAGTGTGCATCATCGCCACGACTATGTTGTCGGCTGAGGCTACAAGGTCCATAGCGCCGCCCATTCCCTTTACCATCTTTCCGGGGATTTTCCAATTGGCGATGTCTCCCGTGGAGGAAACTTCCATTGCGCCGAGGACCGTGAGCTGAACGTGGCGCCCGCGGATCATGGCGAAGGAGGTTGCGGAATCGAAAAAGGAGGCGCCGGGGAGGGCCGTGATGGTTTGTTTGCCGGCATTGATGAGGTCGGCGTCTTCCTGGCCATCGATGGGGAAAGGCCCCATGCCGAGTATACCGTTTTCTGACTGAAATTCTACATTGAGACCGTCGGGGATGTGGTTTGCGACAAGGGTGGGGATTCCGATGCCGAGGTTAACATACCAGCCGTCTTTGACTTCCTGTGCTATACGTATAGCTATGCCGTTCTTATCTAACATTGCGTACTGTCCTTTGTTCGATTCGTTTTTCATAGGTAGAGCCTTGGAATATTCTCTGAACGAATATTCCAGGAGTGTGGATGGTGTTAGGGTCTAGAGAGCCTAAGGGGACCAGCTCTTCAACTTCTGCAACCGTGATTTTTCCAGCCATAGCCATCATGGGATTGAAATTGCGGGAGGTTGCTTTAAATACTAGGTTGCCGGCAGAATCTCCTCTCCAAGCTTTCACGAATGCGAAGTCTGCCGTTAGGGCTGATTCCAAGATGTGGGGTTTCCCATCGAAATCTCTGACTTCTTTGCCTTCGGCAACCTCTGTACCGAAACCTGCAGGAGTATAAAAAGCGGGGATACCTGCACCTCCTGCACGGCACCTTTCCGCTAATGAACCCTGTGGTATAAGGTCTACTTCAAGTTCGCCGGAGAGCATTTGGCGCTCGAACTCTTCGTTTTCCCCTACGTAAGAAGAAATCATTTTTCTGATTTGGTGCGATTGAAGAAGCCTACCTAGCCCGAAGTTATCTACCCCAGCATTGTTAGATATGCACGTGAGGTCTGTGATGCCTAAACGCACTAACTCCTCAATACAATTCTCAGGAATACCGCAAAGCCCAAAGCCTCCTAACATCAAAGTCATGCTGTCGCTAACGCCATCACAGGCTTCCTTAACTCCACTTACTAATTTTGAAATTGCCATTTTCTACTTAAGATTAAACGTTGAAGTTGTTAGTCAAACAAATCGGAATCGTCGAAACCGTCTGAATCAAAATTATGACCTTCTAATGAAACCGTTTCTTTGCAATTTAAGGTGTCTGCTCCTATGGTCTCGGGTCTAGCGAAATCTTCTTGGGAGAGAGCTATATCCTCATCTGCGTAGGTGTCCTTAATATAGAAGCCATAAATAGGAAGGGCTGTATTAGCTCCTTGTCCATAGCGAGTGGAAGAGAAACGCACCGTAGGGTCTTGTGCTCCAACCCAAACCCCTGTTACGAGGTCTGGCGTAAGGCCCATGAACCAACCGTCAGTGTTGTTTTGGGTAGTTCCCGTTTTCCCGGCCATGGGTGCAGTAATCCCGTCGTACTCTCTATGATCCGTATTATATCGCAATCTCATACCCGTCCCCTTCCTGGTTTGAAGCTCTTCATTCCAAGATCCATCTACAACTCCCTTCATCATCCTAATTACTCTATAGGCCGTGAGTTCGTCTAGGCCTTGTCTTATTTCTGGATTAGGCTCATAGATAGTGTTCCCGAATCTATCCTCTACTCTCACGATAGTGGTGGGCTCTATGTAAACACCGAAATTAACGAGAGAGGCATTTGCAGAAACGAGTTCTTTCAAAGTGTGCTCAGAGACACCTAAAGCTATGGATGGGACATTAGGGATGGGGTTTACTATCCCTAGTGCGTGAGCAAGTTGAATTATGCGCTCTGTTCCCACAGTCTTTATAAGCTTTGCCGTCACAGTGTTCATAGAGTTTGCAAGAGCATACTCTAGGGTCACGATCTCGCCGTATTTATCGCCCGAATTAGTAGGGCACCAGCGTGGCGGATCGTAGCCCTCAGGGAGATCGATGCAGGTTATTTGATTCGGAAGCTCATCGCATGGGTGCATTCCGAGACGCAGAGCTGTCGCATAAACAAAAGGTTTAAATGTCGAACCTACTTGTCGACGGCTTTGCGAAACATTATCGTACTGGAAATATCTGTAATCGATGCCGCCTACCCAAGCTTTGATTTGGCCTGTAGAAGGTTCTATAGAAATTAAACCAGCATGAAGGGTTTTCTTCCTATGAATGATACTATCCGTGGGGGTTAACACTGTGTCAACGGGTCCATTGTGGCTGAACACCTTCATGGAAACCGGCTTCTTAAAGGCGGCTTTAATATCCTTAGAAGAAAGTCCCATCCATAGATGACCGCATCCACCCTTCTCAGCATTACACTCGTGCCCATCATCTCCGTTCTCGAATTGATGTGCTCTGATATAGTACTTAGGCCTATTGCAGTGGGGGCAAAGCGTGCCTTTGGCTTTTTTATATCTATCTGAATCGCGAATAGCTATGTCCATAATGGACTTCTTTACAGAGGGTTTAATATCTTCATAAAAAGGATAAGATGCCCGAGAACGATTTTTCAAATCATTCTCAAAAGAGGCCTGAAGTTCATCGCCTAGATGCCTAGAAATTGCAGCTTCAGCATATGCTTGAAGTCGACTGTCTAGGGTTGTGTGTATTTGGAGGCCATCGCGATAAATATCATATTTAGAGCCATCGGCTTTACAGATGACATAGGTGCCGTCAGAATTCTTTTCGTTAAAAATTTGCTTTAGTTCAGCCCGGAGATTTTCCCTGAAATAAGGGGCCGAACCTTCGGCGTGGCTTACGCGTTGGTAGCTGAGAGAGATAGGTTGAGATTGTAGCGAGTCGGTAACTTCTGGAGTGAGAAATCCGTATTTCTTCATTTGGCTTAAAACCACATTCCTACGCCTAGTAACCAACTCCTCCCTGCGCAGTGGATTGTATAGAGCACTATTCTTCAGCATGCCTACAAGCATAGCAGATTCCGAGACGTTCAACTCCGAAACGCTCTTGTTGAAATACACGCTAGCAGCACTGTGAATCCCTACCGCTTGGTTTAAAAAATCATACCTATTAAAGTACAGCGTCATGATTTCTCCCTTTGTATAATGGGCCTCCAGACGAGATGCTATTATCCACTCTTTAGGTTTTTGGAGGAAGGCGCGCTCAATAAATCCTGAGGATTCGTACTCGTTGGTGAATAATAGTTTAGCTAATTGCTGAGTGATCGTCGAACCCCCTCCTCGCTTGCCCAAAAAGAATATCGCCCTTCCTAGTCCATAAAAATCAATCCCTGAATGATTGAAATATCTCACATCTTCGGTTGAGATAAGTGCGTCAACTAGGTGCTGCGGTAGATCCTCATATTTCGTGTCTGAACGATTTTCTCTGTAATAGCTCCCGAGCACTTTCCCATCGGCAGAAAAAATGCGTGTTGCTAAGTCAGTCCTAGGATTAGCAAGAGTTTCTGTGTCGGGTAGCTCACCCATTTGAGCTAGGAAAACCAGTGTGAAAATGCCTATCAATGGGCTTAATCCACCCACCCAAATTAATCCTTTAAGTATCTTTTTAGTTCTGTCGGTCATCTGTATGCAAGATGCACACAACTTCGGCATAATCTCAGAAATTCACAACCTTTGTCATCAATCAATAGTGAATAGCTAAAGCAAAAGAATTCGTAGGTGTACATTTGCAGCCATGATTGCATTAATAAAAATCACACAGCTTCTTTTAAGCTTATCCATTTTAGTATTTCTACACGAGATGGGCCACTATTTAGCGGCTAGATATTTTAAGACGAGAGTTGAGAAATTCTACCTCTTTTTGAACCCTTGGTTCACTCTGTATAAAAAGCAGATAGGTGATACTGAGTGGGGAATCGGATGGTTGCCACTGGGCGGGTATGTGAAGATTAGTGGAATGGTGGATGAGAGCATGGACGCGGAGCAAATGAAGCTTCCGCCTAAGCCGTATGAGTTCCGTTCTAAACCAGCATGGCAGAGATTAATCATCATGCTAGGTGGGATTATCGTGAATCTTATTGTGGGTTTTGTTATCTACAGCATGGTATTATTCTCATGGGGTGAGACTGTTATTCCTAACGATTTAGCTCTGGATATAGACCCTAAGCTTGAGGAGTTTGGTTTTAAAAGTGGAGACCAAATCATAAAATACAACGGTGAAGAAATCACAACTTTCGGGGGCATTCGAAAGGGGGCATTCTTCAGTCTTGTTAAAGAGGCAACTGTGATCCGAGATGGTGTGGAGATTACACTCCCGTCTTTCGAGCAAGATTTTGGGAAATTCCTTATTAATGAAGGCGTTCGCACACCATTCAGCCCTAGGATTCCAGCTATTATCAACAGCGTTGTTGAAGGGTCCAGAGCGGAAGCTGCAGGACTTCAAGCTGGCGATATTTTCACGGCTATTGGAGATGTTAAAATGACATCGCAATTCGTCACGAAAACCACTCTTGAGAGCCAGCCTAGCTCACCTATAGTGCTACACATTAATAGAGACGGGGTGGCTATGGCTTTACCCGCAATGACTGATACTGCAGGACATTTAGGGTTCGATTTCATCGGCGCCTCTAATTACCAAAAGCACATCGATTACTCCTTCGGACAATCAATTGTAGGTGGGTTCAAGCTCGCTTCAAACACGATACGCGAGTACGCCCTTTCGATGAGACTTGTATTCACTTCAGAAGGATCCAAACAGGTGGGTTCACTCCTGACCTTTGCCAGTGTCTTCGACGGTGGATGGGATTGGTATAAATTCTGGAGCATGACAGCGTTCTTCTCTCTTATTCTCGCATTCATGAACCTACTTCCCATCCCAGCTTTAGACGGTGGACACGTGGTGTTCTTGCTTTACGAAATGATCGTGGGCAAGCCTGCTCCCGATAAAATCTTGGAAATCGCTCAAGTAATAGGGATGCTTCTCTTGCTAGGACTCATGGTTTTTGCATTGGGGAATGATTTCGTCAGGCTTTTTAACGGCGAGCTGAGTTTAGGATAGAAACAACACAGTGGTAGTAAGTGTGTTAGAATATTGGCGACACTGTCACCACTTTTCTATCTTGTGGGTATGCTAAACACACTTTTAAGCTCCATGTCATTTTCTTTTGGGCTAGACGATATCGACACCTACAGCATTGTCATAGGCGGAAGTGTAATTATCATACTTTCTTATTTCGCTAATGTCCTAGCAAAGCGAACTAATATTCCTTCTGTTCTCGTACTTATAGCTATGGGAATCGGTATCCGTCAGGGCCTCACGGCGATGGATATTATTGATATTCCTTTTCAAGACCAAATCCTAGAACTCCTCGGCACAGTAGGTTTAATCTTTATCCTTCTGGAAGCTGCATTAGACTTGGAACTTTCAAAGGAGAAGATGCCCCTTATTGTGAAAAGTGCTTCCCTAGCGCTACTCGCCCTAGCAATAAGTTCTATTGCTATTGCTACCTTCTTCACATATGTTCTCGCAATGGACTCTATCACAGCTGTGGTTTATGCCATTCCTCTTTCAATTATGAGTAGCGCTATTATCATCCCCTCTGTGGGCGGCCTCTCCAAAGAGAGGAAAGAATTCATGGTCTACGAGAGTACGTTTTCAGATATCTGGGGCATTATGGCCTTTTATATCTTACTTGAAAATCACGACGCGACAAACGGTTCAGAGGTTGTATTAGCAATAGGAAAGAACATCGGAGGATCATTTATTATCTCCATAGTAGTTAGCTATCTGCTCGTGTACGTACTACAGAAAATCAAGAGTCCCGTTAAACTCTTTCTATCTATCGCCGTTCTGCTTCTTATCTACTCTATCCAAAAGCTACTCCACCTAAGCCCACTAATCCTCATCCTAATATTCGGCCTAATGCTGAATAACTACAAGATATTCTTCCCCAGAATATTTCAAAATAAGGATGGAGAAAGCTGGCTAGGGGGCTTGCTAAACGAAGATAAAATGTCAGCTCTCAGGCATGACTTCCACGTCTTGACTTTAGAAAGTGCCTTCGTTATTAGAACCTTTTTCTTTGTGATGTTCGGAGCAGCTGTAGCTTTATCTTCACTCGCGAACATGGAGGTGGTCTTCTTCGGCCTCGTCATCTCAGTAATTCTTTACATAGTAAGGTTCATTCTTCTACACATATTCAGGCGTAATGACCCTACATCTTTGCTATATATCGCTCCGCGTGGACTCATTACAATTCTATTATTCTTCCACATCGTTCATCTCAGTTCAGACTCTGAACACCCTCAATTCGTGAGCGAAGCTTTCGATCCTGCCATTCTACTTGTGGTAATTCTAGTAACTAGCATCGTAATGACTCTCTCACTCATTCTTCAGGGCTCAAGACTGAAGGAAATCGAAATTCACCAAGGCAAACCACTTTTATCTGGTGACGATGAAAGTGAGGACGAAGTGTACGAAGTGGACGGCGAGGTTGATGGCCAGGTTGACGGCCGACCCTAAGTTGACGGCGAGGTTGGTGGCGAAAAAGTTGAACCAGACAGCGATCAGTCTAATGAAGAGGTCAACCAACTGGTTGACACCGAGGTTAGAGAGGTAGGCGACGATAGCGAAAAAGTTGAAGCGGACGGCGAGGATGTAGCTGAAGGCAAAGACGGCGAGGACGATATTGACGATATTGACGATGAAAAATCCTAGGACGAATACGACAAAGTAGGCGGCAGGTTTGACGTCTCAAATTCTTATTTCAGGATATACCTGTCGCCAGGCACTCGCCTTACCCACCCCAGAATTTCTAGGACGAATAACCTAGGTCGTATAATACGGACGCTCACACGTAATGTCTGAGCTAGTCGGGCTGGTGTCTCGACAGAATTGTGAGTAATCTCCGAGTATATGGATTTGCATGGTTCTGGGATTTGTGGTGAGGATTGTGGGTAATCTTTTGACGTAGGGTCTCCACTGTCTGACTGAACGTCATTCGCTATGGATAATGTTACTGCATCTCGCAGACTAGAGTTGTGAGCATAAAGTCGTTTTGCCCAAATCTCCATGTTATGAATTTTCTGAGCTTCGGTGGAGATGATCAGTTCGAGATTACCGGCCCAAAGTGTTGAGTGTGTATCATTCTTAGGTGGAGCAACGGCATATGTGTCTCGATTATAGTTAAGCGCCAGGCGAGCAGAAATCATAGAGCCACCTTTAATGGGGCTTTGGACTAGTACCGTAGCGGTTGAAATGCCAACGAGGATGCGGTTGCGGGCGGCGAACATCCAGGGAAGCACTTCTGTGCGAGGGGGGTGCTCACTGATTAACGCCCCTCCGTTATCTAACAACCGCTGAGCAAGCTTCGTGTGGATGCGGGGGTGGATGCGATCTAAGCCATGAGCTAGAACAGCGACTGTGGGTGATTTATGGGCCATGCTTGCTCGATGGGCGGCGGCATCGATGCCAAGAGCGAGGCCAGAGATTAGGGGGCAATTGAGAAGGGCGATTTGTTCCGCGACTTTACTTGCGAGAGCCGCCCCATCCTCGGTGCATTTCCTCGTGCCGACAATGGCAATAGCTCGGTCGAGATTTTTCGGGAGGGTGCCCTTTACGTATATGATAGGTGGGTGGTCTGGGATTTCGGCTAAGAGAGGGGGATAGTCTGGGCAGTCAGAAGAGAGAATAAAGGCACCTAGGGAAGAGATTTCGGAATGAATTTCGAGAGCGCGGGTTTCGAGGTCGGCATTCTCCTTTAGTGAGCAATAGCGTCTAAGAATCCCCTTCGGGGAGCCGAATCTATTAATCAGTTTTGCTAATTTAATGGGGCCTAGGTTAGGCAATAATGAGACTTTAAGCCAGTCTAATACATGTGGTTTCATGATGCGAACATCTGAATTAAAGGGAAGTGTTAGAGGATGAAATTTATATCTGTTGGCAGAGAATTTATCAACGTTCATATAGAATTGAGGGAGATTTGAAGAATTATGTCTTTTCTTAGTGTATGCCAAAAATCGAATTTTCTTTTCTTCGCCTTAACATCAATGTTTTAAGCGTCGGGTTTTTATTATGTTTAGTGGTGTTTAGTGGCGATGTTTTCGCCCAAACCAGTTTAACAGGACAAGTGAATGACGGAAATGGGGAGGCTGTAATCGGGGCCTACGTATCTAATGGCTCGAATACAGTTGCTACAGATTTGGATGGGTTGTATTCTATAATATTAAGTGCTGGAACGCATGAAATTGCTATCTCGTTTATAGGGATGAAGACGATGAGAAAAACCTTTACCGTTGTGGCAGGGGTGCAAAAAATGGTTTGGAATGTGGTCCTTGAGGGCGAGGCGCGGGCGCTAGATGTGGCCGTGGTTTCTGCTGGAAGATTCGAGCAAAGCGTGGCCGAGGTGACGGTTTCAATGGAAATTCTAAAGCCGGCAATGATTGAGAGTAAGGCGACGACTTCTCTTGAGTCTGCTCTAGAACAAACCCCCGGCGTCAGCATGGTCGACGGCGAACCCCAAATCCGTTCCGGAAGCGGCTTCAGCTATGGAGCTGGTTCTCGCGTCATGGTTATGGTCGACGACCTCCCTGTTCTTAGCGGTGATGCAGGCAGACCTAATTGGGGATTCCTCCCACTGGAGAACCTCGAGCAAATAGAAATTATCAAGGGAGCTAGCTCTGTCCTATACGGCAGCTCCGCTTTGAGTGGCGTCATCAACATCCGAACTCGTTTCCCCGACGCTCGACCCCTCACCAGAATCTCAGTCCAACACGGAATGTATTCCAACCCACAAACATCCGAATCCGTTTACTGGGATGAGACACTACAGCAATCAAATGTACGATTCCTGCATAGCCGCAGAATGGGTGGCTGGGACATCGTTATAGGCGGAAACATCCTGGGAGATGACGGATATAAGGGGCCTACATTTTCGAGAGATTCGATAACGGGAATACCCTTTGACACCCTCTCAAACGGCTACAACCCTAACACGGTAGATCATTTCGAGTCTAATAAGCAAGCTCGAATCAACGTCAACATCCGAAGACGTAAAAGCACCATCCCCGGCCTCACTTATGGCCTGAGCACGAACTGGCAAAAAGGAGAGTCCCTCACAGCTCTTCTATGGGAGAACGGTACTCAGGGAATTTACAGTGCTTTTTCCGGTACCGCCACAAGAACGAAACAACTCATAGGAACGGTCGATCCTTTCGTTGAGTATTTAAGTAAAAGCGGCGTGAGAGTTAGCTTTAGAAACAGATGGCAACATCTTAGAAACACTAACGACACGGGAAACGGAAATAATTCCGATGTGTTTTATTCAGAACTACAAACCCAAAAACTTGGCGCTTGGGGTATGGAAAAGATGGCAATGACTACTGGTCTCGTACATCAATACACCATGGGTGAGGCAGAGCTATTCAATGGAGGAAATGTGGATGGTATTAACACTGCGAGAAACATCGCAGCATACATGCAACTCGACCAGCCTATTACAGAAACTCTAAACTTGTCAATGGGGGCTCGATACGAATATTACGCCATTAACGAAAACGATTCTCTCACTAGTCAGTTCGATGGGAAGCCCGTCTTTAGGGCAGGAGCTAACTACCAAATAGCTGAAGAAACCTATCTCCGAACAAGTATGGGACAGGGCTTCAGATTTCCCACCATAGCAGAGAAGTTTATCAGAACGGGACTGGGAGAATTACAAATCTATCCTAACCTAGACCTTAAGCCAGAAAGTTCTACGAGTATAGAAATCGGGATTAAACAAGGGGTTAAAGTGGGCCCATTTTTAGGATACCTAGATGTCGCCATCTTCCAACAGAAATACTCAGATTTCATTGAGTTCTCATTCGGGCAATGGGGGAGCTTTACTGACCCTCTGTTTGGTCTAGGATTTAGAAGTCTGAATACAGGAGAGAGTCAAGTAAGAGGTGCTGAAATCACCTTGATGGGTAGAGCAGTATGGGGCAAGAATGACGAGAACTCTCTAGATATTCTCACTGGATACACCTACACAAACCCCATCAGTCTCACACCTGACTTCAATTATCACCCAGATAGCGCCAGTGGGAGCAGCACGAATTTTTTATCGTCTAGTTTCGATCCTAGCGGGAACATCCTGAAGTATCGCTCACCTCATCTCTTCCGTTTCGATGCTCAATGGACTCACGCTAATGGATTCCTAGGGTTTAGCGCTCGTTATCAAAGTACCATCCAAAATTTCGACCTTGCTTTCGTTGAGTTTGAAAGCCTTCAACTACTAGGGTCTTACCCTGAAGGGCACCCGTATTACAATGAAAACCCAGATGAAAATTTCATTACTTGGGGTCTTCAAGATTGGGTAAACGATCACCCTAAAGCACCTCTACTGATTGATGTTAGAGTAGGATGGAACCTCTCTGACGAACACCGCATTTCGTTAGTAGCAAGCAATTTGCTAAACAAAGAATACAGTGTGAGGCCTCTAGCTATTGAAGCCCCTAGGCTCATAAACCTCGTTTACACTTACGAACTCTAACCGTATCAATAGTAGTGTCACAGGAAACACCTATAATCGTTGCTATCATCCCTGCCAGGTATGCCTCAACTCGTTTTCCGGGAAAGCCACTCGCGTTAGTGGGGGGAGTTCCTATGATAGAGAGGGTGTATAGAAGAGTTGTCGGAGCTGGGGTTGTGGACAGGGTTGTGGTTGCTACCGACGATAAACGCATTAGTGAAACCGTGCTCGGATTCGGTGGCGAGGTAATAATGACGCCAGTAGACTGCCCTAACGGAACAGCTCGTTGCTTTGCTGCAATGCAGCTTCTCGACCCTGTGCCGGACGCTGTCCTTAATATTCAGGGCGACGAGCCGTTCGTACATCCTGAGCAGCTAAAAGAGCTAGTGAGACTCATTCGCGAGCCCGATGCTTCCATTGCCACCCTCGCACACAGAATGGAAACCTCCGATCCAGGTCGGGAAGACCCTAACCGAGTAAAGGTCGTATGTGATCGCTCTCACAAGGCTATGTACTTCAGCCGAAGTGCTATCCCATTTTCTGAAGGGCGTTGGTACCAGCACGTGGGACTTTATGCGTTTACCCACAAAGCTTTAGAAGCTATCAATAAACTCGAACCTACAAAGCTAGAAGAAAGGGAAAACCTCGAGCAGCTTCGGTGGTTGTGCAACGGGCTGCCTATATCTGTGGGCACTTCTGATCACAGAACACCATCAGTAGACACTCCAGAGGACCTAGTAAAGATTGAATCTATGTTAGGTAGTGGATGGACGGTTGACTAACTAGGTTCCCTCCTATCTTTGCCCCATGTTAAACAGATTTTTACTAGTAGCCACAGTATTCATGTTCTCGTGTGCTACTCCGACTAACTCCGATAATTCACAAAATTCTATGTCTGATTCATCCGATATCATAACGAGCGAATCGGCCCTTGCGGCAAAAGGGTCTGCAGAAGGGTCTGCAGTAGCTCCTGATGCAAAGAAGGTGGAACATAAAACTGAAATCCATAATAGGGTTTTAGAGGATGATTACTTTTGGATGAGATTAAGCGATGAGCAGAAGAAGGCAAAAGAGTCTGACGCCCAAACCACAGACGTTCTCAGCTACCTCAAGGCAGAGAATAAATACAAGGAAGCTGTGCTGGCGCCCACTGAAAAATTGCAAGCCGCTCTTTACGATGAGATCGTAGGGAGAATAGTTAAAGACGACGAGTCAGTGCCTGTGTTTTACCGTGGATACTGGTATTACACTAGGTATGAGGAAGGGAAAGAATACTCATACAATTGCCGTAAAAAAGCTAGCATGGACGCAGCTGAAGAAGTGCTTTTAGATGGACCCGCACTAGCTGAGGGCCATAGCTACTTTGCAATAGGGGGTTCGAGTGTAAGTCCAGATAACAATCTTCTCGTTTACAGCGTGGACACAGTAAGTCGACGCCAATACTCTATCTATTTTAAGGACCTTGATTCAGGGGAGATGTTTGAAGATGTAATCCCGGAAACGACTGGAGGCGCGGTTTGGGCTAATGATAATAAAACAATCTTCTACACGAAAAAAGACCCAAATACATTGCGTAGCCATAAAGTGTTCAAACACGTTCTAGGTACAGACATCGCTGAGGATGTACTTGTATTCGAAGAGACCGACGAGACATTCTACGTAGGTGTGGGGAAGACAAAGAGCAGGAAGTACATCATGATTAGTTCTAACTCAACATTGAGTACAGAGACTCGATATATCGACGCAAGCTTGCCAGATTCAGAGTGGACCATCATTCACCCACGGGAAGAAAATCATGAGTACGGAGTGAGCCACTTCGGAGATGATTTCTTCATTCACACTAATCTAGGAGCGAAGAATTTCAAGTTAGTAAAAACACAGGTGGAGAATACAGCCGTGGAGAATTGGGTGGATGTTATACCTCACCGTGATGATGTTCTATTAGAGGGTCTTGAGATTTTCTCTTCTCATCTAGTGCTCGAAGAAAGGAAGGAAGGTCTTACGAATATCCGCATCAAAAACTGGAACAACAGCGAGGATTACTACCTGGAGTTTAACGATCCGGCTTACGTGGCTTATGTAGGCTCTAACCCCGATTACAACTCCCCTGTATTGAGGTTCGGATACACCTCGTTTACAACGCCTGGGACAGTATACGAGCACGGTTTTGAAACCAAGGCTCGCACACAACTAAAACAACAAAAAGTTCTGGGAGGAAAATTCGATTCTGCTAACTACACTAGTGAGAGGATTATGGTCGAAGCTCGCGACGGATCGAAAGTACCCGTTAGCATCGTATACCGAAAGGACGTAGTGCTCGATGGCACGAACCCTCTTCTTTTATACGCTTACGGAAGCTATGGAGCTAGTATGGACCCTGCATTTTCTAGCACTCGTCTGAGTCTGCTCGATAGAGGGTTCGTTTACGCAATGGCTCATATTCGAGGCGGATCAGAGATGGGCCGTCAGTGGTACGACGATGGAAAGCTTTTTAACAAGATGAACACCTTCACTGACTTTATTGACTGTGGAAAGCATCTAGTGAAGAACGGTTATACGTCCGAGGACCATATGTACGCGATGGGCGGGAGTGCTGGCGGACTGCTCGTAGGGGCGGTGATGAACCTTGCGCCGGAACTGTTCAACGGTGTCGTGGCTGCTGTGCCTTTCGTGGATGTGATTAACACTATGTTAGACGAAACTATTCCCCTGACTACTTTTGAGTTTGATGAGTGGGGAAATCCCAAACAAAAAGATTATTTCGACTACATGATGACGTATTCACCGTACGATAATGTAGCTGCGCTGAATTATCCTCACACCCTTATCACTACAGGTTACTGGGATAGCCAAGTACAGTATTGGGAACCAGCAAAGTGGATCGCAAAGCTTAGAGATCATAAGACTGGAGATAACCTCGTTATAATGCATTGCAATATGGAAACCGGACACGGTGGAGCTTCGGGCCGTTTTGCCCCTTACAAAGAAGTAGCAATGGAGTATGCCTTTATGTTCATGTTAGAAGGTATCGAAGAGTAAATGAGGTTCCGAAGATTAACAGAAAAAGAGCTTGAAGCTGTCGAGCCAGAGTTTATCAAGTTCCTTGCATCTCAAGGACTAGATGCTCCTGAGTGGCAGAAAGTAAAAAGTGACAACCCTCTACAAGTGGAGTTCTTGCTAGATGAGTTTAGTATTATTTTTTGGGAGTCTTCAACCTCACGTATTACTTTCTTAGAAAAGAAATCTGATACGGATAGATGGGTGTTTAAGTTCGAGGAGTCTAAAGCACACGTACTACGTTGGGTTATAAAAGAGCCGGGTGCGAAACCTGAAATTTCTCTAGGCACGAAGGAGTTTCCGCAAGAGGCGAGAAGCCGTGAAATATTTCTTCTATTGGAGCAAGGATTACTCCCCTGTACTGAGGATAGACATGAAGAGCTAGAAAAGTTGTTTAAACTCGCTTAGGGAACGTTTAAAACAACTGGTCGTACTGGTTGGCTATTACTGGTTGGCTATTACTGCAAAATCTTTAGCCAAGCTGTTACATTCTCAGATTTACGAGCTTTCTCCATTTCTGTTCTTGCAGAGCCTTCATTCTCAAACTCACCTAGTACGACTAAATGAAGATTGTTATGTGCTTGGAAATGATGGGTAACTGAAAAGCCTTCCTGAGCTAACTCGATGCCTAGAGCACGGGCGTTTTGTTCAACTGAAAAAGCACCGCCTATAATCATAAAGTTAATCTCAATCGTAATTGGCGCAGCTGAAGTAGTAGTGGTGATTACTGTCAGTTCGATAACTGGATTCGGTAAATACTCCGCTACTAATTCTTCGTTCGTTAATTCTTCGTTGTCAGACTCAATAATGGTTGGTTCTGAAGGAGAAAAAGTAGAGATGATAGCCTCAGTGTCTATCCCTGGAAAAACACTCAGTAGGGTATTCGACGAATCTGGTTCAGATATCATCCACGCACCACCTAAGGCTATTGGAATAGCAAGGATCGCAGCTACACGTGCTATGCGAACTCTTAGAGGGATAACTTTAGTCTCTGGCACTTCTGCTGACACTTCTGGCTTCTTAGATTCCACAGGAAGGACAGGCAACAGCTCAGTAACCTGGATTTGCTGGAGTGGAATACGAGAGTGCCCAAAAGAACTGAGCATTCTTACAAGCTCAGAGTTAGGGGTGAATCGAATCACTCCATCTTCGCTAGAGTATAACCTACCAACTTGAGCAATCTCTACCGCGTTACCAAGCTTTAATTCATCGGCAATTATTCTGGCCTCATCCTCCGCAATTTTAATCGCTTCAGAATAAGTAATGCCTGTAGAGCGAATTATCTCCTGTGCGAGAAGGCCGTCGTTATGAGTCAGGTTTGGATTAAAAAGTACATCCCTAGATGGGGGAACCATTTCTGCCTTTTCTTCATCATACCATGCCGCTCTTTCGTTACACACAAAACCGCCTAACCCCGGAATGATTACACAATCGTAATCTAGAAACATGCCCGGTAATAGGGCTCTCGTGAATTTTAACTCCATGTGCCCAATATAGCACCTAGAATAAGGGATATTGACTCTATAAACGAAAGGTTTTCAACGTTTTTACGGTTAATAACGCATTTCTATCTAAGCAGTGATACATGACCGTGAATCAGGTGCGGCCCATCCTGATCTTCATATCTAAGTGAATATAAATAGACTCCATCTGGACAGAAATGGGTTCCGCTTTTAGAGGTCCCATTCCACACTTCTTCCTTATCCTCTGAATAATAAATCTCTTCGCCCCATCTATTGTAGATAATGAGCCTGTAGCCTTCTAGCCTTCCGGTTTGGACGAAAAAAGCATCATTAATCCCATCATTATCCGGAGTAAAAGCGGTGGGAACATAAATGGGATAGAAAACATCTAAATACGTCGAATCCTTTCCCTCACAGCCATTATCATCCAACGAATGGAACACATACCAGCCCGGCTCCGCGGAAATCACCTCTGGAATAGCGCAGTATGAACAGCTTAAATTCTCCTCTGGTGTCCACCAAAAAAGCTCGCCGCTAGTAGAGCCCAAAAGGTGGACCTGATCGAGCCAAGCCACGTCCCTATCCGGACCAGCGTTAACGAATGGCGGCTGACCTACATAGACCGTAAGTTCATCACTAGCCGTGCAGCCATAACTGTCGGTGACATAAACGGTAAAAATCGTTGTCGCTACTGGGAACGCATAGGTGTCATTACTATTTGATACGGCTACTAAAGGAGCTGGAACCCAATTGTAAGAAGAACCATCAGGGTCGTTTCCCGATGCTTGGATGGGGAATTGATCGCCCCTGCAAATACCTCCATCCTCTGAAGCAGAAGCCGTGGGAACTATTACAATCACACTGACCTCATCTACTCCCGTTCCACATAGGTTAGAAATAGCTACAGTGTATGTGATGCTCGAAGTGGGGGTCGCATATGGATTCTGGACATTATTAAGACTAAGGTCGACATAAGGTTCCCACAGCCAAGCATCACCGTTTCCGGACGGAAGGGCAGCTCCGTATCCAATACATAGCTCGATATCCGGGTGAACCTGTCCTACTGGAGGTCCAGGAACTACAGTCACAAGTACAGTTTGTGTGTCGTCACATCCGTTATCATTACTAACGGTAACAGTGTACTGGGTGGTCACTAATGGTGTTGCCGTAACGGTCCCTGAAGCAGGGTTATCAATACCTCCTGGTGGAAACCAAGAATATTCTGTCCCTCCTTCAGCTACTAACTGTACATTCTCTCCTAAGCAAATCGCCGTCGCGGGCGTATTCAGCGTAGCCACGACATTACTCACCTCTACAGTTACTTCCGACTGTGCCGCTCCACATCCGTTCTCGTCGTGCACTATATAAGTTGTGGTTTCTGTAGGGGTGGCGATGGGATTAGGGATATTAGTGGCGCTCAATGTGGGGTCTGGCAACCAAAACATATTATCAGAACCCCAGGCCGTTAATTGCACAGACTCCCCTAAACATATTGGCGGAACCATGTCCACTTCGGGTCCTGGCGGCTCTATAATGGTGAGTGTTAACGATGCCGATTGAGTGTCTAAGCATCCCATGGGGTCGGAGACGGTTAGGGTTACTTCCCACTCTCCGCTGGAGCCGTAAACGTGTGTGGGCTCGAATTCGTCACTGGTTTCTGAATCTCCGAATTCCCAGAAGTAGATGCCTCCCCCTTCTGAGTTGTTCACGAACTGTATGGGTTCTTCAGGACAAATAATCTCAGGCGCAACTAAATCTATATTCACATGTATGGTGCCCAGCTCGAACTTGAATAATCCGAGGTTGCAATTGAAGCTATCATTCGTGCTACTCCACGCATCGGTGGTGGTGGGGAAGTCGTCATTGCCTCCACAACCTGCACATACGGCTTGATATACGGTGCCGTTTTTATCGAACCGCGAGGTGCCGCCATCGACGTGTTCTGCCGAGGTGAGGCCTCCTAGGAAGGTGCCGTAAATGAAGGTTTCTGCTCCGGGATTTAGGAGTCCGAGCCAGAAATCGCTGTCGTCTGTTTGCCATTGGAATGCATCTGGTGAGATGGGCATACCGCCTGAGCCACTCAAAGAAGTAAAGGGTGAGCCACCGGTATTACCGCCCCATCCGCTCAGATAGATTTGGCCACATTCGCTAATGAGAAATGCCGTGGGGCTTATGTCGATATTATTAGGGTTGGTCGGGTTGCCTACACGGGTGTTCCAAAGGAGATTCTGAAGGTTCGCATCGAAGCATGAGACGAACTGTCCTGCGTTGGGGCTTAAGTCGTACACATCACCTACTAAGGGCATGTCGCCTGAGGTTTGTCCAAAAAGATAGATGAGATTATCCTCATCAACTTGAACGAAGTACGACTGATCGTAGCCAGGCGTACCGTAATAAGTGCTCGCAATAGGCGTCCCTCCCCCGTTGGGGAAGCGTGTGACGAAAGCGTCCACGCCCCCACTGTGATTAAACTGATAAGATGTGCCTAAGGACGGATAGTCTGTGCTTTTCGTTCCGCCACAAACGACTGGTTCGAATGCAGTCGTAAACTGTACGCCGTATGCCGCGTCGTCTTGGGAGCCACCTACGTAACAAGACCATTCGAGGGTGGATAGATTGGGACTCATGCGGAAGAGTACGCCATCAGTACCGCCACCATTATAGCTAGGGTAAGGTCCCGCCACCATGGGAAAATTCGTGCTGGAAGTAACGGTAGCTATCCAAGGTCTATCCAGTTCATCAACATTAATCTCTCCCCTAAATACATCCCCATAATTGTAATTAAGTTGGTTCCCAGAATTGATACCATCATTTCCTGTTCCTCCTATATATGTCCCGCTTAAAAGACCCGCAGTCCCCGAAGAGAACTTTAGAACATATAAATCTGAACCGTTATTAAAGTCGCCTGGAAAGAAGCAGCACCCGCCTAATGCTTGATTAGGACCTCCATTAAACCCAGTATCATACGCCCCAGCTGTGACAGGGAAATTCGATGAGCCCGTGGTTCCGAAAACATAGAAATCACCATTAGAATCTGCGACAATTGAAGATGGCACGTCCATCCCGTTTCCCCCGGCAATAGTGCTGTAAAGAAGGGCTGTCCCGTCTGCCGAAAACACAGATATACCTATATCGAAAGGCCCATTACCTGCAGCGAAGGTGGTGGAAATCGAACCGGCTGTTGTGGGGTAAGTCCCCATATCACCTTCCCAAAGAGCAGCTCCGGTAATGGAAAGTCCATCGTCATCAAAGCCCGCGGTAAACCCCCAATTCGCTTGAGTAGCTCCGATATAAGTCGCGAAAACAATGTCTGGATCAATTACGAGATCGAAGAGATCGTCGTAATTCCCCACCTCAAAGCTAACTGTTGAAGTTCCGTCACTTCTGTGTTCGAGTATATACTTACACTCCACTACAACAAGTTTAGAACCTATTAATTGATACGCGAACGGGACACCCTCGATCACATCACCGACGTCGCCCATCTTATGTAGCAAACTTCCATCCGGTCTCAGGCTAAGCTCCGTCCCGTCGTGTATGACCACTATATCTTCTACATCTCCACCTGGTTTAACTATCCAGTCGTATTTGAGATGTCTGGTGCCACGGGAGCTTCCATCCATAACTAAGTTTATGCTGGCCCAAACCCCTTCATACTTCACCCTCTTCACGGGTTGTAGTCCGGTAGCCCATTTCTGTGGATCGCTCCCGATATAGTAATTCACCTTGTGCCCCATCTCCATAGAACCAGACTTCTCTGCATCAAGGGAACCTCCCTCAAATTTTACTTTCCAAGCATGGGAGATTAGTGCTTCTGGCGTTCCCTCTCCATCTTCCCTTAAATTTCTGTGAGACCATAACTCGTCATACCCTTCGCCGGCTAGCCAAGTGGTCCATCCACAATCTTCCATCCAAAAAATCCCACCTCCCAAATCAGCTCTGTACGTAACGAAATCATCCCACTGGCCTTCGTTAGGAACGAAGGCGATGTCAGCATAGGTTTGGGCGTAGCCCGTAGCCATAGAGAAAAAAAAGGCGGTAAAACCTACTGCGTATGAGAGTTTAAACTTAGTCATTCCCTTCAAATCATTTCAGGATGTCTGAAAGTAGTCTTAATTCTAACACCGGGGACATGCGTTCATGCAAAATTCTGTAAACCGCATCCGCGATAGGCATTTCCACTCCGTACTTTTTATTCATCTCGAAGATGCCTTTAGCACCTGTCATCCCTTCGGCCACCATCTTCATCTCAATGACCGCCGCTTTCACGGTGTAGCCACTTCCGACCATAGTTCCCAGTGCTCTATTGCGGCTGTTAACGCTGTACGCCGTAACCAGAAGATCACCTAAATAGGGACTGCTCTTAATATCTCTGTCTATGTCGTGGACGTGGTCAATAAATCTCTTCATTTCTATCGCCGTGTTTGAAATCAGCACCGAAATAAAATTATCTCCATATCCTAACCCATGTGCGAGCCCAGCACCCACAGCGTAAACGTTTTTCAATACGGCTGCTAGCTCCGCCCCGAAAACATCATCCGAAGTGCTCACCTTAATATATCGAGTCCTTAAAAACGGAGCGAAAAGTTCTGCCTTATCAGTGTCTGGACAAGCAACTGTCAAATATGAAAGTCTTTCTCTCGCTACTTCCTCAGCATGGCAAGGACCACATATAATTCCTAAATTTTCATATGGGATATCGAACTTTTTATGGAGATATCGCGCTGGAATAGAGTTGAACTGAGGTATCATACCTTTAATCGCAGAGAAAATAATTTTTCCCTCTAGCCCTTGCGGATTTGCCGACTGAAAAGCATCGTCTAGAAACATTGACGGAATAGCCACAATTAATATGTCGCTATTATCAATCACCTCCTGCATGTCGTTCGACAGCCTCAGCTTTTCTTTAGGGAACTGTATCGATTCTATGTATCGAGGGTTGCTACCGTGCTCCTCAAGAAATTCGAGCGTGTCCATAGAACGGACCCACCAATTTAACTCATCAACATTCTCACAAATCATCTTTGCAAGAGCCGTTGCCCAACTCCCACTTCCTAATATTCCTATCCTCGGTACTGTTGCCATAAGGCTAAGTTAGCTATTAGGGGAGATAGATGAGAATGTCTTGGGCTACTCTCATGCCTTGCGACTTAAGCCCGTTCCACTCTTTTATCTCATCTATCGAAACATTGTATTTCTTAGACAGTCCATAAAGCGTTTCGCTAGGCTTAACGCGGTGGATGAAAATTCTTTCCCCTGAACTAATGATATTAGCGGTCGTGCGTCTATTTAACTGGTGGACAGATTCATCGCAGTCATTTTCATCTTCACATTCGCGAAGTAAAAACTGCTCACTCGCTCCGTATGTTCTTATTCTTTCTTCCTCTACCCCAAACCTCACAAGCTCATCCTCTACAGCCTGGGTTCTCTTTTGGCTTAACGAGTCATTATAATAATCTGTAGCACGTGAATCACAGTGAGCAATAATTAAAACGCGGCTATCTGAATTCGCCAGCAAGTATCTGGCAAAAGCTGCGACAATAGGAAGATCAGAATTTCTAATAACGGCATTGTCGTAGTCCCAGTTAATATTCAAAGCAACTACATCTCCTTCAATTATCGATTCTTCAATCACTTCGTCAACGACAACATCATCTTCTGTGATGCAACTCAAATATTCACACGTTCCATCGTCAATAGTCGCTAACGGATTGTAGTTGCACGCATGCAGAACCGTACAGCCCGGGACCTCTTCCTCAACTACTTCCACTTCCTCGATTACATATTCGCACTTCCCGTCGTCTATCATTGCATCGGGGTTGTAGTTAAGAGCCAGAGGGTCCAAGCAACCGACAACTATAACCATAGGAATGGGAACGATGACAGTTATGCTGGTGAGGGTTTGGTCTTCGGGGGTGATAAACGGGTCAGCAGTGTATCCAAAAGATTCTGGGCACTGAATCATGTAAGTCTGCTCGCGACGAATCCTAGTCGACCACTTTCCCTCGTGGTCTGAAAAGAATCCTACACTTTCATCATCCCCCATATGCTCTAGTGCAGCCTTTATATCTGGCCAAGGGGTACCGTCTGATTCGTGAATGATCTCAACGAAAAGTGTAATCTCAGGGTCATAATCAGAAAAATGAAACAGGGCGTCTATACCATTTCTATCCGATGCAAATATTCCGCTAGTACCTTCTGCGTAAAGCTGAACACCGAAGTCATCACCTGAAGAATTAATCGGATAAGGGTACAGATCGTAAACTGAATTCCACTCAAGGTCTGAGTTCTTAGATGCATAAACTATATCTAGACCGCCCAAACCCTTATGCCCGTCGGAACTGAAATACAATGTGTCTGCATGACGCATAGTGGGGAAAGCCTCGTCTCCTCTAGTGTTCACGACATCGCCTAGGTTGACTGGAGTAGACCACGTGCCCACGAGTTTTGTAGATCTCCAAATATCCATTCCTCCTTCTCCGCCAGGCATATCTGAAGTGAAGTAAAGTGTTCTACCGTCAGGCGATAATGCGGGGTGGGCGAACATAAACTCATCGTCACAAAACGCTAGCCTATCCACTGTTTCCCATGTTGTATTCCCTAAATAATCATGAGTAAGCGCGGTGCTAAACAGCTGAATAGATTGTGTTATCCTCTCTCCGACTGGGGTTCCTAGCTTCTTAAAAAATGTAGGCTGTGGCTTAATGTAGGTCATGCCGAGCACACCTTCATCTTCACCAGCCTTAAAGGCCACCACGCCATCGTGAAAGTCCGTGTTGGACTCCAACATCGGCTTGCACACTAACTCTAGAGGCGCATCCACACCCATTGTATCCACCAAAGTCCCCTTCCACAAATCCATCAATCTATTTCCGGTGTAATCGTCAATGTATGTTTCTGACCCTCTTTTTTGGAGGTGTTTACGAGGACTCTCGACCACGAAATACAATTCGTCGCCTACCCTATGTGGCATAGCCGCACTTGCGACTTGAGAACCATCAATGGAAGTGCTTATAATATTTATCGGACGCACCTTGAAAAACACACTGTCCGCTTGCCTTGCGTCTAAGGATAAAATCGCATCTAATCTAGCTTGAGAAAGAGGATTAGATTTGTCTGCTTCGTAAATCTCCTTCGCTTCAGCGTACCTCCCTAGCGCCATAAGAGTCTGCGCTTTCTTAATTTCCAGTTCTGGAGTTAGTCCTGTTATTGCTTCAATTGAGTCCAAACAAGCTAACGCCCTGTCGTGAACATTAAGCTCTACGTAAATAGGTATTAAGGCCTCGAATGCTTTCTGTTTATTCTTCCCTTTCGCGGCCCTTTCGTATAGCGCTGCGGCTTCGGTGTAAGCACCTTGTTCGTTCAGGGTGTTTCCTTCTAACAGATAATGGGTAGAACATCCTGTAATGAACAAGAAACCTACAATGAATAAGGCGGCGCTATATGTGATTCTATCTAACATCAGAAATAGCGAGGGTTTTGTATGATTGATGTAGCGCCACCGAAGTTAAATCCTAGCTGTATTTCATGGGTTGCCCCTAAATACTGGTAAAGCCCCGCGCCGGCAAAGTCGTATGAATAGCCCACTCTAAGATTATATGGTAAATCTATCTCGAGTGAAGCTACATAAGTAGCGTTCGTTCTAAAGCCTAGTCCCATCCAAATCTGTGTGCCACCTGGTCCATCCTCCATAAATAAGGCGTGACAGTTAATGTCGACTAATAGGGGCGCACCGTCCATGTACCTAACGAGCATGCTCGGCTTAATGTCTAACCCTAGTCCCGTCGAAATAATACCTCCGCCATATGCATAGATGTGACGTTTATAGAATCTTTCGTCAGAGGCATTTCGAAGGACATCATCCTTTGCAAAATAACTAGGTATGGATAACCCCGTGAACCACTTTCCGCTGGTAGCAGAGAAAAATGCCCCAAAACCAAGCGTAATAAATCCTTCCTGAATATTACCGTTATCGTAAACAGGATCTACTTCATCCCAGTAATCTAGATCGCTAAGATTCGCTGAATAGCTCACGTGACCAGCACGTAACCCGAAGGCCATCGTACCGAGTTGAGTTCGGAACTGATAGCTCATGTCACCTGATATGGTTCTCTCACTCACGACTCCAATTTTATCAGAAGTCATTACAAAGCCAAAGCCTACTGGCGCCTTTTTCAAAGAGCCGTCTATGCAAAGAATTTGTGATGTCGGAGCACCGTTAATCTTCCATTGATTGCGATACATCGCGCTTGTTTGAAGGTATGGATGAGCGCCTGCATATGCTGGATTAAGCATAAGGGAATTGAAATTATACTGTGAAGCTAGGTAGTCCTGTTGGGCGAGAGTTTGCTGCATACTCAGAACCGATAATACGCCTACTAGAACTAAACCGCATATGTTATGTAATCGTATCATCTTCGAATGTCTACATAATTAGAGTATGCAACTCCGTTAGCTTCGAAAATTACGAAATAAGTGCCGTCGGGTAGGTCGTGGCCATCATCGTCCGTACCCGCCCAATCATTGCGGTAGTTAGTGGTCTCGAAAACTGTTTGGCCCCAACGATTAAGAACCCTAATCCTCGTGTCCTCTATCCAATCACAAGGCGCAATCTCACCCGAGACGATGAGCGGCCCTATATCGCGAATCACGTACGCATCATTCGCACCATCGCCATTAGGAGTCATCCCTGTAGGCATATTCGGAGAGAAAACCGATTCCTGTACGTAAATCAAATGACTCGCCTGATCTGAGTTTCCACACTGATCTTCCCAGTAATAGAACCTCTCCCAAACACATGCCTGTTCTTCACAATTGCCCTCTATAAGGACGTCTTCACAAGATGTGAAAATCTCTGACATATCGCACTCACCAGTAAACACCATCTCTGCTAGCATATCCTCGCATGTCGGAACGTTAAACGAACAGTAAAATGAGAGGGAGTCTAACTGCGTTGTGAGAACAGGCGCTAATGTGTCTCTAACGGATATCATTATTTCTGTGGACGCAGAAAGCCCACAAGCGTCTGTTATTGTAAAAATTCTAATCTGGTCAAAGTTGTTATCGCATCCGAAGTACTCCCCTTGAACATCTATATCAAGGCTCATTCCGTTTGAAGAGCATAAATCGTCGAATATTGGATTCTCAAAAACCATGTCTTCTTGACATCCTACAGTGTAATCTTCAGGGACGTAGGTGAAGAAAGGAGGGGCGTCATCAAGGAAGGTGATGGTTTGGGTTGCGCTATGGTTGTTACCCGCATCATCCTGGATCACAAAGGTTCTCATAACCACTGACTCGTTCGCACAATCTTGGAAGTTCTCATCCGTGTACACGTTAACGAGGAGTGGTGCTGGGTCGCAGCCGTCCTCGAAAAGCGCCATGTCCTCGGGGTATGTCTGCCCACATGGAACTACTACGTCAGCGGGGAAATCTGTGAAATAAGGCGGAGTGGTGTCTTCGACGTTGATGATTTGGGCTTCAGAAACGGAGTTCCCACATGCGTCTGTCGCAGTAAACGTCCTGAAGATTGTAAACGTTCCTGAAGATTGAATATTCAGTGTGTCTGTAACTAATTCAATTACTGGATTCGGGTCGCAAAGATCGAATACCGTAGCATCCTCTATCGGTATCACATCATCACACTCGAAAGCATAGTCAGGTGGAATAGTTAGTTCAGGTGCTGTAAAGTCAGCTACTACTATTAACTGCAATGCAGTGGCTTCATTGAAACAGTTATCCGTGGCGATGAATGTTCTCTGAATTGTGTAGTTATGTGGGCAATTGCCGAAAATAGTGTCGGTTTCAACCATCATGTCAACAGCACCTAAACACTCATCGACAGCAACTGCAATCTCAAGTTCTGGGGGCTCCTCACATGAAAGAGAAAGACCTAGTGGAACGTAGATAATGGTGGGAGGCACATCGTCCAGGACGTCAATAAAGTACTGGGCAGAATCGATATTGCCACAGTAATCTGTCGCATACGCCCATCTCGAAAGTGCCCAATGGTTAGGACAGCTTAGACTGTCCTCTAGAGCTTCTCCCCACTCTAATAAACTCACTTGGGAACACATATCGAACGCGCTTAACAAGGGCCACACCACAAGCTCCTTGCACTCAAAAGTCGGGGAGGCAATTTGTGGTGGAAGGAATGAAATTTCTGGGCCAATAGTGTCTACAACACTAACAATATGAGTGTCAATTCGGATATTATCACACGCGTCAATTAATGAAAATTCCCAATGAAATTGTCGCTCGGCGGAACAGTCTCCGGAGGTGGTGTCTAGGGTTATTGTTTGTTCTACAGCAGAACAATTATCGGAAAAGTCAACTTCAAAAACATTGCTCAATAAATAATCTAACAGGTCCCAGCCCTCACAACTAACCAATGTGTCTGCGGGAAACTGATTGAAAAGTGGTGGCTCGAGGTCTACTATATCGATGATTTGATAAGCGCATATTATTCCTAAACCGCATCCTACGTCTACAAAGTCATTCGCTGTAGCGGTGAACGTTCTTGTAATCCTCAACACCACATTAGGCGCTGCGACATCCCCACAATTCAATGTGTCTACCTGTACCGAAAGAGTTATAGGTGCTGATAAATCAACGCTAGGGTCAGCACATGGGTGCACATATGCGCCAGAAGTGCTCGTGTATATAAAGCCCCAGTCGACCTCGCCGCAGTCAATAAAAGTGTCAGCGGGGGATGTTATGCAGTTAGACTGCCCGTAGAATAAGGAAGGAGTTAATCCTGCCGCAACTATCACCATGGATATTAAATGAGCTCTTAAAGTCATCACACTAATATATTCATTTTATCGAATAATCGTAACATGTCCTCTCAATTCTTTTGCTATATCTCCCCAAACAGTTGATCGAATCTCAATCTGCCACACATAGACTTCGTTTGGGACATAGTATTCGCCATAATTACCTACTTCGCCTATCCAATATTCTTCGGGATCGCTCGTCTCCCAAATCAATTCCCCTCCCCTATTAAATATCCTGAAAGTAAACGATTCGATTAAAGCGAGATCTGAAAATTCAGCTCTGAAAGCATCGTTGATTCCATTACCCCCGAACCCAGTATAAGGCGGAGTAAATGCGTTAGGGACGTATATCTCAAGGTCGGCTTTAATGCTTATGACATCCATGTAACTATTCACGCAACCCATATCGCTGGTTACAAGTAAATTCACTGGGTAGTCACCTGCTATCATAAAGTCATGTGAAGGATTGTCTAATAAAGAAATTCCTCCATCTCCGAATGTCCACACGCTTGAAACGTAGCCCTGCGATAAGTTGTCAAAAGTAACGCCTGTGTTTAATAGGTTCGAGTTGAATACGTCACCCGGCAAGCCTACTAATGGAACTGCAGTAAAGTAAGCCGTAGGTACAGGCCAAACCTCCACCACGTTAAGTACATCGTGCTCAATAACACAGCCTTCAGAGGAAATCGCGGTTATGTGAATCAAATAGTTTCCGTCATGCTCGAATAAAACCGGCTCAGTTGGGAATGTACTCTCGTACACTATCCAATCAGCATTCACAATCGACAGGTTCGTGGAAAAAGCCCCGATAGTGAGGTCGGTGAATTCTACTAGTAAAGGCTCACAACCAGTGGCCGGTGAAAATTCAACTTGTGGTGACGGAAATTCGTAAACTGTAAATGTTTCGACACTAGTTGCGTCACAGCCATAACTATTGAATGCCGTTAATTCAACGAAGTGCTCCCCGAATTGATTTACATTTATTGTAGGTTCAAATTCCGACCCCAGTGATGTAAAATTCAGGTTCCACTGGAATGAAACTGCACCTTCTGATAAATTAGATACTGAAGCCACGTTAGGTATTCCGCAATAGAGTCCGTCCTCTATCTGAAAATCAGCAACAGGTTCTGGTGCAACACTTATCGTGAATGACGTTGACGCATCACATCCATTTATCGTAGATCCTGTAACTGTTACCTCGTGCTGAACTAGTGATGGGGTGATATTTGTAAACGTATGAAGCGGTGACGGGGTTACCGCAGCAGGTGAGGAGTCTCCGAAACTCCAAAGCCAGAAATCACTGTCTGACGAGTTGTTTACAAAGCTCACGTCTAGCGGACTGCAGCCAGCAATTACTAATGCCGTGATGTCAAGCTCGGGAGTCGGTGTTATCTCTAGCGTTATCGTTTCTGTGGCTTCACAGCCAAAAAGATTAGAGAGAACTGTCGCCGAGGCTGTATAGAAGCCAGAGTTAATATAGATATGACTTTCATCTTCGCCTGAGCCAGATAAACCATCACCGAAGTCCCATGAAATAAGTCCCGTGTCAGTTGATTCAACATTGAAAAATGCTTCTTCGCCCTCACAGAAAATATTATCGTTTAAAGAAATTGAGATACTCGGTTCTGGATGAATAACGATTTCTACGGAGGTCGTGTCGTAAGAGCATCCGTTCGTTACATATTGAATTATCTCATAAACACCAGCTGTGGTGTAAATATTAGTGGCATCTGTTTCTGAAGAATAGTTTCCATCACCGAAATCATACGTGACGTTAGTTGTCGAAATACTAAAATCACTAACGTTTATTTGAAGTGGTGGACAGCCTGCTGTGGTATTCATTTGGAAAAACGCAGTGACCGTGTTCGGCTGTACAAGTATTGTGGAAGAAAAACTATCTCCCCCACATGAGTTTTCAGCAACTAGAGTGACCGTGAATTCTGTAATTAATGAGTCAACTACATATGTGGGCGGATCGGGTACTGTGCCCTCCCCCGTTTCGCCATTTCCAAAGTCCCAGTTTAAATTGTCAGGCAATCCCATCCCTGTATAGATAATTTCAGCTGTATATGGGGAACATACCGTATCGTTAAGTATCGCAAAACTCATTTGGGGTTGAGGGAATACAGAAATTTCCTCCGTATATATATCCGTGCCACATAGATTCGAAACTGTCAATACAATATCGTATTCTACAATACTATCCCCTTGTAAAAATTGCTGAATAGGTGGGATTGTGTCCGTTGTAGTCAGCCCATTTAAGTCCCATAAGAAAGAACTATATGGAAAATAAGAAAGGTTTGAAATCTCGATTTCTAAGGGTGCGCAGCCTGAGTTTTCCGATAATAAAAATTCTGCAACAGGTGGTGCTGTAACCTCAATTGTAGTCTCCGTTGTGTCCACACACCCTAAATCATTAGTTGCAAATAAAACCACCTCATAAGTGCCTACCTCATCGAATTGATGGACAGGTGTTGCAAGCTGTGACTCCTGCCCGTCGCCAAAATTCCAGTCATATAAAGTCGCACCGATAGAGGACTGAGTAATGGGGAATACAGAATTATTACATCCCAGAATGTCTGCAGAAAAATCGGCAATAGGTACAGGTAAAATATTAATCTGATGGCTTAATGTATCACCACACTGTGTCCCCGGGTCTGTAAAAGTGTACTCGACTTCGTAAACGCCTTCGGGTAAATTTGTCTCAAACAACCCATTGCTTTCATCTGTTATATTCGTGCCAAACCAATATCCTCCAATTGGTGATGCGGTATTAAGAACTTGCTCTCCTAAGTTGTGACAAAACTGTTCACTCAACCCTAAATCAATCTCTGGTAATGCGTCAATATACACAGTGACGTTATCCGAAGTGTAGCAAGTGCCTATGCCGTATTCAATTGTAAACTCATGTGATCCTGGCGATAGAAGCTGGGGGTCAATTATACCTTGCTGGGAATTAAGAAGAGCCATGGAAGCCTCCCCTCCAACACCTAACCATGATATACCTGTGATAGGTATATAGTTCAGCAATTGAACTTGAGGAGCGTTGTTGCACGCAGTCGTATCTACACCCGCATAGGCCTCTGTAGGCTCAGCAACAATGACTTCCAGCGTGTCTGAATTAATACATTGTGTGGTGTTATCTGTGAAAATATATATCACCGAAAACGCACCCGCTCCGGTTACACCTGGATTAAATTCTCCATCTGAACTTACGGCTAACTCTGAAGACCCTATGCCATAAAAATAACCATCTCCGCCCTGATTAACACCTGGACTATTACCCTCGAAAAACCCTACTATAGGCTGATTGCAAAAAACGGTATCCATCCCGGCGAACACGTTGGGAATATCCTGGACCAGGACTTGATGCAAAGCAGTGTCAGAACATGTTGTGACCGGATCTGTGTACCAATAGAATAAATCCCATGTGCCTACTCCAACACCCGCATCAAAGACACCTTCTGAAGCGTCAACCACGCCCACGCCCTCCCAAGTCCCGGACGATGGAGAGAAATCTGTTAGATTTACTTCCCCGCTATTAGCACAGAACTCATCATTCGATTGAAGAGAAATCACAGGCACCGGATCTATTTCTAAAACTAAGATATCCGATGTATAACATGTTCCATATCCATATTCTAGAATGAATTGATGCGAGCCTGGCTGTAATAATTGAGGGTCGATTATGCCTTGTTGGTTATCGATTAATGCGCCATTTGCTTGTGGACCAAACCCAGACCAGAACGACCCCACATCTGGTGTAAATCCTACCAACTGTATTTGAGGTGCATTGTTACATGCTATAGTATCAAGCCCGGCAAAGGCTTCTTCTGCGGCAGCAATTACTACCTGTAGTGTGTCGTAATTAGAGCAAGTAGTAACACTGGAAGTAAAGGTGTAAACAACATCAAAAACTCCCGATCCAGAAACTGTGGGAGTATACTCTCCTGCAGGTGTGACAGCAGTTGACGCGTCACCTAATCCGTAAAAATATCCTATACCAGCCTCATTTAACCCGGGACTATATCCCTCAAAAAGGCCCACTATAGGCTGGTCACAAAAGGTGGTATCTAGCCCTGCAAAAACCGTTGGCAAATCGTGAATGATTATCTCTATCGTCGAGCTTTTCGCACAACCTCTTGTGTCTGTTACTAGTATTTCCAGCTGATATACTCCCGGTACCATCCATGTATTACTCGCTGTAAATCCATTGGGCGAAATGAAATCTAATGTGGAAATCCAATCAATGGAATATGGCTCTAGCCCTCCCTCAATGAGAACTTCAAACTCCACTAATTCTTCAAGACAAGCTGCTTCAGGAGCATCCCAGGCGATAGATGGGCGCTCAAATATTTCAATGTCCATGTTGTCTTCCGTAAAACATGAACCCACTCCATACTCGTATGTGTAGCTGTACACTCCCGGAGTTAGAGGAGATATATCTATCTCACCTAGAGAGGGGTCCAACACATTATTTCCTGCCCAGTTTCCATCTTCCACAGGAGAAAAACCTTCTAACAAAAGTATCGTGTCTACATCGCATAACGTAATATCAATCCCGGCATATGCAAGAACTGCAGGAATAAGTTCAATGTCAGTAGTGGCGCTATTCGAACATCCAAAAACATCCGTGTAATCATATTGGAGTGCGGAAAAGCCTAGCTCGAGCACACCTGGATCAAGCGTCCCTAAGGAGCCGTTTAAGATTCCGTCGCCGGACCAAACCCCACCTGCAGGAACAGGAGTTGGAAGAGTAACTTCAATCGGCTGGTTGCACTCCTGAAGAGTCGAAGGGAGGATTATCTCAGGCAGATCTAAAACATCAAATGTTAGAAGCGACGTGCTGGAACACCCTAGCAAGTCCGATACAGAAATAACAAATGGTAGGTCAGCTGAAGAGGCGTCCCATGTAGCTAGCCAAGGAGTGAGAGGATTTATGTCTAGGTCTCCGACCCAGTAAATATTGTAGTCTGCTGTGGTTTGGGCTTCGCCTCCAAACACATCCGCAAAAAGAATAATTTCTGAACCATCACAGATATAATTCACATTAGGGGAAACATTTACAGAGGGGTTCTCGAAAATTTCTAACTGAATAACATCGGACGTAGCGCATGTTGAAACTCCGTAATTGTAAGTATAGCTGTACAGCCCGGGCGACATCCCATCAATATTAATCGTATAAGGCTCACCTAGTGAAACATTCATTCCTACCCACTCCCCTCCCAGTGGAGAATAACCGGTGAGAGCAATAACTGAATCTGTATTACAAGAGGATACGTCTAAACCTACCGCCGCTTCTTCAGGAGAAAAAATGTCTATTGTAAGGAAGTCCGAACTAGTACAACCTGACCCGTCTGTGTATTGATAGGTAACTATCGCGGAGCCCACTCCTAGTATTGACGGGTCATACGTTCCTTGCGCAGCATCTATAATTCCGTCGCCAAACCAAATACCTCCTGTTGGAGTATTATCGTTGAGTGCAATCATGATCGGCTGGTCGCACAACTGTATATCCTCACCCGCATACACCGTGGGTAAGTCCAGTACTGCGACAGAAAATAATTGAGTGTTTTCACACCCATTTATATCAGAGACTTCAGCTAAGATGTCGATATCCACATTAGCTATTGTTTCGAAATAATATGGGTCTCCTATTACATCGCTCGAAGGAATCCAGTTTATGGTATATTCGGGAGAGCCACTGGTCACGTTAGCCTCTATACTTATCGTGTTATCATAGCATATGGTTGACGGCCCTGTTAAACTGATTTGGGGTATGGCATAAGCTTCAATGTCGAAAGCAATTGTGGCGTCGCATGTGGTGCCGGAATAATAAATGAACCCCGTTATTATTCCAGAAACGTTTGCGTTTAATTGGATTACGGTCGTGTCTGGAGACGTGTTAGACTGAGAGCTGCCCGATAACGGGCTCCATGTAAAATCAGTCGCGCCCGACACTACAATTTCTATTTCATCTCCCGTACAAGCACCCTCGGGGTGAATCACTTCTAAAACAGGAACAGGTTCCACTACAATGGTAATCGCATCTACGTCAATTCCGCAAGTGTTCGATACCTCAGCTTGTACAGCATATTCTCCAGCAGTGCTAAAGGGAATTTCAATGGAACTCTGATCTGATGAATAGGGTGAGCCATCTAAAAGCCACGAAAAAACTGTGTTTGGGTCAGAACCACCCGAGATGTTTACAATGTCCACAGTCCACGATTCGCCTTCACAAATAGCCCCAGATGATGCGATATCAATTGTAGGAACATCATACACTTCGATTTGAAAAGACTCTATCGCCTCCGGGCATTGGGCAAGTGCAGGAACCGAGTGATGAAGTTCCACTGTGTAAACGGCTTCCTCTAAAAGTGTAATCGATGGATTGTAATCATTAAAGCTGCTACCCGAAACCCACTCATAGGTACCGCCTGAAATTTCCCAATGATGATTTGCAGTTCCGCAAGGCAGCTCTGGTGTAATGTCATTTAACTGAACCGTGAGGGGTAAACATCCATTAGACGGAAAGTGAGAAGCCTGTGGGTTTAACTCTGGATATACACAAACCTGCATTTGATCTTCACCATCACCACAAGACTCATGTTCCTCTAAAATATGAATATTATATAGCCCCGCCTCTTGAAAAGTCGTGGTGATAGAACCTCCTATACCGAATGGCGGAACCGCATCCGCTTGCCCTTCTAGTGGTATTACACTCCATACACCGTTAGTTGAATCACACGCAGCGTTTGATTCTGCAAAAACTCCTGACGATGGAGATGAATAAGTAAAGGGAACCTCTACACATGCTGTGTTTAAGCCTGTAATTGCGGGTGCAGGCGAAAGATGTATCCTAATCGGATCAACCGTTGTTACAGATTCTGAGCAATCATTAGAAGCTATAACTCTAAACCTATAAGCGTTTTGTGAGCCCTCAGGAGTTGTAAACCCACATGAGGAAGTCGTGAAATTGTGCGAAATTTGTGAAGGAGGCGGGTGGTTAAATTGTAACTCTGGCGTTCCATCACCGAAATCCACGTAATAAACTGTTTCGTCTGAGTTGGCCGCAAAATTAGAAATAGGAAAGGTTAGCGTATATGGGCTGCATAAGCCATTTGTGTTTCCTGGATTAGCCGTTCCTATTTGTGGGTTAGTACCTATGAATATGGAGTCCGTAATTAATGACTCACAACCATTAAGCGCAACTGATTCTATGGTAATAATATAATACCCAAAACTGCTAAACGAAGGGGATTCAACCTCGAAAGTCCAATCTGTAGGCACGACCATCGTAGGAGCGCCCACACCCCAATCTATCGTGATACTCTCAATTCCACTATTTGCTATAGGCTCAGGTGTCAAGATCAGATCCTGAGTCAAATCATTAGGGTCTGGGGAACAAATAGGATCGATTCCGGTGTAGCCTGGGAAAGGCGTTTCAAGAATATTAATGGTCGCAAAAGCTGTGTCCGTACAGCCATAAAGGTCCGTTACTATAAGTGTTATAGGTACGTCTGTCGAGCTTCCCCCATTAATGATAATCTCAACATCGGGACTACTTAGGCTCGACTGTCCGTATTCATATGCATCCCCGAATGACCAATCGTAATTCAACCCCAATCCCGAAGAAGTAGTAATAAACTCAATTCCTTCGTTACCGCAAACTCCTTCCTCAACAACGTTAAAGCTGGCAAGCGGGAATGTTGAACATACGCAGGGTTGTTCAAAATCATCAAACTCTTCCTGCAAGTCTAGGGAGATCTCGCAAAAACAGCCTATCATTAACACCCCGTCTTGATATACTGTAGAAACAATTGAAAGGATGTCTCCGCTGAAAACGTCTTCGCTATTTAATGATAGAATATCTGAGTCTCCTTGGTAAGAACTGTCTAGAAACCAAGTGTATGCTGTTGTGTACTCAACCCCCACTGATTCATATTCGTTAGCTGTAACAGCGAACTCCATGATGCAATTAGTTTCACTAATAAATTCAATTGAAACATCCAGATTACTACAAATATCAGTGCAGGTTTGGGCTTGAATCTGCTCCGTTAAAACGAATGATACTAGCAGGAAGACTATTCCCCTAGAGATAAATGATGGCATTTGGAAAGATATTATCAGTCTCTAAAGGTAGTTCTTATGTGATGAGCGTGAAGTAGGTAACTTTACACCGTATAAACATTCAATATTGCATAAGCAAAATGAGCTCAGAAGACGGATTGAAGAAGATAATTAGCCATGCAAAAGAGTATGGTTTCGTGTTTCCAAGTAGTGAGATCTATGACGGCCTTAGCGCTGCTTATGATTACGGACAGTTAGGTTCGGAACTTAAAAACAACATCAAGGAATATTGGTGGACGGCGATGGTGCGCATGAATGATAATGTCGTGGGAATTGACGCCTCGATATTCATGCACCCGAAAACATGGAAGGCTTCGGGACACGTAGATGCATTTAACGACCCGCTTATTGACAACAAAGACAGTAATAAACGCTATAGGGCGGACGTTTTAATCGAAGATTACATCGCGAAGATTGATGGGAAAATAAGTAAGGATGTTGCGAAGGGAGTTAAGCGTTTCGGTGATGATTTCAATGAGGCTGAGTTTAGAGCGACAAACCCTAACGTGCTTAGACGCCAGGCCACTATTGACGAAATCAACGAGAAGTTCAAGTCCGCTATGAATGCCGAAAACCTGGAAGCGGTGAAAGCTTTGATAGAAGAACTCGGTATCGCCTGCCCTGTGAGTGGCTCAAAAAACTGGACGGATGTTCGCCAGTTTAATTTGATGTTCAGTACAGAGCTTGGAGCAGTGAGTGGAGATGCAGGGATTATTTACCTGCGCCCGGAAACTGCTCAAGGTATATTTGTCAACTTTTTAAACGTTCAGAAGTCGGGGCGTATGAAGCTTCCTTTCGGGATAGCCCAAATCGGAAAAGCCTTTAGAAACGAGATTATTGCTCGCCAATTTATTTTCCGTATGCGCGAATTTGAACAGATGGAGATGCAATTCTTCATCAAGCCAGGAACGCAATCTGAGTGGTACGAGCATTGGAAAGTAGAGCGCGAAAAGTGGCATGCCGCACTAGGGTTGGGAGACGAGAACTATCGATTCCACGATCACATTAAACTCGCTCACTATGCTGACGCTGCGTGTGATATCGAATTCAATTTCCCTATGGGGTTTAAAGAACTCGAGGGCATACACTCCCGAACAGATTTTGATCTTAAATCTCATGAAGAGCACAGTGGGCGCAAGCTTCGATTCTTCGACCCAGAGACTAAAGAAAGTTTCATTCCTTATGTCGTCGAGACTTCCATAGGTTTAGATAGAATGTTCCTCGCCATATTAAGCAATTCTTACACAGAAGAGCAACTTGAGGGCGGAAACGAAAGAACGGTTTTACGCATCCCTCCTGCTCTAGCTCCTGTAAAAGTGGCCATTCTTCCTCTAATAAAAAAGGATGGATTACCAGAAAAGGCCCGGGAAATCCAAGCCGCCCTTCGACTTAATCACAACGTTCAGTTTGACGAAAAAGACGCAATCGGTCGTCGCTACCGTCGCCAAGACGCAATCGGCACACCCCTTTGCATAACTGTCGATCACGACACGCTCGACGACAACGCAGTAACCGTGAGAGAACGAGACGGCATGACACAAGAACGAATTGCCATTACTGACCTCCCTGCATACGTCGAGTCTAAGGTGGGAATGCACACATTATTTGCTTAAGCCATGAAACTTTCAGAGCTGAACTTAAAAAATCGCAGAGCTCTTGTCCGCGTTGACTTCAACGTCCCGCTCGACCAGAATTTTAAGGTGAAAGACGACACCCGCATACGCCGAGCAATCCCTACCATCAAGTATTTACTCGATGCCGGAGCGTCTGTGGTTCTTATGAGTCATCTCGGTAGGCCCAATGGCCCTTCTCCCGAATTCAGTCTTAAGCACGTCATCCCCTGCCTCGAAAACCTCATCGGATCTCCTGTAAAGTTTGCGTCGGACTGCGTCGGCGATACCGCTCTCGAAATTACCCAGCCCCTAAAGACTGGTGAGCTCGTTCTTCTCGAAAATTTACGCTTTCACGAGGAAGAAAAAGCCGGGGACGAATTCTTTGCTGGACAGCTAGCCGAGAATGGCGACGTATACATTAATGACGCTTTCGGAACAGCCCACAGAGCTCATGCCTCCACGGCCATTATAGCTCGTTTCTTCCATAAAAACAAGGCTTTCGGACTTTTACTTCAGGACGAAATCGAAGCCCTGAGCAAAGTAATGACGGAACCTTCTCGCCCACTTTTAGCCATCATAGGTGGTGCTAAAGTGAGCTCGAAGCTTGCCATTCTAGAAAACCTCGTCGATAAAGTTGATCGACTGATGATAGGTGGAGGGATGGCGTACACTTTCGTTCTTGCCCAGGGTGGAAAGGTCGGAAATAGCTTAGTGGAGAAAGATATGGTCGGAAGGGCTGCGGCAATTATGGAGAAAGCTTCGGCGCGCGGTGTTGAGGTGTATTTGCCGCTCGATTCGGTTTGTGCAGACAAGTTCGCCGCTGATGCAAACGTTGCCGTTCACGCAACTTCGGAAATTCCCGATGATTGGATGGGCCTCGACATCGGTCCTGCTTCGAGCGAACGCTTCGCCAAGGCTGTCAGATCTAGTAAAACCATTCTGTGGAATGGACCCATGGGCGTATTCGAATTTGAAGCCTTTTCTAACGGAACATTTACTGTTGCTGCGGCCTTAAAGGATGCGACTATAGATGGAGCCTACACCCTTGTAGGTGGTGGCGATTCGGTAGCAGCCATTAATGCTGCTGGTCTTGCAGATGATGTCAGTTATATCAGTACTGGTGGCGGGGCCATGCTCGAATATCTTGAAGGAGTGGAGTTGCCTGGTATAATTGCTTTGACTCTATAGAAAGTCAACCAGTTGGTTGACTAATTTTCTAAGCGATGTTACCTCTCTAGTATTTCATTCATCACGAACATGCTTTTCACCTGAGATATGTTGTCCATCGCCGCAAGTCGTTGAGTAATAAATTTATGGTAAGAATCCATATCGGAAACGTGAACTTCTATCATGTAATCTGAGGAACCGGTGAGGTGATAGCAGGATTTTACCTCGCGAAAGCCACCTATGTTCTGCTCGAAGTCTTCTAGTGCGGCACGTTCGTGGAGTTTCAGGTTAACATTACAAAAGGCGCGAATCTCAGATCCCATTTTACGTCTATCAAGCTTAACTGTGTAGCCTTGAATAACGCCGTCGGATTCTAGCCTTTTAACGCGTGCAAAGACAGCGCTACGGCTTAAGCCCGTTAATTCACTTAAATCCTGCATGCTGGAGCGTCCGTCAAACTGCAAGTGTTCGACAATTGTCCGGTCTAAAGCGTCTAGAAGATTCATTTGTTCTGTTGTACAACCATTTCAAAGCACAATTTAGCACAATTAACACTATTTTAAGATAATTTATTACATTTGTTCTGCACGCCACTCTTTTAACAAAACAAACAACTAAGTTTACACCATGAAGCCGAACAAAAACAAAGACTTACACCTAGAGACTCGCTCACTATTCGCTGGATACGACCCGGCAGAAAATCACGGAGCGGTAAAACCACCTATACACCCAGCATCGACATTCGTTTTTCCAAGCGCAGCAGCAGGAGCGGCTCACATGGAGACGGCTTATGGCGTTGAAGGAGCGGAGACACCGCCAGAAAACGGGTTTATTTACAGCAGACTAGGAAATCCGACGTTAAATGTGGCCGAATCTCGTCTCGCTACATGGGATAGCACGGAGGCAGCTGCAGTTTTTGCCAGCGGAATGGCGGCGATAAGCACTACGATATTTGCGTGGACGGGACCAGATAGACCTCTTTGGTATGTAGGGCCTCTCTATGGCGGAACCCAACACATTGTCGACGACATCCTCCCAACCATGGGCGTGGAAGTAAAGAGACTTGACAGCTTAGACGATCTCGAGGGAATGGAAGGACAGATTCCTGGTATGATTTACCTCGAAACACCTGCAAACCCTACTCTTAAGCTACACCGTATTAAAACGGCAACTGATTACACTAAAGCACACTCAACGGAAGACCATAAGGTACTCGTGGTAGTGGATAACACTTTCCTCGGACCTATAATGCAGAGACCGTTAGAGGTGGGCGCAGACTTAAATGTGTATTCAGCGACTAAGTACCTGGGTGGACACAGCGATGTAGTAGCGGGAGCGGTTAGTGGTGGAGCAGAGGCGATGGCTAAGGTTTTTGAATACCGATCTTTCTTCGGTGGGATGGCTGATCCATTTACAAGCTGGTTACTCGCTAGATCTATGGAGACTTTGCATATCAGAGTGGAGAGACAGGTTGAATCGACAAGGAAAATTCTTGATTACCTGCAGAAAACACCAGGTACACCTAATAAAGGCATCAACCGAATATATTCCGCTTGGGAGGAGGATTTAGCAGCAGTGGGTGACTTTAAGTCAGCTGCAATAGCCAAAGAGCAACAACTAAACGGTGGTGCAATGTTAGCACTTGAGGTTCCGGGTGGACGCCAGGCGGCATTTGCTTTTCTTGACGCATTGAACGTGTTTAAGCTTGCGGTGAGCTTGGGTTCTACCGAATCACTAGCTGAGCATCCGGCAAGCATGACTCACGCAGGAGTGCCTGCTGACGAAAAGCTGAAGCACGGTGTGACTGAGGGTATGGTTAGGTTGTCTGTGGGGATTGAAAACGCGGAGGATTTGATTAACGATATCGCTCAGGCTCTTGAAGCTGCTTGTGGGATTTCGAATAAGTGCGAAGTGAGCGCTAGTGCGTAACTTGACATTTATGATAAGGACTATCGTAGTTGTTTTATGTGTGGTTATGGGAAGTACTGGGGCATGGGCTCAGGCACCTACTTATGCATACAGCGATTCGCAATTATGGTGGAGTGAAGTTGAGTGCCATGTGGAGGACGGACTCGTGAGAAAGGGGAATAATTGGATGGGGAAGGTGGAATATACGGTTAGGAGGGGTAAGATTTTTATGGGGCTTAGCAGCTTTAGCTCTGATTTGGCCTACACCTTGAGAGATGGAAAGCTGAGTATCGGTGATTCATTTTTTACGGATGCGATTAGTTATTCTATGGTTGAAAACCGCATCTATGTCGGCGATAGCTCCTTCCTGCTGGATCTTGCGTATACGATTAGTCCCGACGGAAGGAATCGTGGTGTGGTTTGCGTTTACAAGGGTAATAGCATAAGCTCGTTCGATGTGGTTGCGTATCTGCAAGGGGAGCCGAGTCAGGCCGAAATTTTCGCGTTGCTTTTAACAATGGGGTTGCTTTAGGCTGTATATTACTTAACTAATCACTTATGGGCGTAACAAAATCACATATAATTGCTGTTTTATGCATGTTGTTTTTTATGGCAGACGCGTCTGCCCAAACCACATATAGCATAGCTCGTGAGTGGAATGAAGTGCTGCTAGAGTCGATAAGGAAAGACAAGGCTAGGCCTACCGTTCACGCTAGGA
>Ga0308011_10000075_pt1 | contig 52972 bp, 54 predicted proteins | sample Neamet177_FD_203144 | JGI IMG/M metagenome (GOLD analysis project Ga0308011, IMG submission 203144) | Marine microbial communities from water near the shore, Antarctic Ocean - #177 | ecosystem: Environmental > Aquatic > Marine > Unclassified | place: Southern Ocean | collected 2014-07-25 | reverse complement strand
AAATCGAATATTACTATTTTATTTTGTTTTTCCATGTCTTATTGTTTTTTGAATGTTGGAACTAACCACATACCATTCTTAAAGATTAAATCTAAAAATCCTGGGATAACGTTATCTACATCCATTAATAATCTAAAACTTCTAACAGTATCAAATTGGAACATCTTTGCGATTTCTTCTCTGATTCTTTCACCACTCACAGTTAACTCTAATTTCTGTAAGATATTTGGTTGTTGCATTGCATCCCATAAATCTATAGACATTGTGAAATCCTTTGTGATTGTAAATCTCAATGCTCTTAAGATTCTAAGTGGGTCATCCATCATAGTTTGAGTGGCATCCATAGGTGTTCGTAATATCCCTTTCTTTAAATCAGCAATTCCATCAAAGATATCAATGATATTTCCTTCAATATCTTCTGCGAGTGCATTAACTGTGAAATCTCTTCTTAGTAAATCATCTTCTAATGTTCCTAATTCTAAGATAGGTTTTCTAGTTCCTTCAATGTAACCGATTTCCTTTCTTGCCATTACAAAATCTGCAACTAAACCTTCGTTAGTATCTCCTTTTGGAAACTTCGCTCTAATTGTAAAACAGTCAGGAGTTTCTAAAAATATTTCGTATTTTCTTTCAGTCATCCAGTTAACCATTTCCGCCCAACCTTCTTCGATTGTCTTAGAGTTCTCACATACGAATGTGAAATCAATATCTTTGGAATCTACTCCAAGAAACTTATCTCTTATACAACCACCTACTTTGAATATCTTTGCCATAATTCTATTGTTTTATTTTTCTTAATACAAAGATACGACTTATTTTGACAATACAAAAATAAATATGGTTTTATAGCGCAAAAATAAACCACCCCGATTAAGAGGTGGTTTACGTAATGGTGGAGGTGCCGGGTTTCGCATATACTCAATGTATTTCTACACTGTACGGACTATATCATCATCTCAAACGAGATGTCGGACGCTAATGTGGTTATTAAGAAGACTCTACCTCTCCACTAGTCTCTGAACCTTCTTAAGATGTATCTTAAGCTTGGCTGCTGATTGGCTTATCGTTTCCGACTTAGCGTTCCAGCAATTCATCCAATTTTTAATTTAACATCACTGTTAAATGGGTCCCCTATTAAACCCGGGTCTTGCTCAGTCCACTCACAAAGGACTACACGTTTAGTACAGTATTTTCTAATACTCCGAAATTCGTTGACCTGTTCTTCACCATCGTAAGTCAACAACCAATGGACGACCCAATTTAGGGTTTAGTCGTTTTTCCACCACAACAACGGACTTCTGTTGCAAGGTATATGTCCTGACCGACCCCATGTAACTCACTCTTAGAGTGAGTTACGGTTAACTTCATAAATAATTATGCGTTAACGATAGCAGTTTCAGAAACTAATCCGAACATTGCCATCTCGTTATAAACGTTTCCGTCTAAAAAATGTCCATCATAGATTAAAGTCATAGATGAAGTTTGACTACGTGCCCCGTGTAAGTAATCCTGCCAATCAATGCCAGTCACCCCCATTATTTCAAAGAACCTTTCAATGTAAATACAAATATAAGTAATAAATGGATTCCTTAACTGTTTATTTACTTATTTTTTAACTCCGTCATCTCACGGGTTAAAATATCATTAACCTTATCCACCCTACTGTCAATGTGACGGTAAAGCTTAGACTCAATTTTACTCATTTCCGAGTATGAGTTTACCAAATCCTTTTGGAGTTGGTCGTTGTCTTTCATTAAGGCATTTATTAACCTATAATTCCCAAACGTACCCACAACCACTATTAACATAATGACCGCACATACACCTAAAACAAATGATGTTAGTTCCATAATTTCTTTTTTATTTATACACGAAAGAACCCACCTAATTACTACGCTTGTATTTCTTGTATATTACACCACTCTTCAATGTCCTCACTTATCAAACTCTCACCGGGGAATAGTGTTCCCCACATGGTCCCATCAGTATTAATTAAATACTTATGGAAATTCCATTTAAGTTCAAATGGGTTCCCATCTATTTGGTTATCCACAATATAATGTGTCTGTCCGTTTTGTAACCATTGGTATAGTTCATTTTCTTTACTTATCACAGAAGACTTAGACATTATTTTTACTGTCGGATATAGGTCTACTAATCCATATCCGTCACAAAACACTTCATTCTCTTCGTCCGTGTTTGGTTCCTGATTAAAATCATCGGAAGGGTATAAATAAATCGATACCTTATCTTTCATTAGTTCCGCAAATTTCGCAATATCTTTCATATCACTATCCGTATACCCACACTTAGATGCCGTATTGATAACAATAGATTTCATACCTCTAAATCTAACGTATGATGGGTCAATTACCTTACCATCTGAAGTAGTTTGTACGAATTGGTTAAAATTTTCTTTTATCATAATTTAATTGTGTTTGGAAATATAGTCTTAAAATTGTATAACGCCACTTTTGTAAATGAATTTAGTTTTACGAACCTATCGAAATCAGATTTAATGGTCTTAATTAACTTATTAGTCATACACTTTTCTTGGTATGTAATCCACCTACTATACTCCATAGTACCTACCGTTAGGACTTCCACGTCAACACTAACCAATTCCTTAGAGAAAATATAAGTGTTTAATATCTTAAATTCCACTCTAAAGGAATTATATTGTCCACCTCTTTCTTCAAAAATATGTTCATACGTTCTCCCACTTAATAGATTATCCAATGCGTTGTTTGGTCGTCTAATGGTTTCGTACTGTTCCTGTGTTTTTTCGTATTTTGTCATATCTATGTTCTTTATCTCCAACAAAGATAGTGATTAAGTTTGTATTATACACCACAAAACAACTTAAATCATAATTTATTTACTACTTCCAATAAAAACCTATCATTTAAGAGTAAATAAATACTAAATGAGTAAAGACTACTTCGAACATAAAGAGACAATCGGTAATTTTAATAAGGTTATAGTTACCGGACCACACGGGGCGGGTAATAAAATAACCGCATATATTATTGACAGTGATAACGAACATTTAACCCACCAACGTTGGGAGGACTTAATTACGTCAGAAGAGACTCTTAGAGAGATTATATTAGAGAATAAGAACAATTCATATGTGACGTTCTGTCCGTCGTGTTCAGGACTACTACATACGGTTACCGACCTACTAGATGATGTACTAGTAATCGTAACCTATAAAGATATCAGGGAGATTAAGTCTTATCGAGAAAGAAACAATATAAAGGACGGAATTGATTCATATGAGACACCAATATACGAACAACTCATTGACGAAGTTCCTGAATTAGGATATGGGATTGAGGATGGACTAGAGGAGGTTACTTACGGATTGTGGGAAAACTACCAAAGAAAGTTAATACCTAACTGGATTGAGACAGACCATAGTTCATTATCAAATCATTGGAAATGGGTACCTAGAAGTGAAAGGACTAACTTTAAAGAATGGCAGACAGAAATCGGAGAGAAACCATAATATTATGGTATTTATAATGTAATTAATAATAAAATAAAATACAAAGATATGTACGCAATTATAACAAAAAAAGAATCATCAATAATCGACTTAGTTTGGTTATGTGATAAATACGAATTAACTGACGGAGTCTTAATCTGTCAATATGAGGAGGACGTAAATGAATTTTCTGAAATAACATCAGAAACACATAACGTTTATGAGTTTAATGGTGAAATACCTGACGATTACGGTTCAGTCCCATACAATTTCGAAAACGGAACATTCATAAAATAATATGGTTATAAGATACGCGATTGTTAGAAGGGAAGACCCGTCTCACATACACGAAGTTATACCTTACGGTAATATAGTAAATGTGACATCCCCAGAATTCTTTTCTGGGGGTAACCCATTTTCGTATAACGATTTTACCGTTAGAGAAATGACTACCGATGAGATTGAAATGCTCGTTTCCATCAAGAGGAATGAGGACACAGATAATCGACGTAAAATGGAATATGACGAATGGGTAGTAATTAACGACCGTTGCGACTCAGAAAACATTAAGTCTTTTGAGTTGAGGGGTGACAAATTCTTTACAATCAATAGGGGAGAATTTATGAAATTAAAAACCGATACAATTTCTGAAGGAAAGTACTCAGTTACGTACCGAAATGAGATTTTTAGTGTTTATCATTATTGTTAACGCACATTTCATCTTGACAAACGATTAAGGGCTCACACCCCTTTTCCCGACCACACACATCACAATCAACCTTTTCAACTTCCTTATCCGTTATATCTAATAACGATAATGGGTCTGTGGGGTCAATATCCATGATTTTGGGGAAGATTCCAGTGATATTAAATATGAACGTTATTGTGGTCACCACGAGACCAATCCATAAAAGTAAGTCTATTATTATTCCCATACCACTATTCCTCTATTTTATGTAATTTATCGTCAATTATTATGAATTTTACCTCAACATCGGAGGATAAAGTAAAAAGGGTATCATTATGATAAATAGACCTAAACTTATCGGTATTGTAATCACATAACCCGATATATTCCCGACCCGTTTTTTTAATGATATTAAATAATGATGGGTTAGTCACTTCATTAATTACAAATATATTAACATATCCGTCATCATGTATGAAGTCCTTAAAAAGATGAGGTAAATTAGGTTTTGATATGGTATTATTGTTAAACGTATATTCGTCAACGATAAAGTGTTTACCATATGACTCCTCTAATACGACCACACACGGTTTACTAAATAATTCCTTACATAGTTTATCTTTTCTCTTACTATATTCATCATTAGATACATCAAATATAAACCCAGTATGTCCCATACTTTTTTTCGTACACTCAGGCGATTTATAGTGAAATGAAATCATATTCCCATCTAACACATCACTTAACTCTTCGTAGTTAATTTCCGGCCCATTATTAATCATGTCATTAATATAGTGAGAATTAGATAATAAAAAATCTCTATGGTATCTTCTACGAGTACCGTAAAGTGAGTTAACGTACAATGCGCCCCCTAACGACATTGATTGAGACTCTGTCAGTGGTGATATATGAATATTATAATCTTTAAATTTATTAAGTATTTTAGTATTTAATCTACGATTCAAAAAAGTCTCCCCACTTAAGGTAATATTTCGAGTAAAGTTGGGTGAGTAATTTTTTATACTATTTGTTATTAAATCGATTACCGTATTTTCGATTACTTTCTGACATATCGACGCCATTTTAAGTACGAATTTATTACCAAAAGACTCTTCGTCGTAAGAGTAGTACGGTAACATTCGGAATTTATCTAATTTTTGTATCACTTTATGTTTGGTAACCTCATTGAAAAGGGTTAACTCATAATTATCCCTAATGTCGGACAAATGATTATTTACCCCTTCATCTATTACCCCATTATATTCTTCGTCATTATACCTAGGTGAAATATCCGAGATTGTTGTGTGGTTGAAGTATCCCGAACCAAACCCCAATAGTTCGGTCATCTTAGGGTATAGTTTCCCCACGCTGATTTTAGGTCGATTGACCACGGTCATTTCATTTGACTCTGACACACTTACTGACGAACCATCATAAATCGTATAATCATTATATGATACCGTAATATTGATTGAATTGACGAACTCGGACGTGAAATATCCAATAGATGAATGACACATATCGGGACTAACAATTAGTGATGGTACCACTAATTGATTGTAAATCACATAACCGGTTACGTAATTATATGGTCTATCAGTGTATGGTGGTAATAAGGAAGGTAAATGGAAAACTGTCTTTCTTTCCTTTCCGTGTTCTTGGAATGCGGAAAGAGGGGTTAACCGAAATTCAGGGTCCACCACAAAGTCAAAATGGGGTAATCCAATCATATCCTTATCGTACCCAGCGAAGACAATATAATCCAATTCATCCACTCTAATCTCCGTCCCACCAAGGAAATTCGTCAAAGTGTCGGAACTTAACTTACCTATGCTCGTCCCAACATTTATTTTATGGAACGAGGTGTGTTTTAATATCTTCCCATTCTCCATAAATGCGATTCCACCATTAATTCCTAAGTTAATTGATAATATTTTCATTTTTTACGTTTCTAAGGTAGTTTTTTACACTTTTTTAATACTTATGGGGGTAGTAATACAAACCCAATAAACTTTTAAACCATTAAATCATTATGTCCCTGGATAGAGCAGCTCTTATCGAACCAACAAAGTTACCATACTACTATTTCTTTTTGAATTCCTTAGTATATGACGAAGAAACAAATGACGAAACCGTTGTAGAGGACGAAGTCTCCGACGACGAATATCCGTTATTCATCTAAAACTCTTAGGTCACATTACGTGACCTTTTTTATGCTCTATAGGTTCTTATGTAATGAATTATAGTAAAAATCTTTAGTAAGTAAAAACCATTCCCATAACTCCCCCTTAAAATCTTTCCGAAAGTCATCCATTTCCGTTAGTAATGAACCAACACAAATATAACTACACGTTTTATGGTGAGCAAAACTACCTAATTCACCAAACTTACCCCTCTTTAATTGACTGTAAGTATTTAATACCTCAAATTCTGAAATCATTATTTATTTTATTTTATTATTTTATAGAAAAAATAATCACTGGCATAGTGTGACATTACGATTTCCTTCATAAGGATTTTCTTTTTCTCCATATCGGTTAGCTGGTTACCCATTTTTAATTTTAGAAACTTCGAACCGTCTATTGTTGTACTAGTCATTGACATACCTTTTATTTTATTCTTCACAAATATAGTGAAAATGTACCACTCTTAAGTGTAAGTGTGGATGTTTTTTACTGGTTTATTATATTTATTAGTAATGGTTAATAAGATAGTATTTGTTTTAGTTGTTGGTATCCTATTATTATTAGGGTTTATCGTTATAGGTGATTTTATAATCTCGTATGAGGATAATAGACCTATTAACGAATCCATAATACAATTATTACAAATTACCATCACCGGACTGATTGGGATTATCGGTACCTACTTTGGTAGTAAATCCAATCAAAATAATGACACCTAAACCCATATGGTTACGCAGACGAACTGTTTAATGAAATTAAAGGGGGTGCTTAAAAGAAGAGACTAAAGTGAAATTATGAAAAATATATATAATATAAAAGAGAGTGAGATGTCTAGAATCCTAAATCTACATAGTGCGGAGAAATCGATTAACACATTAATCGAACAAGAAGTTACTAACTACGACTCAGTCTATGACTATAAAAAGGAGGGTAATCTATACTTCACTAAAAAGAAAACGTCAGATAAGTGGATTAAAGCTACCGGTAAAGTATTAGACGCGATTAAATCTAAGGTGTTTAATTCTCCCGATACGACTAAAGGTGAGACCACTAAGACCGGTGAACCTTTTAAAACAAAAGAAGAAGGTGATAGGTTCCGTACATGGATGAATAAGTACTATAAGTCATTCTCTAAACGAATCAACCTAGACGTATCAGGTAGTCACACTAATTCATACATTAGGAAAGCGTATAATTCGAAACTCAAATCGGGGAAGACGTTTGGTGAGTATTACCAAGAGAAGAACTCAAATCGTGAGGTTTCTAAAGGTAATCCCTTGAATAAACGAAAGAGTACGATACCAAATCTTTTTGTTAGTGACACTATAAACTCTAACTTCCTACAAAAGATAAACTTTAAGAAGTTAGAATCTTCCTCAGGTAAAATAGACCACCTTATATCAAACCCAGGCACTAAAGAATGTGCTCAATTTATCAATGATTTCTCAGATAAGTTTGACTCTGTAGGTAACGCGTGGTTATCATATAGGAATGATTCGATTTTAGGTCCGACAATATTCTCAAAATTTAAACAATTAGACGATACACAAATAAAAACTGCGATATCGTTATGGCAAGAATTAGATGAGAATGGTGGTGGAAAAGAAGGTGGTAACGTTACCGGTGGTAAGGTTAAATCATTCGTTAAGGGTCTCGTGAATGGTGGTGAAAGTTCACCTACCGATTTACAGATTGACGACATTATTGGATTATACTATGATGGTTCAAGTCATCACGAAGAGGCATTCTACCACGGTGGGGTAGCTTGGTTCGTAGACGGAAAACCAGGTAAAACGATAAGTAATGGAGATGGATGGGGTATGAATACCCACTTAGGTATTGTTGGTGCAATACAGGATGGCATTCCTCTTATATTTCATAATGTGAGTGGTAATGTTATTAGTCAACCAGTCTCAGAGTTATCCCCTACAATATGTTGGATTAAAAGAAGTGGTACAACAACAAAACAAGTCAAAGTCTCTAAGAAAAATCTTTCTGAGTATAACGACATTAATGAACAAAGACCGGACCACTTAATGCCGGGTCAACCTGAAACCAACCCTAATAGTGTAGTGTTTAAGGTAAAAGAAGAAACCAAACAAAAAATAAAATCGGTAAACGAGAAATATAACTGCGTAAATGAGGACTTTAGAGTTCCATTAGATACCTTAATTGAGGAAGGATACGACACTGACATATTAAAACTTTCATTAGGTATTATTGGAAGGGAGAGTACATTCGCATCAGGATTAAGGTATAATACTATAAGTCCCATTAAAATTATTGGAGCTTATTTAGGTGCTGACACCTCAGTTGGACCGGCACAAATGAAGACGGAGACTGCGGAGGAATTAGGGTTAGACCTATCTTACATCCTAACTAATGTCGGAGCATTGTCAGGGGTGTACCAATACCTTCATAAGTCAATTAAAAAAGCTCGAACCGAAGGGTATGGGGAAACTCCATCCAGTATAGGTGATATAGGAACAGGAAACGCAATGTATGATATATCAATTGCATCTTACAATATAGGTAGAACATCAATAACTAAATGGTGTGACTCAAAAGATACTAATCGAAATCTAAAAAACTTAAAGGATAAGTGTAATGGTCAGGTTGACGGTAAAGGTGAGGAAGTGAAGAACTACATCCCCAATTTTAAGTCTGAAAGATGGGACGGAGTTAAAACTTCCACTCACGGATACATTAAAGAAGTCGCTGAACGTTTTAAGGGTATTAAGTGCATTTAATTAAAGTTCCCCGTTATATATGTCGTTGGTTCTTTAATATTTAAAGGACCTTTTAACCCTAATGGTACCGACATGACAGATGTTGTCCCGTTTTTATCTGTGAATTTGTAATCTACAGAGGTACCACCGTCAAGTAGAATTCCATCCACGATATCATACTTACTTGAAAAAGTAACAATCTCTTTAATCGTAACTCTCCCGACTATTCTGGAGGACACAACGACTATATCCCCATCACGGGTTTGACCCATTAAGGTACGATGTCTTTTAAGATTCGCATGGTTCATGGTAAAAAGTCGTACATTCATAATACCATTATCAATACCCCATAAAATCGTCTGAGACGAGTGTTGGGTCATTTTAGGACTATTCTTACTCCTAACGTATGGTTTACCGTTCTTAACGTAAAAGAACCCACCACCTTTCACTCTACGATTCTTTCTCTTACCATCAATAACCACTAACCCTATCGGATTACCACTTTTAGTGAAAAAATTACTATTAATATAAAAATCGGAATTGGTGGGTTTTGACTCACTAACTTTGAAGTTCATCTCACCTTTCTTAATTACATATACATTATACGTGGAAGTTTGAAATATTTTAGTTTTTTTGTCCCCGATTAGTTGGTTAATCGGCAATTTAAGACTTAAAAAAAGTGTGGGTATTAGAATAAGTAGTAATTTATATTTCATATGTTTTAGAGTTTCCATACAACAAAGATAATAAATAAACCCATATATGCATCACATATATGGGTTTATTTGATATTAGCACCATCTATTATCGCTGACGTCTCCTATAACCTTATGCGTCATTTAGCTTTGTTATGGTTATCACGTTTATAAATGGTCTCAAGATAATTACCGAATGTAACCTTTTAATCTAGCCTATTGTGTTACATCCCCAATTTCCCGGTAAGACAATCTAGTTTCTTCTTACCCCTGATTAAGGCGTCTACACCTTTACCTCATTATCTCTTGTTGTAAACTCCTAAGTGTATTTAGTTTTTCAGTATCGGTAACGCCTATTACGGTGATGTTACAATTATGCCCACTTACTTCCAACATATTACAATACAGTTGGTACTCTTGGTGGGTTTAATATGTTATAGGAATCTAAGCGATATTATTTCCAAACCTAATTTTAAATACGACACTAACTTGACGTATAACAACTTATATCCCACCTTTATTTAGTAATACCTCTACGATAATATATTTCACTTATCAATGTAAAGGTAATTACCAGGTCATAGGTTTAACCTTTTTTTGTTCTACTATCAGTTTTCCGGTCATCATTTCCTATCATCTCTATTACCTGATATCAAGTATCCCCGAGTCCATCGTAGATTGGACTAATATTATAAAAGAGTGACACTTCTTATTACTATTATTCATAAGTTCTCTTTATATTGTTTACTGAATTTGTTAACGAAGGTCTTTTCTCCATGTGGTTTCAGTTTCCCTATAAATGTCCACTCTTTAATTCTATTTATTTATTTAATCCTTTCAAGATGCCAACTCCGGCACCAAATACGTTGTTGTTACCATACTTAGATTTACCTTGTATTGCCCACTGTCTATTTGTTTCCGCCTCATATAATTTCAATACTGCCGGTTGTGACATTAATTTCTTAGTCTTTACGTCATATTCTGCCGCCTCAAACAACCCTTTAGATTTCGCTACTGCTGCCTTTGCTAATGCCGTTTGTTCCGCCTCTTTTTTCTTAGCCAATTCATTACGACCTAATTGTACCGCAGTTTCCTCAGCCAAATTCGCCACCGCCTTTGGGATATCCACATCCGTCATCTGTAATCTCTTAAATTCAATATAGAATTCTGGTAACTCATCTTTAATGATTTGGGCGAGTTTCGCTTCTGCTTCGTTTCTTTTTGAGATGTTTAATTCGATTGCCGAGTATTGTGGTACCACTTCCTTACCCGCTGATTTCAACGTCTTTAGTATCTTAACCTCCACATCCGTAATTTTAGTGTGTAATAGATTTACCTTGTTCGGATTTAAACTATAGTCTAATGCCAATTCGACAACTGTCGCCATGTTATTCTTATCATTAAATTCGAATCTCTGTACTGTTGTTTTCTCTCTAACATCATACTCAATCATATCATCAAATAGAAACCCTAATCCGTTGTGCATCCCCTCATTGTAGATTGTATTCATGTCTGTTTCTCCACCCCATGAGACTCTAACACCTTTATGTCCACTGTCTACTGTTTCACACGATGTGAAACCAAATAATCCCACTAATAATACTAATAATACTTTCTTCATCTTTACTTGTTTTAATTGCTATTTATTTATAATTGTTTACCCACTTACTTTTTACCATAAGTTTTTTCTACTGCAGCTTTTTTTAATTTTGATATTCTCCTATTTCTAATTTTCACTATGACGAAACCAACACAATAACATGGTATTATGATGAGCCACCCAACGACAATCAATAAATGTATTGCCAACGTCATTAGTGCCAGCGTAAACACCCCTATGAAAACACCAACCAAATCGAACCCTAGGACATTACCATCCCACCATCGAATTACGTCTTCTAAAAACGACGATTCGAAACGTCGGTTCCTTAATGTGGTAACTAAGAACGTTATCGATACGATAATACCTAAAAAGGTACCTACTTCGAAATAATCCATTACTCTTCCTTTTTAGTTTTGGTTTTCCTATTTTCAGGATTTCTTAACCATTGATAACTCATCCATGCTCCCCATATAATTCCGGAAACGACCATTAACATTATAATACCTTTCATACTTTTAGTTTTAACTGTTTTAATTAATTTTATTGTTGTCCCACAAGGGCTCGAACCTCGACTCTTCTCGACCAAAACGAGACGTGTTGCCAGTTACACCATAGGACAGTATAGTTTAGCGAGATTTACCAAACTTAGATTTTAACGGTTTTATTTACTTTCAAACAAACACATTAGTGTCTTACCACATTAAAAAAAGTCAAATTACTGGGAGACTCTATCACCTGTCTTTATTCCTCAGAGAGCGGCATTCAGGATGTCCGTTCTATTACCCCCATTTAATTTATAGACTCCATGGATGTCTGTTTAAGTACCCCTTACTTATTTTACGTTTACCGTACTGTAATTAATTTATATACGTACCTAGTCGCGAATATTAAAAAGATAAGACCTGTAATTGGGTGGTCAATCGCTCTAATGAATGTCCACATATCCTCACTTATTTCCCCTCCCGATATCAATCCGATAAATAAACCAAATGAGAATGTTATTAATAGATGTGCTACTTTGGCTATCACAAATGATAATAATCCGGCCCAAAAACCTCTCTTTAGTTTCATACTTTCGTTTTCTTTACTCATATTGTATTTTTGTTTTAATTTAAGGAAGTTTGACAAGTATTGCCGGTTCTTCACATATTGGATAAAATTACTGTGGTCCGTACAGGATTTGAACCTATGACCTTTTCGTTATGAGCGAACTACTCTACCTCTGAGTTAACGGACCGTGTGGGGTTTTGTAAAAATATTTATGCTAAGATAGTATAAATTTTATTACCTACATGACTTTTACCCCAAAAGTTCTCTGTGTAATTAGAGACCCACAGTGGTCTTAGTAGCGTAGGGTAGGAATTGAACCTACTTCTATTCCGGCTTATGAGACCAGTGAGATACCTTACCTCCCCCTCGCGATGTGCAGCTCCACGGAGAATCGAACTCCGAACTTCGCCGTGACAGGGCGACATTATAGCCGTTTAACTATGGAGCTATTTAAGGTTGATTAGTGGTTCAACCTTAAAAACCTTAACAAAAACCAACCAAAGGTGGGTGTTTTATCATTGTGGGCCTGATGGGACTCGAACCCACATACTTCTCCGTGCAAGGGAGGTGCTAAGCCAGTTTAGCTACAGGGCCAAATTGTATTCCCACGGAGAATCGAACTCCGATTTTATGGATGAAAACCATAGGTCCTGACCGTTAGACGATGGGAACAGGTTGTAGGTTTTAACATGATGTTAACAACGTACCTACCATTAAACTGAGCGTTAATGACGTATCATTCATGGGATTTTCCCGAATACCCTAATGACTGTTGATGTACTACCAGGAATCAATCAACGGCGGAGCGAATGGAGAGAATCGAACTCTCGTCTCAAGGGTGGAAGCCTAGAACATTAACCACTATGCTACATTCGCATTAAATTAAATTTTTTGTATCCATTTATACATCATGCCGATTTCACTCGTAATTCGACTTTCTACATTTTCCCTTTATGTGCACATGGTTGAATGGATTATATCAAATATTACTCGCCCTAGTCTCTGTTTCGAAATTCACCTAGTTATCTGAGATTCATATACCATGGGGTTACACCATAGTCGTCATTTAATTTGAGCCTCCACGAAGAATCGAACTCCGTTCTTTCGGGTACAAACCGAGTACATTACCATTTATGCTTTGGAGGCGGTTAAGTTAGAATGAGGTTTTGTATCTCTTTTAAGTTCTCCAACGAACGTCTAACCTTATATTATGTACCCTTAGTAGGACTCGAACCTACAATACACCGTGTCTAAGACGGCCGCGTATACCAATTCCGCCATAAGGGTAATTTATCTTTTAATATGTCAATGAACAGTAGTACTTTCTACTTGGTAAAGGTAGATATTTTATTTCACGTATCCTAATCTACCTCATTAACTTAATTTGAGAGTAAGGTGAGAATCGAACTCACTCTGTTGATTTTGCAGACCAACCGTTCTCCAAGAACAACTCACTCATTACATACCTAAGTATGGTTTCCACTCATCTGGTATATATGTTGTCTGTTTTAATAACATTAAATAATGTGGTCTCTGTGGTTTGGGAATAGGTTTCCCATATTCCTTTAACGTTAAATCCGCCTTTTCATTATTACATCGTTTACATGCCGTGACCAAGTTATCCCATTTGTTAGGTCCCCCTTTAGATTGTGGGACAACATGGTCCAATGTTAATGTCTTTCTATTATCATTACCACAATACACACATTCGTATCCATCACGTTTGAATATGTTTTCACGTGTTAATGGTACTTTATCAAATTCCTTCCTTACGTAAGTGTAAACCCGAATTATTGACGGTTTGTTAATGACTAACTTAGGATTAACAAGTCCAAACGTTTCAGGATACTCTACTAATATATCTGCATTACCCTTATAGGATATTACAAATGCTCTTTCAGTGGTTATAATACTACGTGCCGTGTAACTTGAATCCACCACAAGTGTTTTAGCATAACGATTTTTCATGATTTAAATTGTTAATGATTTATATTCTTAATTTGCGCGTCATCAAAGAATCGAACTTTGTCCTACGAGTTTGGAATCCGTTTGGTTACCTTAACCTATGACGCTTTTGAACCCCCAACTGGACTCGAACCAGTACCAAAACGTTAGAAGCGTTTTATTCTTCCAATTAAACTATGGAGGTAATTTGTACCTTTAGAGGGAGTCGAACCCCCGTTCTATCGTTCGTAGCGATAAGTTCTTCCAATTAAACTATAAAGGTAATTGTACCCGTGATAGGATTCGAACCTACAAGCCGTAGCCTTCGGGCTTAAACCGAATATGTTTACCAATTTCATCACACGGGCATATAGCCAACCCCGTAGGTTGACAGGACATCTTTAGGTAACGTCTTTGCAAGAATTTCATCTCTGACCAATTCAATCACCCTTTGGGCGTTAATTCAGGGGAATGGAAGGATTCGAACCTACGTTGACCACCATTGTCTCACCCCCCTTTTGTACCAATAGACGGAATTGAACCATCGACCTACTCCGTATGAAAGAGGTGCTCTACCTCTGAGCTATATTGGCATTTTGAGGAAGAAATCGGAATCGAACCGAATACCGTTAAGTACGATTATCTTAGCAGGATATCCTAGTCACCATCATAGTTTATCTTCCTTTTGTAAGTAAAGTCGGAATGGTTGGTATCGAACCAACTACCTTTGTCGTATCAGGACAATGCTCTACCGATTGAGCTACACTCCGAAGTTGATTACAACCTGACTCCTTTCGAACTTTCAAGGCTCGTATCATTCATTCTTTGTAATCAATTTGAGGACCCGGAGAATTTCGAAATCTCGACATTTCACTTAACAGGCGAATGCTCTTCCTCTGAGCTACAGGTCCATAGTTACGATTAGAGGACTCGAACCTCCATTAGGTATATCTACCGATACTGCTCATGAGACAGTTAATGCACCTGCATCGTAATTTAATTGTGGTACTGATTGGTATCGAACCAACTACACCTTGGGCTTCAACCAAGTGCTCTACCATTTGAGCTACAGTACCGTTAAAATTTGAATAGTATTATCTTATGTTAATAATTCTAACATATCTTAAAATATATAGAACATTAAACGATATAATACATAATAATGAAATCATCTCAAAGGGGTATAACGACATAAACGGTATCGTTAATGACGATATGAATATCGGTATCGATAAAAACCAAAACCTCTTATCCATGAACATTAAAACCGCAGTATACGCAAAAAACAAACCGGCAGTTATATTATGAATTAACTCATATTCAATATTAAAAATCGCAATTAGAATTAAAAGAACCCCTGAGAGTCTATACTCAACTTTCCCAATAAAAAACCCAAAAGAGGTAATTATTAATGTTATAAATAATGCCCATTTCGCATCTGTTAAATGGTAACTACTTATCGATTCTTCAAAACCCCCACTCGAATACCATAATATAACCGGTATGTGAAATGCCATTAAATTTGAGAGTATTGAAATTGATAATTTTGACTTGTTAATTACTGTGTTCATTGATTTACGTTATATGTTAAGTCATATATTAATATATATAATCTAAATACATATCCTAAACACAAATTTTATGTAATTGTGGGTTATGGTGGACTCGAACCACTCCCCGAAGGACGAGATTTACAGTCTCGCTGCCGTATCCGAACGACTTTCATATCCCATTTATTTTGTCAACGTACAAGAATCGAACTTGCTCCTGCCGGCTTATCGCCGGCCTTGGTCACCATTCCACTAACGCCAAAAACTATATCGATTGGAACTACAATTCCTAATACCCATAGAATATCGTGTGTTGTTATCACTATTGTAGTAATGAATCACTTTCACCCAACTATTTTTGTATTTCGTAGTGGAATCGAACCACTGCCATTTCCATGTAAAAGAAATACGCTACCATTACGCCAACGAAACAGGTGGTTACATATACTTTAATTGGCATAACCATTCCAATTTGTGCCCCTGTCAGGAGTCGAACCTGACCCCATCGATTAAAAGTCGATTGCCTACGCCGGTTTGCTACAAGGGCTACTTTAGTCGGGTAGATAGGAGTCGAACCTACCACCTCTCGCGTCCAAGGCGAGCTTCTCACCCCGAGAATACTACCCGTATTATTGTTAACTTGGGAGGAATCGAACCTCCATTATTTGAGTCAAAGTCAAATGTAATCACCGTTATACCACAAGTTAATGTAGAGGAAGGTATGGGATTCGAACCCATGGAGTTTTTACACCCTCTAGTTTTCAAGACTAGTACAATAAGCCAGACTCTGTCAACCTTCCTTTAATTTTATCCAATATGTCAATGAACTATTTAATATGGTATAAAAACAACCATTTAGGGTGTAAGAGGAGAATCGAACTCCCATCTGTGGAATCACAATCCACCATTCTCGCCATTAAACTACGAACACCATTTGTTTCTATTATTTTAATTCGTTAGAATCCGAATTATTGGGTACAAAAAAATCCAACTTCTTTTGGAAATTGGATTATCTAATACTGAGTATATATGTGTTTAGTCTATATCACCATTTTAAATATCCAATTAATCGTTTCGGTTCTCTAACATTATAACTGTCCTGTCCAAAGCCAAACGCACATACCGAGACAGTAATCGCAGTCCATAAATGGAACATCTGATTCGATAAGAGTTGTATGTTAGTATTTGTTTTCATAATTATATTATTATCCCGTTACGTCGGATACTGTATATACATATATAAAAAATATGTTTAGTACCCTTTTTTTTAATTTATTTTTGTTTTGTCGTCTTTGACTCTACAAAGATACTCAAATAAATGAGATAGTCTAACCCTTTTCATTTATTTTTTAGAACCACCAGTAAGAATCGAACTTACGTCATTCTCAATGTTATTGAGATGCTCTAACCAACTGAGCTATAGGGGTATTTGTAACTTTTAAACACCTTAGAGTTACCAACTAATCCGACCAACGATTCGACCGACATCCGCGACAATCTATTTAACAATTCAACAAACTCGAAAGTGGTTGAGGTTTAATATTAAATAAACCCGTAATCCGTGGGCTTCGTTCCCTAATCTATGCATCGACTTCGGGCCATGTTTTCATTATGTAATTATATGTCACTTCGACACCGTCCAATTGATGTTCAGCGAATGACCTACCTGATTTTGTATAAAATATGTCTACACCGGCAATGTTTTCAATCTCAGCGATAATCTCAATAGTTTTAGTACCCTTAGGTATCATGTATCTAAAATTAACATCCAACGTAGTATTATGCTCATATTGGTTTTGATTGTCAAATGTATTACTACTGTTATCCATTATGTAATAATAAACGTTTTTATTTTAATCCTCAAGTCTTTTTGTTGTGAAGATACTTTATCGTAAAACAACTTACCCTCCATACTATTCGTTTCGGCGTTCTTTATCTGTCTCTTAAATAGTTCCAAATACTTATCTGCGGATTCTAACTGTTTTTCCGTAATACAACTATTAATGATTTTCTCACACCTCTCGACCATACCTACGTAATGGTCATACCTATTTTTATTACTCATATTATGAAAAGTCTGTTGATGTTGAGACACTTAATCCGTCCACTTCTTTCTCGTACCCCTCTTCGATTCCGTCCAATCCGTCAACACACCATCCGATTGCCATATGAATGAACTCCTCCGTCGGTATTTGTTCTCCGTATTCATTTACGATTCGACCACTTCTAATGAAGTCGAACAATTCTTTCTTATTTGTATAGAACTTTCCATTATGGAAGTTCCATGAGAATTTCCAACCACCACTACGTTTACCAATATGTACTGACATCCCATCGGTAAATTCATCCCATGGTGAGTTAGAATTCAACCCATCGGTTTTGATGAAGTTAAATCCATTATACGTCATGGACGCGTCATATAGGTTCATCTCCTGTAGTCTCAGTGTAAGTTTTTGACTTTTACTGACCATATCACTTATCTTCGGAATTCTTCTGTAGTTCGTACCCATATCTTTATGTCTTTATTTATTTAACACTACAAAGATAAGTTAAATAGATACAACCACCAAACATATAAATAAAAAACTCTCACCATGGTGAGAGTTTTTTTTAAATTATTGATTAGTTCTTCTTTTCTTATTTGATTGTATGGTTCTACGTGGGGATTTAGTATGGGTATTCCTCCTAATTGGGGTTACTCTCCTGACTTTGTTGGTTCTGACGTTGTTACGTCTTACTCGTTTAATTATCGAATTACCGTTCCGTATAGGGATGGGTCTGACGGTATTAGTACTAACCAAACGAATTGGTTTCGTTACTATATGTCGGACATTTTGACGAGTACTACTCGTTCTTCGACCCCTACGGTTATCATACCACCTATATTGGTTATTGGTGTTATACCATCCACCACGCCAATACGATGAACTCCACCTATTGTGATTCCAATTATATGTAAAACCAAAACCTCGTCTATTATAGTTCCACCATACCCCATGATTAAAATGATGACTCATATCGTAAAAATTAGTCCCATAATAATAATATGGGGACCAGTTTAGATTTTGATATGTGTTATCTGTGTTAAAATTGTTAATCCTTAATGGCGTATTGTTTTGGGTTCGTAATGTTTGGTATGTCCCACACGAAGTTAAAGTAAATGTGATTAATACTAATAATATTTTTTTCATAATATGATTAATTTAAGTCTGTTATTATTTATCCGTCAAGTGATACTCAACTAATAGTTAATAAATATCAATTACCATGCCATTGATATACCCCATCGACCCCATAACAAATCTATTGAGTATTTCCCGTTTAGTCTTTTATCGTATGTGATTTGTATTGTCGGCACAATGTAGAATTGATGTCCTACCTTATATTTTAAAAATGAAATCCGTTTCACCATAATATACCATTAGTTTAATAGTTTTTCTTTGACTTTATTGATTTTACCACACATCTCATACTCTTCTTTTCCAACGAAATATCGTAGACTCTCATTTATTGACGTTAGATATGACTCCTCGGGTAATTCCGCAACCAATCTCCGACCGTCTTCAGTTATGAAGTAACAAAGAATTGTTTCCTTAGGACCCCCATTAAGGTTCTGTTCGATTAACTCGACATTACGACTATGGAAGTCAAACGATTCATTTATCTCACTTATATCCCCCTTTATTTGGAATTCGGGTATCTCTTTATGGTCTTTAATCATGTTTCTCTTTAGTTTTACCCCTTTTTAGTTGGTATATTTTATAAATTTGTATAATTACGATAATAATATTTAGAAAAAGAATCGACGGTATGTTAGTTACAATGCCGTACCATAACCACAATAGAGCCCCGATTAAACTAGTCACTCTTAATTTAAGTAAGTCGTTCATTAAGAACGAAAGGACAATAGCGACAGTCGCAGCCCACCCAATATATTCCACCATAATTCAATTTATTAATATTTGTGAACGAGATAGGATTCGAACCTATGACCGATGCCTTAGAAGGGCATTGCTCTATCCAGCTGAGCTACTCGTCCATTGTAAGGCTCCCACATTCCTCACTTGTCAGTCTAAAGTTTTTTCTCTTTCGAGGTGCGGGTGACTGAATTATCCTCAATATATTTCTATATCTGAACCTGAGTGGTTTTAAATAACATAAGAGAAGGTTCGGGTCTTTCGAGGTTACTGCGTGAATGAGAGGTTAACCTTTACCTATGTTTCTCAATTTAATCAGCTTTACTACTTCTCTTATTTTGTACTCGGGATGGGAATCGAACCCACACTCCAAAAGGAATCAGATTTTAAGTCTGACGTGTCTACCAATTCCACCACCCAAGTGATTATAACTTTTTAACATCACAAAGATAAGTTAATAAAGTTAAACTAACAACCCTCTCTGATTATATATTTTTTTCGGTTTTATCGTAAAAAGTCTCGGAGTATGATACATCAACACCCCTACCAACTATCAGTGTTGGTGATTGTATGTAAGTTACTGATTTATTGAAAATTTTAGTCATTTTAGATTTTCCGTAAAACATATTTGAGTAGTCTGTTGAGTATATGTTGGAGACATTTATTAGGTTATTCTCCCCACCCATAAGACCATAAATAGACTCAGGGTTATCAATAATATTAATGTCGTGGTACTCAATATGGTACCCTTTAAATGTTTTTAAGTATTCTTTAAAGTTATCGATACCACCATAATAATCATAAACCTCATTAACATTTTCCCTCATTGAGTCTGTCATTCCATCATTATCATCTAAAAGTCCCTCACCTCGCTTACCGATTAGACCCCACTTATCGTCAAAATTACGAACTAAGTCATGAATAGTATCATAGTTACTCTCTAAAATATATTTAATCCACCTAACACTTTTAACATTAAAGTCGTAAAAAATAATTTTACCCCCTTCCGAAAGGTAATTACCCTTAACCACGTCTAAAAACTTAAACCCGGCGGATGGTAGTGATATCACATTGAACGACTCACCTTTATGGTCCTTAGTTAGTTCCATTTCTTCCGTATTGAAAACCCATGTCGAGTTACCGTGTAATAGGGACTTTAAGTGAGTCTTTTTATTATAATCGATGTCCTCAGTTACCCCTTTATCTAAAATTAGTTGGTGGAATATCTTGGAGTTATATTCAGGGTATAGATATACCTTTTTAGACTTGATGTTTCCTCCATATATTTGGACATCATAATCATTAGTAAGTATTTGGTTTATTAAGTTAGCCCCCTGCTCGGTATTCTCGTAATTACGAAACGTATCTCCTTTTTCAACCCATAATGGAGTATAATCGTCGTGAAAATTCTCATCACTTCTTTTCACCTCTATTAGTTTACCTACATCTATTTTATTATATGATGGTCGACCACATTTCACCCAATTGTTAACATCAATAGTGAAAAACTGATGATTTAATTCGTACCACTTTTCTTTCCTATCTAATATATGCCCCATTAACGTTAGTTTAGGGTTTTCGATAAATGGTGTTATTAATTCAGGAAGTAAATCTTTGGAATTGTAAATTCGGTTACCTGACGCCATGAATATAGCATAGTCAAACCCATCAATATGATGCTCCAGTGCAGCGTCAATTGTATTGACTTTAATCGTCTCACAGTGAAATTCAGTGGACTGACTAATCCTATCGATGTAGAACTCTGTGAATTCTAACATCTTTTCGGAAAGTGGGTTATATGATAACCTATCCGAACTAAAAAGTATTAGTTTTACTCGTTTCAACCTATTTCTTATTTGACTTCGCGAGTCTTCTTTCTTTCCTTAATTTTTTGTCCGACAATCCTCTAGACTGTAAATCCACGTCGTCCTCAGATTTTGTATTTGGTGTTGTTTTCTTTCTATTACCCCTATATTCCGATTTAGGACAAAAGGACCACACACCACTATTAACTAAGTTGGTTGCAGTGCCTTCGTCAACCCTCTTAACGTCTCCATTACTATTCTTAACTGTCTTCATAAGTATTATTTTTAACTGTTTAATAAGTAATAAAAAACCCCAAAATGGGGTTATTTATCGTGCTCCACCATCTCCTGTTTAGTGAGTTGAGAATCCTCTGGGACGTCTGATTTGACGCAGTTAGACGTTTATTTGTCTTACGTATTGTAATGATAGTAAACTATCGGTTGAATGTCAATTAAGTAATGTCGGTAGTATTATAGATGTCTCGGATTTCGTAGTCCCAGGAGGTAGTTCATCAGAATATAATAGTTTCAAAACTGACTTATCTAATGGGTGTAAAAAATCGTTAAAATAGGATAGGTACCCATCCGCCATTATGGTTGATGGTGTTGTGGTGTGAAAACCAAACCCAATGGAGTGACCGAATTCATGTAATGAAACCCAATATTCCTTATCGGTGTAAGTGTTATTGGTATTGACAAACCATCTTGAGAATTGGATTTCTTCCTCCCCATTGAAAACTGTCTCACTCAAACCCCCATTAGTACTTTTAAATATTTCAGTATCAGTGATACTATCCGGGTAGGCACTCCATAGGTCCACCCAATCTCGAGGGTCCCCAAAAAAGACGTAATTATTTGCGATTAATGAGTCCGACACTATAATTGCGTAGAATTCTGACCCTTCAGAGTGAACATTAAAGTCGTTAATTACGTTATTAACTATGTTACGGTGTCTATCCTTTACTCCACTCCCCTGTACATATACTTTAACGGTATCTATGTATTTCATAACCATCGGTATTTGATTCATGTCATCAAAGTCGATTTCGGAATGATGTATCATCTCATTAAAATGGGATATGATTCGACTAGTACTCGGGTTAGGGTCGTAATCCTCCTCGGACATTGACTCGTTTAACCATGTTCCGTCTTCCTGACAAGACGTTAAAAATAATAATACTACCAGTAATAGTTTAGTAATGTGTTTCATCGGTATGTTTTTAAGTTTTCGAACAACAAAGATATATTTTTATTGTCATACGCACAACTTAATTAATACTTATTTAAAAGGTTAATTTATGGGGGTAGGTGAGAATGTGAAATATACTAAACATATGACAATGACGGGTATATTCATGACTATTATGTTGGTGGGACTTTTAAGGGGGGTTAATGTTACCCTACTCACAACTACTAATATCAACCCAATGACCTTATTTTACGTGGAAACATTATTAAAAACGATTTCCTACTTAAATATGATTGCATTGTGGTGTTATATGTTAGTAACAAAAAAAATGGTTAACCCTGAGGATTAACCATTCTAATTTACTGCGGAGAATGAGGGATTCGAACCCCCGGAGGTCTTACCCTCAACAGTTTTCAAGACTGCCGCATTCGACCGCTCTGCCAATTCTCCTAATCTTTGTTTAAGGTGATTATCCCTTATGGTTTTTAATGTTACTATCTTTAAGTATCATAGTCAAATCAATTCCGAATAAAAACATCGTTAACATTATTGATACCAACCTATCGGATGTGAGATTTGACACCACATAAGTGGTAATAATACCAATGGTATAAATGTTAACCATTTCCCTATCGAAAGCGTTTACCCTTTTATATTTAGTTGACAGTAGTACCCACACTAATGGGAGTAGTAATATGAACGATAAAAGAGTTAGAGGTATATTTCCCCCTCTAATAGGTTCTTCAAATAATATTCCACCAATAGAAATCAAACAGGTCGTTAGGAGTATTCTAAGTAGGTATGTTAGCCCACCTATTGTTCCTGAGAACTCAAAATACTTAGATAACTTTTTCACAATTACTTTCCCCTACCAGCCTTTTTAACTTGACTGGGTTTTGCACTTTTACTATTTGATTTACCCCCACGACCTTTTTGATTGTCAGGTGTCTTATTTTCTTGTTTGTTTTTAAAATATTTACTACTCATATATTAATTTTTTTTAAATCACTCCTTTCATTGAGTATCCCTTCTTAAGGAAAACCCATAAAATAAGGTATATTAATCCAAAACCACCAAAAAGAGCGATTAACCTCCATAAAATTGGGTCCGTATTAGTATGTAATCCCATTCCGTGACAAACTCCACCAAGGTATCCCTTTTCTGGGTATCTATATAGTTTTTTCATATTATTAATTATTTTGAGCCTCCAGTAAGACTCGAACTTACGACCTGCTGATTACAAATCAGCTGCTCTAGCCAACTGAGCTATGGAGGCAGATTGGGTAGAATCAATTACGATTGTCTACCGAGACCTTGTCGTTGAATTACTCCAGAGCGGACCAAGACACTTTTTAATTTAATAGTGGACAATACTCACATTTCATATTGTCTAATCTAGCGACCTCTGCAGTTGTGAATCTGTTTTAAAGGTTTTCCTCGGTGAGAGATTTACTATTAAAAAATGATTAATCATTGATGGGTCTATCTCCCACGTTAGCGTTAACTCCGGTTATATGTCTCAGCTACATTGTCTGACCCGTCAGGTTATTACTACGATACAATAAATTAAACCCCTAATAAATTAGGACTCTACAAAGGTAAGTAATTAATGATTACCGTCAACCTTTATTGGTAATAAAATATCGAAAATGATGTGGGAGGGTTAAAAGAAAGTTGAAAAATTCTCTATGCGCATTTAATAATAGTTAATTTATATTGTATTAATGTATTATATATTACACTATAAAAACTGGTATAATAACTAGTATCGAATTTGAAATCAAAGTAAAGTCTTATAAATAAAATATTCGTTAAAATCAATTAAATTTATTTATGATGAATAGATTATAGTCTTAGGTATTTATATTATGTGGGTTATATTTATATTTAACACATAGGAAACTACTTTATTATGGAAAATAACTTAAATATTATATATGACCAATACCTTAAGGAATACTTAAAGGAGAGTTCAACATCTTTGGAACTACCAAATAAGAAAGAGGATGGAAAGAAATCACCAAACGGATTCACAATCGAATTGTTGATGGGACTTTCCAATAAACTTATTATTAAGAAACCGCCATCAATCGGGAGTCAAAGTAGCTCATCAATTGTTTATTATACTCCGTCAGAGAGAGTGGTGGGTGTTGAAAGGATTAGTGGTCAAATGAATGTTCCATTCGGGATTGGGGATGAGTTAGAGGACGTTAAGGATTGGGCAGAAAAGAACCAATATGAGACCGACACTTTCATTAAAAGACGAAAAACGTTACGTGAAAATGAAAACGACGAAGTAGAGGTTAAGGAATTAACCCTTTACGAGGTGTGTTTTAACATATTAACTAATAAATGGACGGACGATATGGAGTCTCAATATAGTGAGGAATACCTCACAAATATTGCGGTTATCGGTAGACGTGGTGTCTTAACTTTTGAGTTTGAGAGCGAATCAGAATGGCTTGAGTTTTTTGCCGAGCAATCCGAGAATTATTCGTTATATGATATCGGTAGTCATGGTGCTGATTATGAATATTATACGGATTCCGCGTATCAGGACGTCCAAGACGAGTGTTACCATCTTATACAGATAGGTGCGGACCACGCATTGGAATTACATGAGTTTTTCACTAAATTAGGTTTCACCTTTAAACATGAAGCCTCGTCCGCAGATAGGTCATCCAATCATAATTTCATTAATGATGGTTTCGCATTCGAATTAAAATCCCTTTTACAGAGTCACTTCCCTAAATGGGAGGAAAAAATATCCGAGGAGTACCAAGAAACGTATGTTGAGTCACACGCACAAGGGTTTAAGGACGCGTTAAACAAATCATACGATGAGTGGTTAGATGCTGGTGAAAGACTAGTCGGACTCGAAGAGGTGGAATACCAAAAAGAATATACCTTCCAAGTCGACAAATTAATTCGTTATCTAATTCAAATTAGAAATAAAGAACTAACAGTACTAGACCTAATACAGGATAAAAAACTGAATAGTCAGGTGGGTTCAGGTGCGGACCTTTGGAGTTACGACGAGGCCAGATACGACTATAGTGACGATACCAGATGGGGTGAACTTAAACCGTGGATTATAGCATGGAAGGATGAAATGATGGAGGACATCGAAATGAATTATTTAGATGAAATTAAAGAATTTAATAATGATAAAAAACACATTTTATCTTTAGGGTTAGAGATTACTAATGATAGTAGTACGAAATCTGATAGATATGGTCGACAATGGGACAGAGCAAATGATGGAAACGTATTTCACCGATATTCGTTCAAGTATGGGGAAAATAATGGGTATACGGATAAAAATGTTAAAAAGACTTCGGATGGTAGATACCTTTATTATTATGGGTATATAATACAACATGAGGGTCACGTAGTTTGGTTAGAAACCGAGAAGGGTAGTGAGAAGTTTGAAAAACGATTATTTAGTATTGGTGAGATAGTTAACTTACTAAAACAACTTTCATTAGACTTGAATGAGGGTCGACTATTAGAACAAAAAGAAGAGAACATTGTCAGTTATTATGGGATAATGGGGGGGTTAGTACGTCACTATGGTGAGGACAATGTTTCACTAAATGGTGACCCGGCAAAAATAACCATATATAGTAAATCTATCGTAACGTGGGACGGGAAAGACTTATTAATGACTATCGATGGAAAGGTTAATCGAGTTAAGGTTACAGAGTACTCAAATACGAACATTAATGGTGAAGACGTAAGTTACCCATCAATTAAATACATCACAAATAGAATACCTAAAGTGGTGAGTACGAAAATAGAAACACCTAATAAGTTGAATAAGGATAACCGTACATTATTGGACGGAACTAAACTTAGAGCGTCTAAAACGTTTTGGACCGATTTAAAATCCCTTGAAGGTGCGATTGGGACCAATGGTAGTCCTGTTTTAAATGCCTATCGTTTAGGTGACGGTCGAACAACAATAGGATGGGGACATACAGGAGCGATGTCAGGTAAGACGCCGAAAATGGGTGATGTTATCACAAAAGAACAGGCACAGGAATTACTAAATGTTGACGCAACAGAGGCTGCGAATTGTGTTAGAAGGTTTTTAATGGGGTGGAAAAAACAAGGATTAAATTCATATATGATAACTCAAAATATGTTTGACGTACTAGTGTCATTATCATTTAATTCTGGTTGTCCGAACCTTAGAAGTTCAGAATTTATCAAATTAGTTAAGAAGGGTAAACATACCGAAGCTGCGAAGTTACTACCAACAGATAGTACTATGATTCATGGTGGGTTTACTAAAGGATTAACCGCTCGTAGAAAAAAAGAATCGAAACAGTTTTTAAAATAGATTGAGTTGAGCTCCTTCGTATTTTTCCTTAAGAAGAGTATAAAGTTTTTTCATTTCTCTCTCAGTTAACGAGACATGGTGTCTAGATTCGTATTGTTCGATTACTATACCCATGTTGTCTTCATCGAACACTACTAAGTCATCACTTAACCATGTAGTTTTTTCCGATTCATAATAGTCGTCTGATGAGTCGTTTACGTAAGTTGGGGATGACTCCTCAAAGTAGTATTTCTCATCATACCCATATTTGGATATGTTCAGTCCTGACTGTATTGCTCTTTCAACATCATCAATTCCAACAAATTCTCTTTCTGAATGCATATTATAATAACCACACGATATATTAATACAACATATTGGTAGTTTAGATGATAATACCATTACGTCAGTGAATGGGTGTGATTGTTCGATAAGTGGATTACCAAACGCCGACTCTATTTCAGGTTTTAAATCATTAATAAAGTCTCCGTTAGACTCGTATAATCTAACCCCTGACGATATTTCAGAGATTAAGTGGTCTCCGGGGGCATCATATTCACATATGAAAGACACATCATTAAAGAACTCTAAATCCGCTCCGTTTGACCCGATACAACCTATTTCCTCTGAAACGAAGAACGCCGCCTTACATCTCTCTAGGTTCCTAACCATCTCCAAACAAATGAAAATCCCACATTTATCGTCACCACCAATACCAGTTAATTCACCATTATCGTCTAACCCATAAAGGATATCAAACACATCATCCCCAAAATTCTTACCGAATGTCGGTGGTTTCTTAGAGACCCCTTGTTTAACGTTAATGTTGGTAATTTGATGTACAGTATCGGTATGAGATATATAACAGGGGTATAAATCACTAACCCCCTTTGTTACATATATATTAGAAATTTCATCAACATAGTAATCTACCTGTAACCCTAAGTGTATCATCTCATCTAACACATCTGTGATGTGTGAAACCATAAAATGCTCTTGCTCAGACTTACTAGGTACTGATAATAGGTCTTTGAATCTGTCTAATCTTTCTTTGTTCATTTCTTTGTGATTTTATTATCTACAAATATAGTATTTTATTTTTGAATGGCAAAGATTATTATGACTTTTCAGTCACAATAATCTTATCACTACCTTTAGTAACCTTAAGGGAATATTTTTTACCTTCCACTATGTTTTGTCTAAGTACCTCTTCTGAGATAAAGTCTTCTAAGTAGTCCTGAATCGCTCTACGAATAGGACGTGCCCCGAACTTACTGTCATACCCTTTATCTGAAATTAGTTCGGCAATTGATGGTCCCATCGTAATTCGATAACCTCGTTCAACTAACCTTTTAGTTAATTTTCCTAATTCAATTTTTACGATATCAGATACGTGTTTTTTCTCTAATGATTTAAAAACAATTATATCGTCTAATCTATTTAGGAATTCAGGTGCAAATTCATTTTTCAATGCTTTCTGTATGATACCTTTCGTTAATTCCTCACGTTGTGTTGCCAAAGAATCTGTGGTGAATCCAACTCCCGTTCCAAAGTCCTGAAGCTTACGTGCTCCTACGTTTGACGTCATAATGATAAGAGTATTCTTAAAGTTAATTTTACGTCCTAATCCGTCAGTTAAATGACCCTCATCTAATACTTGAAGTAATATGTTAAACACGTCTTTGTGTGCTTTCTCAATCTCATCGAAAAGTATTACCGAATATGGTTTATTCTTAACCTGTTCGGTTAACTGACCACCTTCATCGTGGCCTACATATCCTGGGGGTGAACCCACTAAACGAGAGACAGAATGTTTCTCCATTAACTCCGACATATCGACACGAATCATCGCCGACTCATCGCCGAATATTTCACGAGCCAGTGTCTTTGCTAAGTGAGTCTTACCAACTCCAGTGGACCCTAAGAATATAAACGACCCAATCGGTCTGTTTGGTTCTTTAATTCCCACTCGATTTCTACGGATAGCCTTTGCTATTTTCTTAACTGCTTCGTCCTGACCAATTACGTTCTGTTTAATATTATCTTCTAACGATAAAAGAGATTCCGACTCATTACTATCTAAACGCGTAATTGGTATTTTAGTCATGTCTGAGACTATTTGATAAACATCCTCCTCATAGATTTTAGTCCTATCTTCGTTTTGTTTACGTTCCCACTCAGTCTTCTCGGTATCTAATTTACTGAGTAGTTTCTTCTCTTGGTCACGAAGTTCCGCTGCGATTTCATAGTTTTGGTTCTTAACCACGTCTAACTTCTTTTTCTTAATAACATGGACCTCTTCCTTCAATTCCTCCAAAAATTCAGGGAGTTTAACCTCAACCTGAGCCTTAGCCCCGACCTCATCTAAAATGTCGATAGCCTTATCAGGAAATTCACGGTCGGTGATATATCTCTCGGCTAACACGACACAAGCCTTTAATGACTCATCAGTATAAACCACTTTATGGTGGTCCTCATATTTCCCTTTAATGTTATTAAGGATTATTAGTGTCTCTTCCATTGTCGCCGCTTCCACCATGACCTTTTGGAATCTACGCTCTAATGCCCCATCCTTTTCGATGTTCTCACGATACTCATCTAATGTTGTAGCACCAATACATTGAATCTCACCACGAGATAGTGCTGGTTTAATTATATTAGACGCATCTAACGAACCTGATGAGTTACCGGTACCTATAATTGTATGAATTTCATCGATGAATACAATAACATTATCGTTATCCTGTAATTCCTCTAAAATTGCTTTTAGACGTTCTTCGAACTGTCCACGGTATTTAGTACCGGCAACTATCGATGTTAAGTCTAAAGATACAATACGTTTATCCGCAAGGTTCTTAGGACAATCACCCTCATGAATTTTTATTGCTAACCCCTCCACTAATGCAGTTTTACCACAACCAGGTTCCCCGATAATGATTGGGTTATTTTTCTTACGTCTCGAAAGAATTTGAGCTACTCTACGAATTTCTAAATCCCGACCAATAACGGGGTCTATTTTACCTAATTCCGCTAATTTAATAAGGTCCCTAGAAAAGTTATCAAGTACTGGGGTACGAGAATCATTCTTTTGTCTTTTTATTGGGAGTTTTCTACCTCCACCTTGTTCATCGTATTCTGTATCCATCTATGTCTTTAGTTTTACGTTTTTATTTCTATTACAAATATAATACTTTTTCTTTAAAAAACAACATTATTAGTGATGTCAGTGTTTTGTCCATATTATATGTCAGTTTGTCAGTTTAACCAAATTGGTTCGTAATTTGATTTATATTGACCACAAAGATAGACATAATGTTTTAGTCTCACAAACTTTCACAAAAAAAAGTGAATTATTCTGTGAGTATCAATAATAAAACCTATCTTTGCAATTAATTAAATAAGTAAACTAAAAAGAAGTATATGGGAAAAGTAATTGGTATTGATTTAGGAACGACAAATTCGTGTGTCTCTGTTATGGAGACTGGAGGACCTAAAGTAGTTGTTAATTCCGAAGGGTCGAGAACGACACCTTCAATAGTCGCGTTTCATGACGGAAACATTAATATAGGTAACTCTGCGAAAAGAGGGTCGATAACAAACCCCGATAATACGATATACTCTGCTAAGAGATTTATCGGTAAACGTTATTCGGAGTTAAATGAGAATCACAAAAACGTGGTTTATAAAATTAAGAAAGGTAAGGGGGATACTGTATCCATTATTGCAAATGAAAGGGATTATGTTCCTCAGGAAATTTCTGCAATGGTATTACAAAACCTACGTAAGAGTGCTGAAGCATACTTAGGTGAGGAAGTAACACAGGCAGTCATTACGGTACCCGCGTATTTCAATGATTCCCAACGACAAGCAACTAAAGAGGCGGGTCAAATTGCGGGGTTAGAGGTGTTACGTATTATTAACGAACCAACCGCAGCAGCATTAGCGTATGGGTTAGATAAGACAGAAAAAGACATGAAAATTGCCGTTTTCGATTTAGGTGGTGGTACATTCGATATCTCCATCTTAGAATTAGGTGACGGAATTTTCGAAGTATTATCCACAAATGGTGATACTCAGTTAGGTGGTGATGATTTTGACGAAGCAATTATCAAACACTTCACCTCACTTATTAAAACTAACTCTGGGGTTGATGTATCACAAGACTCTATGTCATTACAACGTGTACGTGAATCGGCTGAGAAGGCGAAGATTGAATTATCATCTGCAACTCAGACTAGTGTTAACCTACCGTATATTAGTGTTGGACCAAATGGTCCAATCCATTTTGAGACAACCTTCACAAGGTCTGATTTTGATAGATTAACATCTAATTTAGTAAAGAGGTCGATTGACCCATGTATTAAAGCGATGACTGATGCGGGTATTACATTAGGAGAAATAGACGAAGTCATCTTAGTTGGAGGGTCGACTAGGATTCCTTCAGTCCAAGAGGCAGTTGAGAAATACTTCGAAAGAACTCCGAGTAAAGGAGTGAACCCTGATGAGGTAGTCGCTATGGGAGCCGCAATCCAAGGGGGTGTATTGTCCGGTGATGTAACCGATGTCCTATTATTAGATGTCACCCCATTATCGTTGGGTATTGAAACAATGGGAGGGGTAATGACTAAATTAATCGAATCTAACACGACAATACCGACAAAGAAATCTCAATCATTTTCAACCGCATCGGACAACCAGACAATCGTTGAAATCCACGCATTACAAGGGGAGAGACCAATGGCCACGGATAATAGAACTTTAGGTACTTTCAAATTAGAAAGTATTCCAATGGCTCCAAGAGGTATTCCTCAAATTGAGGTAACTTTCGATATCGACGCCAATGGGATTCTTAGTGTATCGGCAACCGATAAGGGGACTGGTAAAGAACAAAAAATTAGAATCGAATCGTCTACCGGTTTATCAGAGGAAGAAATTCAAAAAATGAGAGACGAAGCGGAATTAAATCGAGATGAAGATAAGAAAAAAGAGGAGGAAGTTACCACTATTAACGAAGCGGATTCCTATATTTTCACTACTGAAAAACAAATGGAGGAATTAGGGGATAAAATTAGTGATGAAGAAAAAGTGTTACTAATCGAACTTAATAAATCCTTGACCGACGCCAAGGACTCTAAAGACATATTACTCATTAAGAGTAAAAAGACAGAGTTAGAAGAGGTATGGACTAAAATCACCACTCGACTTTATGAGACCCCCGAAGAAGAGGGTGACGGAACGACGGATGTTGATTATGAAGATGTAAGTTAATTAAAACCCCCTTAATGGGGGTTTTTTTATGCCCGTTATTTATAATCGATTATTTACTACATTTTTAGATATTTATTTAAATACTACAGAATATGGCTATTATATCAGAAAAAATTAGCGGAAAGAGAATTAAGGTGTTCATCGAATCATCTAATTTAACGTCTGCGGAGTATCATACGGATGCTAAGACATTGTTAATGGAATTTAAAAACGGACAGAAGTATGAATACGCTGAGGTACCGTGGGATGTTTTCACTAAACTAAGAATGTCAGAATCCCAAGGAAGTTTCTTCAATAAAAATATCGGACGAGCGTTCGAATATACTAAAATAGAAGAAGATGGAGAATAACGGAGAACAAAGAATAATACATTCCTTCAACACTAAAGAAGTGTTATGTGGTGACGTATGGGACGGAGCGACAGGAAACCCTCAAATGAAAAGAGACGTTAGACAACAATTATTAACTATTTCTGACGACTTCATAGAATTCTTAGTCATAGAGTTAGAGATTGCCGATATCATTATGACTGGGTCGTTATCTAATTATAATTGGTCTGATTTTTCGGATGTGGATTTGCACGTAGTATTAGATTTTGAAGAGGTTGGGGAAAACGTATCATTCATTAAAGAGTTTTTTAATTCAAAGAAAATCAATTGGAATACTTCTCACGATATAACAGTAAAAGGGTTTGAGGTTGAACTGTATGTCCAGGACGAAACAGAAGCTCATTTCTCGTCAGGAGTTTATTCAGTATTAAAAGATAAGTGGTTAGTGGAACCAAAACCGGGGGGTAGACAACCCGACGAGGAAAAACTAATGTCTAAGGTATCCGAATGGATGTCAATCATTGACGAGGTTGTCGAACAATCGAAAGGTAGTTCTGACATCGAAGAAGTGGTCAAATCAATCGACAAAATTAGAAAAAAATTAAAACGATTCCGTTCGACAGGTCTTGAAGAATATGGGGAGTACTCATATGAGAATTTAGTATTTAAATTCCTTAGAAGAAATGGATATATTGGTAAGCTTTTAGACACCAAAAACGACTTAGTTGATAAGTCTTTATCGTTAGATGAGATTAATATCGAGGATTAATTACCATTTTACTATTTCTTTAATATTTATAGAGGTATATACAACATAAACTATTAATAGTTAAAAAACATTATAATGAAACCATTAGGAAGTGAAAAACTTACAGGTGACGAGAAAATTCAAAGAATTATCGAAATCGCTAACTTCGGAAGTAAAAGTTCAAAATTAAATGAAACTAAAACCGAATACTCAAAAAACGCCGTAGACGGTAATACATACGCAATCGTAAAAGAAAATGACGGTTACTACGTTAAGGTAGGGCTAAATGAAACTACTTTAGATTACGTTGACGGTATGTTAAACAGAAACAGATATAGATTTAATTCTTACGCAGGTGCGTTAAAGAAGATTAACTTAATGTTAAAACCATTAAACGAACAATTTAATGAAGGGAAGGAAGACCCAGTTTTAAATGAAACTAAATTCGTATTAAAGAAACCAGCTGCGGAACCAACACCGGAACCAATTATGGTTGACGAACCTGAGATGGAAATCGAACCTATGAATACTGAACCTGAAATGGGGAGTGAAGAGGAATTCGATGTTGAAGGATTAGGTGATGAAGTTTCTGACGAATCTGAAATCGGTGACGAACCAACGGAAGACCTTGGAATCGGTGACGATGACGGTAAACTAAAAAAAGTACAAAAATTAACAGGGAAATTAGGTCAAGCTCTTAGAGAGATGAAAGTAGACCTAGATTCTTCTGACATAAAATATGTTTTAAATTCAATCATATCTGCCGTGGATTTATCTAGGTTAGATGAGGAGGATTTATCTGATGTGATGACTAACTTTGAGGAGTTAGAAAATTTCGAAATTGAGTCTGACGAGGAGTCATCAATGGACTCTGAAGAGATTGGGTTAGACGACGAAGAAATGGATTTTGACATGGAAGGATTAGATGATGAGATGGATGAAACTCCAATCGCAGATTTAGGTGAATTATTAGATATAGAATCTGATGAAATCGTTGAAAGTGATTTAGATGAAGGTGCATTTATGGACGGACTTTCTAAATTAGGTGGTAAATTCGTTAAGTATTACGCAACAAACCCTGAAGGTAGAAAACAAATTAATTCGTTCGCATCTCAAGCAGTATCTAAAGGTACTGATAAAATCGCGGGAGAATTAGATAAGTCTGACTCTGTAGATACTACAGGAAAATTATCATCAGTTTTAAAAGACATTAACCCGACACATGATAATATCGACGCGTTAGGGAAAATGATTTTTGGTGATTTAAATGAGACTGACATGGATACGAAAATTGATAACGTTTTGGGTAAATACTTTGTAGACTAATATGAAATTGATTTATGTAAACGAATTAGGGCCTAACTACTTAGGTAATAACGTATATGAGTTTATCTTCGGGTACTCGGACTGCGAACCTTTTGGTGATGGATGGGATACCGTACCCGCATATGGAAACGCACACCCACCTGAATTACAATACATAAGTAAGGTCGGCTCATTAAAAGAGTCTAACTTAAAACTACACTTAATTCAAAACTCTGATTACTTTTGTGTGTATGACTCGGTCGAGGATGTAATCGCACTTTCGTGGGAAGACGCTGAAACCGATGAGATATTAAAGGAAGATAAAACACGGTTAGTGTTTAGATATGGTGAATCTTTAGAGGTCATCATAGATAAATTATACGAACGTGATTTAATCTTAGAGTTCGATAAAATGACAAATTTAATTAAAGAAAATGAAGAATAATAAATTTTACAATGAATTATTATCTGAAGGATTTTCAGATAATACGCTATCTTCATTAACTAAAAAACAAGTGAATGTATTACATTCCCGTATTTTTAGTGAGGCTACTTTCAAAGTAAGTGCGGAAAACGTAGATAAGATAAAAGATAAAGTTAACTCTGACGACACTATCGAAGTTTCTGAGGAAACGACTAAAGGTGAAATTAATGAGTGGGGCTCATCAGACCAAACGGCATTTAATCGTTCGGTCCATAGTGATTTAGGGGAACCTGAAACAATGCCAAGTCCATTTAGTGATGAACTTGAATCCGCAGTTGAAAGTGCGGTTGATATCTACTGGTCCGAATGGGAAGAGTATCAAATAGACAAGAATAGTTTAATCGATAACGGAAAACGAGCATATTTAAGGTCTCACTTCAAAGAACAATTCAATATGTTGGTTCAAATGTTCGCTCCGGCAACTGAAGAAGATGATGATAAAGATACCATCGAAACGGATTTAGACGAAGACTCTAAATACCAAAAACCACTTTCAGTGGATAAGGGATGGGATAAGACGGTAGAGTCTAGTAAAGTTTCAGATAACCGTTTAGATAAAACAGACGGTACACTTAATAGTGTTAAGTTTGTAAAGGCAGGAACACAATCTAAGGCCGTTTCTAAATCAGGACATACAGGTTTCGCACAACCAAATGAGAAAGGTAATATCGGAGGTAAAACCAAAGGTAATAAATCTATGTCAGGGTCTGTGTCCGAATCTAAAACAACTAAGAAAGAATTACTAAAATATCTTAGTGAGATTACAGGAGAAACACCTATCTTAGCCGAAATAGAAACCGAAACACTACCTGAATTTATGAATTTTGATTTATTTGACGGAAAATTAGGGTCTTTAGTGGGTAATTCACCTGTAGAGACACCTGTTAAGCCAACTACAATACCTGGTATTAAACCTGGAAAACCAATTATTAAACCTAAACACGCGCCGAAACCAAAGGCACAAATGGAAGAGGAAGACTTAGAAGAAAATGGTCGTTCTTTTGCTGGTGGTGATGAAACATTAGGTGGTTTACCAAAACAAAGAGGGTCTAAACATCCTAAAATGAAAAAATAAGATGAAGAATTTAGGATTTATATCAAAAAGCAGTATCTTAGCTGAAATCAAGAAAAACTTAGACGAGATGCCGATGCAATTTGACGGTCCACAGAGACCCGACCCATCTATAGAGAAATCTTTAGCTGACAAAACAACCCCATTATCTGACAACCCAGCATTAGATGTTGACGTTGACAAAGATGGGATTCCAGATAATTTTCAAGAATTATTAGCATCTGAGAGATATGCTCAGGTGGTTGAAAAATTAAAATCCGCTACGGGAGTTGAAAACGTAGGAACAGGTATGAGTGGCGTTATGCAATTGATGCCATTGATTGGACAATCGTTTACTAGTATTCAAAGAACTGAGGCAGAACACAAGTCTGAGTTAGAGAAATTAGCAATCAGTTTAGTTATAGCCGAAGAGGGTTTAGAAGAAATCGCTCCGGGAGAGTGGGGTATTAAGTCCCATCCTGAGAAAAGATTCATGATATCCGCTAAGTTAGTGGGAATGGGTCAAGTTAAACAAGATGATTTCACACAAACACCTGAGGAAACAGAAGAAGAAGATTTTGAGGTTGAGGAACAAGCGTTTGAAACTTTCGACGATTTAAAATTAGAAAGGGCTAAAAGACGTTTTATTAATTCAATCATGCAAGGTTCATCAAAAAGAGGACATTATATGTACGCGTTAGTTCAACAGGAACTAAGAGCATTAACAGGTTCAGACGAATTATTTAACCAATATGGTGTAATGATGACGGCGAACGATATGTTGTATTGGCAGGTTCCTGCTAGTATGATGTTACCGGGTGGAGCACCTGGTGGTGGTGAAGCACCTGTAGGTGGAAGAGAAGAAGTGGATATGGAAACAGACCCACCAACAATCAAAGCAACCGCAGTATCATTCCCAATATTACTACACGAATTAATTAAAGGAATTAAAGAATATTTAGGGTCATACTCAATGAACGACTTATCATCTGAACAAGCGGAGAAAGTTATGGAGATGGAGGATACTTTAGATAAAGAGATATGGGATTTACGTTTAGGACCTGCAATATGGGACAGATTTAGAGCCTCTTATCCACAAGACATCTTAATCGATGAAGATAAGAAATTTTTACAGAACGCACTTTACGCTGAGTTTGTAATATTAGATGCTAAGACATTATTGTCATTGGCTAATGAAGTTATTAAAGGAACTAACCAAGGTAGGCAAACACTACAACAATTAGTTGACGGCATTATCGAAAGAATGAAAGGTGAAGACGCTGAAGACGCTATGGAATCTTTTAGAGATAGTATGGAAGACATCTCGGACGGTTTTAATGATGATGATTTAGGTGACTTTTTAAGTGGATTAGGTATAAGTCTAAATTAAAGAAAAATAATTAACAAAAAGGGAACTTAGTTCCCTTTTTTTTTGGTCTATACTATTTCTAAGGGTAAATGACAATTCCACATATTTATATTATATGACGAAAAAGGAATTAATACAAGAGTATTCTAAATGTCTTAAAGACACCCCATACGCATTAAAGACGTATTTGGAGACGTATGATAATACGCAACAAAAGTTTGTTCCTTTCGAATTATTCCCAGACCAATTACAACTAATTCGGGATTATGACGACTACAATGAGAATTTAGCATTAAAGTATCGACAAGCTGGTGTATCAACTGCAACCGCAGCATGGGCCAGTAAGAAATTACAATTCGCATCACCAAAGAAACCTGAAAAAATATTAATCATCGCTAATAAATTAGACACCGCCAAGGAAATGACCAATAAGGTTAGGGGGTTTTTAGTTCAATGGCCAGAATGGATTAATGTTGGTTTCTCTAAGGATAAGGACTCTCAATCACATTTTAGATTAAATAATGGTAGTGAGGTTAAATCGGTAGCGACCTCTATGGATGCGTTGAGGGGGTATACTCCAACGATATTAATCTTTGATGAAGCGGCTTATATTGAGGCGGGTAATGATTTTTGGGCTGCCTGTATGGCTTCGTTATCTACCGGTGGTAAGGTAATAGTAGTTTCAACACCAAACGGGTTTGATAAAATCTATTATGAAATATACGCTCAGAGTCAATCAGGAATGAATGACTTTAAGATAACTGAAATGGTGTGGTATAAAGACCCTCGTTTCACTAAAGATTTGATGTGGGTGAAATGTAAGGACATAGTACACTATATGTTAAATAGACAACACTACGATGATAACGAAGTGTTATTGAAAGAGTTAGACCAAACTAAATACCCTGAGTTAGTATCTGGTGGGTATAAACCTTATTCGAGTTGGTTTGAGTCTATGTCTAAAAAACTTAAATACGATAAGCGTAAAATTTCACAGGAGTTAGAGAACAACTTTTTAGGTTCGGGGGATAATGTTATACCATCGGACACAATCGAAAGAATTAAAACCACAATGATTGAGGAACCAAAGGAAAAATACATGGCGGGTCAGATATGGTTATGGAAAGAACCAATCAAAGGTCATCGTTATATTATGGGTGTTGACGTTTCTCGTGGGGATAGTGAAGATTTTTCATCTATATGTATTATAGATTTCGACACAAGAGAACAGGTAATGGAGTATTTAGGTAAAATACCGCCAGATGAATTGGCGGATATTTGTTATAAGTGGGGTACGATGTATAGCGCATTTACCGTGGTCGATATTACAGGTGGGATGGGAGTCGCAACCGTGAGGAAATTACAGGAAATGGGTTATAAGGATTTATATACTGACGGAGTAAGTGCATTTGATAAGTGGTCGTGGAACCCTAAATCTCAGGATAAAATGCCGGGTTTATCGTTTAATTCTAAAAGAACTCAAATTGTCGCGTCATTTGAAGAGGCATTAAGACACGACTTTGTGGTTAAATCGAGTCGACTAGTTAATGAAATGAATACATTTGTTTATATAAATGGGAAGGCTGACCATATGAAAGGACAACACGATGATTTAATCATGGCAATGGCTATGTGTATTTACGTTGGGGAATTTTCATTCTCATTATTAAAAGCGTCTGAATCAGGTACAAAGGCATTATTAGAAGGTTGGACTGTGACCAGTAGGGAAAAGATACCGGGTGGGGTATTTTCTCCGACATCTGACCCATACGACCCATTAAGAGGGTTACATAATAACGGACATAACCGAAGTAACGGAGGAGCGACTAGACAAGATTATCTGGACTATTCTTGGTTAATGGGTGGTGGAAAAAGAAAATAGTAAGATTGACTTATAATTATATAAGGACTATTCTTATTTTGAATATACATATAACAAAATGGCTGAGCAAAAATATACAGTTTTTCAAAGGATAGGTGGGCTATTCAATGGTAATCAAGGTGGGACACCCTTGAGTGACCCTACGCCCACATATAATTTTGATAAAAAGGAATTACTTCGTACTACCGATAAGGCGGAATACGAACAAGAAAAGTTACAGGCTCAACAGTCGATGTTTCTTAATAACCAATGGAAAAAGGTGGATAGTGAGTTATATCAGAAAGCGGTATATCATGAACCTAACCGTATGGCGGGATATTACGACTATGAGTCGATGGAGTTCACTCCTGAAATATCTGCCGCGTTAGACATCTACGCTGAAGAAGCAACTACAATGTCAGAACAAGGATTTATGTTAAATATTTATTCTGAGAGTAAGAGAATTAAGTCGATTTTAGGGGATTTATTTAATAATGTTTTAGATATCGACACTAACCTACCTATGTGGACAAGAAATACTTGTAAATATGGGGATGATTTTGTATATCTAAAATTAGACCCTAAGAAGGGAATTATCGGTTGTAATCAATTACCTAACATCGAAATCGAAAGAGTGGAAAAAGGGATGCATATTAGTGGTTCACATGGGAATACTGCTGACGCATCTGAATCCCGTGAGACTAAGTATGTATGGAAGGAGAAAATGATGGAATTCAACGTATGGGAAGTGGCTCACTTTAGATTATTAGGTGATGATAGAAAACTACCTTACGGTACCTCTATGTTAGAAAAGGCTAGACGTATATGGAAACAATTAGTTTTAGCTGAAGACGCTATGTTAATCTATAGAACTTCGAGAGCACCTGAAAGAAGAGTTTTTAAGGTATTCGTAGGTAATATGGACGATAAAGATGTTGACCAATACGTTAATAGAATCGCAAACAAATTTAAGAGAGATAACGTAGTTGACCCATTAAATGGGAATGTAGACCAACGATACAATCAAATGGCAGTGGACCAAGATTATTTTATACCCGTTCGTGACCCTAATGCTCCAAACCCTATAGATACTCTACCAGGAGCTCAGAATTTATCTGAGATTGCAGATATAGAGTACATACAAAAGAAATTATTAGCGGCTCTTCGTATCCCAAAAGCGTTTTTAGGTTTTGAGGATGTCGTTGCGGATGGTAAGAACTTATCTTTACAGGATATACGTTTTGCTAGAACTGTAAATAGAATACAAAAGGCGATGATTCAGGAGTTGAATAAAATCGCAATCATTCACCTTTATATGTTAGGTATGGAGGATGAGTTGAATAACTTCACATTAGGGTTAACTAATCCATCAACACAGTCGGAACTACTTAAGGTTGAGGCGTGGAAAGAAAAGATATTACTTTATAAAGACGCGGTTAGTGACCCAGGGAATGGTATTTCAGCAGTTTCACATACGTGGGCTAAGAAAACTATTTTAGGTATGTCCGATGAAGAAGTGAAGTTAGACTTACAACAACAACGTTTTGAACGAGCAATCGCTGCTGAATTAGAAAAAACACCGGAGGTTATTAAGACCACAGGGGTATTCTCAAATATAGACGAATTATATGGGGAACCTGAGTCCGAAATAGAAGATGGTGAAGATGGTGAAAATTCTGAAGAGTCTGAAGGGGATATCGATATGGGTAATGATATGTCGATGGACGATACCACATCTGATGAACCTATAGATATGGGGGGTGAATTAGGGGAATCTATAAACACGGACGACATTTCATTAATATTAGAACATAAAGATTTCGGTCACCCAACAAAACTGGACCTCTCTAAAGGACAGAGAGAGATTTCCGTAATGGAAAATAAACTAAAAAAGTTATTAGATGAGTAATTAACTCATTTTTTAGATATTTATAATAAAAGTTTGTAATATGACTACCTTAGGAAAATTAAGAAATCAAGTTTATACTAAATTATCGGAGACTTACTCTAACAAAGAGGAGTTTAAAAAAACATTAAAAATGTTTATGTCGGTATTAAACGAAAATAAAGACTTATCTAAAGTCTTTAACATATATACCGATATGGAAAATAAATACATTTCCAGTGAGGAAGTCGCGTCTGAATTTATAACTGAAGCCGTTAATGAGATTAAGTCGTTAATGTCTGAAAATTATATGTCAGGCATCAATAAGTTAGAAACTATTTTCGGAAGTGTTGTTTGTAATGAAAATGAGTATACTAAAAATTTAGACACTTTAGTTCATAAAACAGGGTATGACACATTAATCGAAAGGATTGAATCAAAAGGGTTTTTCGTCGACAAATTAACTGAATCGAGAAATCTATCAGAGAATTACTCACCGGTAACTCAATCAATCTTAAATCATGTTTTAACTTCTAAGTTTAACGACAAGTTTGAGGTTATGACTGAATCTGAAAAAGAATCCTTTCTTAAGTATCGTAAATTAACTACGTTAGAAATTAATGAATCTATTATTGACTTAAAAAACCAAATTAGTGAAAGTATCTCAACATTAAAAGACAATAAGGAGTTATCTTCTTTGATATCGGAAGTTGAAGGTAAAGTAACTAATTCGGGTAATGATTTACTATCGTTGATTAAATTAGAGGAGTTGAATAGTAACTTAATTTAAGAGTCCTCAGAATTTCTTTTTTGTTGTAGGTATATTGCTTTAGATTTTTGTTTCCGTTTGGTAGCCGAAGGTTTAGTGTAGGTTTTCCTATCTCTAATAGATTGTAATTGTTTTACGTTTCTAATCTTTCGTTTATATCTTTTCAATAGTCTTTCTATTGATTCATTCTTACCAGCTTTAATTATAATCATAAATTTAGTTTGTTTTAGTACATTTATTTAATATATAAATATACTAAAAATTAACGACACACCCAAACGAACTTTATTATGTCATATTCTTTGACTCATTAGATAACGTTTATTATACTTAAAGAAGTAACAATAAACGACAGTAGAATTATGAACATATATGAAATCAGGAAAATACATCCACATAGACGTTAATGAAAACTTTAAATGTGGATATGGTACCGTTGATTCAAAAAACTTAAAATCAATATACTCTAAGATATCTTGTTGGGTAGTCCCAAACCTAACGGTAGAGAATTGGAGTCCGATAATCGGAACATTAAAAAGGAAGATAACACACAACCTAAGTGACAGACTTAACCTAACCGAGAAATTTAAAGACGATAGGTTTATCGTGGACTTAGATATTCGAGCAAGTGGGTTAGAACAGGATAAGAAATCATTCATGAATTGTGAAATAACCTTATTCACCACCAAAAATTACGAAATTAGAGACGACGAATTTAAAACGGAGATATCTAACTTACTTAGTAATATCATCACCGAATCGGTGGTCAAATACGACAAATTTTCTTATCATAAAAACAAAAGAGGGTAGCCCCCTCTTTTTTCATTTACAACCATACACTATTTTTTCTTTGTAGTTATATATTTATATAAGAGTTAACACTATATGGTATGAAAATATTAAAAGCAACAGATACAAATACAAAAGGAATTCTTATCGAATATGACGCTGGTCATATATCACCTAATGATAACAAAGAAGTTATTAGAGAAATGAAGGAGATGGATAAGAATGGGAATTTCATTATGTATGCGGTTCTACAGAAATATGATACCCCAAATAAAAATGGGCGAATATACGGAGAACGAATCTTAAAGAGGGAAACCGAAAATTACAAAAAACTTATCGAACAAGGAAGAGCATTAGGGGAGTTAAATCACCCTGAGACATCTTTAGTCGACTTAGAAAGAACATCACACAGAATTACTGAATGCTGGTGGGACGGGAAAATACTAATGGGGAAAGTAGAATTACTTACTTCTGAGGCTTTTCGTACTACAGGTCAGATAACGTGTATGGGAGATATCGCAGCAAACCTATTATTACATGGGGTTGTTTTAGGGATTTCTTCTCGTGGGGTAGGTTCTTTAAAAAAATCAGGAGAATTCAATGAGGTACAAGATGACTACGAAATGGTATGTTTCGATTTAGTTTCATCCCCCTCAACACCAGGAGCTTACTTATTCCAAGAGGAAGGAGAAAGAGAGAATTATGCCGAATCTATCGAGTCCGAAGAAAAAACTATAGACACTAAGACTATGGATTTAATGAAGAAATTTAACTCTTTTTTGGGGCGATAGTAAAAAAAATAGATATTTATTGACTTGTAGTGGACTTTTTTGGTACTACAAATATATTTATATACATAATAAACATTATTGACATTAAATTAACATAGAAAAATGGCTAAATCAATTTTAGAAGAAGCATTACTTCAGGTTACACAACTTGAAGAAGCGGTAAAAAAGAACGCAAAAGAAATACTTGCTAACACAATGAAGCAAGAAATTGACGAACTTGTAAAGGAGTCTATGGAAGAAACCAAAGAAATTGAAACTGAAGAGACTACTGATGAAGTAGCAATCGAGGAACAATTTGAGGAATCTGATGATACAGACACGGATGAAGAAGACATCGAATTAGAAGACAACGAAGAAAGTGAAGACTCGGAAGAGGACGTACTTGATTTAGATGTTGACTTAGACGACGTATCTTTAGATATGGATGATATCGAAATGCCATCGTTAGAATTACCATCACTTGGTGATGAAGAGGAAAACGAAGTCATTGATATGACAGGGGCATCTGACGAAGAGATATTGAAGGTTTTCAAAGCAATGGGCGATGAAGACGGAATTATCGTATCACAAGACGACGAAGGAACTGTCCACTTAGAGGACGGTGATGACGAGTACAGAATCGAGATGAACGAATCTGATGAAACTGAAGAGGACGAAGAAGAAGTAACTGATGAGGTTATGGAAACTGAGGAATTAGAAGAGAATCCAATAGTTGGAGCAATAGTAGGTGGTGCCGCATCGTACGCAGGTGGTAAAATCGCTAGTTCTATTATGGATGAAGAAACTGAAGAGGAAGTTGTTTACGAAATTGAATTGGATGACGAAATAGTTGAAACTGAAGAAGTGGAGATTGAAGAGTCTGATGAAACAATTGAAGGTGATATGGAGGAAGCTTCAAGAACTCACGCGGCAGACGCGAAAGTACCTTCAAACCAAGGTAAAAAATATAAGGCTGGTCGTAAAGACTTGTCTGAAGAGGTTGAAACATTAACGGTTAAGAATGGTGAATTAACTGAAGCATTGAAATTGTTTAGAAATAAGTTAAACGAAGTTGGAGTATTCAACGCGAACTTAGCCTACGCAACTAGATTGTTTACAGAACACACTACTACGAAATCTGAGAAGTTAAACATCTTAAAGAGATTTGATAGTATTGAGACATTGAAAGAATCAAAGTCTTTATACAACTCAATCAAAAACGAACTAACAGGTTCAGATACTAAGTTAACTGAAACTGTCGTTAATAAAATTTCATCATCACCAAAATCTGGTTCATCTGAAAAATTAGTGGAGTCTAAAACTTACGAGAATCCACAAATTAAGAGAATCAAAGAGATGATGGGAATAACAAAATAAATTAAAATTAAATATTCAACAAAATGGGAGCATTATTAGAATCAGGATTAGTTGGTAACATCGGGTTAAAACACCTTAAAGTTATCAAAGAAGACACAATTAACAAATGGGATAAATTAGGATTTTTAGAAGGTCTTAGTGGTCACCAAAAAGAAAATGTAGCACAGTTATTTGAAAACCAAGCATCACATTTAATCAACGAGGCGGCTCACACGGATTCAGCAGGTTCATTCGAAACTGTAGTTTTTCCAATCGTGAGAAGAGTATTCTCGAAATTATTAGCTAACGAAATCGTTTCGGTACAAGCTATGAACTTACCAATTGGTAAATTATTCTTCTTTGTACCAAAAGTACAAGAAAGAAACGCTGACGGTTCACACCTACAACCATTTGGTTACCCAGGTACAACTGATTACGCTGCAGGTTCACAAGCAGGTTACGAAAACCCAGCTTCAAAGAACTTATACGATAAATTTTACGAAGATGGTTCTAACGAATCAGGGATGTATGATTATTCTAAAGGAGATTTCCAAGAGAACACAGGAGTGGTAACACTTATTAGTGATTTAACTGCTACTGACTCAAGAATTCTTATATCAGTAAATGGTTTCCAAGACTCAGGTTCTGGGAAATTAAACGGACCTAATGGTCAAGAAGTTGATTCGGAAGAATTTTTAGCTTCATTAAAAGTAATCTTAGGTGGAGAAGAAAAAGATTTCAGAGTTGTAACTCAGAAATATGGTAAATCTATCGTAACAGGATTATCTAAGAAAGTATCTCCAGCTGCTGGTGTAACGCCAGGTGGTAGACACACAAGTATTTGTGATGCTGACGGAGTTATCTTTTTAGAAGTTGATGTTGAAGCGTATGACGCTAACACAGGATTTTCAGCGGTTGATTTAACTGCTAATACTGTAGCTGACTTCGTAGTAACATGGAGACAATATTTCGATATGGAATTTGAAGATTCAATCGGAGAAGTTTCTTTTGACTTAGAATCAGTTACTGTTTCTGTAACAGAAAGAAAATTAAGAGCTTCTTGGTCACCAGAATTGGCACAAGACGTTTCTGCTTTTCATAACATTGATGCTGAGGCTGAATTAACGGCTTTATTGTCTGAACAAGTTGCTGCTGAAATCGATAGAGAAATCTTAAGAGATTTAAGAAAAGGAGCTGCATGGAACCTTAAATGGGATTATAATGAGTGGAAATATGGTGCTGCTAACGGAGCGTCTTTCGCAGGTTATACTCAGAAAGATTGGAACCAAACTTTAATTACTAAAGTTAACCAAGTTTCTGCACAGATTCACAAATCTACCTTAAGAGGTGGAGCTAACTGGATTGTTGTTTCTTCTGAAGTATCAGCAATATTTGATGATTTAGAATACTTCCACGTATCTAACGCATCTCCAGAACAAGATTCATATAATATGGGTATTGAAAAAGTAGGTACATTAGCAGGAAGATACCAAGTCTTTAGAGACCCTTACTTCCCAGCAGGAAAAATCCTTATGGGACATAAAGGTACATCTTTATTAGATACGGGATATGTATACGCACCATACGTGCCATTACAGTTAACTCCTACAATGTATAACCCGTTCAACTTCACTCCAATCAAAGGTATCATGACTAGATACGCTAAGAAGATGGTGAACAACAGATTTTACGGTGTAATTACAGTAAAAGGATTACAATCTTTTGATATCTCAGAATTAAAATAATCTTTTAATTAACTGAAATAATATTAAGGGACTCTTCGGAGTCCCTTTTTTTATGCTTTAAATTTAGGTATTTAAGTATACCGCATAAAAAAATTCGGTCTGTGAACCGAATTCTGATATTATCGGGTAATTACCCGATATATTATTTTAATGATTAACTCTACGATTTAAGTCTGAGTTGCTTTTTGTAAAGATGACAATTACTTGACCACCATTCTGACGATGTTCTGTCTGTCGTTGTATTCATGGTTGTTGACTCACTAAACCTAACCACCTTAACGTTATTAGTTTTAGGGTCCATAACATACACTCCGAACTTATTAACCCCACCATCACGTTTAAATGGTCTATTAAGGTCAATTTCCTTACCGATATAGTTAGACTCGTCCAATATAAATGGACTATCCAAATAAACGTCCCCTAAGGTCGTTTTAACTTTCTTACCCATATCTGTACCGATTAACGTAGTTTCCTCCTCAGACAGGGTTATTACACCCTTATTGTGTAGTTTCCTAGCCTCGTTAATGATTGTGAAGAAGTTATTTGATTTGACACGAAATATACTCTCATGTAATGGTATGTTATTGTCGATATGATACGATAGTTTATCGCTAATTATGTTTTCTGAGAGTAATGAGGCTAGTGCCTCTCCTCCTGTCGACGAATCATCCATAACACTCGAATCATCCATAACACTCGAATCGTTTGAGACCCACTCATCAGTACTGTAATCCGTCTTACTTTTCTTATTAAGATAATCCATTGGGTCTACTAATTTCCCATGGTCTTTCATTTCCCAGTGTAGATGAGCTCCCGTCGAACTACCCCTGTGTTGGTCATTCTTCGCACCACCACTTAAACCGATAATGTCTCCCTGAGCCAAAACATGACCGTCGTCGAAGAAGTTTATTTTCTTAACGTGACAGTAACGAGACATAAGATTATCTCCATGGTCTATTCTAATTGTACCACCACAAGACCCCTTACTGTATTTAGTGTCCCCTTTACCTCCGGACATAATTTTACCCGGTAATGGTGATTTAATTGGTGTTCCCGAACTAACTCCTAAATCCACCCCATAATGTCTTCTCACTCCTTTGGTCCCCTTATTTCTTACCTCATTAAAAGGAGACGTAATCGAAGAATAACGTAATGGTGGTATCATAGATACGAATGTCGATTCACTCAATTCTGTAGGTTCCTCACCCATTTCATTATAAATCGTTATTAACCTATCTATCTCAGTTAGACTATCCATCGAAGTGTTCCATGGAGTTGTAATTATTTTAATATCTTTTAAGTATTTTGATTGTAGTAAAACTAACTCCTCTAAAAGTTTTTCGAACGCTAATTCTTTAAGGAATGTCAGTGATAGTGAAGCTGCCGAGCCAACAAATGAGCCGGGTAGTGATTCAATCACCCTTTGGACCACATCAACCATATCGGTCAATAGGGAATCCTTAATTTCCTCTAACGAATCAAACTCTTCCTTACTGATATTATCCTCATCTATCGATGGTAATATCGTCTTATTAAATTCGGTATTCGTCTTACTTAACTCATATAGGTTCTTTGCGATTGCGGGGACGGTAACTAATAAGTCAACACCATCAACACCGGCAACTAATTGAGGGATTGAGTCTCCTAACATATCACTAAAGAAATCGATTAAACCCGACTCTTTAATGTAAACTTTCTTTTTACCCATATTATTTTTCATTTATAATGTAAAAACTTATCCCCTTTTTAACTGTATTAATTTCTCGGTTCGTTTTTAACTGTAAGTCCAAATAGTACTCCTTATTTGGTATTAACATTGAAGTGTCCAGTAGAAAGAAATTACTATTGAACGAACGACTAATATCTGTCCACTCAATAACCCCAACAGAGGTAGAACCTTCTTTTACGTATACCATATATTTTAAGTTGTCGATTTGAACTGATGGTTCATACATGAACGGTACTTTCACCTCAACATAAACTTTACGTATATCACCTCTCGATATTTTCTCATCTCTTTGTATTCCCATGAATGAGAACCCATATTCGTTAGGTACTAACTCATCGGCACCTATATTAAAAAATTCTGAAGAAGGTCTTAATGTGAACTCTTGAGTGTTTACGGGTATTTCATACCCACCGATTACCAGTCCTTTCCAATGGTCTGACAATATTTTAGGTGCCTTACAACTCTGAGAACCAATCATAAATGTCGCCTGATACACCCCTTTGGTTATGTGGGTCGTCCCAATATCTGACATTATTAATTCATCTCCGTCGTAGATATCCACCGATGGATTAACATCTAAGTTCGTAGGTTCGTTTCCTTGGTTAACATATAGGATTAGATTTCTCGTGGTCCCCTCATAAAAATCATTTCTATTATCAATAAAATGGTCATTAAATGTTGTTTCCAAAAATGGTTCGAAAAATGTTTGAGTATATTTTGAATAAAAACCAATACTTTGGTATGAACCGGCAGTGTCAATTGATTCGTAAGGTAAGTCAAAACAAATACCAATTCCGTAATTTGTTTCATTACCGTCTAATATGTTATTAACATAACTTGTAATGTCAATTTCTAAGTTTTCCGCGCCACTATCAAAGTGTTGGGTGGATATAACTAATGAATCATCCTTAGACCCCACAACATCCCACTGACTAACAGTGTCTTTATAAAACCAATTGGATGGATTTTCAGAGTAAGTATTTTGCCCCACGAAATTCGAAGACGTGTTAGTATAATCGTGACCAATACCCTCGTCCCATTGTTCGGTTAATTTATAAGCGACCAAATCAAATGATGTGGCTCTTTTAAACCCTACCGTAGTTTCTCCGTTAAAAAACGAAGACTCGTCTGGGTTGATTGTATTTGTTAATTTTAATACGTGTTTTTGGATTCTACCTCTATTAATATAACCTTCAGATATTCTTCCGATTAATTCCGATAAGTCCACTTGCAGTAAAAATCTACTAAAACTACCACCATAGAAAATCTCAGTAACCGGATTTTTCGCCGTATTACTATATGTTTCACTGATGATTGTATTGTTCTTACTAAAATATGATTTGAATACAGACATTTATATTGTTTTTATAATAAATATCTAATAATTAGTTAATTCTATTTTTCTGAGAAAGGATATTCTGTTTAAAGTCTTGGAATTGTTGTTCTAGTTCCTGTTTAACCGATGGGAGTACCACTGCAGGCTCTGCAGGGTTATGTACGTGAGTAGTTAAAAACAAATAAATCACGTCTAATAAGTTCTGTAATTGTTCACCTCTAACTAACGCAAAGGTCTCAGGTAAAATACCCTTAACTAATTCTTGTTGGGTGATTCTATAATTGGAAACCTTATTAAAATCAATCCCCACTTTAGACGTTGGTATATTATTACCATACGCTAATTGGAAGTTAGTATCCGAAAGGATAATCACATTTTTAGAGGGCACCGATTTCGTAATGATTGTATTAATCTCAACTTCCGTAGTTTTAGTTGGTGTATTGTCCTCATTATCACTAAATAATAATCCATGTGACTTACGACTCCTAACTCTGATAAAATCAATAAAATTCGTATATGTCGCATTACTTTTTAATTCATTAAATTGTGACGGACTAGGTCTAAAATAAACTGGATATATAGACGATAAACTATCAGGACTCACATTGGACGGATGCTTAATAAATCCGTCTAAATTCCCAATACCTGACTGACCGTCCACGAAAAAGGATTTTATAGTATGTCTTAACTTTAATCCTAAATCCACTAATGTCGGTTCCGTTATCTGTACCGAATAAATTAACTCCTTATCGTCATCACTTACTTCCGTAATGTTATTAAAATAAATTGTTTCTGTGGTCCCCTCATTTTTAGATAACTTATATATGTAGAACGTACCTGTAGACGTTTCAATGTCCTCGATACTATACTCTACTAAAATTTCCACATGACGTATCTCAGATTCGGTTGTTTGGGTTTTCTTAGGTTCTCCGAATTCTTGTGTGGTGTCGTATTTTGATACTTGAACCATAGCGGGATTTTCGTCCCTAATTACCTCGTTTTGTTTACTAGATATTGTCTCGTTAATTTTACCGGCTCTAATTACCACGGCATTGTCGGACCAAACAACATCTGAATTTATACGACCAGAAATCGAATAATCTTCAAGTTTTGGTAATGCTCCATCATATTTCTTCTTAACGTATTCTCCGTTTTCTTTTACTAATTCCTTACCCTTTTTATAACGTAACCCTTCTCTCGATTGAGATTGACTATGTTCGGCACTATTACCATCAAAAAACCCCCTATCTACTGATGAGGTTGGTATATAAAATCCATCAACGAAATCTCTAGATAGGTCGGTATAAATAATATTAACCATTTCTCCGATTTTAGGTACAAAACTGAAGTTGTTCGGTATTAACGGTTTAAGTATGAAAGGGTTTACCGTAATATCCCACTTATCCTTACCCTCTATAGATTTAGTGCCTTCATATTCCGCAATATACTTTTTATCAGAAACCCTAAAATTAGACGCCTCAACAATTATACGACCCAGTCTTAGTGGGTCGGAATTATCAATGACGACTCCTTTATAAAATATTCTCTTATCCATCTATATTCGTTTTTCTACTTTTAATCTCATCTGAGATTTGGTAGTAACATTTTTCTACGTTATCTAAGTGATGTGAAAGTTGAATAATCAGAGATTTAGTATCTTCAAATTCTTTAGTTAAGATGCTGGCACCCTCAATGAGGTCCTTGTTTCCCTTCTTAGATGCGTTCTCACCTAACTCTATCAATTCTCTAATGTCCATTAATCAAATGATGTTAAAATTATTCCCTTACCTAATACGAAAGGGGTCACGACAGGACCTAACGGATGAACACCACTTGCCGGTTGCGATACGAATTGTATTGCTCCGTTCTCAGCGGTTTCTTGCATTAACCCATCTAAAAAGGATTTTTGCCCTAAAACGTGTTTATTTATGGACCCATCGGGTAAATCCCCCGTATTGTATCCTATTTTTTGTAAATTATCCACACCGTTGATAAATGCTCTAGTTGAGTTCGCACCTTCCCTAATATATGCACCGTATAACATCGGCATTGGTATCCCTAATGGTATACCTGTTTTCAATTTAAGTAAAGACATTAATCCGTTCAGAATCCCGATACAGGACGTTAAGTCCATAGACTTTAATTTACCTAACGCGGATAATAATGATAGTATTATTGCGTATCTCCCCTTTAATTGTTGTGATACAATCTTCATCACTAATTCTGTGATTAGGACGGTTAACCGTTTTTTAATTTCCTTAAATAACTCTTCTTTATACATATCGAACACTCTTTTTGTTATTCGAGTAACGAATGAATTATTACTGTTAACGAAACCTTTAATGTCTTTTGACCCTTCTTTAGTCGAGTCTATAGCACTGGTCAAGACCACAAATGGTAGTAACGACTTAGGTCCTAAAATTTTACTTACAATTACTTTTGGTATTTGTTTGAATATGTCGGTATTAAAGTTAAGATTAACGTTTGGTACGTCAAAACCACTATCCTGTACGTGAGACCCGATATTATTTAAGAAATTATCGATAACCTCATTTTCAGGTATCCCGGAGTCTAAGTCCATTAACGTATCAATTAACATTTCAGGATTCATTTCTGCCTCATAATTACCACAATCAGATAAACGATAAAGTTTATTAATTTTTAGGTTAAAATTTTCTTCAATGTATCTCGTGTCTTCATCGTCAAAAGTGAACGATAACTCTTCATCCTGAGTAGAAACTCTATCAATTAAACCCTCCTTAATTAGTGAGTCAGACTCATAGAAGTCACTACATAATGCTGAGATAGCTTTCATAAACTGATTTAACTCCTCAAAAGAGTTAACTCTTTTGTTCGATACGTCTACAGAGAAAACTCCGAATAACATATCGATAATGTCGGTCATTAACTCCTTAGAGTTAAACAACTCAAATGATGAGTAATAGTTAGAAATGAAATCCGATAAAGATATGTCCTTAAAGGTTAATGTGTACTCCTCGTCTGATTGG
>Ga0308011_10000073_pt1 | contig 53303 bp, 58 predicted proteins | sample Neamet177_FD_203144 | JGI IMG/M metagenome (GOLD analysis project Ga0308011, IMG submission 203144) | Marine microbial communities from water near the shore, Antarctic Ocean - #177 | ecosystem: Environmental > Aquatic > Marine > Unclassified | place: Southern Ocean | collected 2014-07-25 | reverse complement strand
GTACTCTTTATTTTTTTTATTGTACTTCTTACAGTACTTACAGCTCCTTTTACATTCCCTGATCTAAGTTGTTTAACTGTATTGAAAGCTCCTACAGCTGCTTTTCCAAGCCTTGAGTTAGCTACTTTTTTTACAGCTTTAGATACTTTCTTTCCTGTAGCAACGCCTTTAGCAATAGCTCTTCCTGCTCCTGTCTTTCCAGATTTTACAATCTTAGCTCTTCTTACTGATTTTTTTCCTGCTTTTTTTACAGCTCTTTTGACAACCCTATCCATTTTCTTGACTGCTCTTTTAGCAACCCTTACTGCTCTCTTTGGCTTGGCTTTACCAACTTTTTTAGTTGCTCTTCCACTAATACGATCAACTTTCTTTACCATTCGAGCTGTACCTTTAGCTCCTCTTTCGTTTATTTTATCAACTCTACGAGCTGCTGTTTTACTCATTGTAGCCATTAGTATTTTTTTAGTTTCATTTTCCCTGCCGCAGAAAGTTTTCCTGTTTTACGAGCTATTGCTTTTGTTTTACGAACAATTCTTTTTTTGTTAGAAGAAGGATTATAATCCTTTACACCTCTTACCCCAGAAGTTCTAGATGGAGTTTTAAGTTGTGTTTTCATTTTTGCTATCTTACCCTTCTTACGAACTATTGCTTTAATCTTTCTTGCGTCTCTTTTAACTGACTTTTTTTTAGAAGGAGGTCTTCCTACTTTTGATCCGTATGTTCCTTTTCCTTGTGGCATGGGTTTTATTTTTTATATTTACAAAGATAACAATTTAATTAAATCATTTTGAGACGAAATAATTACGACAGAATCGTGCCTACACATGATTATTTAAAATACTGGAGGGTTGTAAGGTATTGGGTTAAAGCCAAGTACAACATAGGAACGCCAGAAATAGACATGCTTTTGTTTTTATATAGTGAAGACATCTTTAATAAAACAAAGTTTAACGAGTTTAATGAGTTAATGTCATGGGACGTAAATCGTTTTGACCAACTTTTGAAAAACGACTGGATACATGTTTGGAGAAAGAAAAGAGGTAAGGAGACATCCTTATACGAACTAACGTATAAGGGTAAACGATTAGTTAATCTTATTTATAAGAAATTAAATGGTGAGGAGTTAGGCGAAGACCAAAGAACTAATCCTTTATTCAGGAATGACGCATCTTACACAGATAAGATTTATAAAAATTATATTAAAGAAATGAATCAAGCTACTAAGGATTTACTTCTTTGAGTTTCTTTTTGCTTGTCTCGTTGCTTTTCTATTATCTTTCTTTTCCCACTTACTATACTTCTTAAAAGCTTTAGGGCCAGTAACAAAAGTAGTTCTGGTTGTTCCTCTTTTATTAGTACGGTTTCTTGTAGCAAATTGATCTCCAGTTTCTTTATCTTGACGGACAGATTTACTTCTAAAAGTCTGTTTACCTTTTCTTGTGTTTGTAGTAGAAGAACTTTTTGATCTTTCGTACTTGCTGTTTTGACTTGACTTAGACCTAACTTGTTGTGAAAATTTTTCTTTAGTTTTAGTCTTGCCTTTTTTCTTAGTAGAAGTTCTTGTTTTTACAACAGTAGATGACTTAACTCTAGTCTTAGCTGCTAGTCTTGTAGCTGCTTTTTTCTTTTCAGCAGGTGTTCTCTTGTCTTTTAAAACTGTGCTAGTCGTAGGTTTTGATCTGGCCTTAGCAGTTTGCCTACTTCTATAAACTTTAGTTTTTTGTTTCTTTGCCATAATACAAAGATAAGAATTTACTTTAAAGCACTACAACCACATTACGCTCTTCAATAATTGTCATTGACTCGTTATTGATTAACATAGAGTGTCCAGCATTCTTATCATAGTATATAAGATCGTCTGCTTTTATTACAGTAACAGCACTACCAGGCTTTATAACCATACCTTTCTTATATCTAAACTCATCGATATCCTGTGCTGATAGTAAGATACCAGAATTAGTCTTTAGTTCTTCGTCTATTGGTTTTACTGCTATGTATTTTCCTATTGGTTGCATATCTATTCGTTTAATCTTTTATGAGTAATAACTGCATTAGTACTTAGTATCGTTGTAGCTACAGACACTGCATTAATTAAAGCAGCTTTAGTTACCTTTAAAGGATCTATAACTCCGAGCTTATACATGTCACCATATGTTTCGTTTTTAACATCATAGCCATCATTGTCTTTTCTGTGTTCTAAAGTTTCTAATACTGTGTTATAATCTATTCCTGCATTAACAAGTATTTGTATTAATGGAGATTCTAATGCTTTAATCATAATAGATAAAGCTACAAAATAGTTTTCATCATTACTTCTTTCCCCTTTTCTTTTTTGTGCTAATCTAAATAAAGCTATTCCTCCACCAGCTACTATTCCTTCTTGTAGTGCTGAACGTACTGCACATACTGAATCATCTACTCTGTCAAATTTTTCTTTTTGTTCTATATCACTATTACCTCCTACATAAATACATCCTATCGAACCTGCTAGACTAGCAATACGATCATTAATAAACTTTCTATCACCTAAGTGTGTAGTGTTTTCTTGTTGAAGTTTTAGTTGTTTGATTCTTTCTGAGATTTCTTCAGACATTTCTTCGTTCTTAATTATAACAGAACTTTCTTTTCCTATAATAATTTTGTCTGCATGTCCTAAATCCTCAGCTGTCATAAGACTTAAATCATCTCCTGTTTTTTCTGAGAAGTATTTAGCTCCTATAGACAATGCAATATCCTGCATTAGCTCGTGAGTCTTGTATCCAAATGATGGCGGTACAATGTTACAGAACTTTAATCCATTACGAACAACATTAGCTGCAAGCGTATTAACTACATTAGAATTACACTCTCCTATAATAAGAAGCTTCTCTCCTTTTTGTATAATTGGTTTTAGGATGTTTTCTATTTGTAGTATGTTGCTTATCTCCTGGTCACAAACTAATACCTTAACATCTTCTAATATACATTCGTCTTTCTTTTGGTTATTAATAAACAAAGGAGTAGTATATCCTCTATCAATCTTAATACCATTAGTTACTTCAGAATATGTAGACGCACTCATAGATTTCTCTACAGTTACTATTCCGTCAATACCCACCTTACTATAAGCGTCAGCAATAATATTTCCTAATACTTTGTCATTGTTAGCTGATATAGCTGCAACATCTTTTAATCTTGCTCCAGTTACTTTCTTACTGTTCTTCTTTAACAACGTAATGAATTTATCTGTAAGCTCGTTCATGTACTTTATAACTTCAGTTACATTGGTATCTTTAGTTATATACTCTTGACCTGCTAAAACTAAAGCTTCTGTTAATACAATAGCTGTTGTAGTTCCATCACCTGCTGAGGTTGCTGTTCTATTAGCTGCTTCTTGCATCATTTGTATTGCAAGGTTTTCTGCCGCATCTAATAAAGCTACTGATCTTGCAACGGTTACTCCATCTTTAGTTACTGTAATTCCGTTAGTGTGTGCTGGGGATTCTATTAAGACTGTTCGTCCTCGTGGCCCTAATGTTGATTTCACTGCTTTCGATATTGCAGTAATTCCGTTGATTAACTTTTGTCTTCCGTCCTGACCAAAGTCTAGGTTCTTAGGTATGTATCCTGATTCTGATTGCATATTATAGTGTATTAGATTAAGAACAAATATATAAAATATTTGATACGTTATGTTAAAATGTTAAATTTATTTATCAAAATTGAACTATAGGAACAAATTATTTATTTATTTTTTTTCTATACTCTAAAACTTTATACTTTTTCTAACATTTCAACATTAAAAAAATATAATAAAGTAGTTATCAATTAGTTAGATTAAAAATTGAAAATTAAAATCAACATAAAATCAACATAAAAAAAAGAGTACCCACACAAGATACTCTTTTTTACCATCAATCAAAACACACAAAATTTTTTTTAGAACAATTTACTTGTGTAGTTCTTTTTATATTCAGCACGCTCCATACCTTCAGCAATCTGATTTATCTTTCTCTCGTTAGCGTAAGCTCTCTTTAGCCTGGACATTCTCTCCAACCCTGATTCACCATCACGTCTGTTATTAATTAGTCTTCCGTTTTTTATAGTTAGTCCGTCCATAATTTTTTTTTGTAAAGGTAATAAAATTTTTTTAGACATCACGAACCTGAGGGTTATTAGCCATTATACGTTGTCATAGCTGTAAAACAAAGTCATATTTATTTGATTTGTTTAATTGAATCTCAAAAAACTTTCTGCAACTTTCTGACTTTTTATTTTAGGGGGGGTATCCCTAGGCTTCCCTATACGCACATAGCTGCGTTCTCCTAGCCCCAGAGTTCGTATCACATACAGACATCACGAGGTGCGAGATAGTACCCCTACGCCCATCTACTAGATGAAACATTATACAGTGTAGCAGCCACTGTAAAGCAATTGATATAGAGAGTATTAAGTGTGTGACAATATGGCTGAACGATATGACAAATCAACATAGCAAGTTATACTAAAGTTTTACCTATTTAATGCTCAGGTTATATATAATAGTGTATATTTGCATAGAATTCGTGAGTAGGTTGAGAGGAAATGGGGGCTACCCCTAGAACAACTACCCAGCGAGGGTAAACCTACTACGGACTTCAGAGCAACACAACCCAGTACATTGACATAACGAGTAACGCTGATATTGAGAGGGCAACCTATACCTCATTAAAAACAAGATGAATGCAGTCAGCAATACTCCTCGGATAGTCCTAACCATATAGGTTAGCTGATGAGGATTTTGTATCCGAAACTATCAAATACTAGAGTAGAGGGTAAGTACAGACAGAAATTGATCAGGAGAAATTAATCAATAACAACAACAAGATGAGAAAACCAAAAGCAGTGTATTTCAAAGAGAGATACGACAATGCGATAGAGAACAATCTATCGAGTAAGGCAGCATACTACAAGAGTAGATTGGTGCAGATGGGAGAATGGAGTGAGGTAAAGGATTTAAAGGATGGAGTGAGTGTAAAGGTTACAACGTGTGACATTAAAGGAGGTAGAGGTACAGGGTTACAGAGACACGAGATGGACTTTGGTAAAGGAGGAGAGTCCTTTGTCTTCTATAGTATGTAAGATTAGCTGATGAGGATTTAATATCCGAAACTAGAGTCGCAAACGCAATTGGCCATTGTAACAGTTTGAGGCTCTAGTCCTAATCAAAACAAATAAATAAGATGATAACAATTAAGAAAAGCAGGGTATTTCATAATATGGTAACCCTAGAACTAACTGTAGAACAAGTACAGATTATCGCACACAATCTAGACTTACAGATGTACGATGTACAAGACATCAATGATGGCCTAGAGGATGATGAAAAGTATGATACAGAATTAATAAAAGAATCGTGTACCGATATACTAGCAGAATGTCAAGCAATCGGAATTTGGGGAAACTTACCAATGCTTAACGAAGAAGTAATTGACACGACAAATGCAGATGAGTTACTTGACAAACTAAATAATACTAATAAATAAAATATCAATTATGAAAAAATCAAATGGAACGTGTGTTGCTAAAGAATCAGTAACACTTAAAAATTTCTTATACGAATATGTTAACATAAAAATTCAAGACAACTGGAGTGCTACTGCTGATTACTATATTCAATCAGAGGACTCTGCCTGTGGAAGTACTATGTATACATTAAAAGAGAGTGGAGTCGCACTAAATATATCAGAGAATGTATATCTAGATGACTACTCGCTTTACGATGCCTTATGGGAATTCTTTGAGGGACAAAACTACATTCTTAATGTAGAGACAGATACTATCATACAAATGGATGAGGACATCTTAGAAGCATTAGAAGAAATGTGGATGGATGATGGAGAATATAAAGAAAGACTATGTGACCACTTTGACATAGAGTATGTAGAGTATGAAGATGAAGATTAACTGAAGAGGATTCAATATCCGAAACTAGCAGAGATGCTAGTCTTAATCAAAACATTATAAGATATGAATTTAGTACAACAATTGGTAGAAGGGCTACCAGTCTATTCTCAGAGCAACTCTGAAGGACTAGCAAAGCAAACTCAAGAGTTAATAATGATTGACAAGTATGAGAACATACCTACAATCAAATGTCCAACTGAAATACAGAAGTCTTTAAAGTTCGTAGGATTTAAAGGATTGTCTGATTTCGTAACACAATATACAATATGAATTTAGCAGAGTATTTAGAAGAATGTAAATTATTAATCACTAAAAAAACTACTATGACACCACAGAGTTATGTACACTATTGGGACTTGTCAGATAATAACGTGCTAGAAATTAGCTATGACTTTTGGAAAGAACCAACCACACATCTTGATGAAGGTGGAGATTTTATTGAGATACATAAAATCATACTTAACGGAGATGATATGACAGATAAACTAGATGTTTTCTATGATGAGATAGAAGATGATATTAAAGAGAGAGGTAGTCACTTATGATTAAAGAACTAATCAAAGCCTTTAAAGAGAATCCAAGACAAACTATAGAAGACTTATTACTGCTACTCATTATAGCCTTTATCTTCTATGTAAGCATATGGATATTCCATTAACACCACACCTCACTACTATAAAACGTAGTGGGGTTTTCGTGGTACTAACCAATAAATAATATTATGAATTTAACTACAGAACAAATAATAAGATTATACTTATTTATGAGAACTGTTCCATCACAAGAAGATATCGAGCAATACTATATTAAGAATATCATGCCCTATGACTCTAAGCATTCAATTGCTGAAATCTTAAGGTTTGGTAGAGAGAGAATGATAGTTTGGGATTAATAATTAAAAAAAACAATAGATATGAGTTATATAGTAGAATTACGAGAGTACACTGATAGTGGAGATTACATAGAAAACGACTATGAGTTCGATACTAAGGCTGATGCAATGAAGTTTGCATATGATAACAAAGGGGATGTATATGCTATCTTAGAGTATGAAGATGGTAAGAATTTCAACCCAAAACACTTAAACATTAATTAAAAATTAAATAAAATGACAAGAAAAGAATTTATGACTAGAGTTACAGTAGTAAACTTTAAAGAGAGCCGAGGCCACGATGCACCATCATTAGAATGGGATATAAAGTTTGACAATGTAAAAGTATGTAATTGCTGGGATGACTCGTATGGTGGAGAACTACAAGTCACTGATTACAAGAACCATAGAATAGACAATATATATAGTACTATTGATAAAGACTCTTTATGGGATGAGAAATACAAATGGACTACTCCTTTAGATATCTTATTAGAAGAGTGCTTAAACAATCACTTAGAGAAGAAAGACTATGACAAAGGCCTTATGATTAATGATATAGTAGGTAAAGGATATTCTCTACTAAGTTGGGGAAGTAAAAAAATACCAACCATCATTAAGAAATATGATAATGGGTTTGATATGATTCAAAACCTACTAACCAAGAATGTTTTGGAAGGAAGGGAGATTATAAACCTACAACATCTAAAAGATACATACGGATTTGTTGAAAATCACACTAGATAAAGAAACTTGTTTTGATTCTACCATTACCTCACTGCGAAAGTAGTGGGGTTTTGGTGGTACTAACCAACACGTAAATTATTATGAAGATATTAGAATTATTCAGTGGCTCACGTAGTATCGGCAAAGTAGCTGATGCACGTGGTCATCAAGTATTCTCGGTTGACAACGTAGCTTATCCTAAGACAAATTGGGTAGGAGACATTTTAGACTGGGACTACAGACTTAACGAAATGCAAGTAGGAGACTTAGATGAATTCTATGTTCCTGATGTAATATGGGCATCACCACCCTGTACTGATTTCTCAGTAGCTTGTATCGGCAGGAAGTGGGTAAGTGGCCACGAATTTAAGCCTAAGAATGCTGATATGCTAGGCATCAAGATTTTAGAGAAAACTATAGAGATTATTAAATTCTATCTTGAAAAGAATCCTCAGCTTAATTGGTACATAGAAAATCCTAGAGGCAAGATGCGTAAAGCACCACATTGGAACGAGATAGAGAACAGAAGAGAAACCATAACCTATTGTCAATATGGAGATGAAAGAATGAAGCCTACAGACATATGGACTAATGATTTCGGATGGACTCCAAGAGTGATGTGCAAGAATGGAGATGATTGTCACGTATCAGCCCCACGTGGTAGTAGAACTGGAACACAGGGACTGAAAGACAATCACGAAAGGAGCAAGATACCAACTGACTTATGCAAAGTTATTATAGAGTCGGCTGAGGAAGAATACGGACTTAATTCTAACTATCCACAAGAATATACTTGTTGTGGAGATGAGGTTGTGGGTTGGATAGAGGATTACAGAATCTGTCCACAGTGCAAAGAACCCTTTTAATTATTGTTGTTAGTACACGTGCCTCACTGCGAAAGTAGTGGGGATTTCGTGTTACTAACCAATACGTAAATTATGAATGAAATTAAATTAGGGAAAGAATTAATCTTTTCCAACGGAGCTAAGAGAACGATGTACTATGTATATCATCTTAGTGACAGTAGCACACTTAGATTCAAATCCGAGTCTGAGAGAAGTAAGTACATATCAGAAAATCAATTTATTATTAATCTAAAAACTAAAAATTATGCCTAATCACGTTTATTGTTTCATCACTGTTTCATCTGATGAAGATTCGAAGATCCTAGAAAAAATGTCAAAAAATGAATACGGAATAGCAGGGTCACTTGTCCCAATGCCTGAAGATTTACACAATACTACTGCCCCAAATAGAATAGTTACAGAAAAAGACAAAGAAATATCAGATGTACTAATAGATAAGTATAAATTTAACAATTGGTACGATTGGTCAATTCATAACTGGGGAACTAAATGGGGATGCTATGACAATGAGATGGATGGAGATGTACTAAGATTTACAACTGCTTGGTCAACGATGGATGAATCTCTAATTGAATTACTTGCTAAAAAAATTCCTAACTTTACTTATACTTGGGAAGAAGAAACAGGATGGGGAGGGTGGATGAACTTTGAAGATGGAGTCTGTGTTCAGCGAACTGAGTATGATGAGCCTGACTGGGCTGCTGATGATTTTAGATTCTATATAGACAAGAGTGGAAACATCAAAGTTTTTAGTTCTGATGAGATTGAGATGCAACCAATTGTTGATGGTACTACTGTGACATATAAAGTGCCTACAGATACCTCTTTAAATTTATGGAAAGAGTATGCGACTGTTACTTATTTAGGTTCAGAACACACCACTGATGATGGTACTTTTAAAGTAGGATACTATGAAGAGTATGACCTTCAATGCTTTTTAGGTAAGACTATTAAAGAGGCACTACAGTCCGTATCTGATAGTAGAGAGAACGACATCAACCATCAAGTTCCAAGAAATCAGACTGGGGACTTAAGAAACCAGATAATCTGGGGATAACTAATTTAAAACTTTATAATATGAACGAACTAGAAGATTTAATCCTAAAGGAAAAGCTTAAAACAAAACCGAATTATGAGTATATAAGATGGTTACAACAATTAAGTATATCAGCCTTGCGAGAACACATTAATAAAACTAAGTTTTGATTATTGGAAGTTTTTGCATAGTTTTGCATTAGTTATTAGTATTGTTAACAAAAAGAGGTAGATAGGGGGACAATCCCACTTAACTTTATGGGTGTTCAAAGACATCCTTTAATTTTATTATTGTCTATCTACCTCTTTTATTTAAATCAAATTTAATGAATAACCCTCACCACATTGTCACTGATTTAATTCAGAGGCGAGACCTAAAGAATTTACATAATAGTATATACATAGAGTTAGATAACTACTTTGCTCATAGTGGTATGGAAGAGAGCAATTCTAGGCTAATAAAGATAACTCCTAAGTATAGGGCTAAAAAGAATACAATTCGTATCAATAATGATATGACTAAATATAAATTAACGAAATATAATTAAATATGGGAACATCAAAAGACAATTTAATTCAAAGAATTGATGAATTAGAACAAGAAAAAAAAGACAGTAAAGAAGAAAGAGTGCCTCATTACTATGTGGGTACAAACAAGAATAGAAATTATCAAGCACGTTATGTAGTTACAGACTTTGAATGCACATACAACATTGGTACGGCAGTCACGTACTGCTTACGAAGTTCTAGAAAACATCATACGCCTGTGCAGGATCTTTACAAGGCTATAGCACATTTAGAATTTGAAATTGAACGACTAAAAGAAAATAAATAATATGAAGAAAGAAATATTTAATAACTATGCTACTGCTATAGCACAACAATTTCATCTAGAATTAGATGACATATTTACTAAGAGCAGAAAGAGAGAAAGTGTAGATGCTCGACAAATGTTATACTATCTATGTATGGAAAGACCGATAAGAATAGCTTACTTACAAAGGTTTATGAGTGAAGCTGGACTTGATGTTCACGTTACCACAATAATACATGGATACAAGAAAGCTAAGGCCTTAATAGATAATGATAGCGACTACCAGCATATGATTGATAAAATCCAAAAGAATGTATAGTATAAAAGACATTTACAATCAAGCATTGTTAGACAAGTCAGCAATCCACCAAGTGCTGCAAAACGGAGAGACTATAATTAATATGGGAGTAAAGCTACAAAAGTTTAATAATCACATAGAAATTTTAAACTGTTCTAAAGGAGGAGATTATTTTAGAGACTTCAATGAGGACGAGTATAAAGTAATTTTAGAGGAGGGATGGAAAGTTGGTTGTATTAAAACTGCAATGAATAACTGTTTACATAAGTTAGACCTTATAGAAAGCAGAATGAAAATTGAGGTTAACACAAGAAAAAACGACAAACACATTCAGAATCTGAAAAATAGAAGGGAGAATATCTTAATCAAATATTCAAAACACAATAATAAATTAATTAAAATCAAATGAAATGCAAAAACACGTAAACATTTTTAAAGAATTAGCATCCATCTCAGTCAAAGACAAGGTGGAGAAAAAAGGCAACTTTAACTATTTATCTTGGGCAAATGCTTGGTCAATGCTTAAGCTTAAGCATCCTCAAGCACAAAGAATAGTATATGAGTGTGCTGAGACAGGATTAAACTTTTTTACTGATGGTAAAACTGCTTATGTTAAAGTAGGTATCCTAGTAAATGAAATGGAGCATATAGATTATCTACCAGTAATGGATTTTAGAAACAAAAGTATATCTCTAGAAAAGATAACATCTATGGATGTTAACACTACCATTCAAAGGTCAACTGCAAAAGCAATAGCTATGCATGGACTAGGACTGTCTTTATGGATAGGAGAGGACATTGTAAAAGTAGCTACGCCAATAGTTAAAGCTAAGGATACAAAAGTAAAATCTTGGGAAACTGTGACTTTAGATATTGGAGATACAAATTGGACTAAGGTCTTGTCTTACATATCAAAGAACAAAGCTTTAGGTTTGCCTAAGATTATTAAAAACTTAGAGACTAAATATAGTATTAAGACTGGAGTTAAGAAAGAACTAGCTAACCACGTATCTTAATGAAGGGCGATAACTTAAATGTTATTCTTACTAAGCTTAAGAATGACTCAGACTATTATGGAACATATGGTAAGAAGTGGTTGTCTAATTCAGACATCTACTCCTTGCTTAATGACCCTAAGAGTTTTAGACAAGAACAGAAAACTACCAAAGCTATGATTGAAGGTAGTTATCTCCACACTGCAATGTTAGAGCCTGAGAAGTTAGAATCCTTTCAGATTGTAGATATGGCTAGTAGAAACAGCAAATTATATAAAGAAGCTGTATTTGAAAGTAAAGAGGATATTTTACTGTTGCAATCGGAAGTAGATAACATACAGAAATGTATAGATGCTATGAAAGGAAACTTAGACTTTTGTGATGCTATTTATGAAAGTGGTAACCTATTTGAAGTTCCTAGAATACAAAATATTTTAGGACAAGAATTTAAGGGTAAGGCTGATATAGTTAGCGTAAATAGTGAAAGGCTTATAGATATTAAGACAACCTCTAACATTAAAGACTTCAAGTATAGTGCTAAGAAATATAACTATGATAGTCAGGCTTATATATATCAATGTTTGTTTGATATGCCTTTATCTTTTTATGTTGTAGATAAGACCACACATCAGTTAGGTGTGTTCGATCCAAGTGCAGATTTTTTAATGCGAGGAAAGGAAAAGGTGCAACAGGCTATTGAAATATACACTAAGTTTTATAGTGATGGTGGGTTAGAAGATATAGACCAATACATAGCTTATGAAACTCTTTAAAAAGTTAGCTAAAATGATGGGGATTGTGATATCTCCAAAAAATACAAGTATGTGGATTCAAGTTCCAATGTCTGCTGAAAGTACAGATGATAAAATAAACATTATTATCGCAACACTAAATCAATTGGAGCAAAACATTAAAATAAAATAATATGGAAGACAAAATTTATGTAGGAAGTGGAATATCTAAGTTTGATGGAGACCAAGTGGCAGTGAGTCTGTGTTTGACTGATGTTCCTAAAGAGCATATGTTTGAGTACAACGGAAAGAAGTATATCAAATTAATTGTTCAAAAGAAAAGAGAGGCTGATCAATATGGAAAAACACATTATGTGGCTATTGATACGTGGAAGCCTGAGCCTAAAGCAGAAACGCCAAAGGTAGAAGAGCAAGACCAAGACTTACCTTTTTAAGGGGTCAAGGTTTGAAAGATGGGGGGGTGTCATTTCCCCCCTTTTCTTTTTTTATTTAAATAATTTAATTATCTTCACATTCTTATCATATTATTAACATTTCAACATATTTTAATCTTAATAATTGATTATTAAGTAGTTACACACAATCAAACTAACATAAAACACACATAAATTAATGAAAATAACCATATTTAAGGACATAAAATCCACTTCTCAGCCTTTTTATGTAGATGTCTCCATAATACTAACAAGGATACAAGAAGGAAAATCAAAAGATTTAGTAAAAAAAATAAGACTAGAAAAAGACAAGTCAAAAAGAAATTTAATAAAGCAATCATTACCAGCAATTTGTTTTAGTGGGGAATTTACAAAAAGAAACGATAACTCTTTAAACCAGCATAGTGGGTTAATCTGTCTAGATTTTGATGGATATTCATCCAACAAAGAATTGCTTCAGGAAAAGGAAAGACTATGCAAGAGCAAGTACGCATACTCTGTGTTTGTCAGTCCTAGTGGAGAAGGCCTTAAGGCTTTAGTAAAGATTCCAAAAGATATTGCAAACCATAAAGGTTATTTCCTAGCGTTACAAAAGCATTACGACTCTCCTAATTTTGACAAGACATCAAAGAATGTTTCAAGAGTCTGCTACGAATCATATGACCCATTAATACATATAAACGAACTATCAAGTGTATGGGAAGAGGTAGAAGAGCAAGAGTATTCTGAAGTAAAAAAGTATGTAGATTTACCTACAATTCCAATCACTGATGAGAATAAAATTGTAGAGATTCTACTCAAATGGTGGGAGAAAAAGTACGGAATGATAGATGGAGAGAGGAATAATAATGTCTACATCTTAGCAGCAGCATTTAATGACTTTGGTATAAATCAAACATTAGCTGAGTATATTATTAATAGATATGCTACAAAAGACTTTAATGAAGCTGAGGTTAAAAGAACAATACAATCAGCATATTCTCACAGACAGAATTTTGGTACAAAATATTACCAAGATGATGATAGGATAAACCAAGTTAAGGAGAAATTAAAACGTGGAGTATCAAAAAAAGAAATTAGATCTCAATTAGAAGAGTCCAATATTGAGGTCGGTATAGCTGACAATGTGATTAACAGACTTGAAGAAGAAGAAGCGAATCACAAATTTTGGACTAAAAACGAGAAAGGATCTATAAAAATAGTACACATACTATTTAAAAACTTTTTAGAAGAGAATGGGTTCTATAAGTTTAATCCTGAGGGCAGTAAGAGTTATATCTTTGTAAGAGTAACAAATAATTTGATTGATCACACATCAGAAAAAGAATTAAAAGATTTTATACTAAACTATTTACTGGGCGTAGATGACTATAGCGTATACAATTACTTTGCAGAACACACTAAATATTTTAGAGAGGAGTTCTTGACATTACTAGCATCTATAGATGTATACTTTATAGAAGACAACAAAGATACTGCTTACCTCTACTATAAAAATAGTGCAGTAAAGATTACTAAAGACAAAGTTATAATGATTGACTACTTAGATTTAGGAGGATATGTTTGGAAAGACCACGTGATTGATAGAACATTTAATTTATGTGAAATACAAGAGTGTGATTATAGAATTTTTATAACTAATATATGTGGAGGAGACAAGAGTCGTGTCAGTTCTATGAGGTCTACAATAGGATACCTACTACATGGGTGGAAGAATCTATCCTATAGCCCTGCTACTATCTTAAACGATGAGGTTATATCACAGAACCCTGAGGGTGGTACAGGTAAAGGTCTTTTTATGAATGGCCTTTCACATATGAAGAAGTTAGTTGTTATAGATGGTAAATCATTTAACTTTGAGAAATCATTTGCTTATCAATTAGTATCAGCAGATACTCAGATTCTATGTTTTGATGATGTAAAAAAAGCTTTTGACTTTGAAAGATTGTTTTCTGTTGTGACTGAAGGGCTTACCCTTGAGAAAAAAAATAAGGACGCAATTAAGATACCATTTAGTAAATCTCCTAAGGTTGCTATTACTACTAATTATGCTATTAATGGAGAGGGAACAAGTTTTGAACGTAGGAAGTGGGAGTTAGAACTTACTCAGCACTATACTAAAGACTTTACTCCATTGGTTGAGTTTGGAAGACTGATGTTTGGAGAATGGGATGATGATGAATGGTGTCAGTTTGATAACTATATGATTTCTAATTTGCAATTGTATTTAGAAAATGGGCTGCTAAAAAGTGCTTTTGTTAATCTTGCAATAAGAAAGCTAAGTGGAAGAACAAGTCACGACTTTATAGAGTGGTGTGGTATACTTAATAACACAGAGGGAGATAAGTTTTCAGTCGACAAGAGAATGTATATGTCTGACTTATACTTGGATTTCACATCAGAGAACAATGTTCCTGCATATGGTAAGGATGCTATTTCTAGAAGCAAGTTTAATAAATGGTTATTATCTTATGCTAGTTATAAGTCTCACTTAGAGCTTACAACTGCTAGAGATATGATAGGTAAGTGGATGTCATTAACTCCTAAAAAAATTGGGGATGGAATTTAGAGACTACCAAAAAAACATTATTGAGAGAGGGTCAGATATATTAGATAAAAATAATTTCTTGTACTTAGCTATGGAAGTAAGAACAGGAAAGACATTGACAAGCCTAGGTATACTAAAAGACCTATGGTGCGAGAATGTATTGTTTATTACTAAAAAGAAAGCAATCAGCAGTATTCAGGATGATTACGATATGTATAAGCCTGGTTATAAACTTACTGTTATAAACTATGAGTCTTTACATAAATTACCTGAGTGGATTATTTACGATGGTATAATTATTGATGAGGCTCATGGGTTAGGTGCGTTTCCTAAACCTAGTAAAAGAGCAAAAGACATAAAAGAATTGCTCAGGATCAATCGTAATGCTAGAGTAATTTTAATGAGTGGAACTCCTACCCCTGAGTCCTATAGCCAAATGTACCATCAGGTATATGCACTGCCCAATAATCCGTTTAGTTCTAATAAAAACTTTTATTCTTTTTCTAAACAATATGTAAATGTTACTCAAAAGAAGCTGAGTAGTTTAGTAGTCAATGATTATAGTGATGGCAAAAAAGAAATAGTAGACTTAATGCAGCCCTATACTATTAACTATACCCAAAAACAGGCAGGATTTCTTACTCAAACAACAGAAGAAATATTAAGAGTCGATTCAGATCCTAACACGCTAGACATAATTAAGAAGTTAAAAAAGAATTTAGTTGTTGAAGGTAAGGATGAAGTGATTCTAGCTGACTCTTCTGTCAAGTTAATGATGAAGCTACATCAGATGTACTCAGGCACTGTAAAGTTTGAGTCAGGTAACTCAATGGTGTTAAATCATAATAAGGCTAATTATATTAAAACCAAGTTTGCTAATAAAAAGATAGCTATATTTTATAAGTTTAGAGAAGAACTAAATGCTATCAAGCACGTTTTTGGAGATGATATTTGTGTCGACTTAGATTGTTTTAATTCTACAAATAAGAGTATAGCATTGCAAATTGTAAGTGGTAGAGAAGGTATAAGTTTAAAAAATGCAGAAGCTTTAATTTATTACAATATTGACTTTAGTGCTACATCTTACTGGCAATCAAGGGATAGGATGACTACTAAGGAAAGGAAGTATAATAAAGTATACTGGATATTTTCTAAAGGTGGTATAGAGGACAAAATCTATAAGGCAGTTTTAAAGAAAAAAGACTATACGTTAAGTCATTTTAAAAGAGATTTATTAGATTTGTAATATGAGGTTTCTGAGATTTTTAGTGATTTGGATAAGTCAGAACTTGGCTATACCTTTTTGGATTGTAGGCCACATACATTTATCTATTCATAATTATCACGAGTTATTAGAATTAGCCTCATCAATTAGTATGAACATAATTGTGTTTATAGGTTTCATGGAGGACTATAAAAAAAACGGATGACTGAACAACAAATACAAAGTAAAAGAATAAAGGAATTAGAAGCTGAAGGCTACTATGTTTTAAAATTAATTAAAACAAACAAGAATGGTATACCTGATCTTATTGCAATACCACCTAACTGTGGCGTATTGTTTTCAGAAGTTAAAACAAAAACAGGAAAGCTTTCTAAATTACAAGAGTACAGATTAAAAGAATTAGACAAACATGGAGTCAAGACAGAAGTATACAAGGGATAGTTATGATATAGATGAGTTCTTTATGGAGAACCTACAAGAAATGGAGTTTGAACTTAGTGTTACGATTGCTCAGTTTATAGAGGATAATTTAACATACATACCAAGTAATGATTTAGTTTCTTTTGTTGTTGGGGGTTTAGTAATATATAAGGACGAGCCTATTGCTTTTGCCTTGGAGTTAGTTAGAACCTTAGGGGCTAACCCTATTCTTTCTGATATAGAATTAATTTCTATTGATGAATACTTAGACTTTATGAATTTAAATTTATATATAAAATCAAATGAACATAGCAAAGACTAAAGCTTTAAAAGAAATCGTAAGTAAAATACTTGGGGTTGATCCTATAATGTTAGTTTCAAAAGATAGAAGGACAGAATTTATTCAGGCTAGAGCTATCTGTTATTGTATTATGAGACAAGAATTAGGAATGTCATATTCTTTTATAGGAAAACAATTTGGTAAATGCCACGCTACTGTTATGCACGCTTTAGAAAACTTTCGTCACGAAGTAAAATACGACAAAGCTTTTAATAATAATTACTCCAAAGCATTAGAGGTTTGGAAGAGTGATTGTCAAGAGTATATTGAATACGATCCAAAAATATTAAAAGAAACAGTCAATAGTTTGGTGGAGTCAAATAAATTATTAACTTTGGAATTAGAAGAACTCCAAACAACAATTAAAAATATCAAGGAAACTCTGAATGTCAAAGATTGCTAAAGAAGATGTAAATGCTATAAGTCACATTAATTTTGTGTCTAATAGCATTCATGACTTTGGAAATGACATATACGAGGATCTAATGGATAGAGATCATGAGCAGGCGAAGAAAAAAGCACAAACTTTAATTAAAGTTCTTGCAGATTTAATTCAATCCTTATCAGATGAAATCTAAAATAAAGACAGACGGAAAAGGCTACGGAAAAAGACTAAGACTTTCTCACGATGAAGTTGATATTATCCTACAGCGTAGAGCTGATAACCTAGACAACATAAATGACAACACAGCTTTAGACATTCACTTAGAAAACAGGGGGATTAATAAAAAAGATGTAGTTAGCGTAAAGCACTGGCAAAGTGGAGGTGGGGATTATAGGTTCTCTATTGTTACCAAAGAAAACTTAAGTCTAGATGAAGACCAGATATTTGGTAAAGTAAATGATTTTATTGCAAATTACTCACCAGAATACAAAACAGTTGAAAGAAAGCCAGGCAGTCATTTGTTAGTTATAAATCCTGCTGATATACATATTGGTAAGTATGCTAATGAATTAGAAACAAAACAAAAGTATAACTGCGAGATAGCAGTAAAAAGAGTTTTAGAAGGGGTAGCAGGTCTTATACATAAAGCTGAAGGCTTTGATATTGAACGTGTATTGTTTTGTATTGGTAATGATATACTACATATAGATAACGTGTATTCTACCACAACTAAAGGAACATATCAAGATACAGATGGTAAGTGGTGGGAGCATTATGAGATAGCTTTGATGTTGTATGTTAGATGTGTGGAGATGTTGCGAGAAATAGCTCCTGTAGACATCGTACACAGCATGAGTAATCACGACTATCAGTCAGGGTTTCATTTGGCCCACACTTTAAAGAGTTGGTTTAGAAACGCTAAAGATGTAACTTTTGACATAAGCGTGGCTCATAGAAAGTATTACAAGTACGGAACTAATTTATTAGGTATAGAGCATGGAGATGGAGCTAAGATGGATAACTTACCATTACTGATGGCTCAAGAGAATCCTACTGACTGGTCAACGACAACACATAGGTATTGGTACTTACATCATTTGCATCATAAGATAAAGCATAAATGGAGAGATGGAAAAGACTTTATAGGAGTAACTGTAGAGTATATGAGATCACCATCATCAGCTGATAGCTGGCATTATAGAAAGGGGTTTACTGGCGCACCCTTAGCTTGTGAGGGATTTATTCACAGCAAAAAAACAGGTCAAGTTGCTAGATTAACACATTATTTTTAATGAAAGAATATTTAATAAAATTTACTTTAAAGTCTGGAGATAAAGACTCTTTAGTATTAAAGACAGAAGACATAGATAAGACTATAGAACAGATTGAAAGAAACAGAGATATAAAATCTTTTGATTTAATTAAAGTAAGAAGGCCTAGAATGTTTCATTCTTGAAGTAACTTAGCCAACTGTTTAACTTCTAAAATTTCTTCACACTTCTCATACTCTTCAAGAGTAATATAGTAATCTATTAAAACATCGTAGATGTCATCTGGCATTACTCTTATTTTTTTGTGTGGATTAAACATTAGCACAAGATCTTCTACATCCTCTTCTAATATTTCTTCAAAAGTTTTTCTGCCTGTTAATATTTGGTAGCTATATTCCATACACAAGTGTTCATTAAAATCTGCCATCTAATTATTTTTCTTTTTAGATTTTCTATACTCAGCAGGACTCATTGCTCGTTTAGGATTATTTTTCTTTTGAAATTCTCTATATTCAGCAGGACTCATTGATCCTGTGTCATTTTTGTTTTTCTTTTTTAGAAAGGCTTTAACTTCATTAGGACTTAAACCTTCTGGAATTGCGTCTTCGTCTGCTTTATTAGCTTTGCTTATTATATATTCACTATAACCTAAATATCTCATCACTCTTTCTTCGTCAGTCATTGCACTTCCATCATTTAGTCTTAAAACGTGTTGTACTCCTTGCATCCCTTTAGATCCTGGTAACCCTCCTAAATCTAAACCTGTCCCTAAAAGTTGTAGTAAAGCTGCCTCTTTTAATGGCCCTGGCTTTAATCTTTCATACCTAGCATACTTTTTATTAAATTGAGAAGCTAACTCAAAAATAGGTAATCCTTGACCAATATCTTCAGCATAAGCCTTATCTCCAATGTAAAAATCACTAACTCCTTTTACCAAGTCACCAACTATAAACATTGCTCCAATATTTCCTAAAGCTGCTGATCTAACTAAATCATTAATATCTTCATCATCTAAACCATCATCTTTCATAAGACCAGGAAGCCCCATTGCCATATACTGAAATGTAACTGGCATTACAGTGTAGTATAACATAAAGTTTCTTAAATTTTGCAAGAAAGATCCCTTACCTGTATCTCGTATTGTCTTATAAATTTCAACAGGACTCTTCCCTTGGAACATAGCTTTAAATCCAGCTCTTACTTTTCTACCCATTTGTATTTGAGAATACATAGATTTTCTCATATATTGTTTAGGTGTCGTTTTAAACATATTAAGATATCTTAAAGAAGAGTCACCCATTTGATAAATATCTTTATCTTGAATATCAGAGGACTGTTGTGTTTCTTTAGTTGATTTTTGAAACTTTTTTATTGCTATATCAATAAGCTCTTGGTCTGTTGCATCTGGATTTGTTTTTTTAGCCTCAGCCTTATAATATAAATAAGTTGGAACTCCGCCCATAAATATTGCTCCAGCATCTCCAACTTTGGAGAAAAACATATTGAAATCCATTATAAACTGCATATATCCACCAGGCAATAATGTTGTTTCTTTAGTATTTGAATAAGCCTCTAAAGTATTTTGAAACCCTGCGCTATATCTGTCTTTCATATATGGAGAGTTAGCAAATATTTCTTTAGCTGCTCCTGCAAATCCTTGGCCAAACTTACCAAAGGAAACACTGTTTGCAGTCATTAAACCTGCATATTTAAACCAATTTACAAATCCTATATCCCCTACATAAGTAAAAGTAGATAGTAATTGTTTGGCAGCAATGATTGGAGTTAATGCAATCCTTGTTGATATAAAAAAGTTATTAGCAACAGATATAAGTTTATTAGTCATTGAGCTGTTAATACCTCTAGCTGATATTGTATTTACTATTTTATCAATTGTCTCATAGAAAAAATCTCCTTCTTTAGCTGTGATAGCTCCTTTTATTGTGGCGTTACCAAATGCTTTACTTATATTGTTTATGTTTTCTCCATAGGCTGCAAACCAATCCATATCAGTTAAGTAAGTACTTAAAGCATTATTACCATTAGTAATCTGTATAGGGTTGTTATGTTGAACTCTGCTAAACATAGATGCGCTTTTAGTATCACCAGTTTTATAAATATTAGGATTTCCAATTAAACTTACCGCATCATTTTCTATGCCTTCTAAATACAATCTTCCACCATAAGTATCATTCCAAGGTAAATCTATGTGGTAAATCTTTTTATATACTTCATTATATCTTTCATATAAAGAAGGATACATTTCGTTTACTTGCCAGTCTGCATAAGCTTTTAGCTCAGGAGTCATAGACTCAGTAAGTTTTTGCATAATCCTAGCATGGTCTTTACCAAATAATGGGTTCATAGCAAAGTTAACATGATTACTTTCATCCTTATATTGATTATACAGATAATAAGTTTCAGCATCACTTAGGGTAAACTGATTTGCATATATAGCATTTCTTAAATCTTTCTTTGCTCTAAGTTTTTCAAATATTCCTGTAGCATTTTCTACTTCTTTTAATGCTAATTCAATTTCTTTTTGACTGGTATATATACTATTACCTTCAGCATCTAACCTTCCAATGTTACTAAAAAGTTTGTAGATTTCTTCGACCCCTGCTTTCTTCATCATTCTTCCTAGTCTAGTATCCGCTAGTTTTTTTCTACCTGTTACTTCATTCATTTTTCTTAAAGCTTTTCTAGCTTGTTTTCTTTGAACAAAATTAGGTTTAGTAATTCCTAAAAACTTTTTAGTTACAAATAACTCAACAACTTTATCAAGAATTATTTTTTTGTTATCTTGTTGAAATTGTTTATAAGCATAACTTGACTCATTTATTTTTTCGTATACCAATTCTTGCATTACACCTCCAAACAATTCTCCTGGTAAAACATCCAATTTCTCTACTAACAAAGCCAAACCAGAAGTAGAGTTTCTTAAATAACTTATACCTTTAGCTATAGCAGTATAAACTCTGCTAATTATAAAAAATCTTTTTTGTTTTCTTTCTGTTACTTTTTTAGCATCAGATATTGCTTTATTAGCCAGTTTTAAATTATCATTAACAGATAGGTCTAATTTTTTTCCAGTTATAGCTTCATACATGGAATTTACAATATCCATGTGTTGTTGCTGTTGTTGTTTTAATTTTAACTTTAAAGCTGATTCCCCACCTAAAAGCATTTCTTCTAAGCTTTCTAGAACAAGATTAAGCTGTCCAACTTTACTAGAATTGTTATTGTCCATTGCAAGAGCATTGTTAATTTGCATAGCTATTTGAATATCAGCCATTTCTGCTATTAACTTTTCTTGTGATTCAGGAGTAGTTTTTAATTCTTTCCCTAGCTTGTTGAGTTTTTCTTGTAATGCAGCATTAGTATCTGTTACCTTTTCTTTTAACTCAGACAATTCTAATTTAGAGTTTTCATTTACTAAAGTATTATTTACAATGTTTTTAATTCTTGTAGAAATATCTCCTATTACTTTTAAAGCTTTTACAACACCACCTGACTTTCTTGTGTATTTTTTATTAAGAATACTTTCTATTTGTTTAAAAAGAAACTTACTATTTATGGTGTTTATTTTTCTTGTAATTTCCTTTGTAATATCATTTATATCTCTCCCAGGTTTAGCTACATCTCTAATATCTTTTAATAAATTTTGTACAGCAGCTGAATCAAATAAAGCGGCAGGTATAGTTTGTTTAACTAAATTTATTAATTGAGTTTGTGTGTAAAAAACTTCTTTTTTAGTTAATACAGGATTTCCTTTAAACTTTAAATTAAGTCTTGCTTTAGCTGCTTTTATTTTTTGATTAACATTTACTGTTGCTCTTGTAGCCAGGTTACTTAATAGTTGGTCTACTAATAAAATTTGTAAATCAGACTGACCTTCTTTTTTTCCTATTGCATCAATATAAGTAGGGTCTGCTTGTAACACTTCAATTGCTAAATCTATTACCTCAGCTCTAGAAAGCTTAGGGTCTAATAAATCATTTTTTCTTGTTTGTTGTTGTTCAAACTTCAACATAGAATTATTAATTCTATTTAACTTATCTTGATGTGCTTTTTGTAAAGCAAATAGTTTCTTGTTAGCTCTTTGATCTATCTCAGTTGCACTAAGTGGTTTTTTTAAATTACTTAGTCTTGTTCTTTCTTTGCTTACCTCTGCTTCTATTTCTACATTAGTTTTTAAATTAGCTTGTTTAACATAAGCTGCTCTTCTATCTTCAGCATTTATAGCTAATTCTTTAGTAGACTTTCTTTTATTAGGTTTAGAGTTCTCTATATTCTTCTTTTTAACAAAATCAACAACTTTATTATATAGTTTTGCTCCCTTCTTGTCTCCTAGAACTTTAAATGAAGATGGAACTTCAGAACTAATATCTGCATAAAAATCAGCATTTTCTAAAGCAGAAGCTATATCTCCTTTTTTAAAACCTTCAGCATCTAAAGCTATTTTAATTGCTGCGTCAGAAATCTTATTTTTTCTAGCGTCAATAATAATATCAACAGCTTTATCACTGTCAATTATTTGATATCTAGCTCTAGGATTAAAAAACTTAGGCTTACCTTGTTTATTTAAACCCTTAGTAAAGTAATAACCAGAAATTTCTCCTCTTCTATAACCCTCTCTAATTTTAGCCTCTGCAATTCCTAATCCAAATTCTTTAGCTTGTCTTCTAAGTAATCCTAAGTTGTAAATGTTTGCTGGCATAAACCCACGAGGATTTACATTATAATCATCTATCAACCTATCCAAGCTTATTTGATCTCTATCTTGTATTTCTGTAACATTATCTGTATTCAAAGTCACGACTGTTGATGCTGTTCCAAAAGATGGAAACACCGATTTCTCTCTTGACGATTCTATTGTTTGTGAAGTTTGTGGGTCTATTGTAACATCAGTCCAACTAACTCTATCTGTAAGTAAATTAACAGTAGCTTTATTTCCTTTGGTTTTAGCTTTTATACCATAAGCATAAGACTCATGCTGGTCTGTTTTAACAGATTCTACTTGCCCATCAATTTCTAAAATAGCATATATTTCTCCAGTTTTTCTTTTACCTTTATTTACACCGCTTTCAACTACATCGTCTTTTAAAACAGGTTCAGTTAACATTTCAGATAAAGCTTGCGTCATATTTGCTGGACTAATACTTAGCTTACCTGTTTTGGATTTACCTTTAAAATATTTGTTTTGTATGCCTTCGCTAAATATTTTTCCAAATTGTTCAATGGCTTCTGGACTATTGTTTATTTCGTCAGAAATATTTTTAATTACATTTGAAACAAATGCTTTTCTTTTTTTGAAACTTATAAAATTATCTTGTTCATCAGGGTTTAAATTTTGAGTTTTTTCGGTAGTTCCTAGCTTTATTTTTATTTCACTTAAATTACTTTCATAAGTATTATCAAACTCTAAGTTTGTCCCTAATTGTGTGTTAGCAGCTTCAACTACAATATTTTGTGTAGACTCTTTTCCTAATTTTAAAGTTGTGTTTTCTGACATATAATTAAATATGTCTATTACACCATTTGCCATAGTTGTGCTAGACAATAATTTATCAGCTGGTGCAGAAGTTAGTGCCATTAAAACTTTCCCTCCATTAGCTATACTTGCTTCATTTAAGAGCTTAACCATAAGGTCAGCACCCTGCTTACTTCCTGCCCAAAAACTTCCGTCCTCGTGAAATTTAATTGTATAAAAAACACCTCCCTTTCCTTCTACTAAAACATTTCCTTTTTTATCTAATATAAATCCAGAATAAGCTCCATCTGGTTGATGCAATAAAACAGACTGTTTATTAAAATCTTTTATACTTTTTTCCCTATTAATAAATTTATCTTTTTCTAAAATAGCAAATTTTCCACTATTAACATCGTAAGAAAATGTCATTCCAGAAACAGGGTCGCTATAATCATTCTGAAACCTATCATTCATTTCTTCTACACTATCTTTTTGGTCACCCTTTTTAGGAGCTTTAGCTTTAGGTTTCTTTTTAGGTTTTATTTTTACGTCAGCTTTATCGGAAACTTTCTTTTTAGCTTTCTTTTTAGCTTTAGGTTTCTTTTTAGGTTTCTTTTTAGGCTTTAATTTATTTATAGCATCTTGTTCCGCTTGTAGTTCATTTAATAAACTCATATCACCCTTTTGCATAACTGAACCAGATCCAATTTTTCCTGCCATAGCATTTAAAAAAGAAACTACTTTTCTGTCTGTGCTAGTAAGTTCATTTACATATTTACCTAGGCCTATACCTTTCATTATTTTATCTAAAAACCTTCTTACTATTCCTTTTTGTTTTATATCTAACCTGCCAAAATTTCCTGCTAGAGTTCCTATAAGTTCGGTGATTTTTTCTTCGCTTTGTAAATTTTCACTATAGTTAGATGCGAAATCATTTAAATACTCAGCTAATGTTTGTCTTTGTACTTTACCCTTAGCGTTTTTAAAAGTCAACATAATCTTATCTAAACTTTTACTGTCTTTTAAAGACTCCACTAGCCTAGTTGTAACAGCTGTAAGATTTGATTCTCCTTTTTTAAGACCTTGAATAAGTAAAGCATGACCTATTTCATGACCTATTGTTGCTATGTTAGCTTTTGATGTATTAATATATATAGTATCATTTTGAGACATATAAGCACCAGGGTTTTCTTTACCTGTTAGCAATTTATATGTAGCAGGGTCTTCTACTAAAATTATTTTAGTATTAGGTAGGACTTTAGAAATAGATGCAGCACCTCTTTTAGCTATATTAACTAACTTATTATAAGCTTTTGTAGCAACTTCTCCTACAATTTTACCTCCTTGAAAATTTTGTAGATTCGATAAAACTTGTTCTACTTTTACTTTAATCTTTGATCCGTCTTTAGTTGTAGTGTCTGTTTCTACAGCCTCGTTACGCTGTAATGAATCAGTCTCTGTGCTTTCAGCTTCAGCTAACTTATCTATTTCAGCTTGTAATTCGTTTCTTTTATTGTTTGTTTCTTCTACAGTTGGTTCTGTTATACCATCTTCGGCTAAAGCCTCATTGGCTTGCTGATCAGTTACTTTCGTCTTCTTTGTTTTGGTAGTTTCAGTCTCGTTTTCTGTTTGGGCTGGACTTTGTTCGGTAGTCGTTTCATCGGATTCGTCTCTTGTTCCCAGCGTTTTGCTATTTGGGGCAAGTTTTTGTGCATCCAACGTCTTTGTGATTCGCTCAAAAATGGCATTTGCTTTTTCTTGTATTTGTTGGTCGGAGGGACTTTCCACACCTTCACCTATTAATTCTTGTGTTGCTTGTTCGTTTAGATTTCCATTATACTTATCAGATATTGCTTTTAAATATTTATCTATCTGTTTTATTTTTATTTTAGAAGTTTCTAAATCTGGATTTTTAATTGCTCGTTTAGCATACTCTAAATCTATAGCAGTTTTTCTATCATTAGTATCTGTAATATTTGGGTCAAGTTCTAACCCTAATTTAGCATATGACTTAGCATTTGTAATAATATTCTTTCTTGCTGGGTCATTAAAAACTTCAACATTTAGTTCAGGAGAAGCTAACTCTTCCATAGTCAATCCTCCATCTTCAACTTTTTGAAATATAGCATCTACTGTTTCTTGTGATACAAAGTCTCCGTTAACTTTATACCTTGGAACTCTTAAAAGACCTGCTGTTACTGATATTGGTGCTGTTGAAATACCAGCTATACCTTCTAAAAATATATCTATTTCGTCCATTTCTTGACCAGCAACTTTTCTACCTGCATACTCACCAAATGACCCACCTACTGCTTCAATTCCTACTCCTGTACCTATTGCAGCCATTTTAGAAGCTTGAATAGCATTTTTTCCTTTTATAGCTCCTTTTAATAAACCTTTACTAGCAGCTTTTGTTCCTAATCTAGCAACAGCACCAACAGCACCTTTAGATAATCCCATTGTTACAGCTTCAACTGTACCAATAGTTAAACCTCTGGATATAGCTCTGTTTCTAATTCTAGACATTGCTTCAGGCTGAAATAATAATTCCCTTACACTTTCTGCATTCATAGCCATACCTTGTTTTTCTAGCTCTGCTTTAAAAAACTCGGCAAAAGATAATGCTCCTTCAAGAGCTGTGGTCGCTCCACCTATAGCTCCACCTACAGCTCCTGCTGTTCCAGTAAATATACTACCAAAGAATGCCCCAACAGGGCCACCTACAGCTCCTGCTGCTGCTCCTAGAGCTAGACCTGCTCCTCCTCCTGCTAATGCTCCCATTCCTGCTGCTGCTAATGAATGTGCATTTACCATACTTCTAATAGACTGAACTAATACAGCTGGTGCAATAGATAAATTATTTATTAACCCTGTCATCATTCCCATAAATCCTCCTCCATTAGCAGCAGAAATTCTTCTAAATTCTGCCATTTCATAAGACTCAGGTTGTTCTTCTAACCTTCTTTGGGCTGCTAAAAAGTTTTCTATATCTTCTTGTGTTACATTTTCAGCATTTTTAAGAGCTAATTGCATAAAATCTCCTACAGCATCTCCTTGCGCAGCACCTGTTTGATATCCACGATACATATCACCAAAGAAATCAGTAAACCCATTGCTACCAAAAGCTCTTTCCATAGCAGTTGATATCTCTCCTTGGTCATTTCTTTGAACGTAATCTTCTCCTGTTGTTTCACCATCTCTTCTTACGATACCACTATTTTTTACCGCCAAATCCATGTTATCATAATTAGATGATTCATAACCAAAATCATCTTCTTCTTCTTGATTAATTATTTCAACATCTTCTTCAGGTATTTCTTCAACATCATCTTCTATTACATTGTCCTCAATGTTTTCCTCTCCACCATCCAATGAAGGTTGTTGAATGTTCGGATCTACAGGAGAAGCCGAACCTGCCACGACTGGCGTGGAATTGGAAATTGAATCTGGGTCTCCAGGGCCTCCAGGAACGATTGGAGTACCATCTGGATTTTTTTTTTCACCGCTAGCAAATTGCCCTAAACCATACAACTCTTCAAATTGCTCTTGTGATTCTACATCATACAAGCCTTGTATAACTTCATCATAAAACATTTTACGTTTTTCAGGATCAGCTAAATATTCAGAAAAGTCTTCTAAAGTACCTACTTCATATTCTTGTTTAATATCTTCCCACAATAATTCTAATTTATCCATAGTTTTCTAGTTTGTACCTGGTAAAGGTCTTTTCTTTTTACCTATCTGTCCAGTCGAACCTCTTTTAGTAGCTCTATAAGTTTTACCCCATGGCTTCGCTATTTTATCTACAAATTCGTCTTTAATCATAACAAATAATTGGTTGAAACTTAAGTCAATTAATCTATTAACACCTGTGTATTTTAATACATTTGCATCGTTTATTTTAAAAATTTGCTCAGCTCCTGTTGCATCTTTAAATACTATCTCATACTGTACCTGATTTGCTCCTTGATTATCAACACCTTCACTAGATTTACCTCTTGTTTGTTTAACTTCTATGCCACCACCTACAGCTTTTAAATCTTTCTGGAATTGTGGAGTTAACATTGCGTTTATATTCCTAAACATAGCTGTTTCTAACTCTTTAGCTTTAATTTCATCTCCACCAACGCCAGAAGCCACTGTTTTTTGTTGATCCCCTCTAACAGTAATTTCAGTCATTGTTCCTACATCTGTACTCTTGTTATCGTAATCATAATCATCCATAGAATAACTCACATCTAAAGAATCTTGATTCATTACTTGCGCATGGTCTATAAGTTCTTGCTCTGTTGGAACGGACGACATGCCATTCTCACCCTTCCAGCTCTCTATAATAAGTTTTCTTTGATCAGGTACAAGTAGTAATTCTTTCGCCTGGTCAGTGCTAATACCTCTTTGTCCACCAGTCTCAAATTTATTTTGAGAAATCCAATCATCAACCACTATTTGGTTGTTAAACATTTGTCCATCCAAAGCAACACCTAGTTGATAAATTTGATTATTAATTCCTACTGTTTCATTATCTTCTAAAGTAAGTATATCACCATCTGCTCCTCCTCCTTGACGATTAATAGCGTTACTATTTGTTTTATCAGCATATTTAAACTGAATGATATCATCGTTTAATGTATAGCCAATAATTTTTCTCCCTGGTTGTTTTCCTTTAGCTGCAAGTTTTTGATTATATTGTTCAATTAAAGTTTCTAAGTTACCCTGTACATCATCAGGATCATCAGAAGTTAAGATATTGTTTAAGTTTCTAATATTAGTTCCTAATTCTTTTTGTTCTTTTTCTAAGACAGCATCAGCAGTTGATTTTGCTTTAGGTTGTATAGGGTCTATACCTCCCTCTAGCTCAGTTTTTTGAGCTAATTTGCTATCAAACTGACCTCCTAAAAAGTCTACAATATCTTGATCTACAGCACTAAAAGCATCAGGGCCAAAAACTGGATTTCCGTTTTCTGATGTATACATAATTATATTTGCAGCATCAACTCCTTCTTCCATCATTTTATTTTTTTGCTCTTCTGACCCAGCAAACCTATAACCTTTGCCATTAGCAGCTCGCATAGTACCTAAAACATTTGCTTTAGCAATATCATTTGTGATAAATGAATCTATAGCGTCCTGTTTAGTTCCATCGTAATCAGGATGCAATCTAATATCCTCCATGGTCTTAAATATTCTACTACCACTACCAGATAATTTTTCTTCTAAAATTAAAGTTCCCAAACCTGCGGAGTAGTCAGTCATACCTGCGTTTACATTAACAGTATTTAACTGAAAATTTTGTCTAGTTCCTACCGAATTAGGGTTCATGAAATTATCAGGATTTTTTTTCCTGTCTGGCATTACAAAATTACCTGACCCTGGTGGTTCTTCTATTAAACGAACAGCTTCCATACCTCCAGTAGTAGTTGGTATAAACTTTACGTTTTCCATATTTCCAAAAGCTGATGTACTTATATTAAAATCTTGTTCTAATTGAGAAGCTATTTGTAAGTTGGTTTTAGGATCAGTTGCTAATCTTTCTCTAGATTTAGTTTCCCATGCATCCCAGTTGCTAATTACACCTTTTAAATTAGTATAAGCGTTTTGTTGTTTTTGTAGAAATATTTTATAATCCTTTGGCTTTATTAATCCTTTTTTCATTAAATCAACTTGTATCTGTAAAGCCTCAGTAGCACTTTGACCACCATCTATTAAAGCTGTAGACAAAGTAGCGTTATTAATATTTTCTCCTTTAGCTAACTCAGCCATCATTTTAGAAGTAGCCTCGTCTATAGCACCTTTTCTTGTTGCTCTATCGTCACGAATTGCTTCAATACCTGTTGTTATATCTGCTGCAACAGTTCCCCAGTCAATGGTGTTTTTTTGTACGTCTTTCTCAGCCCTTACAGACCAAGTTTTTGGATCATTTAATGCCATAGTTTTCTTTTAATCGTCGTCTTTCATGTCAAAGAATCCAGGCTCACTTTCATAAATTTGATTTCCTGTTCTTGTGTTTAATCTTCCTTTACCAAATAAAGTATCAAAATCAAAAGAGCCTCCTTTTCTAATTTTTTTAAGAGTACCTTTATCTAAGCCACTTAGCATGTTTAATCCTCTATCTTCTCCAATACCTCTAGATTTAAATTGCGCACCTGCGTCACCACCGAATATGCTTTTAGCGTCTTTTGCAGCCCTTCCTTTACCATATAAAGGAACTAAACTTGCAGCAGAACCTACTGCTCCTAAAGCAGAACTTACTCCACTTTTCATACTACTTGCACCAAGCTGTTGTTGATAGTTTGCTTCAGCACTTGCATCTTTTGCTTCTCCTATGTTTGCAGCAACTAAATTCTGATTAATATTATCTTTAGCCTCAGCTTTCATTTTGTCATTATCATATAAAGCTTGACCTAAATCATTCCTTAATCCTTCGCTTGCAGCACTCTGAGCTTGATTAACTTGACCAACTCCTCCAGCTAAACCTCTTGCGTCTCCTTCTTGAAGTGCTTGAACAGCTGCCGAACCTGAAGCCATGTTTTCTTCTCTTTGTCTTTCATATGCTCCCACAGGAACATTTAAATTTTCGTAAAAATTCTTTTCTGCCATAATCTTGGCTTCAGCCATAAGCCTCTTAGAATCTTGTTTTGCTACGTTAGCTGCATTTTTAGCTTTTGATGCCTGGGCAAAAGACATTCCTGCCCCAGCTACTCCTGATGCTATTCCTACTACTGCTGATGTTACTGCTGCCATATTATAATATTTTAATCATTTCGTGAGTATAAGAGCCACCCTCTACATACCCTAATTCTTTATATGTGTTTATTAAGGGTTTGTTCTTTAATAAAGCATACACATATTTTTTATCCAATTCTTTTGCTATTTCGCTAATAGTTGATATAAGTAATAAAATAGCTTTCTTTCTTTTTTTCCTGTCTTTATATTTAAAGTTAGATATAATCCAGTCACACCAAACTACTTTAGAATTTGTAAGATACATAAAACCTGCGCAAACAGGAATATCATCATCATAAACAATGTAGCCACCGTTACCATTATTAGGTAAAAAGTCTTTAGTAGGTGGAGTCCATCTCCAGTCTTTCCACCATTTAACTAATATATTGTCATAGTCACCTTCTCTTAAAACTCTAACATTTAAATTCATTAAAGCAAAGATACTAATAATTTATGGAAAACTTTTCATCACACTACTACCGACAGCAAATAATTCTACAGCGGTAGTTGCTGTGTTTTCTATGGTAAATTCAAGAAAATACCCTCTAGCTCCATGAGACTCAGCGACTGAGTTTTTAATATACAAAATAAACGAACCTATTGGGGGTTGTGCATTACCTGTTGCATCAACAGTTATAGTAGATGCTCCTACAACACTACTGTTGTTTACAGCTGTTACTCGTCCAATTAAAACAGGTACACCTCCATTGTTATAATAAGCGTCATCTCCACCAGTTCCAGTCGCAGCAGATCCTGCCTGAATAATATATCCTGGTGAGTCTGGTACAGAGAATGTTATTACAGTAGCATTTAGAGGCCCTGTAACATTAATATTATCTCCTATACCATTTGCAGAACGTAATCTCCAATCAATAGCTCCTGCATTTGATCTAATAAAAGAAAACCATTCTCCTTCTTTTTCTTCAAAATAAGCACTTAGCATTGACCCTGTACTTAAGTCTGTAACTAAATTTGTTACGCTCCAAGCAGAATCACTTTCTAAAGACATGGTTTTAAATAACTTTATTGTTTGAGGTTCTGTATTAAACACACCTGTTATAGTAGAGTTGTATTGAACACCGTAATAGTTATTACGAATGTCATTAGTGTTGTGTCTATATAGGTTTCCTCCACTCCATGTGTAAAAATAACTATTCATTCCCTGCATCCAGTCTGGACAAAAAGAATAAAAAGATGGCCATCCCTGTACTGGAGGGCCTGAAAATGATAAGGTTGGGCAAGTTGGTATTGACATAATTTATATTTTTAAGGGCAAGTTCCTATTGATGTTACTACTCCGTTTGCATCTACCTCAAAAAATGGTGCGCCTGTTCCTTGCGCTCCACTAGAATAAAATCCTGCTGCCGCAGCTGTAACTCCATTAATATCAGTAAAAACCCAGTCGTATAAACCTATTACTCCAGCTGTTCCATTTACAGGAGCGTTAAAGATAGGTGTTGCTCTAGTTGGTGCATTACATGCGTCTGATTGAGTTGTCTTAACTACTGTAGTTAATGTTTGTGTTAACTCTTCAGGACAAGCAGTTATCATTGACCACGCTGTGGCTAAACAAGGTGCTTGAATATCTAGTAATAAAAGATTAGGCGAAGCGTTAGGCTTTGGAACTACCATTACAACTTCCCCTGGAGCAGATGTTGTAAAAGATACACCTCCAGATGCTGAATTTGTGTAAGGGCCTAATGTACTTGTTGCTCCTGAAGCTATAAAAGTATTAGAAGCTGAATCCCAGTTAAATACTGGTAAATTAACATAAGTACCACCATTACTTCCAAGGTTATTGTTCATTGCTCCTCCTGTACTACTTTGACAATAAGTTGTAGCCCCTGCTGCTGCTTCATTACCAATCACTCCTTCAAGGTATCCAAAAAGTGGAGAAGAATATTCTGAAGCTGTCTGAGAATCATAAGTCCAAGTCATTTTATCAGGGATATTAAAAACTGTAAACTTTAATATTACCGCACCTGTTGTAGAACCTAAATCTATTACAGCTTTATATAATCCACCACCAGCATTAGTAGCACTTGGTGTTACTGAACAAGGAGATGCACATCCAACGCAAGCAAGAGGTTGTTCTAAAACTCCGTTTAACATACGCCTAGAGACACCGTTTAAACTATACCAGCCATCTGCCGCTACAGTTGTTAGTTGTTGAGTTGTGTATATAGATGTTGATCCAGAAAAATCTGTTCCATCATAATAATAAGTTCCTATACATCCTGCCATAATTTATTTTTTTAACATGTTCCTAATCCTATTACTATTCCACTATTGTTTACTCTCATCCAAGTATTATTTTGAGTCAATCTATAATAACCATTTGCAGCTTGAGTTCCTTGGTCACATAGTGAGGACGAATATACTAAATCTCCAATTACTGGATAAGTAGATGTTCCAGAATGATAATATATAGTGATAAAAGGGGCTGCGCAAGCGTCTAACTCGCTAGTTCTTACTTGAGAAACTGAAAACGCAGTACATCCAAAACAACAAGCTGGGTCTGCAACACAACCTTGTCCAGCAGCATTACAGTCACAACAAGCTTCTTGTGCGCTTGCAGCACTATAACATAGTTTTTGAGCAGTTACATTTCTTAAATCTTGTATTACATATAATAGATTTTGATTTAAAGGAATGCTTGCAGTTGGAACTTTAGCCTCATACAAACCAGTTGAAGGATTTGTAATAGGAGTTATAGTTGCAGCAGCTGCTAATAAAGCTTGAATATCCGCAGGTGTATTCTGATAGACAGTATTTGTACTTAAATATAAAAATTTATGAACCGCAGGATTAAAAACAAAATCATCAAAATTTATTTTGTTATTTCTAAGAATTAAATTTACTCCGTCATATGGAAAAACTCCAAGACTTCTTACTCCTGTTTGAGGGAAATATAAAGAAGCTACAGAAGAACTAGAACCAAAAGTAACTAAAGAACTTGATATAGGACTTACCATAGTATTAGTAGACCAATAATATTCACTATGAATATATTTATTAACGTCTTGAGATGTTGTCAATACAACATTTGTTACTGTAATTAAATTTTCTGGAGGACATTTAACTTGAGATGACCAAGTAGCAGTGCTAGCTGGTGTAATAATAATATCAACTGTTTCTGGTGTATTAGCAGTTTTATTAACTATAAACGTATATGAACCAGGGCCGACAGGTGCATTTGGAAAACTAATTCCATTCCACACTCCAGTAACTTGAACATTCCCACTTCCTACCGCAATTGTTATAAGAATATTTACAGTTCCTATTACCTCGCCTGCATTTACCGTATAAGAATAAGGACTTGCAGAAGTTTGGCTTATAGTTTGATTACAAGGTATATCAGGAACAACTGTAGGTACGTTTATTTCATTACTGTTTAACACATATTCATTCATATATGGGTCAAAACCTCCTAGTTTTTGAGTGTTTAGTTGAGCTGCATACTGGTCTCTAAAAAAAGAACGCATCCCATACTGCGAAATAACATCTAAAACATCTGAGGTTGGAGAAATTCCTGTAAGTGATAATACAGCTCCTCTTTTTGTATCTGTAAAATACATACTCGTTCCAAAAGAAGCAAAACTTTCTGGGTTAAAACTCATACCATACTCTTCAGGTCTAGCTACTTGCTCTCCTAAAACTTGAGGAACTGACGTTACTAAACCTCCTCCAACTGCATCAGTTAAAATATTTTTACCTGCCATTACATAAGTAATTCTATCTTCTTGTAATGTTAAAATATCTGTTCTTCTAGCATACAAAAACTGTATAGGGCCAAAAGATGTTTCACAATCTTTGAAATTAGCTAAACCTAAATTAAACTCATTTAAATTGTTTAAATTATTTTGACCACTAAAAACACCACTGTATGTTAATCCAGCAAATCTATCAGCTTCTTTAAAATCAGCATTAGAAACAGCTAAAACTCTTTCACCTAACTGAAAACTTCTTCCTGCTAAAGCATCTTCTATTTTAAAACTTTCTACACCGTTTCCAAACGTGTAACAATTTGCAAAAGGAAGAATTATAGTAGCAGGAGTCGCATTGTCTTGATTAACATTCCCAGAATAAGGTCGTGTTATAGTATAGTTTTGAACAGATACTAAAAACGCATCAACATCAAGTGTTAGTTGTGTTGCACTGACTACAGCTGTAACTTTAGCAACATTAGCAGCATTGGTCGAACTACGGTTGTATACAAAATCTCCTACATTAACCGCTCCTAAAAAGGTTGCTGTACTATCAACTAAATTATTAGCTAAAATAGATGTAGTAGTACCACTAGCCTTAACAGGCCCTGTAGCGTGATAACTTTTTTGAACTGTATGAACTACTGGATATTTCTGTGAAGAATCATAAAATAAATCTGGATCTGCATCAGTAGGTTCTGTTTCAAATATAATAGCATTATCAGCTCGGTAAACAACTAATCTCATTCTAGACTTTGATACTCTATTATTATTAAAAAGACTTCCTGCACAAGCAGGTATCCCAGAGGCTATAGAAAAATATTCTATTCCGTTAGGATCTTTTATAAATTGATACTTAGCATTAAAAGAAGTAGGGTTAGGTATGTCAGATTTACAAGGTGGTATTGTAGTTGAATTAATAATAGTATTATTAAACGTATTAGTCATAGCCCCTGAAAACAATGTGCCAGTATCTATTGGTATATTATCTCCGAACCACCATGCAGAAAAAGAAGCGTAGTCTTGCCTAACTACATATTGTTTTTCATATATATAATTAACTTCTTGACAGCTAGCTCCACGTCCCCTTCTGTTATTTCTTATAAATATTTGAACTACCGATCCAGCAGGTAATGTAATGTTAGACATATTGGCAAAACTCGGATTAACTAAATCGTCAAAACTAGCTAATCTGTACATCCACCTGTTATAACTAAAAGAAGCTACTTCTTGAAAAGATTGTGTTGCAACCCAAATTTCATTATTAGAACATGGAAATGCTGTTGATACTGTACCACCTGCATTTACTGTTGGCCATGTTTCTATAACATCCCCATCTTGTGATGCAGCAGTAAAATTACTTGCTTTCATTTGCATATATAAGCCAGGGAGCTGGTTACCATTAGGAAGTGGAGAAGCTGTTGGGTCTGAGTTTAAAAAGTTTCTAGCCTCAGCTTCTACTGCTAAAACAGTAACTTTTACTTCTTGTGTTAAAGCCCCTGCTGAATCTTTTTTAACAATTAAAGTTTGTCCTGTTTTTACTTTACTTTGATTATCTCCTTCAAGTTTAAAATATGTAACATTAGTCTCAGGGTTAACATAAAAAAAGTTTACAAAAATAGTTTCGTAATTAGTAGCACTTGGTTTAACTACAAACTTATAAGAACTAGCCCAGTACGGAGCTTGGTCAATTGTAGGTATAGATACACTAATTTCATTTTTATCTATAGAAGAGGCTGGAGAAACATAAACTGTATTAAATAATGATACTAACACAGTAGATGCACGAGCATATTCATCCATATAAACAATTCCAGTTTCGTAATCTCTATTACTGTGTAGACTTGAGGTATCTTGGTCGCTAACGTAAAAATAACTACTATTAATAATCTCAAAATATTCAAATACATTATGAATTATTCCAGTACCATCAACAAATCTTGAATTCATAGCTATTAATTGCAGTGAAAATGTATTGTCTCCTGGCACTGTAGTTATATTAAATCCTTGTTGTGAAACTGAATCATTAATACTACTATTATATTTTGTATAAGCACATACCTGAGGTACAGCTGCTGCATTACAATTAAAACGATCAGCCATTGAAGTTCCTTGAGTGGCTGTACCACATAGGTTTAAAGCTGTTACGTTTATAGATAATGCTGTCCCCACTTGAGCTTGAAATTCAGAACTATTAACCATGTCAAAAACGCTAGTATAGTCTTGGTCTAATCTAAAAATAAAAGATAATTGAAAAGGAGAGTCTGTTCCATCCCATGTAGGATAACATGAACAGCCAGCTATAGGTAAACCAGCTGAAGTACAAGTTGTTGTTGTAGTTCCAGCTGCATCTGTAGAAGTGTATTCCCATGATTTAGATTGTACAGAAAAATTAAAACTTAATTGAGTCCCTGCAATTAATTTATTAGCAATACCTGCGTTTACATTAGCTATAAAATTAGTTAAATCAAAAGTAACCGTATTATTTGCATAATTAAAATTAGGGTTATTACCGTTTATTTGATAGTCTACAGAATTACCTTGCCCAGAAACTCCTGTGTTAAAAATAGGTTGAGGGCCTTCTTCTAAAGATATATCAGTATTGACAACACTTGTAATAAAATTTTGTGAAAGTGTTTGCCCACTAGCTGTAGATATATTATACCCATCTACATTGTTACCGTAAACTAAACGGTTACCCATAATTGTTTGAGCTTTAGCAAATCTAGGAACATTATCATATAATCTTAAAAGTTCATCAGAACCTAATGTTGTATAAATTTTACTGTTTGTAAATAAAATAGTTTGATTAGTATTATCTCCCCATCCTAAATCTTGTTTTACAAATCTTTCAATTACATTAACTACTGAAGATGTAGTTAGTTTATATAAAACATCTATTTCTACAACTCTGCTTGATCCTGTATCAAAAGTTACATTAGCAGAATTAAAAGCGTTTAACATTCCGTTATTTTTATAACTACTTGGGTCTAAACTAAAAGGTCTAGGTGAAAAAGCAGGTACGGTAAATAAAGAAATAGCACTATATTCTTTGTCTTCATATCTGTAACGATACGCAAAAGATACAAATCTGTCTTCTAAATAATTTTCTTCTCCTGGAATGTTTACTAATTCTACGTCTGGAGATGGAAGATTGTCTAAAGGTTCATACCCAGGTGGTTTTAATATAACATTAATGTCTTCAGCAATAATACCATCAACAGTCCCCACTGGATCATTATAATTTCTGTTTATGTTTATTTTTCTAGGAGGGTTATTGTCATCTGTAAAAAACAATAAATCTTCTATTAAACTAACACCTGTAACTAAAAAAGTAGGGTTAAAATTTAAAACATTTATTGTTACAACGTGTTGAGTAATAAGAGTTGTCGGAGTGTGATATGATACAATCATATCGTAATTGTCGGATGACACAAACCAGTATATTGTTTCTCTTACACTATCTGCATACGCACCTATTGTGGTTGGATTAACTAAAGGTGTTCCTTGAAAATCAAGAGTTGTTAATTGCGTGTTACCTTTTGAGTTTTCTACAGCACCTATTTCAGTACCTTCTGTTGAACCAAGACGTACATTTAAAGCGTCAATATATTGACCGTCAGGAATAAGACGTTCATCAACACTCTTATTCATTTTGCCCTCAACGAAATTCATACTTGTTAATGCCATATTACTTTATCCATTTAGCCTGACCTCTTAAGTTTTGTAAGAGTCTTCCAGGGTGTATATTACTTAATCTTATTTTTGCATTTCTTAATAATGCAGATTTATCTTTTCTTGCTCTATTTACTATATATTCTTGTACTCCTAACCTTCCGTTTAAAATAGAGTATCTAATAAATGCGTAAATATAATCTTCAAAAAGCTTGTTAACTTCTATACTGGCATTGTTTCCGTTTTCCATTCCATCAGATACATATTCAACAATTACCATGTCGTTTATGACTCCTGAACTAAAATTAATTACACCACTTTTTTTGTCAATACTAAAAGTGGGGTTTTGATTAGCTGTTTCTGGGTTTAACCCAAATCTAGCTCCTATTGCATAATCAAAATACCAACTCCCATCTACATTAAATCCAGCTTGATTATTAAAAGGACTGTTAGCATTTAAATAAATACTTTTTTTAGAGCCTAATATTCTATCCATATCAAGATTAGAATGTTGAGGTTTTAATACGTTACCATCTTGGTCAAAAAGTATATTACAATTATTATCCTGCAAATAAGCTCCACTCCAATTTGTTTGAATGTTTTCTACAAGAGGTAATAAAAATCCATTTCTATATACTGAAACTCGAACCCAATTAACAAAATCTTGAGGCAAAACAAATCTTAAAGAATTACATACATCAAGTTCTAAGATTTTAATTTCTTTCATTGCATCATAATTAAGCTCTTGAATTCCTCTTTTTGCATAAAACAAAACTTGGTATCTACTTAAGTTATTTAATAATTCATTGTTACCTTGATACATTAACATAAAATTATTAACTATCTCTTCTAAAGATGTATATTGGTACGAACCCCAATTAGCATCTTCAGGATTTGCTCCTCCATTTTCGTAATATTGATAATCATTTATGTATGCCATTTTATGTTGTTGTTTGAGTTTCTTCGTTTAATTCAGCTGTTCCAAATTGGTACACATCTCCTTCTCTAATTTCAATACCTACATACTGACATATTTTAGCAATTAATGCTGGCTCATCAGAGTCTGGTAATTCAAAGTCTTGAAAAGTTGCAGCTGTATTATTAAATACTGGCTCACCACCTGCCAATGCGACAAATGTCCATTGTGGTGTTAGAGGATACCTTATGTATTGTGCTTGTACTCTTGATGCTGCCCATTGACTAAAAACACTACTACCTACATTTGGCCCTATAACTGTTGGGTAAACTGTAACTGTATTCCCTTCTAATGTATAAGCTGGAAATTGTGCTGATGGTGCTGTTAACGGTGAGCTAGTCAAATAAAATATTTTGTTTTGACTTACTCTTTCTACTTCTGTTATGTTAGTATTTTCATATATAACGTAACTATCATTTAAGTTCATTATATCTCCACTTATAGATAAAACAGTAGGGCTGTCAACATTGGTTACAAAACATTCTCCTACAGTTGTAGTGTTAACTATTAAACTTCCAACAGGTGGAGTATACGGTGCTGTTAAATTAGAGAAAGTTGCTGCTCCATCAGTTAATTTAAATGCATTAACAAAAGTATTAGTACCAGTTGATAAAACAGTTGGGTAATAAAACAATTTATCTATAAAATAATAATCTGCTGGAAGTGCATATTGATTAGCTAAAGTTTGAGCAAGAAATGATGTTACCGAAAAACCTTCAATAACTTCTACTAAACTTTTTAATATATCAGCATATCCAGAACCAGAAGTTCTTCCATTTTGTCTGTTAATCCAATTGTTGTATTGATAAAAATAATCTTCAAACATGTCCATTTGAGCCTGTTTAGCATAAAGATTAAAATCACTAGGAGATATATATCCGTAGTTGTTTTTATTAGCTATAGCTAAAACAGTATTTCTTATCTCATTAATATTAGCAGCCATAGTGTATAGTTGTTTTTTACAAAGATAAGAAAAAAAAAAGAGGCTACTTTATTTAGTAGCCTCCCTTTAAAAGTTAGTTAATTTAATATTAAGCTATATTAATACTGTTAATTAAAACTCTGTGTCTGCTTGAATTTAAGCCAATTCCAACTTCTTGAGAAGAAGGTTTAGGAATAGATCCTGGCATACTAACTGCGTCTTGCATAGCAAGTTGAATAGCTTCTTGAACTAAACTTGCAGTTCCTTGGTCTGTATGAGTAATAGTAATTGTATCATTACCTGACCCAGCTCCATAAAAAAGAACAGTTATAAAGTTAGTTGTTCTTTGAACCATTAGTAATTCCGATAAAGAAACTAATTGTTCGTTAGAAGTTAACTCGTCTAGCACATTATAAGTATCTCCAATAGTCATAATATCTCCAGAAAGAACTAATCTAAAATTAGAACTTACTGAAACTACTCTTGCTGAAGCTCCTGCTGTTGTATTGAAAACAATATCTCCAGGGGAAACAGTAGTTACGAAATTTTGACCACTATCATATAACTCATTAGCTGTTGATGCTGCAATAGAATAAGTTTCTAGAGCCACAGTAAAAATATTAGCAGAAATAGCTAATTCTGTTGCTGATGTTACAGCTGTTACTAACGCTGTATCATTGTTAACTGTATCTGTAACTGTATCTCCTATTTTTACATCTAGTGCAACAAAGTCAGCAGTTGTATCCGTCATAGACGCTGCTGTAAATGCTGTAATATTATTACCTGTGGTAATTAACGATTCTGTTCCTGAATCAACAATTGTTGCTAAAGGAAACGATAAATATTTAGCTGCCATATTATTATATTTTAAAGGTTAATATTAAGACCAAGCTATTGCTGTAATTGTTACATTACCTGTTCCTGCCGCTGGTTTGATTTCAGGGTAAGCAGGTACGTTAGATATAGAGTAAGCAGGACTTGTCCAACCAGTGGATAAAGCTTGTGCTATAGCGTCAGCAAAGAAATTTCTCATAGCTCTAGAATCCTCTGGCGTTGCAGCTGCGTAAGCTGGTAGTGCTGTATGGGTTATTGCTACAGTTTGAAAACCTGCTGCTGCATCTCTTAAGTTAATAGTAACTGTTGTTGCATTTGTTTGAAGTACATTAATAATACCATCTGCTGGGATAAGATTCGCTCCTCCTGCAATAGATGCTGAATTAATGTATACTGATAAATATTTTGACATTGCCATAATAAAAATAAAATTAAGGGTTAATAAAGTACAAAGATAAGTAAATATTACTTAGCCTTATCAAGGTGTTTCTTTAACAACTTGTATACTTCTAGTCCTTCATCACTTTGCATATAAGAAGCTAAAATGTAATGAGAGTCTTCTCCAAAAGGAACTGTCATTAATTTTTTCTTATTTCCTGGTAAATTAAAGTTTACTTTTTTATTATTAAGTACTAATAAACCATGACTTATAAACTGAACTACTTCGTCTTGTAGTTCTACCATAGGATCATTAATAGTGTCTAAGAAATCTTGAGGATCTTGTTGAGCATATATCATCATATCTCTTTTTAATTCTGCTGTTGACATTTTATCAGCTTTTTGTCCAAAGACAACTCTACCTAAAGATGAGAGTTTTTCAACAGTCAAATCATGAGCTGTTACTTGAGCTTGTAAAACGTAATCCATCCACTCTACTTCTTCATTTGCATCTTTAGCTTTGTCAACTTCTTGAAACACTTGATTTTTTTGTGGGTGGTAAGATAAAAATTGTTGTAGTATTTGATTTTCTTTTGGAACGAATAAAAACCCATCTTCAAAAACAATTGGTTCTAATATTGCGTTTCCATCTTGCTCATCTTCAAAAGGACTTTTTTGATTTCTTGCATAACGAAGAGGTCTGTTAATACCTGCATCTTCGTCAAACCATAATAAAGGAAATCTTGTTGAGTTTCGTGAGCTTAACATATAATTTAATGGAGAAGCTTCACTTTTTAATTTGTATGTCTTAGCGACATATTTGCTGTTGTTTTTCATAATAATATAATTTAATTTGATTTAAAAAAAAAGGGAGGAGAATTAACTCCCCCCTTATTAATGTACTTCTTATTGTTGGAATAAGAAGAAGTTGTTAGCACCTAAAGTACATACTGCTCTCTCTGAAAGGAAATTCACATCCATTAAATCAAAGTTAGAAGTTTGCGCTCCACCTGCTGAACCTGTAATCCAAGTCTTGTAACGTCTGTCTTCAGTTTCTGAAGCTCTATATCTAACGTGTAAGAATGGTCTCTTAGCGTTTTTACCTAATACTTGGTCATATACTGTAGTTGATCCAGCTGGAACTAATAGTCCATTTACTGCACCTCCAACAATACCACCTCTCATAGTTGCATCGTTAAGATATTTCCAATCAGACTTGTAAAAGTCATAACCTCTTCTGAATCCAGTGAATCCAAGATTTAAAGCCATTTCTTTATCATTGTCAAATAAACCATATGAAGTACCACCTGCTCCGTAAGAGTTTTGTGCTGCTAACATATCGTCAATATCAAATGAGAATTGTCTGTCTACAAATAATACATTTTCTTCAATTGCTCCTTGCTTATCAAGTCTTTGAATAACATTGTCAAATTGAGCTAAAGCTACTGGGTTTCCACCACCATAGATATTACCTCTACTTTGTACAACAAAGAAGATTCCGTCTGAACCTTTATTACCTGTAGTAGTTGAACCAATTGCACCTGAAGCTGCTTCTGCTGGAACTGCTTCCACCATAGCTGTTTCTAGGTAATCTTCAAAACGTAGTCTTGTATCATGCTCTGACTTTAAATACCAAAGGTATCCATTTACTCCGTCTTCTCCTGTAATTTCAATCCATCCAATTTGCGCCATATCAGAACCAGCTACTCTGTATCTGTCTTTGATAATGATTGGTGAATTTTGAAAGATGAAATCATCTGAAGTTAACGACTCAGCCATTGTGTCTGTTCCTTTTTGGAACTCAGAACCATAAACAAATATAGTTACAGTTGAGTTAACCGCAAATGATTGACCAAGAGCTTCGTAAAACAATACTGTTACCACACCTGTTGCGTAGTTAACAGCTGATACAATTGCTTTGTTACTTAATGTTGAATTAGGAGCATTATCAGAAATCATAAGAGTTTGACCTACTCTCATTGCAATTTGTCCTGATATATTTGCTGCTGCATTCGTTAAAGGATTTAACACATCGTTTACAGTAAAATTAGCTGATGCTGCACCTTGAAGTGCTGCACTATCTGCATTTACATTTGTATATTTAACGTGTAGTCTTCCTTGTTCTGCCCATTTAATCAAATCTGAATTTGAAGGCATTTCAGCACCTACTTGTCTTAAGAAGGATGCTACTGATCTGTTTCCATAACGCTCAAATTCCTTTTCATATGTATCTGGTAAATACTGATTCAAGAAATCAAAGTTAGTTATGTAGTTGGATGGAGATAGAGTCCTCTGTGCAGAAGGCTGTAACTGAAATCCAGGTGTTTGTAATACTGACATAATTAATTTTTTTTTAGTTTAAATAATTTATTTTATACTTCTTATTTTGAGTCCTCTACCTGAATCAGTATTTCCTACGTTTCTTATCTTCAATCCATCTTTTTGAAAAGATTGAGGAGCTGGCCTAACATCCATGTTTATGTTCTTAGATTTCTTAGTAACATTATCCACAGCTGCTGCTACGCCTTGTTCGTAAAAAAATTTAGCAAATTTGTCAGGGTTCATTGCAACAGAAAGAGACTTGTGGTATCCTTCCGTATTTTCTATCAAGCCTTTGTCATCCATAAAAGTGTTAAGCCATGTGTTAACGTCTTTCTGTTTGTTTTTCAATTCTTGAGCTGTCCCTGGTTTATAAGACATATCTTTTTCACCGATATCAAATTTAAAACCTTTAAATTCATCGTTAAAAACTTTTTCAGTTTTATCTAAGAAATAGTCATATCTTTTTTCATTTGCTTCTTCAACAGTTTTAGATTCTTCTATGTAACTTTTATAAGCAGTAAGACTTTTTTCTTGTTCATCAGACAACCCACCCCCACTTGACTCAAGAGGAGCTTTATATTTATCTTTTTGTTCACTAAAAAACTTCTTTGCTTTCGCAAGTTCTCGTTTTTTTGCTAGCTTAACTTTCTTCACATCTTTAACATCATCTAAATCTTCATCATAAGAAAATTTATCTTCAATTAAATCTTGAATATCTATAGCGTCTAACCCATCTTCGGTTACGTTATAATAGTCAGCCAACAATTGGTCACCGTCCATGGATTCGTAGTCTTTTTGTAATTTATAAAAGTCTTCAATTCCACGTCCTGTTTCCTTCTTGTACTTAAAATATGCCGCCACATCATCAGGTAAATCGTCATTGTCTTTTGTTTGCGCAAACAATTCATCTACTGACGAGATGTCTTTATCATATCTATTTTTAATATATTTAAGAACGTCTTTGTCATTTATTTCTGACTCTGAACTTTCTTCCGCCTTCGTTTCTTTTTCAGACGTAATTTCTTCTTTTGTGTCAGAGGCTTCTTTTACAGAAGTTCCCTGTAATTTGTCTTCATGATCCTTTAACAGCTTTTCTTCTACTTCGATTGCTGATTTTGGCTCTTCGAATTTTACTTCTTTTACTTTAATATCCATTTGATTTAATTTTTGTAAAGTTAATACTTATTTATTTAATTTATCTTGGGTCAAATTCTGCTAAGTCAAAACCATCTAAACTATCTTCGTTAGATTCAAAATTTATAGAAGGAGTGTTTCGCTTTCTTTGCTCAATCATTCTTGATTGATTACTAGACTGTTGATTAATTCTTTTGTCTTTAGAAGCTTCTTTACTTTTTTCTCTAGCGTCTAATTGACTTTGCTCAATACCTTTTAATTGCATTTGATATCCAAACTCTTCAGCCATTAACATTTTTTTCAATTCAGCTTCGTTTTTTTGTTTTTCTATTTCAAAACCTATCTCAGCTTGTTTTAATTGCATCTTACCTTGAAGCTCTGCTTGAGCTTGTTGCATAGCTGCTTGAGCCGCTGATTGTTGTTGCTCCATTTGCATTTGAGCTTGCATCTGTTGTTCTTGTTGTTTTTGCTGTTGCTCTGATGCTTGTTTAGCTTTTCTTTTTACTTTTAGTAATTGATTAGCCATCTTTAAATTATTTATCTCTCTAATATCTATAGCATCTTCTAAACTAATATTTTCTTTAGACAAAGCCATTTGAATGTTTTGTTCTAACATTGCTTTTTGTTCTTCGTCAGGAGACATTTCTATAAATATACCAAAGTCATGGAGGTATAAGTTTTTAATTTCTTCTATAATAGACACATTGTATTTTCCTATCTGCATAGCAAACTCATCTTTAAAATCAGAATATTCTAATATATCAGCTGTTCTTATTGAAAGAGCTTCAGCTAAAGTTTTAGTTATATATAAACTTGATTGTAAAATATGTCTTGTTGCAGTATTAGAATTTAATGCTGCTAACTTTTGAACTCCTACTAAAGAATTTGGGTCTGGCATACTACCATCTCTTGCTTCGTTTAATCCAGTAACTTGCCTAATCATATCTAAATAATGATTATAGTTTCCAATAAGCATTTGCATTTTATTAGCTCCACTATTAGAAGTTAATTGAGTAATAGGAATTTTCGCATTATTAAATTCACCGTCACCTGTGTAACTTCTACCAACAACACTACCTGTTTGAAAATAAAGTCTTAATGCATCTTCTGGATTATATGCTGCTCCAGTTCCTAAATCTACTTCATTTAATCCATCGGCATCTATAAAGACACCGTCAGGTACAACTCTAGAAACTACTTGTTGTATTTTTAAATGAGTCATTTGAATTAAATCAGCAAAAGGTATCATTCTTCTAACTAAAGACTCTATGCTTCCTTTGTACATTCTAGGCGCACATGCTACATAATTTGGTAAAGCATATTGATTTGCAGAATTTGGTCTAACCATATTCTCCATCATTTTCCATTGTAATATAATGTCTGTTCCCATTACCATTACACCTTCATACCATACGTCAATTCTTTTTTCTACTCTTTCAAAATTACCCTCTTCCATCATTTCAGGTGGAGGATTAAATTGATCGTCTTTTTCTACTGTTTTAAAAGTTCCTTCAGCTGTTTCTTTTTTCTTGTAAACAAAAGTATTTGTAGTTTTATAATTAAAATACAACAAAGTACATGTGTCTCTAGCAAACATACTGTTTTGATACATTTGAGCTACGTTAAAATAATCATACCATGACTGACTGTATTTAGAAATTTCCTCCAGTTGGTCATTGGTAATAGAAGGGTCTATTTTTATAAGCTCTGTAATTGCTACAGTTTTAATTTCACCCCAATAAAAACAATCTTTAAAGTAAGGATCTTCTGTATAACTGTAAACTATATTTGCAGGATCAACATAATCAATTTTAACTCCTTGTCCTAATTGAAATTGATGTCTTGTCATTCCAATACCTAAAACCATTAAATCTAAATCTACTCTTTTTCTAGTATCATCGTAATGGTTCTCAGCTAATAAAGTATTAATAGCTTCTTCTTCAGCAATTTCAATAGCTGGTTTAAACTTCATATTCATGTATAGCTCTAACTCCTGGTCATCAGTAGGTAAAGTTTCTTCAGGAACTGTAAAAACATCAACTCCAAAATCTTTAGAAATTTGACTTAATAAAGGCTTTGCAATCATTTGTCCTTCCACCATGTTTTGGAACTTGTTTCTTTTTTCAGCTGACATTGCGTCTTCAGCATAAACTTTTACTTTAAACAATCTGTCCGACATTCCGTTTACAACGATGTCAACAAACTTTGGGATAACTGATATAGGAGACCAGTCTAAGTTTAGATAACTTAAGTCTCCATCAATTGCTAATTCGTTTTTATATTTAGCTGTAGATTGCTCTCCTCTAGCATATAATCTAAGCCTATTAAATTGTGTCCACTGATTGTAGAACCTATTAGTTCCACCATCTTTTCTAAACCATTCGTATTGAATAGCTTGGCCAACTTGTAATCCGAATTCTAATCTTTTTTTATCCGAGTCCGAAGCAAATTGGTCTGGAAATACAGCTGACTTTATATTTATAGTTACTTCTTTCATTTATTTCAATAATTGACTGGATGTGTTGCTGTTATTATATCTTGCAAAGTTAATGCTTATTTTTGATTTTTCTTTAGTCGGAGTATACAAGTGCTTCTGGTTGGCCATTATAGCAAGACCAGAACTAATAGATGCATCATGTTTAGTTCTGTTACTAATATCAAATTTTGCCCAATCTTCTAATGTTCTTTGAAAATAACATTCTCCCATATCTTCTTTTTCTCTATACTCTCCACTTAAATCTAAGCCTACATGTTTTTCAATATACGATTCAATAGCTGAAGCGTGTGATTGTTTTATGTCTTCTGAAGAATTAGGAATCCCTCCTAACTCTCTTTCTGTTTTAGATAATTTACTAAAAGCCTTATCTACTCTATTCATACAAAATCCTCTATACCCTCTATTTTTAAAATGATATAATAAACGTGGTTTATTGTTTTCACATAAAATAGGCATTCCATAAAATATACAAGCCATTAAAATTTCCTCAAAAAATATCTCTGCTGTTTGAGGCCTAGCTATATATTCTAAAAAGAAATGATTTGCTGGACATTTTTCCATACTAAACTTAGTCATACCATGCAAAGAACCGTTTGATCCTTTACCGACTACAACTCCAGAGATGTCATATGAGTCACATCCAAATGAACCTAAATGTTCATTACCTGGATACTTCTTGCCATGCTTGCTAACTACTTGATTTTGCAATTCTTTTCTTGGTGTCCAAGTTACAAAAAATCTTCCATTTCTATTGGGACTCCAAATAACCTCAGAATCTTTTATGCCATCTTTCCAATGAAACGATCCCCTAGTAACAAAATGTTCTTTAATTAAAGAATCATTATAATCTATTTGTTGATATATCTTAGTTAAGTTAAATAAAGATTGTTTAGATTCGTCTCTAAAAGCATGTGAATGAGTTCTAGGAAACTGTCTGTAAAATTCATTTAATGCATCTGGATCATTAGATAAAGACTCTACTTCATTTCTCCAATAGTCTATAGCTCCTATTTTAATCCACTCATTATCAATACCCATAATAGGGTTATCTGGAGTTGTTAAAACAGGCATTCCAAATTTATCTATATAACCTTCAAAGTTCCATTCCATAGGAACAAATAAATTATACAACCCTGATTTAGTTTGTCCGTTTTGATTTCGTTTAGAACAATCAGAATCTTCAAATAACTTTTTAAAATTAGAACCTCCTTTGTCTAATGCGTTTGAAGTAGAACCCATCATACATTTACCAATAATTTTACTACCTAAACGTAAACAAGTTTTGGTTACACGCCAATTGTTTAATATATTCTCAGGCCTTTCCCACTTACCGCTTTCATCATGTAATAAGTATTGTAATTTCTCTCCATCGTAAGCATTGTCTCCAGTGTTTTTCCAATCAATAGTTGTGTCTAATCCCTCAAGCTCTTCATCCCCAGTATCATACATATTCTTTTTAGTAATCTTTGATGCTGGTACACGATAAGCTAATTCTGTTTTTGGTTTATCCATACCATCTTGGATAGGCTTAAAAAAGAAAGGGTAATTATTTGATATAGGAACAACTTTGTCTGTAAACATTTTTTTTGCATCAGCTCCTGTTTTAGATAATATTCCTATTCTTGCGTCTTTAGTTATAGTAGCTTGGTTTACTCCTTCGCAAGAACTCATAAATGAAAATCCAGAACGTCTTATTTTTAAATAACACATTCCAAAACTTCTGTAGTCCGCTTTACAAGCTTCCCAGAATATATAAAAGATTCTATTAGCTTCTCTAAAATCTGGATTACCAACATCTATTTTAGTCCACTGAAGATACATATAATGTGTTCCAGTAATATAAGTTGATTTACCATTATTTAAAAACCAAGTTCCTTGTTCTCGTTTGTCAAACTCAGATTCAATATAGTCTATCCACTTTGCTTTAAACTGAGGAGGGGTTTGATGCCAATGAAATATAGATTGAATTTTTTTTAATTCTTTTTTTATTAACGCTGGCTTCCAATATTGATTTTCTTTTTTTTCGTCAGATTTTAATTTAGGTGTTGCAGGAAGTGCTACTATTAAACTATTTATATTATATATATCTCCTATAGTACCGTCTTTAGATATAACAACTATTTTGTATTTTTCATTATAACCATATTTCCAAGTTCTTGCTTTGTTTTTAGTAGCAATAACTGAGTTAGGAATTAATTTAGTAATTAATTTATATAGTCTATTTTGATCTTGATTCTGCAAATCCTTGTGGAGTATTAGTTGTTTTTATATCTATACCATCTAATAAAGCTCTTTCTTCTTCAATTCTTTTTAATATTTCAAACGCATCAAATATAGCAAGCTTTTTTGTAGCTGCTGCATTTTTTAATCTGTCTGCTGCTAATTCATCTTCTGAATTAAATTTTATAATATCTTCTTTAGCAACTTTAATTAACTGAACAACAGCTTGTTCTCCTGCACTAATAATTTGCAACTTAATACTTTTAATATCCATTTAGTTTAAGAGTTATATTATTAGTAAACATTCTGTATAATACTTCGCCATCTACATTAAACTCATATTCTGTTTCTGGTTGATATGATATTTCATCACCAACTTTTAAACCTAGCTTATCTAATTGAGAATTAGAATATTTAAGAGTACCCATTAAAGGCTCTATAATTCCTGATTTTTTTATAAAACTATCTTTAGCACTTGCAGGTTTTACAAAACAATATTTGTGATAACCTTTCCATACGTCATTTCTTTTAAATAAAAAAAACTGGTCTGGATCAATAAAAAACAAATCGTCTTTAAAAAAACTTTTCCCACTTTTTCTTCTGCCATACATGTCATTATAAAACTTAAACACATTATGATGTACCAATAAAGTGTCTCCTACTTTAACCTCTCCTGTATAGTCTATAGGAACTTCTATAACTTTAGCATATCTATTAGAAACCGTATGGTCTTCCTCTGACGTACTTGTTATAAAATCTATGTTACCGATTTTTTTTGTATTACTGTATCTCCTATTGTCTATAGGTTTTACAATAAAAGAATGTGGGGATTTCATTAAAAGTTTATATTATACTCTAACGATATTGGCAGTGTTGTTTTAAAATCTTTCCAAACTAATATTTCGGAATTTTTTTCAACCCATATTTTATACGACTCTGACTCTGGGTCATGTTGTATAAGATGAATTTTATGTTTACCACCCAAAACTTCTTGGCCTACTATGTAATGCATAGCACCTGATTTATAATCTGCGCCAATAGAAATTTTTCTGATTACCATATTAGAATGATTGTAATTCTATATTTCTGTAACGAATATTAATTTTTAGTATACCTGCGCCAACTGTAGCGTTAGCTCCTTGAGCTTGTAATAATACAGAAGTGTTAATAGGTAAGGCAAGCGTTTGCTTTTGAAAATGTGCGGCAGAATCTGCACCAGCATTCATCAAAGAAGCAGTAGGCAATTCAGCCCAAACTGAAGTTCCTTGTTTAACTTGAACGGGATCTACAAAATCATAAGCAGTAACGCCTGCATCGAGATACGCAAAAATACTAAAAATGTCATATACTCTACCTACGCCAGGCGCAGGAAGCAAAGTCTTTGGAACAGTATATAAAGCTAAAAGTTCTGCCGAACTTACTTCTATAGTTATATCATTATAACTTAATTGAAATAAGTTTTTTATTCCATTTAATGATACAGTTTTAGTAGCAAGTTTTTTATTCGCATCTGTTATAACAACATAATCAGCTAAAGCAGGTTGAGATAAAGGAGGATATGCAGCTTTATTACTTATTCTAGACATTTATGCTTTTTTAAGATTATCGTTATATTCTTTTACGTCAGCCTCAGCATCTTCTAATATTTGAGCTGTTTCAGCAGCTTCTTCTTTAGTTTTTACTTCGCCTGTCATTAAATCAATAATAGAATCTTTTCCATATACTCCAATTAATTCTTTTTCAATTGTAGCAAATTTTTCTCTTATTACATCTACGTTTTTTACTAGAGCATCTCTTTGTAATACGTGATCTCCTAGGTCAATCTTAGCTTTGTTAAATGAGTTGTGAATGTCTTGTACTGACTTTAATTCTTCTGTAGTTAAATTTTTCATTTGATTTTATTATTTTTATTATTTTAACAAAGATAGGAATTTTTTTTGAATTACTCTATACCATTAACAGCTGATGCAGCTGGAGTATCTTCTCCCTTCAAGTTTACTTGGTTCACTTGCCATACATCAAAAGATGATGCCATAGCTGGTGTAACACCATTTATTGTATTAGCATAACTACTTATTTCATATACCAATGTTAATTTAGGCATAAACCCTCCTGAAGTAAAAAAGTATATACCGTTACGAGCATCAAGACTTGATGATGGGCTAGTTTCACTATAATCATAATTATAATTAACTAAAGCTACATTTAATTTTTTAGGACTTGATGAATTGTTTATTTTATTTATACCAGTTGCATTTAATTGAAAGTCGTTTTCTCCTGAATTTTGTGTACCTGAATTCCAAGCGAAGATAGTATCAGACCCTCTAATTGTATCTGAAAATTGATTTTCAAAAGCTGCTGTATCATAATCACCTGTAGTCAAAGCACTACCTCCATTTGTTCCAAAAGCTCCATTAGATTCAGTCATTACTACTGAATTTACACCAGCGTTAGAAACACCATTAACTGTAAAAGTTCCTGCACTTACTACTGCTCCAGCTGGTAAAGAACTACAATCAAAATAAAAGAATGATCTTGAGCAATTAAAAGAAGTATTACCACCTCTATCAGTAGCTCTTCTTGCACGAACAGGTGTTGATTGAGTAACACTTGAACTTACAGTAGTTCCTGAACTTGCATTAATTACATCATCCCAGTCTTCTGATGCGCCACCGTTTTTTACTATTGACCCTTGTCTGTTTGATGTTACGTTTATAGTTATTTCAGCCATTGTTAATATTGTTTTTTTGGTAAATAATATTCTGTATGATTGAAATACAAATTAGAGTCTGGAGTTACTGGTATAACTTCGTAACTATCAGCTTCTATTTTTAATTGATTATCTTCTGTAAGATAACTATTCCACCAAGTAGCTAGCCCATTTTTTTTCATTAAATAAGGCATTACTTGTTTTAAATGTTTTGCGTTTTCATCACCCCATGTATCGTAAAATATCCCATCATATGTTAGTAAATGATTTCTTACTTGATACCAATCTCCTAAAACAATATTTACCTTAGGTTTATTTTCTGCCCATGCTAAAGCTTTGTTATATATTTCTGGATGGTACTCTACAATTGTATGTGAATTAATATTATTAGCTTGTATAAAATCTGCGCTAATTCCCATTCCAAAACCTATTTCTAAAATATCTCCTCCTTTAGAACAAATATAGTCAGCATGAGCTTTCATAATTGTTTGTTCCCAATCCATCATTATATAATGAGTTTCTTCTGTTTCTTGGTCTATATAATATATAGAATTTTCAGTAAATGTAAGATTACGATTTATAAATTCCATTATTTATATTTTATGGATTTGCTATTACAACCCAAGTCTTATCTGGGTCAAAATAAAATATTGTACTACTGTATGCATATCCAACTATTCTTGCATATCCAGATGTAGGGACTGTTGTTGTTATGTTTCCACTTGTCGTTAAGTATGCAGCTATACCGTTACTTGTAACTGATTGCGCTCCATTAACTAAACCTTGAACAATCATTCCAACAGAACCTGATGTTCCAGTTCCTTTAG
>Ga0308011_10000068_pt1 | contig 54777 bp, 87 predicted proteins | sample Neamet177_FD_203144 | JGI IMG/M metagenome (GOLD analysis project Ga0308011, IMG submission 203144) | Marine microbial communities from water near the shore, Antarctic Ocean - #177 | ecosystem: Environmental > Aquatic > Marine > Unclassified | place: Southern Ocean | collected 2014-07-25 | reverse complement strand
ATCAGTCTCAACAAAAGGCCCATCAAAAAAGAATGATGAAGTCTGCAAAAAAGTCTATCAAAGACTATGATGCAAAGAATAAGAACAAGAACGAGGAGTCTGAAGTAGAGGAAGGTAAACTCGTAACAAGTGCTTTTGATATCATTAAATTGATCACTAAGAAAGTTGCAGAACGATTAGACAAAGAATACAATAAAAATCCTGAAAAAGGATTGGGTATGATTAACACTATAGGTGCAATGGTTGGTCATAAGGTAACAGACCAAGCACAAGAGAAGGGTAAGTTATTCCTTAAGTTTGGAGAGTCAGTAGAAGAAGACCTAATCAATGAGGAAGACCCTTGCTGGGATTCTCATAAACAAGTGGGTATGAAGAAGAAGAACGGTAAACAAGTTCCAAATTGTGTGCCTAAAGAAGAATCAAAGGTGACTTGTCCCGAATGTAAAGGCTCTGGTGAAGTAGACGATAAAGAGTGTACTCATTGTGATGGTAGTGGATACCACATGTCGGAAGGAAGGGATTACAAGAAAGAAAGGGAAAACTACCTTGGTAAACCCGAACAGATGGAAAGAAACGCTGCGAGAAAAAGAGCTCGTAGACAAATGGAAAAAGAGGGTAAGGCCAAAGCAGGTGATGGTAAGGATGTGCATCACAAGGATAACAACCCACTAAACAATGATAAGAATAACTTATCCCTAGTGTCTCAAAACTATAACAGGAAAGAGCCTAGACTAAGAATGAAGAAATTAAAAGAAAAGGGAGCATTACCAAATGTCAGGAAATAAGAAAAACAACGGTGTCCATGAAGTGGGTACTAAAGATATTGCAGCTGCATACAAAGGTGATACCCCAGGCCAGACGGTTGATGAGTATCTAAAACTTTCAGCTGCAAAAAATTTAGAGAAGAAGAAAGAACGATCAAAGAATTTCTCTCAGGTTTTTGACAACCCATTAAAGGGATTCCCTTACAACGAAGATTTCACGGTAAGAGACGTGAACGAAGAAGTCGAAGCATTCATGGAAGGAATGGATTTTTGGAGAGTAACAGTAACCAAAGACATCAACAAATTAAAGAAAGGTCGTAGTGTAGTAGTTAAAGCACGAAACAGTTCAGAGGCACTAAAGAAAGGTGCAAAGAACATGGGTGACCCAAAAGCAGCGGTATTGCCAGGCTATATGAATGCAGTCAAGGACAAGAAAGAATCAGTTGAAGAATCAATGAAGATAAAAGATATCTTCAAGAAACATAAAAGAGAACTTACAAAAGCATACAAAACTGGTGATTTATCATTCTCAGGGTCGGCAGGTAAGAAAGCAGAAGATGACCTAACAACTTGGGCAATGGACAACAATGAAATTAAGACTGATAACCCCGATGAGTTTTTTGATTGGTTGTCTCGTGACCTTGAAGATATAGTTAAAGGTAAAATTAAAGAAGATGTTTCTGAGAATTTCAAACCTTATGCAGATAAAGTATATTCTAGATGTGTAGATTTCTACATTCAATTCAGAGGTGGTAAAGGAGACAGAGTCACTTCAGAAGAGAATAAGAAGGACTTTGAAACTGCAAAGAAGATGGTTGATGCATATTGTAGAACAAATAAAATCAAACAGAAACCAGTTTACTCAACACCTCAAGAAGGTTCAAGTGCATACAAAGTCGGTCTTATGATTGACAAATCTTACAGTAAAACATCCGATTATGATGATGGTGTAGACTTACAACCTCTATATGTTTCATTAAGTAAACTAAAGACTGCAGAAGACCACGGTGGTGGTTGGGATAAAGCAACTCCTTCAGATTCCCGAAGATTGAAAGGTGCAGTAATTGGTGAAGACGAAGCCGTAGAAGGTAAAATAAAATACCGTGGTAACCTAAAAGGATTAAGAGAAGAAACTATCTCAGAAGAGAAGATCGTATACCAAGTTAAAGGTATCCAAAAACCCGAATCAGATGCATTCACAAGTGCAGCCAAGTTGATGAAGTTGAAAGTTAAGTTCACAAAAGGTAGTGGTGGTGTTACACTAGTACAACTAGATGGAACTAAATCAAACCTAAGAAAACTTGATGGTGTTGTCCGAGGTAAGTCAACATACGGAGACCCATCTACTAGTGGACAAGGTTCTCATTTCGATGAATCATTCGTTATGGAATCTGCAATCGAACATGGTATCTTCCTAGAAGAAGGTGTGATGTCAGATATGTTAGTAGATATCCAAGATGGAATATCTGCAAAAGACCTTGCAAAGGAATATAAGATTCCTTTATCAATGGCAAAATCATTTTTAAAAGACTATTACAGTCAAAAACCGAAGAGAAGAAACGAATCGGTTGAAGGAGAAAACATGGATATTATAGAAGAAGAAGTACTCACTGAAGGTAAGAACCTAATACCTGCTTTTCAAGAAATCGTTAACACTAAGGGTGCAAAGAAAATCGGTGGAATCATGGTAGACATGTTCACTGCAAGTGTTATCACTCAAGCATACGAAAAGGTAAATGACAAGAACAAAGCAAACATGGAAAACTCCGATGTTAAAAAACTTGTAGGTCTTGCACAACGTATTATGGGTATGAAAGAAGGTTCAGAATACAAAGCAGTTTCTAACCCGACAGATGCAACGACTCTAAAAGGTGCAGACGGTAAGAAGTTATACGACACTGCTGTAGGAAAAGGAATTAAAGAAGAGTCTCAGAACTTAACTGAAAAACCTTCTATGTCAGGAAGTAAACTAACAGGTCAAGAGATATCTGTATACTTTAGAAAGAACAAGGTCACAGACCAGTTCGAGAAATTAGCAGTAAAAATTGCACTTGATCACGATGGTGCTATGTCTTTTGCAATCAAGAAAATTGAGAAACTTAAGAAGGGTCTTTCAAAGGCCAAATCTGTTAAGAAAGCATTAGACTATGCAAACTATGGTGAGAACACCTTACCTAAGATTGGGTTTACTTTTAAAGAATCAGTCGATAGAAACAAAGCTAAATCACCAGTAGGAAAGTATAAAAAACCTAAACTTAACATGGGTGAAGAGGAAATCTTAGAGAAAGTTGTTAAGTCTACGTTAAAAATCAGTTCAAAAGTCTATCCCGACCTAAAGAAATTAGAGAAGGCAGAGACCATCAATGACAAAGAAGTTGGTGCAATCATAGCACAACTTAAAAAGGGCATTGAAGTAGAGAGTGATGATGGGGAACCAGCAATCATTAGTAGGAAGGGTTCTGATACGTGGGACAAAGTTTGGGGTAGAATGGACACATTCGTAAGAGACGAAATCTACTACATCATGAAGAAACATGACTCTGATGCCATGCAAGCTATTCTTTCACCATATATGGGTTAAACTTTACCACCTAAATATATGGGTAGGAGAGAATGATGGAAGGAAGAGAATTATGCCATACTTATCGTGGTATTGGTAGATATGCAGAAGTATTTAAGACCCCAAAAGGGTATGAAGTAGATTTGCATGAACAGAATGATTGGTTAGCAACACGGAAGTGCCATAACCATTCGGAGATATTTGCAGAAAATCTCGGTGAAAACTGGGTTCTAGGAATATTTGATATAAACGAAGGAGAATAAGTTCGGGAATCCGAATTATATAAATAAACATATGAGTTTTAAATCAGAAAATTGGAAAGAGATACTCGAACAAGTTCGTACAGGACTTAAAGAGCAACCTATCGTTGAAAAAACAGACGATGAGTTATTATCGGACGAGATCGATTCCTTACTAGAAGGGTTCACTGAAGAAGTCGTTGAGGCTTCTCCTGAAGATGTCTTAACTGCACTTGAAGAAGTTGTTGCAGAAGATGAAGCAATTCAAACAGTACAAAAACTAACAGAAAAAAACATGCTTGGTAGACTTGCAAAGTCTATGGAGCTCACTGAAGATAACAAACAAAAATTGTTTGATTACTTCGATAAAGGAGAACTTGAACAATGATCAACAAAGCATTTAACGGATACGGACTTGGATTAACAGACTCACTAGTAGAGGCGTCTAAGAAAGTTGTAGAATCTTCCGCTGCTTATAAGAAGTTCTTTGCTGGTGCATTAAAGAAATTTGGTGTTACATCTCCAGCAGAATTGAAAGATGACAAGAAGAAAGAATTCTTTGCATACGTAGAAGACAATTGGAATAGTGAAGACGAAGAAGGTAAAGACGGTGCAAAATCAGAAGGAACACTTCCACCTGCTCTTCAAAAACACATAGACAAGAAGAAAGGTAAAGAAGACGATTCTGAAGACAAAGAAGATGTCAAAGAAGGTGAATTACCTCCTGCACTAAAAAAAGCAATTGCTAAAAAGAAAGGTGAAGACGAAGACAAAGAAGATGTCAAAGAAGGTGAATTACCTCCAGCACTAAAAAAAGCAATCGCTAAAAAGAAAGGTGAAGAAGTCAAAGAAGACTGTGGATGTGGTAACACTCCATGCAACTGCTCTAAGTAAACGAGATTAGTCCTTATGGATAGAGTTGACGCAAGATATAAAATCTTCAAAGAGAAATTGAAGAGACTTGGGTACATCAAAGGTGAAGCCAAGAAGATCAACAAGGTTATGACCGAGAAACGGGCAGACTTTGGAATGATGTCTGATGCTGGTAACAAGAAGATTGCTCGTGCAGTCGGAAAGGCAAAGACTGAAGAAGAATTAAGGTCTATGTTAGATAAGATATCTAAGATGGCAGGTGGCAAATATGCCGAAGCAAGTGAAGACGATGTAGTCAATAGTGCAATAGCTGCTCTATCATCTACAGCAAGGGGAATGCAATTACGTCCCGATGCAAATGTCTTAACACAACTTGCAAGTATAGATGACACAAAAAAGGATACGGAAGTAAGAACGGATGACATGAAAAAGCTTAAGATTAAGCATGATGATGCATCCAAAGTTTACACAGTATTAATGAGTCTTAAGACCCCAGTCAGGTCTAAATACTTAGGATTATTACAAAAGGATATAAAGTCCTTCAAAAAAACATTTGATGCGATACTAAAAGTCGCAAACAGATAAACAGGAGAAGTAAAATGGCATTATGGGGACATACAAGCGGAACAGAGTCTAAACCTAATTGGTTATCTGACGCAGAGAAAACAAAAACACAGGCAAAACCACATGGTTGGGAATTGGCAACAACAGTAGGTTCTAGAGTTAGAACTGAAACACTTGTTGCATGGTCTTCATCGGGTCTTACAACTGCACTAGGTGCTGCTGATATTACCGATATAGATTGGATTTCTACTACACATGATGTGTCAGCTGGTTCAACACTATCTATGAAAGTTATATTCAACGAAGCAGTTGATGTTGTGGGCAATCCTACACTTGCAGTTACTAACGGTAACCAAGGTACAGGTTCAGGAAGAGGCCCTCATTCATTAGTATACACAACTGGTACAGGTACTAACGAACTAACATTCGCATTAGTCGTGTCAGCTGCATCAGCAACTATCGCTGCAAATGACGTATTGACTGTCGGTGTTAATCCACTTGCATTGGCTGGTGGAACTATTAAAGACAAAGGTACTTCAACAGTAAGTACAATTACTTCAATAGCAGGTATCGGCACAGCAGCTGGTACAATCACAGCAGTAGCATAATCGGATGAAAATTAAATTATTAAGTTCAGAAGCTGCATGTGGAACTTCTACTACCAATGGTTCTAACTTCGGATTAAGTTCCGCAGTTAGAGTCCATAACAGTGGTGCCTCTGCACGAGTAGTAACTGTCGAGACAGTTGCCAACGTAACAATCGGAACATTTACACTAGGTGTAGGTTCAAGTGAAGTAGTTAACAAGAACCCTAAAGACGAAGTATACGCTGCTCATGCAGAAGTACTTGGTGTTGGTGTTGCACAAATAGGATAAGAATATGAAAACATTTAAAAGTTTTATAACAGAATCAGGACTAATCTCAGAGCAATCAGCATATGATATTACTGATTCAGTTATCAAGTCAAGAGTTAATGCCGTATTAGGTCATTGTGCCACTACAGAGTATTTGAATCCTGAAGCTGCATTCAATCAGATGGAAGCAAAATTACTTCAAATCGGACTATCAAGAGTAGTTGTTGAAGCTGATGCAGAACACGAGATGGAGTCAGTCCTAGATTTTTCACAAGGTGGAACTCATTCCATCGGTTTCGTCAGAAATGAATCATTCGGTAAGACAGTAGATACTGCATTTGATGAGTTTGACACTAGTTCAGAGTCCTACACATTATCTCTAAAAATAGAGAAATTAGAAACAGGATGCTTTAAAGTCTATGGTTCACTCGTCTAAATAAAAGACAAACCAATTACATTATGATATATTATGGGTCTATTTGACAAGATAACTATTAAGAATTTTAATGCATTCGCATTACAACACTACGATGACCCTCAATGTGAAGACATTGAGGATTTTTATGAAGACCTTCGTAGGTTCCGATATCTAAAACGTCTCCTTTTCAGATACCACGAGAGTGGTGAATTGAGAGAACGTTTGATGTTAAACCATGTTATAACTATTCTCAATGTATTCGGATTCGATGCATCTATGAGAATGTTGAGATTCAAGATAAAGGATGATGTATATTGGGCATCTATTAAAACGATGTTATTGTACCTAGGTTACGTTACACTAGACTTTGACACTAAAATCCCAGTAGACAAACACCTTACACAAAAACTAACAGAACTTTAATCTCGGCCCCCATAGCTCATTCGGTAGAGCAACTGCTTTGTAAGCAGTAGGTGATCTGTTCGAATCAGATTGGGGGCTCCATTTCAAACTTAGAGGTTTAAAACAACCTAAATAACTATATGTCCCGAATCATTGATACACTTATAGTCTTCCGAACACTTAAAATGCTCACTACCAAGTGGACAGATTTTGATGCATATAAATTGGGTATCATAGATAAGAAGGGTGGTAGACTCTATGATAGAGAGATAGAGACTTCAGAAGATAAACAGTCTTACACCTTACTACATAGACTAGTGTTCAACCTCAAACGAATCATACAAAAGGTTCCTTTCGGTAAATCTGCATTCGCATCCTATGCCATTGCATTGTTGTTACTGAAAGAAGAGACTAAGATAAACGAAGATCAGATGGAAGAGTTGTGTGAGAAGTTCTACAGACACCTCAAAGACAATGATCTAGTGTTCATGGAACAACTAACTGAAGCTGCAGATGTCCCTTCAGTCGAAATTGAGAAGACATACAGACTTCGAAGACCCCTAAAAGAACAAAACGAAACTGTCTATCCCGAGAAGATGCTTATAAATATACATGAGGAACATTCTAATATATTTGGAATGTTAGTGTACATAGGATATATCGGAGAAGATAGGGTACTGGTGACTGGCGATGACATATACTAAAAAAGAACAAATCTATGCAAATCTCAAGATGTGGGAAGATGCACCTATGAACGCGACAGGTAGTGCGACATCTACCCATGAGCCTATTGTCAAGAAGAAGAAGAAAGGGAAGGACGTTTACGAACCTTCTCAGATTTTCGACTTGATCAAAAGAAACTCAAACGTATAATTTATGAACTTTTTGAATTACCTCGCCTTATCTACCTCTATATTGATTGCGTTCATCGCAGCGTATTTCTCAGTTATTGGTCTTGCAACTATATTTGCAGGAGCATACATGGAAGTGGTGGTTATGGCAGGGGTATTAGAGTTCGGTAAACTCGTAACGGCTGCATACTTACACTTGTTTTGGGATAAGATCAAGTGGCAGAAGTGGTATCTAGTTACTAGTGTCGTAGTGTTAATGTTAATCACCTCATTAGGTATCTTTGGATTCCTATCAAAAGCAAACATCGAACAAACACTACAGGGTGACTCATTCTCACTAGAGTTATCAATCATAGAGAAACGAATTGCAGGTGAAGAGGGTAAACTCCTAAGACTAGAGAATAGACTTGAGGGACTCGACACTATCATCAACACTGCACAACCCAAAGACCGTAACTACATTGATCGTAGACAAAAGGAAGAAAGGGGGTTGATCGCAATCGATATGGATGGTATAATAGATCAAGTGGTTGCATATAACGAAGAGATGATGCCACTTAAAAGGGAACAACTCATGCAGGAAGGTGAGATCGGCCCTATTAAATATGTTGCAGAGGTAATCTATGGACAGGACAGAGCAACTGAATACCTAGACAACGCAGTAAGATGGGTGATATTTGCACTCATCTTTGTATTCGACCCTCTTGCAGTTCTACTACTGATAACCAGTGTAGGTCTTATAGGGACTAGAAAAGTAGAAGTAGAAGAAAAGAAACCACCTGTTATTGAGCAAAGATATGTTTTACAAGTCCCAAAAAGTCGGGTTAGAAATATGGAAGAACCTAAATAATAAGTAATTTTACAAACCCCAATTGGAGAAAGAAATGGCAGACGGAGATGAAGTAGTAAGTACATTAACACCACCAGAAATTAAAGAGTTTTTGACAGCAAACCCACCAGTTAAACCCGAAGGTTATGACGATATGGCTGCAGACAATATTCAAAAAACTGGATACGACGCAAGTAAGACATCATGGGATACTTCCCTTGTTGAAATCCAAGTTATTATTGACGCATAGTTAATACCCTCTAGACAATAGCACAAGTATCATGTATAATGGTACTTATGTTATGGTTAGAACGAAAATATTTGAGTATGATCGTGTCCTCATTGGACATGGCAAAGTGGAAGGGTGACAACACCCTAAATCACCGATGTCTCTATTGTGGAGACTCCTCTAAAAACACCTTTAAAGCACGTGGATATCATTTCACCGTGGAGCAATCGTTCGTCTATAAATGCCACAATTGTGGTAAAAGTACATCGTCCGTAAACTTCATTAAAGATCATTTCCCAGTCATTCATAAAGAATATATAAAGGAGTGGTTGAAGGAAAGTGGACGCAAACCAAAGGTTCATGCAAGTGGACATAAGATGCCGTCAAGTAACAGTTTCAAGTTTCAACCAAAACAAGAATTACTAAATAAAGATGATATCATGTCAGTCGAGAATCTAAAATTTCTAATGAAACCTTGCTCCGAAGTTACGGTTGCAAGGGAGTATCTAGAGGCAAGAATGGTTCCTTCACATCACTATAGTGATCTATGGTTCACGGATAAACCACAGAACCTTGCATTCCTTGACGATAAGTATAAGGACAGAGTTTTGGGTAACGACCCTAGGATAGTAATACCATTCTATTCGGAGAGGGGAGAACTATTAGGTCTAAGTGGGAGAGCAATTAATAACTCTAAACTTAGATATTTAACGATGAGATTTAACGAAGATGCACCACTGATCTTCAATTTGAATAAAGTGGACAAAACAAAAACAATTTATGTGACCGAAGGGCCACTAGACAGTCTATTTCTACCGAATGCAATTGCAGTAGGTGGTAGTGATTTTAAGAAGATAGACCAAACCATTAAAGATAAGGCAGTACTAGTATTCGATAATGAACCTCGTAACTTCGAGATTCTCAAAAAAATTGAAGAAGTTATTGATCTCGGATACAAAGTTTGCATATGGAATGACAGACGTGTTACCGATCTAAAAGATATCAATGAAATGGTACTTAACGGATTGACAAGTGACGTGATCTGTTCTATAATAGACTCTTGCACTTACACAGGATTAAGTGCTAAACTTAATTTTAAGGAATATAAAAAGATATGAACGCACCATTTAGAGTACTTAAGTCAGACGGAAGCAGGGTAGACATTGACTTAGATAAGATTCATAAGATGGTGGAGAAAGCATGTAGAGACGTTACAGGAGTATCAGAATCACTGGTTGAAATGAACAGTGGTCTTCAATTCTTTGATGGTATAACTACAAAAGACATTCAACAAATATTAGTCAAGTCAGCATCGGATTTAATTAGTTTGGAACATCCAAATTATCAGTTCGTTGCTGCACGGCTATTACTATTCGGAGTACAGAAATCTGTATTCAACACTAAGTGGCAAGACTCAACAATCTATCCACCACTTTATGATATCATAAAAAGGAATATCAGTAAGGGTGTATATGATAAGGACATCCTCAAGTCATACACCAAAGAAGAAATAGGACAAATAGATCGGGTGATCAAACATTCAAGAGATGTGACATTCACCTATGCTGGTCTACAACAGATCGTAGACAAGTATCTAGTACAGGACAGGTCAGACAACACGTTGTTTGAGACACCTCAGTTCATGTATATGTTGATTGCAATGACATTGTTCAGAAACTATCCCGAAGACAACCGTTTAGAATATATCAAAAGGTATTACGATGCAATATCCACGTACAAAATTAACATACCCACACCCATTATGGCAGGGGTCAGGACACCATTACGACAATTTGCGAGTTGTGTTTTGGTTGACTCTGCAGATTCCCTCGACAGTATATTTTCCTCAGATATGGCCATCGGAAGGTACGTTGCACAAAGAGCTGGTATTGGAATTAACGCAGGACGAATACGAGGACTTGGTTCAAAAATACGAGGTGGAGAGGTACAGCATACTGGTGTAATACCTTTCCTAAAGAAATTCGAGACGACAGTAAGATGTTGTACTCAGAATGGTGTGAGAGGAGGAAGTGCAACAGTTCATTTCCCTATCTGGCACCAAGAGATCGGTGATATCATCGTCCTAAAGAATAACAAAGGAACCGAAGATAACAGAGTACGAAAATTAGATTACTCTATTCAGTTATCTGAACTGTTCTATAAGAGATTCTTGAAGAACGAAGACATCACATTATTCTCACCCCACGAAGTGCCAGGCTTGTATGAGGCATTTGGAACTGACGGCTTTGATGAACTTTACGAAAAGTATGAGAGAGCAACTTCAGTACCTAAAACGAAGATTAGTGCAAGGGAATTGTTTACGGCTATGTTGAAAGAACGAGCTGAGACAGGTAGGATTTATATTATGAATATAGACCATTGCAATTCCCATAGTAGTTTCCAAGACAAAGTTTACATGAGTAACCTATGTCAAGAGATCACTCTTCCCACCGACCCTATCACACATATTGATGGTGAAGGTGAGATTGCACTATGCATTCTAAGTGCAATCAACGTAGGCATCATTAAGATGGATGAACTACAAGGTCTATGTGATCTTGCAGTAAGAGGATTAGAAGAACTAATTGATTACCAAGAATACCCAGTAGAAGCTGCAAAGAGATCAACTCTTGCAAGACGATCACTAGGAATTGGTTACATCGGTCTTGCACATTTCCTTGCAAAGAACAAGGTCAAGTATGATGACCCCCAAGCACATCAATTGGTGCATGATCTTACAGAAGAATTTCAGTATCATTTACTATGTGCGTCTAATCAAATTGCATCCGAGAAGGGTCAATGTGATTGGTTCGATAGAACCATGTATGCACAAGGGAAATTACCAATAGATCATTATAAGAAAGAAGTAGATACAATCGTACCTAATGTCCTAAAAATGGACTGGGAAAGACTAAGAACACGGATTAAAGTACACGGATTACGACACTCGACACTTACTGCTCAGATGCCCTCAGAATCGTCCTCAGTCGTCTCTAATGCAACAAACGGAATAGAACCACCAAGAGACTACCTAAGTGTCAAGAAGAGCAAAAAAGGAACACTTAAACAAGTAGTACCTCAGTATTCTATACTGAAAAACAATTACACATTACTATGGGATATGCCTGATAACGAGGGATACATTAAAACAGTTGCAGTGATGCAGAAGTTCTTTGACCAAGCAATCAGTGGTAACTGGAGTTACAATCCCGAGAATTTTGATAACAATGAAGTACCAGTATCGGTCATGGCAAAAGACTTATTGAATACTTACAAATATGGATGGAAGACATCTTACTACCAAAACACTATGGATGGTAAGACTGAAGACGTGATTAAAGATGAACCCTTACCACAAGGTGAGATTATAGATGATGGGGAAGACTGCGATGCCTGTGCAATATGATAAAAAGAACGTAAAGTTATCTGCAATAGACCCCGATGAAATAAAGGTTCAGGGTTATACGAATGAGATGACATGGGAATTCATGCAAAATGGATACGTGATTCTTAGGAACTTCATACCCAAAGACATCATTAAGATGACACTGGACACATGGAAGACTATTGAGAGGAATGATAGGTGGAATGAATCATTCTTTGCAAGGGAAGAGGACATCATTCAAGATTCCCCTAAAGATTCGTTATTTAAATCCAATGGATGTTACCAATTTCCACCTTCAGTTGGATTACATGCTTGGATGCATAATGCATTAGATGACGTATTGGACATCAAACTTTGTCCCACCTATGCATACACTAGGAAATACGACAGAGGTGCATACCTCAAAGCACATCACGACAGACCATCTTGTGAAATATCTACGACAATATGTTTAGGATATGAATCAGACGATGGGAAACCTTGGAAGATTTGGGTAGACAACTCACGAAACTGGGTTGACTGGGATGGTTCTAACGAAGACCTTTATAATTTAACACAAGCAATTCCATCACGTAAACGTGATGCATCTTGTATCTCACTTGAAGTGGGTGATGTGTTATTATATCAGGGCCCTAATGCAGTTCACTACAGAGACAAATTCCTAGGTAAAAACAGTTATCACATGTTCCTTCACTTTGTGAACATTGCAGGGAGTTTACAGAACATGCCTCACGGAACAATGGAAGGAAAACGAGGTGCAGATGCTCGTAAAGCACCTGTTTACTGTTACGATGGGTATAATGATATATATCACTCAGAGGAAAAAGATACAGATCGTGTGAGACCCGAATATAACAAGGCTATGGAGAGTTGGGACAACAGACATTTGATAGATGGATTTACACCATCCGATTGCGTAAACAATTACAAACACTTAACACTAGCCCCACCATCAACGAGAAAAACATAGATGACAGTTTTTAACAAGAAAAATATAGATTTCACCAAAGAGAAGATGTTCTTTGGAGAGGAATTGAACACACAAAGATTTGATACATTCAAGTACCCAGTATTTGATAAGTTGACTCAGACTCAGTTGTCATTCTTTTGGAGACCCGAAGAGGTATCCTTACAGAAAGATAGAGCAGACTATGCCCGATTGAACGAGGCACAGAAACACATCTTCACCTCTAACCTTAGATACCAAACACTACTCGATAGTGTTCAAGGTAGAGCTCCCGCAATTGCATTCCTACCATTCGTTACAATACCCGAATTGGAATCATGTATCATTACATGGGATTTCATGGAGACAATACATTCAAGAAGTTACACTCACATAATCAAGAATATCTATAGTGACCCAAGTGAAATCTTTGACACCATACTGGACGAACCAGCGATCGTTGCTCGTGCAGAAGCAGTAACACAAAAGTATGATGAGTTCATTGATCTAGGTAGACGAAAGTTGATAGGTCAGGACATTAAAGATTACGACTTATATAAGGCATTATATCTTGCATTAATAAGTGTCAACATCCTAGAAGGGATTAGATTCTTCGTATCATTCGCATGTTCATTCGGATTCGGAGAACTGAAGATGATGGAAGGTAGTGCAAAGATCATATCACTGATTGCAAGGGATGAATCACAACATCTAGCAATCACACAACACATACTTAAGTGTTATCAAAAACATGAGAACAATAGTGTCATGAATAAGGTGATGAAAGATTGTGAACAAGAAGTGTATCAGATGTATCAAGATGCAGTTGACTCAGAGAAGGAGTGGGCAGAGTTCCTATTCAAACATGGGTCGATGATCGGATTGTCGGTAGGACTACTTGGAAACTATGTGGAGTATATTGCCAATAAAAGGTTACGTGCAATTGGTATGCAACCGATATTCGATATCTCTTCAACTAACAACCCTCTACCATGGACGAACCATTGGTTTAATAGTAGAGGATTACAAAACGCACCCCAAGAGACCGAGATTGAATCGTATCTTATTGGTGGCATTAAACAGGATGTTGATGACAACACCTTTTCGGACTTTGAATTATGATTGAAATATTTGGTAAACCTCAGTGTCCTTTTTGTGATAAAGCAAAGGCACTATGTACGAGAGAAGGTCTTTCGTATACATATAAACAACTAGGTGAAGACTTTACTCGTGAAGAGTTAATGGAGTCATTCCCTACTGCTAGAACATTCCCCCAAATCCGTATGGACGGAGAGATCATTGGTGGATTTACAGAATTGGAAACGTGGGTATTTGAAAGATGAGTGAGTACATTGCATACTTAAACAAGGAAATCGAACAGACGATAGAGGATGATAGAATCAGGCATATGCTATTGAGTCTAAATATCCAATTGAACGAGGTTAGGTTTAAGGAACTGCATTTGGATTTTACACTTGAAGAGACTGAAGGAAGAAAACTTCCATATGCAACAATTGATGGTAAGCCTAAATCATATGAGAACCTTTGGAAAGATATAATAGGAGATAAAGTCCAAGATGAAATTTAAATTATTTTGTGAATCATGTAAATCGGAGTGTGATATCATACACGAGATGGATTCATATCAGTATTCTATTGATGTATGTCCATTTTGTGGAACAGATGTCGATGAGGATAACATGGAAGAGCTTGAGGAATACGAGGATTAACCACCCATGAATATCTTATGTAACAATGAGAAAATGAGAGATAGAGCAGTAGAGTTTGCAAACCTACTGGACATCCAAGACTCAAAGGTTATACTAAACATATTCCGACTACCCCATCCCGATAAACGACAGGGATTCCTTGACTACCCCCATAAGGCAAACATCAATATCTATATGGAGATGTTTGTTAAGTTTGATGACGAAAGGTACATAACCTTGGCTCATGAAATGGTACATGTCCGACAAGTGATAATGCACCAACCCATTGATGAGGTCGAAGCAGAGGCCCTTGCATACCGACTCAACGAGTAAAACCCCCTAGACAAACCCCTCTAAAGAGTGTATAATAGATGTATACATGAGAGGTGTTAAATGAAAAACTTACTAATAGTTCCAGTACTTACTGGTTTAGTCGCGTGTGGTGGTGGAGGCAATGAGATTGCTCCCGAACTAGCACAATTACAATTACCAAGCCCCGTATCTACTAGTACATCACCGATGTTTAAGACATTGGTCATTGATGGATATGTAGAGGGTGCAAACGTCTTCGTTGATTTCAACTTCAATTTGATACAAGATGCAGGAGAACCTTCGGGAGTCTTCAATTCAAGTACATATGAATACGAATTTGATTCAGCAGGATTTAGTGCAATCACAGGTTTCACCGAGACTTGTGGAATGAATCGTCCTAGAGTTGCAGAAGTACCAGTAGGTGCAATTGACTCAACCCGAGGATATGTAAACACTGCATATACCATGATGTATTTTCCTCATGAGAACAGTGCATCCAAGGCCAACGTAACCCCATTCACCACGATGTTGACATCGTCTATCAATGATAAATTAACATCGAATATCAATGTTGCAGATGGGTGTGGTACAATTGCAAATCAACTGGGTTCAGATATCAAAGCTGAAGTCAATACATTCTTATATAATCTAGAACAAAACTTTGACATCAATAGGATGTATTTCTATGATGATTTCATTGCATCCAATGACATTACCCAACAAGCAATCGGTGAGAAGATCGTTGATTTTCTTGGTACACTTCACGACATCGAAGGGGTACTCAAAGAAACCTATAACATGGGATTCCGAGGAATGCTTCAAGACAATGTGATAGCATTAATACTAAACAACGATACCTTTTCAGACGTTACATTCGATATACAAAACGAGACGACCTCGACAGTAGAAGATGATCACTTCCGATATAATAGACAACACCATTTTTATGGTCTCAGAGGCAATTCACTAGGTCAGTTACTAGATTCAAATAGTCTACCTATATCAATCACATTACAGAACCTAGAGGACAACTCTAGAGTGCAGATATCAGAGAACTATGAAGAATGGGGTAATGCCACATCTATCGTCAACAATCATAAGATTCACATCTCTATCGAAGAGGTCAAAGATGTTGCTGGGGTCAGTTGGAACAAGACATTTGTTAGGTTTCTACCCGATAGTGATGGTGCTATATTAGAGTACTCAGTCGATGAGAGTGCAAGAAATGTCAAAAGGATTGAGAAGACAGTAACCTCATATGAGGGATTTGAACTGCAAATGAGGAACGTATCCAACCCATATTTCAACATAGATTTACCATTGATCATGTCAACAAGATACCCTGCTGATCTACAACAGATATACACCGACATCACCGCGTTAGACAAAACCATGACAGGGGTTGATGGCAATCTTTACCTACTTTATACCGAAGATGTACTAATAGTAGAGAGTGGAAGTTCCTCTAATGGTCAGTGGAGATACAGGTACAACCCCCATTCAAATTCAATTCAAGAAGAGTGTGAACAGAGAGATTTCTCTAACTATTCAGTGGTACTACAGACCTTTACAGGAGTAGAAGCATTCAACGAGTGTTCGTCAAATCTTTGAGAAAAGACTTGACAGTGACGCCCCATTAGTGTTATAATAGTATCATGAGTGAGAGAAAGAGAGAGATAAACAAAGGAGAAAATGTGAAAAGAATATTTGTAGACATGGACGGAGTATTGGCAGATTTCAATACTGGAGTGGAGACCTTAACAGGAACAGCATTCCCTAATACAGACCAAGGTCATAATGATTATGATGAGAGAAAAGAAGAGTTAACGAACAAGAGATTATTCAGAAGTCTACCACCTATGCCCGATATGTGGGACTTAGTTGGTTACATTAGACACACTAACCTACCGTGGGAAATACTCACTGCAGCTGGTGTCGTCAACAGAGAATTAGTAGTTTGGGACAAACAAGAGTGGATTAAAGAATATGTAAGTCCAACAGTTGTTGTCACTTGCACCATGACAGGTAGTCAGAAAGGTATGTTTGCAATGGAAGGAAGTATCCTCATTGACGACAGACAGAAGAACCTTGATTCATGGGTTAAACATGGTGGAATAGGTATCCTACACGTAAGTGCAGAAGATACAATCAACCAGTTAAAGGCTTTAAGAAACAGTTAAGTTAAAACACACTAAATAATAATACAGGGAAGATGTCCCTGTATTGTTGCATATAGGTATAATTATGGCAGAGTTTGAAAAGCGGAGTGATCACATAGGTGTGTTTCACGATGCAATAGATGAAAATATGATGCAGGATATTACGGATACATTCGAATATTACTCGTCACTTGGTCACACCTCACGAAGAGAGGACTACGACCTATCTCATGATGTCCTAGAAAAATCAGACGAATCCGTTTCACTTGCACGAATATCCCATGGACTAAAGGATATTGTTCGGGCAGACGCACAAAACGAGTTTTTTAATATACTAAACGATGAAATTATACCGATGTATAAGAAAGCATATGGTATGCGTAACGATATCGATTTGTTATCAGTGGACGGAAAGATACAAAAGACATTGCAGGGTGAAGGGTATCATATATGGCATTATGAACAAGACTCACATGTGAATAAACATCGTGTTCTTGCATGGATGTTGTATATGAATGATGTAGAAGAAGGTGGGGAGACAGAGTTCCTTCACCAACGATGCAGATTCAAACCAACAAAAGGGACGTTACTTGTGTGGCCTGCGCACTTTACACACGTCCATAGGGGAAATCCACCATTGAGTGGAGAGAAAATAATATTGACAGGATGGAGTGACTACAATGCGTAGAAAGAATTTCGGTAAAGGTCTATGGGGTGTCTGCAAACGATTTGCAGGGTGGATACACAACCTCTTCGTAGGAGAATACCAAATAACCGTGTATAGGGAATCAAGCACTGTGGGTGGACAAATGTATAAGTCCGTTTACACTGCACGTAAACTTATTATACAAAAAGAAAAACATTTAAAGTTTAGAGATTGGGAGACCAAGAAGATGATTGAGATTCGATCATCAGGCGGACTAGACTATAAAATAGAGGAGATATAGAATGAATCAGTTATTGATTGGAATCATACTTGTTCTCGGATTGGGTAGTTACTACCTCTATACTGAGAACCAAATACTTGCTGGGAATAACATTGTACTGGAAGGTGCAGTTGAAGAACAGAAAGAAACACTTAGAGTGGTACAGGAGAGTTTTGCAGTTCAGACTCAATCTCTTCAGAACATGACTCGAAGGAACAATGCGATAGAAGCAGAGAAGTCTAAGTACTTAGAAATTCTATCCAAACATAATTTTGAGAGACTGGCACAAATGAAACCAGGCCTCATGGAACTTAGATTCAACAAAGGAACTGTTGACGTATTGGAGGGAATAGAAAATGACACTAAGAACATTAGCGATCTTGACACTAGCACTAACGGTCAGTAGTTGCTCGTTATTTAACTCGAAGACGATTGAGATAGTCAGTAAGCCTGTCGAAATCGAAATCATCCAACCTACATTACCAAGACCCTTGGACTTGACAGCACCTAAATGGTTTGTCGTATCCGAAGCTCGAATTGCAAACAATTGTAAGAAGGTAGAAGACAAAAGACCAAAGGCATGTGAACTATCAGAGAGGGAGAATCCCGAATGGCCACCAGGCTATACCTACCTAGATCGATTCATCGATGAGATGAAGAGACAGAACAGTGGTGACATCGTATTTGTTGCAACAACTGTGGGTGACTACAAGGTGATGATTCAGAACAACCAAGAACTCAGACGATACATTCAACAGGTCGGTGAGGTCATTGTATATTACAGAAATGTAACCATTAAAGACGAACCAGCAATCGCTGCAGAGGTTAGGAAGAAATGATTTGGAAACTACTTGCAGGATTATTTGGACTATGTATAGCAATATCCGTGTTAACAGGATGGGACTTTATAGGGTCATTCATATATGCACTGGACACACCAACTGTTGCAGTTGCAGCCACTATCGCATTCCTCTTTTACTTCATTCAAAATGAGGACGAGTTGTGAGACCTAAGTCGGCACCACCCACAAAGGAAGAACCAAAGGTAGAACTTTCAAGAAGAGAGAGGGTTCTATTAGACCCACTTGGAGCAAGTAAAAGAAGTGATACAGTCAGTATGCCTGATCAAGAATGGAATGCTGATTCTCATACACTTGCAATAGAAGAGTACGAACAACCTATCCAACATACTAGATGGACAGAACCTTTAGTTGATTCCTATGTAGAACCGAAATTACCATTCCGACCAGCAGATGGAGAGATCATACCAGTATTTGCAACACCTTTTTTAAGGGGTCATATGGAGTTACCTCATGACGAGATTGCAGTTGATTGTAGACTACTAGTGCGTAAGGTCAAAGAACGTGCAGGGGAAGATAGAGCAAGAAATTACACTACCTATTTCGATGAAGACATTCGTGAAGAGACCCATGGACTAGATTGGTTCAAGGACTTCTCAGACATATGCAAAGACACCTATATCTCGTACATACAGAACATGTTGAATATACCAGTAAGTCACCTATCAAGGAATGACCTACACCTATTTGCATGGGTTAATGTTTACACTGGTAACCATGCCCACGAGACACATAATCACACTAATTGTAAAATGAGTGGAACATATTATGTCAAGGCAGGTGAAGGGTCACAACCAATCAAGTTCACATCACCTTCAGCAATGGCATTGTCGGGTCAACAACAAGTTGATCGTCCTGTTACTAGGGAAGGTATGGACAGAATCGAATTCATGGGTACTAACGGAATTGAGTCAGAAATGAGTGTATATCCCGAGACAGGGGAGTTCTTGTTATGGCCATCTTACCTACAACATGCCGTACCTGCCATAACTGGTGGTAGAGAGACAGGATATGAACGTATCAGTATATCATTCAACCTATGGCATAAAACAGAATTAGACAACAACAAAACAGGACGAAACATGTCCTATAATTTTCTTGAAGAGGACATAAACCATGACAGGTAAAACCTATATCCATGATGAACTATTCAAGATGTCTGAGAAGTGGGAACCTACATTTGATGGGTTGACAATTACCATAGACAACTTCTATGAGAATCCCGAAGCAATACATGATTTCGTCATGGCTCGTCAATTCCCTATGTGGAAATACTCCACGGAGAGAAAATCCCCCAACGGAATTGAATACAACGATTGCAGAATTACTGATAAGGTCGGACACCCCACTAGGAAGTATTTTGGTGAGATGGAACGACTGTTAGATATATGCAGAAAGCATTTCCATAAGGGTAGATACGACTGGGACATAATTCACGAATTCAATGTGTTCCAAACGATCACTGAGTTTGATAACAAGATGCAACACTACCCACATACGGATTCATCATTCGATACCCCCAACAAACTAGCAACACTTAACATGCTTGTCTACTTAGATAAACAAGAGAGTGGTGGAACTGCAGTATATAATGGTGAGTGGATATCTAACGATGAACACCACGGATTACTATATCCATGCCAAGACGACTTTGAGTTGCATACCATCATCCCTTCTAAATTTAACCGATGTGTTATATTTCCCGGCAATAGGTTGCATGGAGCTCATATCGAAGACTACACTAAATATAGTGGAGATAACTGGAGAGTTAGTCAAGTACAATTCTTCCACCCAACAACAGGAAACAATCATGCAAAATAATATGTTAACACTCGGTGAACGAGTACTAGACCAAGACCAATGTGCCACAATCATAGGATTAGCACAACGACAGGACTTTACCGAGGACGAGACTGAAATAGAGGGTGGAACGTCTAGGTTCAAGGTTGACCATAATGATGTCGAGGTATACAACATTGTACCCGATGTAAAGGGAACCGTAGACTTCGAAAAGGTCTATGATTGGGTCGAAGAGTTTTTACCTGAAGGTGACTGCTTTGAAGAACCTAGTCATATACAGATCATATGTTATCCAGTGGATTCATATGAATTTAACACATCCCAAGAAGAAGACACTGGACTAGTGTTATTCAATCTATCGGAGGGTTACCATGGAGGTAACATGGTGGTAGATGCAAGTATCATCAACGATGTCGTTGGAGATATGCTAATCGTTAACAATCCTTCCTATAGAAGTGTTGGAGTGTTACCTATTACTGCAGGGGAAAAATGGATGTTGGGTGTTTGGTTCAGTGAAAACCGAAGTGAAGACAGTGATCACAATGCATTCGATGATCAACCAACAGAAGAATTAACAGATGGCCCTACATTTACTAAGGTCGTCATAAAATAACAAGATGGATACACTATTGAGGTGTTCAGTGTGTCAAGTGAAGACTCTTGCAAGAGAGATTAAGTACTACACACAAGATCGAAGCCACATATTTTGTGGGCCTCAGTGTTCCTTATCATATCATCAAAGGAAAGATAATGAGAAAACAAATAACAATATTAAAGATTTTAACAACAATAACAGCAATCAGTCTAGGACTACAACTGATTGAGATGTTCATCTAGGGGAAAGACATGCCAGTAAAATTTGCACCAACATCAGTGACCGTTGCCAGAGGGACATCCAAGAAAACAACAGTTCACCAGTATATGAAATGTCAATCAATAGAAACACTATTGAAAGCATACAATGACCCCAAGACACCTAAACAGAAACGGAAGGTGAAGAATGAGTTGGATAGACGTACCAAGTCGGGTCTCGTCAAAATTGAGTATGTGCCTAAGGCAGTATAAGAGGAAGACTATATTATGAATACTGAAGACCAATTTGATAAGGGTAATAACGTTGTAGGAATCAAAGTTGATTTTGACAACCCACCACCCAATAATGAGATATACCTTGATGCACCTGAGCCTCCTAGAAATGAAATTCAAGGACAGATGTTCAGTCCATTCGGGCCACCTGTATATCATGGTGGAGTCAACCCCGAAATATTAGATCATGTAACCGACTGTATACAGCAACGGAGAGGGTCTTCAAACCACGATGTTGGTGGACTACTTGCAGGAAGAGTAGAGGAACAAATCTTCATAGAGGACTTAGTGTCCGATGAGACAAAAGATCATATCATGAACCATGTTATGACCATGGTTGATCAATGTCAAATAGGAATACCTAAAGAACAACTAGAAATCAATGGACTATGGGTGAACATCGCAAACAATGCTGAGTTCAATCCAATCCATTCACATGATGGTCTATTCTCATTCGTCTTTTACACTAAGAACACTGTAAAACTCGAAGATGCAATAGACAACATATTTGACAAGGATAACACAGCCCCACTTGGAGGTATTGTTAACGGAGGAGTTGTCCCCCCACTTGCAGGACATATTGAACTGCATTACGGAGAGACACAATTCTTGAACATGTCAACATTCACTCATTTTCCACTAGAGGGAGACCTATTGGTTTTTCCTAGTTGGTTGAGACATTCAGTTTACCCATTTTATTGTGGGGGTGAACGAATTAGTGTCGCTGGAAACGTGCGATTTAAACAACAATAAATAACTATAGGAAGGATATATTATGAATAAATTATTATTAACAGCATTATCATTAATGCTATTTTCAACACCGACATTTGCCGATGTCAGTGGGTTCGTAGGTTACTCAAGTGACTACGTGTTTAGAGGTAAATCTCAATCAGGCAAACCTGTTAAATCATTCGGTTTACAAGCAGAGACGGAAGGTCTATACGTAGGAGTATGGGGTTCCGAGGTCAATTACACTGGAGATACTACAACAAGAGAGTTGAACTATTTCGGTGGATATGACTTATCAATAACAGACAATGTCTCATTAGATGTCGGATACATTCGATATGTGTGGGATAGTGTATACGATTCAGTTGAAGAAGTATACGCATCAGTTTCAGTGGGTGGATTGTCCATTACTGGATTCGGAGACTTAGACACTCATGAAACATATGGTGAGCTCACCTACAAATTATGGTTTGTCCCATTAGTGGACGCAAAGTTCATCTATGGAACATTCGATAAACAGGGTAAGGACTCATATGTTATGTTGAGAGGTGCTAAGACAATTAACGATACGACATTCTATATGTTGGTAGGTCAGAACGTGTTGAAGAATACTGCAGTTGATTCACTAACGTTTGGAATCGAGTATTCATTCTAGGAGAATAACATGGGATGGTGGAATAACATCACAGACTTCTTTGGGTTTGAATGGGTCAGAGCAAGAGACGAGAAAGGTCGATTCATTGCAGACGACAAATCAACACCCAATGTAGACGAGTCTAAAAAGAAAGTTTACAAAAAAAGAGCCCCTAAGAAGGTCGATGTCAAATACACAATGGACGTACCATTACCAGTAAAGACAAAGAACTACCGTAAGGCCAAGGTTAAAAACAAAACAAAGATTCAAGAAACTGATCTTTAATAGTACGAGTGTCTTAACCAGCACTAGTAGTTACTTATTCCTTCTATGATGAGAATGGGGTTAGTTACCTCAAATAGGGATACGATACCAAGTAGGTCGGTGACTGGAACCGATAGTTTGAAGTGCGCGAGGACGATATGTGGATAGAAGGTGTTTTAGTCTACCCAGTAGACAATAAAACCCCTACAGACCCCACATTTCAGGATGCAAGGGAAGTATGTCGAAATTACTTCATGACCTTGCTTTGCTTAAGACCGTCCCAAGACACCAGTATTAATTTAGGGAAGATTGGCAGAGCGGTTGAATGCACTGGTCTTGAAAACCAGCAAAGGGTCAAACCTTTCGAAGGTTCGAATCCTTCATCTTCCGCCACATTGGTAACAAGGAGCTCAACGATGAGTGAATTAAACGAACGCAAGTGGATAGACTATACACTTTACCAAAATAAAGACAAAGACTTATCCCTCGATGAGGAGATAACATTTGAGAGACTAGGATGGGGTGCATGGGTTGACTATTGTAAAGTCACCATGGTGAATGGTCGGATGACCTTCACACCAGTACCGCAGTTTCACAAAGAGATAGATTCAGTGGGCAATATAATCGATAAGACGGTTTAATGTCTAAATAGAATTGTAACAAATATGTGACAAGAGTAAGTAGTTAATGTGACAAACGTTAACGAAGTCCTAAGATCGGAAAGTTACACAACCATAACAGGAGATAAAAATGCAATATTACGCATCATTGTCTGCCTCGTATCTTAGGACACAAGCAGGCAAGTTTCATCGATTGATGAAAAGTGGGAGATTTAATAAGGTGTGCAACACTTTCTTATAAAACCCCCTTGTAGAATCCTATGTTTTCGTTTATAATGGATGCATAGGAAACTATAAATACACATACAACAACTATATAATGGAAACCCCACATGACAGACCAAATCTTTCAACGCAACAGCGTTAATATAATCATCCCTAAGTTCGGAACCACTACAGCAGAAGATGTAAACTCTGCAGTGATCAGATTGAACGCTAAACGATTGAGCATTGTTGCAATGGACATCCTAGATGTCAAGTATCATTGTCATACCATGGACGGAGAAGGTCTATTAGACGATATTAACGTGATCGAATGCACCCCAAGGGAAGACATTCTACATGATGACTGGTATAGATTAGACCTATTTGAATGGTCAGAGACACAAACAAACACATTCGGTAAGAGCATATACTATCACCCGAATATAATTCCCCTTGACCTATGTCAGACGATTTTATTGGCTGCAGTCCCCCCTGCAGGAGAAATTGATGAGATACCTAAAACATTAAGAGGTCTCTTAGACACCGAAACACTAGAGAAAATCAAAGAAGACAAGTCACCGTTTATTTCAATGCCTAATAAATGGTGGAATGAAGAGGATAATACTAATACGTACACCGATTGGTTTTGCGAGTGGCATGACAAAGACCATTCATACCTAAAAGACCTCTTCATGGAAGACCCAGCAGGTATCCAAACATTATACGGTGCAAACGTCCAAGGATTTATAGAGAACAACCTCAAAGGAATAATCATACCAGCAGGATGTGGTTATTTTGGTAAGTACTACATCAACGATAAGACACTAAACGACGGCCTGAATGCATCATGGAAAGAGAACGTAGAGTGTTTCTTCCCAGCAGAATGGAGTGAACAACAAAACCCCGAGGACATGGACGCAGACTACCTATCATATAACCATGAATGGAGAGTCCAGTCCCCCCAAATACGATTCCTCTATGCAGATGGTCTTAACCAACCCGAGAAGGATGGTACAGATAGATACTTCCGCACATGGTTCATAGGTAAGTAAGTCTAATGGAAGAGATAGTACGTTGCAACCCCTATCTACATGTCAAACATGCCGACTTCCTATCCCTAGACGAGTGCCAACATATTGCACACATACTTACGCGGGACGAATCCAAGATACTTAAACTATCAAACGACACACAGACAGGATACACTGGGTTAACGGCCCAGTTTCTTGTCTATAACCTACTCAGACACCCCGACATAAGACCCCTGAATATACCTCAACGGATATTCAACCTACCCGAATTCAAAGACTCAGACGAGTTAGGTATCCAAGCATGGGGTAACATCCTCTATCAAGGTGAAAACTTGGACACACACCACCACGGAACGGTCGGCTACTTCGCACCTGATCTCATAGAAGAATACAAAGATCAACTCACACCCGAAGAGTACGAATACGAGGTTAATAGAGTAGACCCACATCGATCACACCTAGAGAACTTCTACGCACTCAATCTCTTCCTACAGGGAGGACAACCTAGTTATACACACTACAAAACGGTCAGAGTTCCCAATATACACGGAGAGTTGCATATCGTAGGACACCAAGTCGAACACGGAGTCAGAAACAACATCTACACCCTTCCAAGAATATCAATGGCACTAGATGTCTACTGTAATGCATCCGAACATAGAGACGATGTCCAATACGAACAGAGAGATACCTCACCAAGACGATTCATATACTTCAAACGAGATCAATCAGATGTTTAGTTGGATAGTCAGAAAGATCAGTAGAGAGATAGATAGATTCCTAGAGAGGGGATTGAGGAGAGAATCAGAGAATTGTTCCAACCCCCAACTAAGAATAGATAGAAGGAATAGGAGATACTATTGGATGGTACTCATATCAATCTTACTGTTATGTTACGTGGTTATCTAATACTGCTGTCAAAGCATGCTAATACAGCAACCACAAACCCTTACTACCACTGCATTTGAATATAATTGAACACCTAGTGTATGGGGTGTCTAATATAATGTGTGGGAGAGTGTGTAGAAGTGTGCAATTATAATCAAATTTACTCGGTATGGAGAGATGTGGAATAAAGTGGGTTATGGTGGTGTTGTTCGGAGACCCTAACACGAGTTTTAGCGTGGAGTCAACTCAGAGGAAATTCGGAGGGAGATTCGGCATAAGAGGGGCTCTCTATAGATCAAAACGGTCTAAGAATAAGTGAAATAAGTGTTGACGTTGGCCATGTATCCATGATATAATACTACTGTATTCAACGATGAGAGATAAGAGATGACTAAGAACTGGAATGAAATGACCCGAGACGAGAGGCTTGCTGAGGTTGATGCATGCTGGACACAGGTAGATACCCGAGAACCTTTACCCGAGAACTGGACTGACAAGGACGTTATGGAGACTAACAACCTTGTTCTATACCCCAATCATAACAACCAGTATGAGGCATCTACTCCTACCTTCAAAGAGGAATGCATGGAACTGTTAATGGATAATGAGAAGCATGCAGAGTTTATCAAGCAGTTCTATGCGACCAATCGTATCCATCAGGAGAATCAATAATCATGAAATTCTATTACCGACTCCTATGTCTACACACTAATCGTCCCTTATGTGCTAAGGTCTTCTCTAGTAAGATGGAAGCTCATGAGTATGCAGAGAAGATCAACTTACAGGTTGCATTGAATCGTTCTATGATGGAAACTGATGAGGCATATGTTGCACGTTTCTGATAGTGCCTGTGGATAACTTTGTGGATAACTCTTTACCCTCTTCATTGAGGGTTTTTTTATGTGCAACTAAGTGTAACATGACAGCATTTTTATGTACGATAAAATGTAGTCCTCTGAAACGTAGTGGTGGCAAGGGTTTCAGAGGGGTTGACAATGGGTCTCACTTTATGTTATACTATAGGTATAATGGGGAGTTCGTATTCGATTTCCGCAGATGGTCGCGCGGAGTTATACAAAGTTATACATGAGAAAAGACTTGACAGTGACCCTCACATTTTGGTATACTATGTATATAATGAGAAAACAAATTAAGAAATGGGGACTGATAGACGGAGACTTTCTGCAAGGAATGGCGCTGATGCTTCTACCAGTATTGTTAACACTAGTATGAACACTATCAAACAAGGACTCAAAGGTACTCACCTCGCAACTGGCCAGGTAGTAGAGATCAGTCTAACGGATGCAGAGATGGCCCTTGCTAACACCAAGTACTCCATCGATGTGAACAGAGATTGGATGTCCATGTGTGAGAGTGTCAAGAAGAGAACAGGCATCACCATCATAGATCAAATAGAGATAGACTATATCACGGATAACTACCTTGACAGAGTCTTTCATTAATGTTATAATAACAGTGTACAAAGGGTTAATCAGAGAGTTACCTTTATAGTATGAATCATGTGAAGTCTCTGAGGGTTATGTCCGAACATACAGGAGGGGAGGAAGTAGACCCACCACTTACTAACAAGAGAAGAGAGATGAGTAGACGCAGTCATATACGAGCAATGGAGTCCATGAAGTGGAACACTGTTGATGTGTATAGTGTAGTAGAGGAAGGGAGTGGTCTCGTCAAGAGAACAGAAGAGCCAGTGTCCCTAAGCGAAGGACTCGAAGTATGTACAGAATGGGAAACCAAGGGTCACGTAGTCGAACTCCGTAGAGTCTCTTAGAGGCCTCTTAGAGTAATTGACTAGTACTGACAGGTAAAACCCTTTTAAACAGTGCTGAGGGACTCCTAGACAGTCTCAGAGTTGCCCTAAACCCCTACCCTAATGTTCTCCGAGTGGAAACCAAAGGGAATCCAAATTTTAACCCCCAAGAATTTTTTTTGGGATATTTTAGAGAGTGAAAAGTAAAATGAGTAAACGATCACGACAAATACACCGAGAGACAGCAATGACAGTTGGCACAGGATTGATTATTAATTATCCGCTCAATCTGTTTTGTCTTTTTATATGTCTATCCGTATTAGAATGGACAGACCCATTAATGATTGGAACAAGTATCACAGCATTCATGACAGTAGTCGCATACTGCCGAGTGTATATTATAAGACGTTACTTCACCATCAAGTTAGAAACAGACGATATTTCTAACATAAGTAGTAAGGTGGCAAATCATGTCTAACCTTATGACAAATCAGAACACCACACAACCACCCCCACTGTCAGATAACTTATCTGATAAGATAGATGCAAACAAAGAAGCACTCAAACGTTATTCAGTGGAAGATATTATACCATCACAAGAGGATTTAGATATCGGAGATAAAATACTAGAAGGATACGGAGACAAAGAGTACACCGAAGAAGAGTTACTCCTTTCACCTCGTATATTTAAGAGTGCAACACCCAAGTATACCTTAGACTGGTATGTTAAGTGGGTGGCATCCGTCTTTGTGTTGTGTGCAATGTCGATGAGGGGGATTGAAGGTCTGCAGATGTATGACCTCTCTCTTTCGTTGGTGGGTATATCCTTGTGGTTATGGGTATCGATCTTATGGAATGATCGTGCTTTGATTATATTGAATGGGGTTGGATTATTATTCTTACTCCGAAGTTTTTTGAGTATTGTGTTCGTATGATGTATGGTTCTATGACTCACACTGCATGTGGCCGTAAGAGGAACACTAAGGGTGCGTACAAGACGAAGACTAAGAACATGAACGATTATGTATGGAAGACTACCTCGTTGTCTGTAGAGACTCCTAGGCCCTTCGTGCGTGAGAGTGTATCCTATCCATCCGCACCGTTGTGTGTACCAAAGGTGGACGATACCAAACAACTGAGTACAGATGAGAGAATTAAGATTAGTTCTCAGTATACCATTGCACCCAGTTATAATAAAGGGGCCTATATGGTAGTGCCTCGCAACGAAGTGGAGTGTATAGGCAAATGAACATGGTAGACTTAATGGCAACGTTTGGAGTTGGTATGATATTAATATTTATTATGGTAATGAGTTACGGAGCGTTACTCATGATCAGAGATTCAGAAAAAAGGTTTCAAGATAAACGAAAGAAAAAACAGGATGAGGATTTAAATAATTATGAGTAAGTATTTTTGTGGTGAGAAGGTGATAACACTATTACAGTACCAAGCAGTGTTTCTGTTAGGTTATAGTATAGGATGGTTTATATGGAGTTAGGAATAGAAGCTGGTGGGAATTGTACCCTAGGTCGTGGTGGTGTGTATGTCTACGAGGGAATCGGTTACCGATTTAAATTAACACCCGATGTTAATCCGACTCATACATCACATTTAATGAAACCCTCTCATATTAAAATACTAAATAACAGTACGAGTCTAACTCCTGCTTCTCTTCGTGAACAGATTGTATCTCTGTGGTTCTCTTTAGAGAATGACGATGTCCGATTACATAGGAACGAAGTGGCAAGAGTCAGACGTGCTAAGATTAGTGCTAGATCAAAGAAAAGAAAGATAAAGGAATAAGTAATGGACATAATAATATTTTTAGTAACACTTCCCTTCACCATTGGTGTCTTTGTAATGAAGTATGGGTTGTCTTTAACCTTTTGGTTTTTACTTGGGTCATACGTTTGGAGTTTACTTCAAGAGATACCCTTTCAACGAATCCGTGACTGGTACGATGATAGATACGATGACGCATCATCTAGTATCGTTCAACGGTTTAAGAAAAGAGGACAGAAATGAGTAGTGGACTATTAGCAATACACATTGGATTTATTATTGCACTTGTAGTGAGTGTATGGTACAGTGGCCACAAGCAAGGTCGAAAAGATATGGTCGAACAATTTATGGGTGATGAATTAGTTTCAGCTCCTCAATTGATTGCATATTATAAAAAGAAAAACGAACAAAAAGAACAAGACGATATTTTATAGGATAAAATTATTATGAGAATACTTGGAGTGAATATATCACACGACTCAACTGTGTGTGAATTACAAGATGGAGAGGTACTCAACCTCTACGAAGAAGAAAGATGTAGACGAGAGAAGTACTGGAGTCCCAAACCCGAGAGTGCCTGTATGCAGGTTCTTGAATCCAACCCCGAACTTAAAGATGTAGACCATGTGGTCTTTGCATCCTTTGACAGACGACACACCGATCTTAAGGTGAGTGGTCAGATGGGATTTGATAGGTTGTGGTCTCGTAAGTTTTTAGAGGATGTCCGATTAAAACAATTAAGTCGTGAACGCATGGAAGACCTTCATATTCTTTATCCTGAATTTACTTTTAAAGATCAGTGGGATAATAATGACGAAGAGATTGTTGATATAATTTGTAAGGAACAGTTCTCAGCCGATGACACTACTAGTGGTGTTGAACCCGAAAGTCATTACCGAGTCGATCATCATTTATATCATGCATGGTCAGCCGTGTATTTTAGTCCGTATGAAACTGCACACATTATAGTATGGGACGGTGGAGGTGCAAAGAAATATTTTGACACTCACCCCCTGCATCAAGAAATAGAATCCATTTATAAATTAGATGGTAAAGAAGTCACTCTACACTATCAGAAGTTGTCAGCTGCACGAGCAGTAGATGATCTCTCTGCAAAGTATTTCCCTAACGAGTTATGGGAGTCTTGTACTGCATTGGAATCAGAGTTCATGACAGACACAGAGACAGGTGCTGAGATCGAGTTTACCTCGTTCCCATCTAGTGGTATGAACTTCAGTAACATGAGTCAGGCATTAGGTACAGACGATCTAGGACGTGCAGCTGGGAAGGTCATGGGAATGGCATCCTACAGTAATCCTATGGACAATGTTCATACTCAGTTTACAACTGCACAACAAGTAGAGATAGATTCCTTTAAGGCATCTTGTAAAACAATTCAGAAAGCATTAGACCTAGACCCCGAGTGTAAGAATATTATATTGAGTGGTGGGTATAGTCTTAACTGTACAAACAACTACAAGTACCTATCTGCATTCCCCGATGTTAATTTCTTTATTGACCCAGTCCCCCATGATGGTGGTACTGCACTAGGAGCTGCTGTTCAGTTTTGGGAGAACCTTCCCGATTCTGAAAAAGAAGTGTACGTGAAGAAGTCGATATGGTCAGACAAGGAGACAGCATAATGCATAAGACAGAAATAATAAGAGACGTGAATGAGATTGTTGATTTAATTATTGACGAGAAACAAATCGTTGGAATGTTCCAAGGTAAAGGTGAGTGGGGGCCAAGAGCATTGGGCAACCGAAGTATTTTATTCGACCCGACTAACCCCGAAGCAAAACAAATTGTTAATAATATTAAGAAGAGAGAATTCTATCGTCCCTTCGCAGGTAGTGTCATGGCAGAACATGCTAATGATTATTTTGACATGAAACAATTACCCGACTCCCCTTGGATGTCGTTTGCTATTCAAGCACGAGAGATTGCCTACGAGAAGATTCCTAGTATTGTTCATGCAGACGGAACCTGTAGAATCCAAACGGTCACAGTAGAACAAAATAAAAACTATTATAATTTAATTAAAACCATGTACGAAAAGAATGGTGTACCAGTAGTGTTCAACACTTCTTTTAATCTAGGTGGTGAAGCATTAGTGGAAACTATCTACGATGCAATCGACACTTGTAATCGTACAGATATTAATTATCTTTATATTCCCGAAGACCAAGACATTTATATTCCTTATGAATTATTAAAAATTAAAGAGAACACTAACTCCGAAGATTAATAAATAATTGTATGATAGAAGTAACAGACATTGCAATAGAAACCCTGCTTAGAAAGAAAGTGGACTCAGTTCGACTGGGTGTTACTGGTGGTGGGTGTAGTGGTTACGAATATGTTTTTGTTGAGGACGAATTTAAAGACGGTGACCTAGAAATAGATTACGGTAAGTTTAAGTTTCTAATAGATACAATGAGTCAACCCTTTTTAAGAGGGATGACATTAGATTATATTAAAGAAGGATTGAATGAAACATTTACGTTTCAGAATCCAAATGAAGAAGCCAGTTGTGGTTGTGGAGTGAGTATTACATTTAATGAAGACATCGTCAGCGAAAGCAAAGGGTCGTAAACTACAACAGTGGTTTGCCCAAGTCATGGTTAAGACACTTAACCTACATGAAGAAGATTTAGAATCTAGACCGATGGGGTCACAAGGTGAAGATATAATTATGGGACGAGAGTCTCGTGAGAAGTTCCCCTACTCCATTGAGTGTAAGAACCAAGAAGCAGTGAACGTATGGAAAGCATATGAACAAGCTTCGACAAACTGTAAAGGGTATGAACCCTTAGTTGTGATTAAGAGGAACAGAAGTAAACCACTAGTACTGGTAGACGCTGAACACTTCGTTGCACTACATAAGAAACAATTAACTCCACTGGAATTACAAGTGATAGAACACGGAGTCGGAAAGGCATGAAAGGATTTAGAGAACTACAAGAGGTAAAGACAGTCGGCAGTGATTACAAGTTAATCATTCTTTCTGCTCATGACTCAGACGACCCTAACACTACTGCAGTGTTAATCAAAGCTGTTGCAAAGAAGATGAGTATCGAATGTCATCTCTGTGATTTTAATGGTCTTTATATTTCGACCAAGAATGGTAAAGATTATATCAACACCTTTGCAGTGGACAAGGAAGGTCTTGTCATCACCCCCACACTTAAATCAGACGACATAGATTATATCGACCCAATTGAAATTGACCCTAAGAATACTTTAATTCTTTTGAGAGGTCTAGGACATCCAGGCGTTACCTCAAAAGGTTCGTACACAAATGTCTCTAACGAATTGACTTACAGGGGTTACACTCTAATCAATAGTGTTAAGTGTCATGAGATTTGTTCAGACAAAGACAACAACCAATTATATTTTGAACGCAATAACCTAGTTACACCTAAGACAGTAAGAGTATCACACCAACACCTTCAAGAGAAATCTTTCGATAGGTTGGGTATGGACTTTCCAATCATCATGAAAACTGCCAGAGGTTCACAAGGTGTTGGAGTGTTACTCATCGACAGTATGAAATCACTTCTGGCAACAGGACAACTGGTAAACAAACTTGCCCCATTCGAAGATGTTCTAATACAAGAATATGTTGAATCAAAATATGATGTCAGAGTTATTGTTTGTGGTGGAGAAATCATGGGTGCAATGAAACGACCAGTAGTTGAAGGAGACTTCAGAAGTAATGTTGCACAAGGAAGTAAACCTGAAGTATTTGAATGCACTCAGAAGGAACAGGAAGAGTGTATAAGAGCAGCTAAGGTTGTAGACGGTCAACTAGTAGGGGTAGACTTTATTCCTGCAACAGACAGAGATAAGGGAGACCCTATTTTTATTGAGGTTAACTCTTCGCCTGGATTGAATGGTATTGAAGAAGTGATAACAGATATAGTGAAAAATATTTTATTGAAATTAAGAGATAGAAGTATTTGGTCTTAACAACTTGACAGTGTCCCTCACTTTTTGTTATACTAGTAAACTATGAATAAAGACAAACAAAAAATTAGTATCCAAGAACGATGCGAGAACAAGGCACTAGATGCTTACGGTGAAATCGAAGGTCAGATAGATATCTTTCTAACGACTCCTTATGGGAATGACTGGAGGTGTCTACAATATTTGAACACACTTGCATTCTCCCCGATGGTCATTAAGTATATGCAAGGACAAGTCGATGACATTATTCTTGAAGTGGAAAACAAAGAGAAGTGTGATCAGTTAAAGGAAGCATACAATTTCCTAACAGTAGACGACAAGAAGTTGTTCGTCAAGTTCCTGCAAAACATTGATAATGATATCACAACCTACATCACTAACAACAAGACAGTTAGAAAAGTAAAACTAAAAACTCCCGAGCAGATGGTCAAGAAATTACCATACCTAGAGTCGTGGGAGAATCATACTAGTATCAATCCAATAGAGATACCTCGTGCAAAGATGTTGTTCACCTATAACACTTGCAGTAGAAAGGTAACTTGCTTTGAGGGAAACCTCAGTGTCAATGGGTCGAGAATAACTGGATATGAATCATGTACAGAAAAGACCTTGACAGATCATAAGTTTCTTGGTAAAATAGAGACTGGTGGTATGATAATTGCTAAAAGATTTATGGATGAGATTCCTAGATCGAAATTGAAAGATGGAAACGATTTGATGACCAAAAATACATTATTAATAAGAGTGATTAAATAAGATGGTACTAATAGATTTTACACAGACGATCATAGCAGGTCTCATGGCACAACTAAAGATGAATGATGGAGAGGTATCAGAGGATATGCTCCGACACATGATTCTTAATTCGGTACGTAACTACCAAAAACGATATGCACCCGAGTACGGAGAGATAACTCTTTGCACCGATGCACCCCATACATGGAGAAAGACATTCTATCCTTTGTACAAAGCAAACCGTAAGAAAGGACGTGATGCAAGTGACTTGGATTGGGGAATGTTATTCTCTACACTAGACAAAGTTAAACAGGAAATCAAAGAGAACTTCCCATACCGTTATATGTATGTCGAGGCTTGTGAGGCAGATGACATCATCGCTATCCTAGTTAAACATGCAAAAGAACCAGTCATGATTGTGAGTGGAGATAAAGACTTTCAACAACTACATAAATATGACTATGTAAAACAGTGGAGTCCTAATCTCAACAAACTGATTAATTGTGAAGACCCCGATACGTTCCTTAAGGAACATATTTTAAGGGGTGATAAGTCAGATGGAATCCCAAACATATTATCGAATGATGATTGTTTCCATTTAGGGATTAGACAAACACCGTTAAGAAAACCTGTAGTAGATAGTTATCTCAGAATGACCATTCAAAGTGACGATAAATACTATAGGAACTATTTAAGAAACCAAACTTTAATTGATCTAGAGTTTATTCCTCAGAAAATTGAGGACACGATCTTAGAAGAGTTTTCAAAGACAGCACCTGTAAGAGGGAAAGTATTTGATTACCTAAGAACACATAGACTTGATCAGTTATTAAATCATGTAGAGGACTTTACATTATGACAGAAGTAAAAAAGAAAGGCAGGGGTCGTCCGAAAGGAGCTCCGAACAAACCAGTGTTAAAACTGATAACCGAAAGAACCAAGTTGCAAAACAACGCAGACGCATATGAGATATTATGTCAAGCAGAAATAGTTGCACAAGACGATGTCGATAAGGCAGCTCATGGTTTAAAAGTGTTCGCAGAAAGAAACGCATCAATCAAAGCAATACTGAATTGGATTCATAATCCTTTGATCAGTTCTACTTTGCCTGAAGGGAAAACTCCTTTCAAGGGTAATGATGCACCCGCAAGTGATCTTGCAGAAACCAGTTTAAGATTTGAATTCAAACTATTCAAATACTTCGTAACAAACCAACTACCCATAGTTAAAAGAGAAGCTATGTGGATTGGTATGTTGGAAGGTATCCCTGCTAATGAAGCAATGATGATTGATCTGATAAAAGATGGAAAGAATCCTTTTAAGAACATTACGAAAGAAATTGTTCAAAAAGCATTCCCCGACATCATAATTTAATAAATAATAATAGAGATTCGAGACTATACATACTATAAAGGAAGTTAAAAAATTAACTTCAATATTTAACTACCTAGTCTAACATCTTTCCATGGAGAATATATAATGGCAGAATTTGAAACACCCTCTACCTTCCAGCAGGAACGAGTAGAACCCACCGAGATTGAGAAACTAGCTCAACGTCTAGAGAACTATACCATCCCGATTAAACCCAACACTGTAAATGCTATCAAAGCAATTATGGAACTTGGTCTAGAGAAAGGTATGTTTAAAGCAGACGACTTAGATGCAATCATCACAATCAGAGAAGAGACCAACAAAGGTATCATCGAATATCAGACACAGATGAAACGTGGTCAAGAACAGTTTGCAATGTTACAAGCAAAGGAAGCTGAGAACCAACAGATTGCTTTACAAACACAAAGAGAAAGAGACACTCAGTTACTTACTGATGAGCGTGTCCTTCGTAAGCAATCTGAAAACAGACTTGTACAAATGGAAGCTGCACTTGCTAAGCAAGGTCTATCTATTGACTTGGATGGTGATGGTGTTATCGGTTTACCTACAGGACAAGTTGCAGACACACTTACTACAAGTGAACAACAACAAGTTGCAAACATGTTAGCACAGTCAAGAGCTGCAGTAGAACCAGTTGAACTTACTCCTGCACCAACATCGTACCATACACCAGTTGAACTTACTCCTGTCATGACAGATGATGTTCATTCTAGACTTCCAGTCGAAACACTTGCACCAGTAGTACCTACTGGAACACCAGGCCCTGCATTTAAACTTGCAAGGATGATGAATCCAGCAACCCCTTCTGAAGTTATGCAAGAAGAACTTGAACCTATTTCTACCGACCCTGAGTTTGTAGCAACAATCGAAGAAGCAAAGAAATCTTTTGCTGAGTTTACCTCAAGCACAGAAGACGAAGGATACAATCCTAATGCTATAATCAGTGGAACAACAAGTGAAGCGTTCTTTGCAGAAACTAAACTTGCAGAAGAAGTTGAAGAGGCTGATGCCCTAGAATTTCCTGAAGAAACTTTAAATCCGATAGAATGGGACGACACAGTAACACCGCAACGAGTGGACAACATCCTTGACCTACCAAACGTAAGTGAAGAACCGTCTACTCTTGAACCAACACCAGTTGCACCAACTTCATTTCTAACAGGTGGTAATGCACCAAACTTAAATGGTGTGATTGGTAATGCACCTAACATCAAAGCACAACTTACTGAAGATGAATCTACTCTAGACATTGGTTACGAACAACCAGTAGTCGGAGAAGATGATGTTGTTTTAAAACAAGACAATATCAGAACCATCGAAAACTATGAAGAGACTGAAGACGAGTTCGATGAGATTACAATCCCTAATAAGGATGATCTCTTGAAGATGACTAAGTCTGAAATAGAAGCAGTGTCCACTACATTGGGATTTGAAATCTCAACTAAATCTACTAAAGCAAAAATGATTGATACCTTCGAAGAGAAGGCTTTGGTTCTTATTGAAGAATTAACAGGTAGTGATGAATTCGTAAGTGCAGTCGAAAGTGACGAGGCAAAAACTGATGGTGATACGGATACAAGAGACGGCGGATACTTCTAAGAACTCTGTAGTAAGAGAACTTAATATTTACGAAGTCGCACCTCAGTACGATATAGAGTTAAGACCGATCACAGAAGATGTGTTGAGGTTTGATATACCAGTCGATTATGGGTTCCGTCTAGGAACCCTTTTCGATGAACAACCAATACACGTAGTTAGAAAAGGCAAAAGTCTTTTGATCTCTGCACTATCTTTAAACGAAGACCCACTTCAAAGTATTCGACTCAAATCATTCCTATATAAACCTCACGGTTTCCCTAGGAGTAAACTGATAACCCCTAACGATGGTGGTTCTTTCTGTTGCATACCGAAAGACTTAGCCGATAATTTTAAAGCTGGTGATGAAATAGTGTATACCTTCCATGATCAAACTGAAGACTACGAGAGACACTTAGTGGTAACTCATGTCTCGTAACATCCCAATAACTGCAGTTGACCAACACGACTTCCTTGAACACAGAAGAGAACAAGAGAAGAAGCATTGGAGTGGTCTCCAATTTAACAAGCACCCGATGGAGTATACCGAGTTAAGTTCTATCCTTACAGTGGAGATGAACACTACAGAGTTGTGTAACAGGACATGTTCATTCTGTCCTCGTGCAAACCCTGAAGTCTTTCCCAATAGAAATCTACACATGACCCCCAAGGGTGCTGAGATCATTGGAAAGGAACTTCACAAGAATGGGTTCCAAGGTAAGATATCGTTAAGTGGATACGGAGAGAATTTACTCAACCCAAGATTCCAAGAAATCGTTGGTGTCCTTAGACGAGAAGTTCCACATGCAACACTAGAGTGTAACACTAATGGTGATAAGTTAACATATGAATATGCAAATATGTTATTCGAGTTCAGTGGACTAGACATGTTGTACATTAATTTGTACGATGGTATTGAGCAAGCTGATCACTTCGATGTTATCATGAGAGATGTTCCTCAGTCAAATTACAAATACAGAATGCATTGGGGTGAAGTAGAGAACCATGGACTCATACTAAATAATCGTAGTGGAGTGATGGACTGGGTCGGGATAGAAGACGACACCATAGAAAACTTACAAGGTAAAGTATGTCACTACCCATTCTATAAAATGTTTGTTGACTGGAACGGAGACGTTCTATTCTGTTCAAACGATTGGGGTAGAGAACATGTTGTCGGAAATTTACTTACCATGTCATTACATGATGTGTGGTTCAGTAAACCGATGAACAAGATCAGAAAGAAACTAATGAAGGGTGACCGAAGTATGTCACCTTGTAATAAGTGTAGTGTAGACGGAAGTCTATTTGGTAAACAATCATTTGATATCGTTAAGGAATATTATGAAAGTAGCAATAACAGGAAGTAGTGGATTAGCAAAATGTATCGGAGATGTGATTGCATCAACTCCGACAGCTGGACAGATAAACATCGTGGGACATGTTCGTGTCGAAGATATCTTGCCTGGCTTCTATAACAAGAATGTCAGTACGACCTTCGACGCATTTGATTGGAGTCAATACGATGCATTTATAAATTGTGCTCATCAAGGGTTTGCACAATGTGATATGTTAATGGCAGGATACTTAGCATGGAAAGATGATAACAGTAAAACAATTATCAACATTTCTTCTCGTGCATCCCAACCAAACATTTCAAAGGGATATATGTACGCTGCACAGAAGGCTGCATTAAATCATCTATCTAATAACCTTAATTACAACTCAGATAAACTATGTCGAATCAGTACGTTGAATCTAGGACTGTTAGACCATGTAGACCTACCATCAATCTCTCATAACGAAGTGTCCTCTTGGATATATCGACACTTAACAGGGTCTAAACATGTAGACGTTCCTGAGATGACTTTTCAACATTCTGCTAACTATCAATCTGTTCAGAATGATAAAGAGGCATATAGAGAAGCAAAAGTTCTCGCTGCAATTTTGGATATACGATCTAAGAGAAAATAATGTACGGTGTTATTGATGTAGAGAAATCTCAACAGGAAGGGAAACCAGTATATCTTTTTTTTATTGCTCACCCTCCCAAGTGTGCTGGAACGAAGTTGGTATCTGAGATACGAAAACATAAACACGTTGGAATCCATACACTAGTCAATGAGTCAACACACACAACACCCTCTCATATCATTAACACTCAACCAGTACTGTGGAGTCAATGGGGACACTTACCCATCTACTGTATAACTAGACATCCTTATGAAAGGTTTGAATCACAAATGGGATTCGTTCCTATTGTCCTTTCTAAGTTCGGGCCAAGGAATTTCTTTGGTGTTGATTACGGAGAAGGATTGTTTTCTAGTCAATGGGAACACATGACTCACCATAACATGAGACTGGATAATCTTGTACAGATCAAACTGGAAGATGTCACTGGTACTGTATTTGAGATCGAAGGTTTAGAGATAGACATGAGAGAGTCACAGTGGACACAGCAAGACGCATACGAATCAATTGACATTACAGGATTCCCCCAGTATAAAAATAATCATTCAAAGGAATTTGTCCAAGATGCATTCCCTAATGATTTCGAGAATTTAGGATACCATAAATAAGAGTATGAGTAATTACAACGACTTCGGATTTACCGCGATGGATGCAGACGAACTTGCATCCGTTGACACAACTATAGTTGCCAAGACTGCTTCTGCAACGGAAGTGATCAATAACATGGACAACTTTATCAGACCTCTCCTAGAGAATCTTATGAAAGATTCCGACAAGGAGTATATCTACTGGCCTAACAGAACTAAGATACTTCAAGAGAAAATTCTAGAACTGGACAACATTCAAAAGAACCTTTAATCTTTTCCAAAAAGGGGTTGACGATGACCCCACCTTTTTTGTATAATATACATTCAAATCAAATAAAGGAAAATACAATGATTGGAGAATATTACAAAGAATCGGAATCCGTGATGCGAATCGTTCGCATTGGACAAGACCTTATAACCAAGTGTGAAAACAACGAACTGTTTGCAGGGAACGATGACGAGTCCTACGAACTGTGGAACGCAGCTGTTACAGCAGGAAACAAGATGACAACTTTCGGGATGGTGTGGAGTAACTTTAAGTCACTCAAACAACTATCGTCCATTGAAAAGAAGGCAGTTACATTCTATTTGGATAATCAAGATGCGTGAAGTGTTACAAGTGTTAGACGGAAAGGTATTGTTTAAAGGAAAATCGCCAGATGGATACACTAGGTACTGGATAGAATCCGAAGAATGTACTCAGATATTTAATGGAAACTGGTATAAACTCCAGCAAGTCATGGACTGTTTCACGAAAAATACTTCCTAAAAGACTTGACAGTGACCCTCACTTTTTGTTATACTATGTATATAATGAAAAATCAAGAGGAAACAAATATGAAATTATCAGAACTAGTCGAAGAAATTAACTCAGAGCAACAGCTTCTAGAGTTGGTTCAGACCTTATGTGACGGTCTTACACAACAGATTCGTGACAAATACAAACATGCTGTGAATGATTACTACACTTATAAAGTGGGTAAGAAATATATCAAAGTCATATCAGTTCATGGTGATTCAAGAGGTGGACAACAATCCGTTTGGGGTTTTGTAAATCTTAACGAATTTGTTAAAGCTAGGAAGATGACTAACGAGGTCAAAAATGTTACGTTCAAAGAAGGTGATATTCTAATGGCTGCGGGATGGAACACTCCTGCATTAAATGTCCCAAGAGGAAATCTCTTCAAGGGTTACCCAGTTTCAGATCAGTGTCAACACGGCCCTAGTTACTTAATATGAAAATGACATACGAAGAATTAGCACAGGCAATAGCCGATGAAGTTAATGAGGATATCAGGTTTAATAACAATTTATCTGATGGCGATGTATATAACGATACAGTTTTAGACAGGGTGATAATGGACAAATCAAGTTCATTGTGTCCCGATTACCTAGACCACTACGATGTTGCTGATATAGCAAGAGGCATGGTGGATATAACATGGTAGAGGGGTTGACAATGACTTCCACTTTATGTTATACTATGTATATAATGAGAAACCAAGAGAGAAATAAAATATGTTAAACCTACTAATCCAAACCCAATATAAAGAAAACTATGCAGCGCATAATGAGGACTATGTCCACGGTGTGTCTGAATCCTACTGGAAGTTTAAAGGTGGTTCATCATATCTTATCACAGATATTGATTTTATCAATACGGAGTACCTTGAGGCTCTCATAGCTGAGACTGCAATTATTCATTCGTATGAGAATGAGGCAGCGATGGAATACATCCTTGATTGGGAACTGATTGACGAGAATGACGTTAGCTCACATATCGAAGAGTGGGAGACCCCTTATATTCTTGAGAAGAACCACGATGGTTTGTGGACTTCTAAAAAAGTCACCGACAATGGTGAGTACGGATATATGAGGGATGAGATTCTCAGTAAGGTTGCAGTGTGGACTTACAAGTTAGAGTCTAGAGATATTTCAAAGTATCATGTCGAGTTCGTCATGGTAGACGGAACCAAAATCGTGGGTGAGAAAGCACTCGGTTTGTGGTTCGACAAATTAAAAGAAAGTGAGGTGGCTTAAAATGATAGCTGAAAAAATTAAAGAATATGAGGTCGTGTCTATGGACATGACTACTGGTGGGACTTCCCTTAAGGGATATCTCACAACGACTTATGACAAGTTGTTGGAACTGTTGGGTAAACCAACTTACACAGATGCAGACCCTTATGCAAAGGTGAACTGCGAGTGGGTACTGGATACCAAATATTACGAGGATGGTTACGAGGACGAGCTCGATTACAATTACGAGACCGTGACAATCTACAATTGGAAGGATGGACACATCCCAATGAACGAGTGTCAGTGGCATGTTGGTGGAACATCTTACAACTCACAAGACATCGTGGACTTAATAGTCGAAGGGAACATTACCCCAGTGGAGAATTACAACTCATGATTAATATAAAACCAGTTGAGAAGAACAACTACAATGGTGGTATCCATCTCAACTACAAATTTAAAAACGGTTACGGTGCTAGTGTCATTAAACACGATGGTTCCTATGGGAACAAAGAAGGTTTATGGGAACTTGCTGTAACAGATGAATCGGGTGATATTACCTACCGCACCCCCATCACACAAGATGTCATTGGATATCTTACGGAAGAAAAGGTAGAAAAAATCTTAGAGGAGATACAAGAATTATGAAAATTACATATGAAACTGCAAAATTAATTGCAGAAAATACGGATGGGAAATTAACGGCAGACGATGTCATGAATCTATGTGAGTATGGTACGACCAATGCACAAGACATGGCACCCGATGAACCAAAGAAGGGTCTTGAGTTAACTTACTCAGATATGACCTCGGGGTACTAAGATGATTTCAGATAGTCTAAATCAAAACCAAATCCCCTTTGAACCAGCAGAGTGGTTCCCCGAATTGGATGCACTTCAAGAGAGTGGTAAGATGAATATGTTTGGAGCCCCTAAGTGGTTGCAAGACTCATTCGGTTTCAATAAGGAACAGGCAATGACAGTGTTCACTGCATGGACAAAATACGTGGAGAACAAATCGTGAAGATGAGATACCTTTGGTTTATAGGTGGTGCATTACTAGGGTTCCTAGTCGGAACATTCTCAGCACCACTTCAAGCATCCGATGAGAACGGAGACACCTTTTGTCTTGCACAGAACATCTATTTTGAGAGTGCCAATCAACCCCTTGCAGGGAAGATTGCAGTTGCAGAAGTTGTAGTAAACAGGGTAGAACACCCATCGTTTCCAAGCACAGTGTGTGATGTAGTGTATCAATCAAAACATATGAGAATAAATTGGAAAGGGAATTTAGTTCCTGTCCGTAACATGTGTCAGTTCAGCTGGTACTGTGACGGCAAGTCCGATCTTCCAACCGACTCAGCAACATGGATGTTATCTATGAGTATTGCAAGACAAGTTTTATCGGGTGAATACAGTGGACTCACTGAAGGTGCAAGTCACTATCACTCAACGAGTGTTGACCCATACTGGTCAGACTCACTAACCTATGTGGTCACGATTGACCAACACATTTTTTACAAATAGAAGAAATACATTATGATTAGCCATACAGAACTAGTAACTAGGTATAACAATTCCTTTAAGATGACATTTGATGGTCTTAAAAAAACAGATAATTTGGTAAAGATATTTGTTGCACCAATGGGATTTGGTAAAACATATAATTTGATTACCAGCTGGGTTCCTCATGCATTCGACTCAGGCCTGATCGATTTTGTAGTTATCACTGCACCCAAGACAGATATTGTGACAGATAACACAGAACTTCTGAATGATATTGGTTCAGAGATCAAAGGAGTTGTAGTGACAACTAATGTTAAAGAAGCAATCCGAAGAATTACGAAGGGAAAACGAACTATTCTCTATACTACAAATCAAGGGTTCTTTGTTGAGAAAAAGGGGGCAGAACTTTCAAAACTACTACAAGAGAGGGGTAAGTTTGCAATCTTTAATGATGAATTTCACACTTGGTCAACTTCCTCACTAGTAAACTACAGAGAGAATTTGGGACATGATGCAACTAAGTTCCTTGCAAGAATGTATACAAGACTAGAAGAACTTGCACCCTACTCACCTTATCTATTTGCTATGACAGCAACACCTAACTGGGAAGTTCGAGGTCTATTAGATATCACTGGTGAGTTAAAGTACCAACTTGCAAATAATGATGCAAAGATATTTCCAGCAGAACTTTCTGCTAGGTCTGCATGGATGGGAAACAGAACATTCTATAAAAACAAAATAGAACAGATTGAGGATACAATAAAACATTCAGAAAGACAAGAAGAATATACAGGGATGAAAAATGTTTGCCTAATAGTGTGTGAACAAAAGAAGAAATCAAATTCAGTGGGATATGCTTATGTACCCCAAGAGGTTTTACCAACGGTGAAATCACTCATTCAATATGGAGATGTTGCCATATCAACTCATGAAGAAATAAAAATTTATGACTATGAAGGTAATGTCTATGTTTCAGATGATGATGAGATTTTAGAAAAATTAAATGATATTAACGACCCATTGAAGTATCTTTTATGTGTTGATAAGTTTGCAATGGGTGTGAATGTTGTCACTGCAAAAACATTATGTATATTAAAAGAATCAGATAGAACAAGAGGTGATGGAAGTGCAATTACAGAAAATGCATTACAAGTATTTGGTAGATTACTGAGACCCTTTTGTGGAATGACTCTAGAAGAGTTTTATAGAGATTACGGTGGTGATTTATCAAAGGTAGACTTCAATAAAGAAATGAACAGAATGCATTTCTTTATTCAAGATACTCCAATGTGGAGAGCTGCAATGGAAGAGTTTGAAGAACTCTTCGTACCCCCAATGTTTGATGTTGAAGAGAAACATTGTCCAACTTGTACTTGTGACTTTTCAGACGATTGTGAAATACACGATAAATTATATAAGGAGCTTTTGGCATAACATGAAAAAAGAAGAATTACTGTTCCTAGTTAATCACTTGCACAAAGAAGATAAAAATGGTATAATAGATTGTATTGTACATGACAGACATGGTGGTACATTTACTACGGATAGTATTAGATTGGATATGGATGGTGGAAGACTCATCGTATGCCAACAAGATAGTCCATGTTACGAGACTAACAAAACTAACTGGAAACAAGAACTAGAGTTCGCAAAGAAACTATGAATATATTTTACCTAGATGAAGACCCAACCATTTGTGCAGAGATGCATTGTGACAAACATGTAGTCAAGATGATTATAGAGTATGCACAACTTATGTCTACAGCACATAGAATGTTAGATGGGAAACACTACATAGATTCTTCCAGTGGTCGTAGAATTCAAAGATGGAGACTACCCACTGCAGAGATGGAGAGTGTAGTTTACAAAGCAGGACATGTCAATCACCCCAGTGCAATTTGGGTACGAGAAAATGCAGTACACTATCAATACACTTATGACTTGTTTACATCGTTATGTGACGAGTACACACTAAGGTATGGGAAGGTACACCTTACTGATTCAAAACTAAGGGACTGTCTGAACATCCTACCAAACAATATAGATTTATGTGCATGGAGATATCCACCACAGGCAATGCCAGATGATGTCAAATCAATTTCGGCTGTTGATGCATACCATAAATACTATGCTAAGTATAAGAAAGATATTGCCAAATGGACGGCAAGACCTATCCCCTATTTTATGGAAGTTGCATAATGCCAATTTACGAATTTGAAAACACCACCACTGGTGAACGTCTAGAAAAGTTTCTTTCCTTCAGTGGTAAAGATGACTTCTTAAAAGAGAACCCTCATATTGAACAACGAATATTCACTGCCCCTGGCGATGTCGGTGGAGTGGGTGATCGTGTAAAACCCGATAGTGGAATGAACGAAGTGTTCAGTCGTATCGGTGCAGCTAATCCCGATTCACCTATGGGTGAACGATATCATAGAAAGACTACTAAAGAAGTGAAGACCCGAGCAATCGTGAAAAAACACCTTGACCTACAGGGTAAATAAGAGTATAATTACATTATGGAAAACTTAAACGAAAACTTAAACGTTATATCATTAGGTGATTTAGAATCACTACAAGACAGTATGACTCGTGTGCAGGAGAACGGTAAGAGATTCTACCAAACACCAACAGGTCAAAAATACCCAAGTGTCACGACTGTGACTGGGTTGCTTACACGAGATCACATTAAGTTGTGGAGAGAACGAGTAGGTGCTGAAGAGGCAAATAGAATTTCAACGACTGCAGCCAAACGTGGTACTAAAATGCATTCGTTATTTGAACAATATCTTCGTGCAGAAGAGGACATTGTCTTTGAGAATATCTTAGACGAGTCTATGTTCAGAGCAGTACAACCAGTTTTAGATGATATCATACCGATTGCTTTAGAAGCAGGTATGTATTCAGACTCATTGCAAATGGCAGGACAAGTAGATTGTGTTGGTATTTGGGACAATGAACTTTGTATTATTGACTTCAAGACAAGTAGTAAGTACAAAGAAGAGTACATGGCAGACCCATGGTTCCACCAAATGACTGCTTATGCAATCATGGTAGAGGAACTTACTGGTGAAGTAGTGGATACAATCGTAGCGATTGTTGCAGTTGATGGTGGGGGATGTCAAGTATTTGAAGCAGACCCTAGAGAGTATGTCGATAAGCTATATGCCTTAAGACAACGTTATGGAAGTTTACACGGAGTTTAAATGAGTATGATAAGTAAGAAAGAGTTCACGGAACAAGTCGAGAAGTTATTGATTCGAGGAGGCACCGATGTAATGGGTGCAATCGTAAAGATATGTGACGACAATAAACTGGAACCCGAATCAGCAAAGAGGTTAATATCTCAACCCCTTAAAGATAAATTGGAAGCTGAGGCACAAGGTCTCAACATGGTCAATAGAGGTAAAACAACTAAAGGAACCATTACACGGTTCTTTGAATAACAGGAAAAATTATGAAAAAAGGTGATATAGTATCAGTAGTAACAGTGAGTGGCGAGTACGTTGGAGAATATAAAGATATCTCTCCGACTAGTATTACACTTACCAACCCAAAAATGATTGTAAGTACTCCCGAAGGTGGGATGGGATTTGCAAGAGGAATTGCCGTAACAGGTGATCTCAATCCAACAGAAGTAACATTTGCATCTTATGTATTTGTTATTCCAACAAACCCACAGGTTGCAGAAGCACATAACCAAGCAGTTAATGGAGCTCCAGTAATCGCAACCCCACCTGAAAAGAAGATTATTATTTAATGTATAAAGACAAATTATCAGTTGGGCATAGGGCAACAGATTACGATTCAAGACTACCACAACTTATTGCAAAAGTAAGTCAGTGGCATCAAGACAGGAATCTGATCGAGGGTGCAACAGACAAAGATCAGTTCATGAAACTCATACAGGAATGTGGTGAGTTGTCAGATAACATTTGCAAGAACAAAGATATTGCAGACGACATCGGAGACATCATGGTAGTACTGATAAACATTGCAGTAAGGAATGGTCTATCTATGGAGCATTGTTTAGAGGTTGCATACAACGATATTAAAGATCGTAAAGGTCGTATGATTGACGGAGTATTCGTCAAGGAAACGGATGACCAGTAGAGAAGGTTATGATGCTTACACATTGTATCTAGGAATTAAGTTACACTTCTATTCCAAGGATTACGATTTCGTAAAGTATAATGGTAAGGTTAAATCAGACATCAACTCTTTTCTAAAACGAAAGGACAAATACCATTTCGGTAAGTTGTTCAAAATTCACAAACAAGAACTTCAAGATTTTTACATTGCTAACCTATCTCAGAAAGATAGTTGGGCAGGTGATCTGTTAGACGATGAGTGTGTCAAGACATATAAAGAGTGGAAGAAACGGAATCAGAAACTTACATATATGTTTGAAACAGAAGTGTCGGACTTACTCGCAAAGAAAGATATCAACAAAGTCTTAGAGGTTAAAGGTGGACAACACCCTATCCTACTTAAGTCGTATCTTGCAAAGAGTGTGTCTATAGAGACGATCTGTATCATGGATGAGATCATTGGGTTCACCAAAGACTGGAAGGGACGTATACAGGAACAGGTAGTGTACCCCGAAGCACACATTAAGATAAACAAGTACAAGTCTTTCATATCTTATGACCACTTAAAATTTAAAACGAAACTTATAGAATTATGCTCGAAGTAACAATAGTAGGAAACGGCCCTTCACGAAAAGACATTGATCTCACGGAGATTGGTCATGAAGTGTGGGGTTGTAATGCAGTGTATCGTGACACTAAGTGTTGTGATATTTTGTTTGCAGTTGATATGCCAATGCAACAAGAGATCGTAGAGTCGGGTTACTACTTAGGAAACCTTGTAGCATTTGCAGACATCGACCCCATACCGATGGAGATGATGGAAATGTTATCAATGACTTTGCCTGATGTTACTGTGACGAAAGTGGAGTCAGATACCCACTTCATCATTCAAGGGGAGATTGGTGCAACACAAATTTTAGGATTAACACGACCCGAACTTATAGTAACATACAACTATCCCGAACTGAAGAACCTGTTTACAGGAATGTCTGCTTTGGGATATGCAATGATGCAGGGGTATGAGAAGATTAATTTAATTGGATTTGATGCACTGGAAGGTGACTCATATGAAAATACTTATGAAGGTAGTGAGAACTATTTGCATAAATACAATACCGACTCTAGAGTGCTTACTGCACAAAGGAGTCAGTTCATAGCACTATTAGAATGGTACTATGGAAAAGGTTCAGTATACTTTAGAAACCCTCTAGACAAAGAGGACGAAATAAAGTATAATGAACTACCTTATTACGAAAGTAGTAAGGAATGGATTCTCGGTCAAGACTGGCTGGGAGATGAAGATGGATTGTTTTAAGGAACAGTCTTTAATAAAATTGTTAATAAAATTGTTAATACAATAGGAGAATACAATGAGTAGTAGTTTAGATAAACTAAGAGCAGCCATGGAAACTGCTTCACCAACAGGTGGTGAAAAAAAATCCTTTAATGACGATACGTTGTGGAAACCCGAACTAGATAAAACTGGTAACGGCTATGCAGTGGTTCGTTTCTTACCGACCCCCGAGGGTGAAGAGATGCCATGGGTATCTTACTTCGACCACGGTTTTCAAGGGCCAGGCGGATGGTATATTGAGAAGTCTTTAACGACTCTTAATAAACAAGACCCTGTCTCTGAGTACAACTCTACGTTGTGGAATACTGGGATTGAAGCAAACAAAGAGATTGCAAGGAAACAAAAACGCAGACTGCATTATGTTTCTAATGTCTATGTTATATCAGACCCTAAGAACCCCGATAACGAAGGGAAGGTATTTAAATACCGTTTTGGTAAAAAAATCTTTGAAGCTCTGAAGGAAGCAATCTCCCCTGCATTTGCAGACGAGAAAGCAATCAACCCTTTTGATCTAAGAGAAGAAGGTGCAAACTTTAAGATTAAGATCAGAAAAGTTGACGGATACTGGAACTATGATAAATCAGAGTTCGAAAATCCAGCACCATTGTTTGCTGACGAAGCAAAACTAAACAGTACGTTTAGTCAAGTGCATTCGTTGTCGAGTGTCATTGCCCCTAGTGAGTTTAAAACTTACGAGGAACTCAAAGAGAAATTCGAAAGAGTTATAGGTAGTGTATCGACTTCAACAGCAGAAAGTGTAGCAGAAGACTTGGAAGAAGTTCCTTGGGCTAATGTTGTAACTGAAACTGTTGCAAGTGAACCAGTAATGCAAGCTGCAGAATCTACTCCCCAAGTGGAAGAAGATGACGCAATGGATTACTTTAAGAACCTAGCTAACGAAAGTTAGGACTAGGTTCTGTTTGGGATGTCTCAATATACATTATGAATAAGATTGATATAGTTGAGACATTCACTGAGACCGTGGATAAAAAGGGGGTACTCAGTAAGGGAAAGGTCAATAGCAAACTAGCGGATTGGTCGGAAGAGAGCGGGAATGCTGTAAGGCGTGGGGCAACTCTTCACTTATTTAAGAATTTAACCAGTAGAAAATTATGCCGAATGTAACACCAAAAGTAAATCCGAAGAATCGAAACGTAGAGGGGTTTGATCAACTTATACGCAGGTTCAAGAAGGAGTGTGACAACGCAGGTATTGTTCAAGAGGTTAGAGAACGACAGTTTTTTGATAAACCTAATGCTGTGAAGAATCAAAAGAATCAACAGTTAAAGAGAACAAAGAAATTGGAAGCAAAGAAAAGATTGCAACCAGTACGGAGAAGAGGTGCTAGATAATCATGAGTTCAACACATGGTGGAAAGGGTTCCAAGAGGAGACCCGAATCGGGAACTGGTTATACAGATAACTGGGATACGATCTTTGGCAAAAAAATTGAAGTTAAAACTAGAAAGGTGACTCCACCTCATTCTAAATCACAAGTCCATTCGGACAAAACAAAATACGATAGGAAGACAAGTCTTAAGTTAGATGTCTTACGACATACCGACTGTTAAGTAAGAATAGGGTTCAATAGATTTACAGTTGAACCACCATCACTTGCCTTCTGTGAGTAACTTTGTATCACAGTCGAATTACTATCCTGAGAGATCACGTTGGATGTGTTGGCCATGGCAACTTGAGTAGCAGTCTGCTTCTGATCATCTAGATTAACTTGTCCATCGGCAAGAGCTTTTGCAGAGTTGGGGTCAACCTTCTTAATACTTGCAGCTGCATCATCTAGAATCTTTTGAGAGTTACCCTCACCATCCATAATCATTTCAGCTGACCCAGTAGCAATAGCATCTCCTGCTTTTCCACCTAGATATCCACCGATGACTGCTCCCAGTATTCCACCAATAAAGGTTCCAACAACTGGGACAACACTACCCAATGCAGCTCCAGCTGCAGCTCCAGTTGTTGCACCTGCTAATGCACCAGTACCTTTACCAACTGAACCAGCTAAGTTTGCTTTAAATGCACTCTTTAATCCTTCGAACTCTTCATCCGTGTACTCACGTTCTTCACCAGTCTTGTCATCCTTCTTCATTAGAGTTCCGTTTTTACGAGCTTCTTCTAGGTCACCCATCTTATCAAACTGATCAAATCCATCCATACCAGTTTCTACGGCTGCCCCGATTATAGGAAGTTTCTTAACAACACCTTTTGCTAATGCCTTGAGACCACCAAAGAACCCTGAAGATTTGGTTGCAACCTTAGCCACTTCCTTGATGACTCCATCACCTTCTTTTATAAACTGACCGCCAATGGCCTTACCAGTCTTAGGGTCTATTGCCCCTTTTGGTTGACGTAGTTGTACTTTTGGTTTTGTAGGGTCTGTTACTTTCGGTACTGCATTCTTCGGTTTAAGTCCCAATCCTTTTCTGACTGTTGCCATACCACTACTGATTAACTTTCCTGAGCTCTTTAACATTGTACCGATAGATTTAAAACCCTGTTTAATTCCAGCACCAACACCTGCAAATTCAAATCTTTCTAATGCTTCTTTGATGAGAAAGAATGCAGCTCCAATAGCAATAAGGGGTAGGAGTATTCCTGCCATTACCATGACCAGGCCTAATGTTAAACCAGCTAACATTTTAGTTAACTTCCCTCCGATTGAACTCTGTATGACTGCATTCTTCATCATACCTTTAGTAGATTCATCGGTAGACTCTACAAGAGAATCATTTGCATCTTCTTGGTTTTCAGCACCACCAACAAGAGAGTTGAACGCACCAGTGGTAGCACCTTTTAGTTTTCCGAACCCATCAGCAATAGATGAACCTAAATCCTTCATTGCATTAAACTGTTTCGTTGCAGCGTCAAGGGGAGTTGCAATATCAATTAGTCCACCAGTCAGAGTTTTTATACTTCCTGTGAATTTGTCGAACCCCCCACTTTTGGAGGTCTCAACTAAGTCGTCATTAAGTTTTTCACGTCTAATGTTTTCAGCATCGGTTGCTTTTTCTAGATTCGCCGTATGTTCTTCGGTGATTTTAACTTGTTTTTCAATTTCACTATTGGACAAGTCTCGTATGGATTGTTCTTTTGTTGTTATTTCTTGTAGGTTCTGTCCTAGTTCCTTTTCGGTTATTAGTCTTGCTTCGACTACATCGAGTCCACCATCTACTAGTTTCTGTTCCCTATCTCTTATCTCTTTGTCCTCTCCAAGTAGACGGGCAAGTTCTACATTAGACTCACGTGCAGATATCACGGCCGTGTTCTGATCTTGAAGTAGTTTTTCTTGTGCCTCTAATGATGCTTCAATAGCTGCATTGGCTTGAGCTTTAAGACCTTGTTGCTTTTGCATCTCTCCGTCACTATTAATGGCCTTCCAAGCTTGCGTTACTTTCCTTGCAGCTAAGGCACTACTAAAACTTTCCTTACCATTTGCTAACAATCCTGCAACAGTTACTTGAAGTTGTTTATCAGTAGACCCCATCTTCTCCACAAGATTTTTTAATGAATTGGATAAGGGTTTCGTTGCCTCAGTAACTTCTTCGTTTGCTTTCCTTTGCTTAGCTGCAGCTGCTAAATTTTTAGCAGAGTCTGCTTCTCGTTTAGCTTGTAGTCTTTTGTCTTCCGAAGTGGCCATTTCTTTCTCTTATTTATTTTCCACCAAAAGCTTTACCAGCTTCTGATATTCCGAATGCACCTAGTGTTACTACAACGAATGATGTGTAGATAGTCTCAGATACCTTTAAGTCCATATCAAATGCTAACGCAGTTATTAAGTCGGTTAGTCCAAATACTGTCATTAAGAAAAACGAGATAAACCCGATGATTGCCTTTTCATTAATGTCATTATCGTCTAAGAACAAATCCATAAACTTTCGTTTAGGGGGAGCAAGCTGATTCCGTGCCTTGATAGCATCCTCTTTCATCTCCTTAATTGTATCTTCTTGTTCATCCAGTTTCTCGATAAGTGCCATGTACTTATCTAAGTCTATCTCGACTTCGTTACTCGAATGGTCTTCTTTTTCTTCCGTCATTTTCTAATCCTCTATATAATAAAATTAATAAAATCACTTCACGAAAACATAATGTATCACATAATCTAGGTTCTATTCCGTTCCTTCTGTCGTTCTGCTTCTTCTTCCAACCATTGTAGGAGAAGACTCATATATATCTCTCTTTCCCAAGGCATCATATTATCCAACTCTGTTAATGAATACTTATGATGTTGCATTAACTGGAAGTTGGTGTTATAATAATTCACCAAGCTTTCATGGGAAAGAGCTATTAAAAAAAACTAGCTAGTCCTTTCAGTATTGACGACTGTTGTTGACCACAGCTGTCACATTTAAACTCTACTTCTTTTTGAATAGTAGGGATACTTTCAAAATACCCACTTAACAATTCTAACTGGTCTAGTGTTAAGTTTTCAATAAACTCCACTATCTCAGTATCAGATATATCGTTTGCTTCATATACGGATTCTTCATCATAGATGCTTTCAATTCCGAATTTCAACAGTTCAATTATCTTATCCCCATCATCTTTCTTTTGGTCAACCATAGCAAGTTGTCGAGTGGTTGGGAATCGAAGAGTAACACCTAGTGTCTCATTCAATTCAAACCTGTTATCAACAACAACAGCTTCTGCAACTTCCACAGTACTCAAGTCTACACTTGTTGAACCACTTCCATTACAATCCGTCTCTCTGCAGTAAAGAGAAATCGTAACCGATTCTCCTACCGACTTAGCTCGTATCTGTAAAAATAAATACTCTAAATCAAATATTGGTAGTTCATCGGAATTTACTTTTCCGTCTGTAACTGCTGTAACCAACTGTTTAATTGCTTCGAGAATTTCTAAGTTATCTTCACTCTCTTTTGCAATCAATAAATACTTCTGTTCTTTAACAAGAAATGGCCTGTATTCAACGACCTTTCCTCCACTTAATTCGCACTTAAACTTAGGTGCTTTTTGGATTGGTAATCCCATAATCTACTCCATATTGTAATTAACCATTGCCACCAAGGAGTGTTTGTAACCTTGTGGCAGTACCGTCTAGTTTGTTCACCTTATCTAAGAATTTTTTTGACTTCTTATTAAATCGTGAACCCACTTTTAGTCCTTCTTGAAGAGCATCTAATACTCTTCTACCTTTATTTAGTGCAGACAACTTAGGTGCAGGAACATACTTGCTTTCCCATGTTCTAAAATTGAATGTCACTGAAAATTTTAATATATCTGCAGACTCAGTAGATAACTCCATCTTCTCAAAGGAGACTGGATATGCTTCATGTATAGTGTACTCCAGTGAGGTCTTATCATCCTTTCTTAAGGTATTGATATGCACTGTTCCAATATAATCGTTGTAGAACTTCATAATAGGGTGTATACTATTACCCCTTTCAACATCTACTCCAGCACCACCGTATATCTCACTCTGCCATGCTTCAATGATGAACCGATCTGCAAAAGATGTATCACAAATGAATGACATTGTCATTTCACCACCATCGTCTGTTACTACACCGTTTGGAAGATTTCTAGTCATTCCATATTCAGACCAAGCTTGGGTTTCGAGTTTACGGCCTGGTAAAGAACATGTCTCTACTCTAAGAGCGTCAATGGCTGTACCAAAGAGTTTGGGACAATGAATGGATACAGAGAACATATTTGCTCTTGCACCAGTGTCAAAATTGTATTTGATTTCGTCTATACTTGCCATTAGAATTGTTTCCTGCTGTCGGCGTACACCGTGTTAACGTTAAATTTCTTAAATTGTGCAGTTGGTAACATGGACACTACACTCCAGTGTGATGGGTTAACCAATCTAACTTGACCCTTTATATGAGTGGTCAAATATCTTTTGATACAGG